>Ga0187819_10000163_pt1 | contig 31232 bp, 28 predicted proteins | sample NC_wetland_sal_i_15_FD_132411 | JGI IMG/M metagenome (GOLD analysis project Ga0187819, IMG submission 132411) | Wetland sediment microbial communities from Neuse River Estuary, North Carolina, USA - SO4_4 | ecosystem: Environmental > Aquatic > Freshwater > Wetlands > Sediment | place: USA... | reverse complement strand
AGGCGCTCTTCCTTGGCTGCTCGCGCGCGCCCCACCTCCATCATCTCGGCGCTGATGTCGCAGATCACCGCGCGCCCCCCGCTCCCCGCCACTTGCAGAAAGCGCGAGGCGATGTCGCCGGTGCCCCCGGCAACGTCGAGAAGGGCGAAAGGTGCGGGACCTTTGGACGGCGCAAGCCAGCCGATCAAATCGTCTTTCCACAGCCGGTGCAGACCGCCCGACATCAAATCGTTCATGAGGTCGTAGCGGCGCGCCACCCGAGCAAAGACGTCGTTGACGAGCCCCTGCTTCGCCTCCGCCGCCACTGGCGCAAAGCCGAAACTTGCTGCGGACTCTTTCGTGGTCTTCATGCGCTGGACAATAGCGCAAGGCCGGAAATCAAGCTATTGTTGCGCTGCAACGGAATTCGTTTCGCATTGCGGTAGTACTTTATGCCCGAATTGCCTGAGGTGGAGACGGTCCGACTGGGGCTTGCACCGGTTCTCGTCGGGAACAGCTTTGCGAGCGTCGAGCAGCGGCGCGGCGATTTGCGCTTCCCGCTGCCCAGGCATTTCGCACAACGGCTTCAAGGGCGGAAGGTCGATGCGCTTGAGCGGCGCGCGAAATACTTGCTTGCACGCCTCGACGACGGCGAGGTGCTGGTGATGCATCTGGGCATGACGGGCCGCTTCAGCATCGATCATAATTCCAGCGCTCAAGTAGCGCCGAAAAACCACGAGCCGGGCGTGTTCGCTCATCCTCAAAGGCACACGCCAAAGCACGAGCACATCGTGTTCCACCTCGTCGACGGAACCGCCGTGCGCTACAGCGACACCCGCCGCTTCGGGCTCATGGACCTCATCGCCGGCGAAGCGCTTCCGGCCCATGCGCTGTTCAAAGGGCTCGGCATCGAGCCGCTAGGCTCCGACCTCACCGCCGACTGGCTTGCCTCCCGACTCAAGGGCAAGGCCACATCGATCAAGGCCGCGCTTGTCGATCAGCGCCTGATCGCGGGGCTCGGCAATATCTATGCCTGCGAGGCGCTCTTCCGCGCCGGCATCTCTCCGCTCCGCCTCGCCGGCACGCTAGCGACCAAGACGGGAAAACCCACGAAAGCGACCGAGGCGCTGGTCAAGGCCGTCAAATCCGTGCTCGGAGAGGCGATCAAGGCTGGCGGCTCGTCGTTGCGCGATTATGCCCACCCCGACGGCGGGCTCGGGCGCTTCCAGCATTCTTTCAAAGTGTACGGCCGGGAGGGAAATCCCTGTCGAAAGAAAAGCTGCCGCGGCACCGTCCGCCGCATCGTCCAGAGCGGCCGCTCGACTTTCTACTGTCCAAACTGTCAACGATAAGGGAACCCGACGCGCCATGTTTGCCAACAAACTCACCAGGGAACACGACATCAAGCCTGCCTCTCTTTACGAGACGATCATCGTCACCACGGAAGGCAAGGTCGGGCTCATTACGCTCAACCGGCCGCATGCGCTGAACGCGCTGAACGCGCTTCTGATCAAGGAGCTCAACCGCGCGCTCGACGCCTTCGAGGCGGACCCAGACATCGGCTGCATCGTCATCACCGGGAGTGAGAAGGCGTTCGCCGCCGGCGTCGACATCAAGGAGATGCACAAGAAGACCTTCGTCGAGGCCTATGGCAGCGATTTCATCGCGCCTTTCGACCGCATCAGCCAAACCCGCAAGCCGATTATTGCAGCAGTCGCGGGTTATGCGCTTGGCGGGGGATGCGAGCTTGCCATGAGCTGCGACATCATCTTGGCGGGCGATAACGCGGTGTTCGGCCAGCCCGAGATCAATCTCGGCATCATGCCGGGCGCCGGCGGCACACAGCGGCTGACCCGCGCTGTCGGCAAGGCAAAGGCCATGGAGCTTTGCCTTACGGGCCGGCGCATGGATGCGGTGGAAGCCGAGCGCTCCGGGCTCGTGAGCCGCATCGTGCCGGTGGCGGAGCTGCACGACGAGGCGATGAAGGTCGCCGACAAGATCGCCAACCTGTCCCAGCATGCGGTGATGATGATCAAGGAAGCGATTAATCGCGGCTTCGCCACCACGCTCGCCGAAGGGACACGGTTTGAGCGCGGGCAGTTCTATTCGCTCTTCGCCACGGAGGATCAGAAGGAGGGAATGGCGGCCTTCATCGAGAAGCGGCCGCCGGTGTTCCGCAATCGGTGAGCGGACTCTCAAGACTCACGCTGCCGGCTCTTGCGGCTCCTCCAAAAGAGGTGCTTCAGCGTTTCCTGGCTGATCGTTTGAGACCACTAGCCAAGGAGTGGCTTCGGGTCGTGACTCCATTGGAGACGAATCTGGAGGCGAATCCATTTGCTGCGTCGTCGCCTCCATACACAAAACGATCGCTTCAAGCGTCTCACGAAGCTTCAAATAATCGAACTTAGCCCATGGAGAGTCGTCGCCTGAGGGCAATTTGCCCTCTGCCCAGTCAAGGACTGCTTTTTGAACGTCATTAGGCGACATGGGGGGAAATCCTTCTACACACTGGATTGAGAAACTGTTGAAGAACCAAGCCGTTCCCTACCCAGTGGGGACTTCCGCTGATGATGTGTGGTTTGGGCAACAGACAGATTGGAGTTCGGTCCGGCGATCTCCCCTCTCCCCACAGGGGAGAGGTAGTAGTATGATGCTAAAGTTGGCATCAATTGACCGAGAAGGGCGAGATGCAGGGCAAGGTGACCGTCATCGCCTTTCATCGCGCCAAGCGGGGGAAGGCGTTGCGCGAGGCCCTCTTAGCGGTGCGTGGCCCGACGCTCGCCAGAAGAGTTGCATCAATTACGACCTGCATGAGTCTCCCGACGCCCTAGGGGTTCTCGTTTTTCTCGAAAACTGGGAGTCGAAGGCAGATCTCGACACGCACGGGGGTGGGGGGCCTTACGAATCGCGATACGCATGACCCCTCCCAGCCCCCTTCTAGGGGGAGGGGAAACCCGTGAGCTAAACTCCGTAGAACTCCCGGTACCAGGCAACAAAGCGCTTCACCCCGACTTCGATCGGGGTCGAGGGCTCGAAGCCCACGGCATCTTTCAGCGCCTCCACATCGGCATAGGTCTCTGGCACGTCGCCAGCTTGCGCGGGCAGCATCTCAAGCTTGGCCTTGCGCCCCACCGCCTGCTCGATGACGGCGATGTAGTCGAGCAGCTTGACCGGGCTGTGATTGCCGATGTTGTAGAGCCGGTAGGGCGCTGAGGACGTAGCGGGGTCTGGGTCCTCCCCCCGCCAATCGGGATCCGGTGTGGCAATGGTGTCGACCGTGCGCACCACACCTTCAGCCACGTCGTCGATATAGGTGAAATCGCGCGCGTGGTGGCCGTAGTTGAACACTGGGATCGGCTTCCCTTCCAGAATATTGCGGGTGAACTGGAACAGCGACATGTCCGGGCGTCCCAACGGTCCGTACACGGTGAAGAATCGCAAGCCCGTCACCGGAAGCGCGAAGAGATGCGCGTAAGAATGCGCCATCAGCTCGTTGGCCTTCTTAGTCGCGCCGTAGAGGCTTACCGGATGATCGACATTGTCGTTCACACTAAAGGGCAGCTTGCGGTTCGCGCCATAGACCGAGCTCGACGAGGCGTAGACGAGATGCTTCACGCCGTGATGGCGGCAGCCCTCGAGCACATGCAGGAAGCCCCTGATATTGGCATCGATATAAGCGTGGGGATGGTTGAGCGAGTGGCGGACGCCGGCTTGCGCGGCGAGATGGATCACGCGCTCCGGTTTCTCCTCGGCGAAGACAGCTTCTACCACCTCCCGCTCGGCCAGGTCCGCCTTGATGAAATGGAACCCGTTTCGCCCTTGAAGCTTCTCAAGGCGCGCCTCTTTGAGGGAGACATCATAGTAAGGGCTCAGATTGTCGAGCCCCACGACCTCATCGCCGCGATCGAGCAGCCGGGCCGCCGTGTGGAAACCGATGAAGCCGGCGGCGCCGGTAACCAGAATGCGCATGGTGTTGTGCTCTACCCCTCCGCCTCGCCTTGACGCAACGAGCGAGGCCACAAGAGCCATCGGCGCTTTGCCCTGTCAACCCGCGCTGGCCGCGCACGGGTTTAGTTGACGCCCTTGGAGCCGCTCGCTATAGACCGGGGCTCATTATTCCCCGCTCTTCCGCGCTTCCGTGATCGGCCAGTGCCGAAGGGGCTTAACGTTTAGGACCACAAACGAATGGCTAATACCAAATCGGCGAAGAAGGCTGCCCGCCAGACCGTCCCTCGCACCGCCGCCAACAAGATGCGCCGGAGCCGCATGCGGAGCTATGCGCGCAAAGTTGAGGAGGCGATCGCCTCGGGCGACAAGGCGGCTGCCGCGGCGGCGCTGAAGGAAGCCGATCCCGTCATCGCGCGCACGGCGCAAAAGGGGCTCGTGCATCGCAAGGCAGCCTCGCGCAAGGTTTCGCGCCTCGCCAAGCGCGTGAGCGCCATGACTACGACCTGAACCAAAAAAAGCACGACTGTTGCAGGAGAGTGACAAAACGCGGCGCTGGTGCGCTCGCGCGCGTTTTGCGGCGTGTCAATTCGGTGAAGATATTTCAACCGTTTGACTTCGATCCTGTGACCGCGGTGCCCCGCGGTGCGCTACCCCCAGAAAAATTTCGATCTCTGTGACACTTGGATAACTTGTGCACGGTGGCCCGCCGGGCAGGGCTCGGCAGCCAAGATTCAAGCGTACCGTCAGAGGCTTGCGGGGAGCTGCAAATGCTCCGTCAACGTTGGATTCCTGGGATATTCGACCAGGCCCCTCGCTTGATCACCACACTGCCCATGTGTATAGTCCAACCATCCGAACGGGGCAGTTCCCCTCCTGACAATTGAGCGTTAGGCACCTGGTTGCAACCAGGGCACGCTTGTCTTGTCTCAATTGTAAGAGTTGTGGGAAAGTTGTAGATAGTTAACGCGTGTCCTGTGGGTGGCTTTGTGTACTCTTTCAGCGTAGCCCCCACATATAGTGGATGACACTCCATTTCTTCTTTGAAGTTGCTTGGGATCGACAGGGGAAGTGTCCGTTGAGCAACCAGGGCTCCGATAGAGCGGTCGACCAAGTTGACGTCGCAACGGCGTGGGAGGGCCTCACTTTAAGTTCCGGCTCCCAGCTCATCGACGTGCGCACCCGCGCAGAGTGGACCTATGTCGGAATCCCAGACCTCGGACCGATCGGCAAACGGGCTGTCCTTGTTGAGTGGCAGACCTTTCCCGATCAGACCGTGGATGCGCGCTTTGTCGAGCGCCTCGCCGGCGAACTCAAAGCGCTCGGCGTGCAATTGGACGACGACCTCTATTTTATTTGCCGTTCGGGAAGCCGGAGCCTGGCAGCGGCCAGAGCGATGGCGGAGGCGGGGTACCAGTCCTGCCACAACGTCGCAGGCGGTTTCGAAGGACCGCTTGACGATTTGCGGCACCGTGGCACCCTTGGTGGATGGAAAGCGACCGGTCTCCCCTGGCTGCAAGGCTAGTTCGGGAAAACCTGCCGCAAGGACGGTCACGACTGTCCGCGTCGATCTTTGTTGACTGCTCAAGTGTGAGGCGTGCGGTGCGTAACGGCGCGAACGAGAACAATGGAGCAGAAAGAAAACCGTGGCACAGCAAGAGCAGTTCGCCTCCCCAGGCGAGGCTTGGGGGCGGGTCAAAAGCCGGCTACGCGCGGAGTTAGGCGAGGATGTATTCGCCAGCTGGTTTAGGGGGGTCGAGCTAGAGCGTCTCGATGAGGGCTGCGTCCACCTCACGGTGGCAACGCGCTTCTTACGCAATTGGCTCCGATCGCATTACTATGATTTCGTGCTCAGGCTATTGCGCGCCGAATGGGCCGAGGTCGATCGCGTTGAATTCCGGGTGAGACAGCCGCATTTCGGCAACGAGCCGCCGAAGGAGCTCCTGCGTCAGAAGCAGCGGATCGCCGTGCCCGCGATCGAGGAGGCACCGCCTCTGCCCATGCCACTGCGCACGGGCTATGGAGGGTTTGAGGGGTCTCCCCTCGATCCCAGGCTGACCTTTACCACTTTCCTCGTCGGCGTGTCGAACCGCTTGGCGCATGCCGCGGCACAAGAAGTTGCAGGGGCCTTCTCCACGCCGCAGCAGCTGTTCAACCCGCTCTTCGTCCATGGCAGCGTCGGCCTCGGCAAGACGCATTTGCTGCACGCCATTTCCTGGGATGTGAAGCAACGCAAGCCCGAGGCGCAGGTCCTCTATCTAACCGCCGAGCGCTTCATGTCCGGCTTCGTGCAAGCCTTGCGTGCGCGGGACGCGCTCGCCTTCAAGGAGAAGCTCCGCAAGATCGACATCCTGCTGATCGACGACATGGAGTTCCTGCAAGGGCCGACCATCCAGCAGGAGTTTTGCCATACGCTGAACTCGCTGATCGACGGTGGGCGGCAGGTCGTGGTGGCGGCAGACCGGGCGCCAACCCAGCTCGACAAGCTCGACATGCGCATGCGGTCGCGGCTTGGCGGGGGACTTGTCGCCGAGATCGGGACCATGGACTATGACCTTCGTCACAAGATTCTGTCGAAGCGCGCGACGGAAGCTTGCTCCGAGACACGGGGGCTTGCCATCTCCGACACGGTGCTTGCCTTCCTGGCCGAACGTCTAACCGAAAGCGGCCGCGAGCTCGAAGGCGCCATCCACCGCTTGCGCGCGAGCTACCAACTCACCGACGAGCAGGTGACCATCGAGATCGCCGAGCAGATCGTGCGCGACCTGATGCGGGGCGCGGAGCCGCGGCGCGTGCGCATCGACGACATCCTGCGCACGGTATCGAAGCATTACGGCGTGAACCGCGGGGACCTCCTGTCGGGGCGGCGCAATCGCTCCATTGTGAGGCCCCGCCAGATCGGCATGTATCTCGCGAAGCTGCTCACCTCGCGCTCGCTGCCCGAGATCGGCCGCAGATTTGGCAACCGCGATCACACCACGGTGCTGCACGCGATCCGCAAGATCGAGCAGCTCATGAACGACGACAATCAGCTGCGCGAAGAGATCGAGCTTCTGAAGCGCCTGTTGCGCGACTAGGGGGTGAAATTTCGAGGGAATGGGGCCGCCGGCCCCACCTCCCGCTCTTGCAAATTGGCCTCTATCGGGTCAAGTTCAAGCGGGAGTTCTTAAGCTTTCATCGCGCCTTTTTTGGGTTTCGCGCCGGGCCTTTGGCGGTTTTCGGCCGGAATGCATGCAGCCACCCCCAAAGGGGCGCTGGAGTGGTATCGCCGTAATCCATGCAGTTCACCATCGATAAGCCGGGTCTCACCAAGGCGCTCGCCCATGTGGCGAGCGTGGTCGAGCGGCGCAACACCATTCCCATCCTGTCCAACGTTCATCTCGCCACGCGCAACAACGAGCTGAAGCTGACCTCGACCGACCTCGACATGGAGATCGTCGAGACGGTGCCGGCGCGCGCTAAGGGGGAAGGCGCGACCACCGTGCCCGCCCATATGTTGCACGACATCGTGCGCAAGCTCCCTGAGGGAACCGATATCGACATCGCGAGGGAAGGAGATCGGGGCCGGCTCACCATCAGTTGCGGCTCGGCGCGCTTCTCGCTGCAAACGCTGCCTGCCGACGACTTCCCTTCTTTAAGCATCGACGATCTTGGCCACGCCTTTTCCATGCCGGCGGCTGAGCTGAAGCGGCTCATCGAGAAGACGCGCTTCGCCATCTCCACCGAAGAGACCCGCTACTATCTTAACGGCATCTATCTCCACGCCGCGGAAAGCCGCGGCAAGCCCGTGCTGCGGGCCGTCGCCACCGACGGGCATCGCCTGGCGCAGGTGGAATTGCCCTTGCCCGCCGGCGCCAAGGACATACCGGGCGTGATCGTGCCGCGCAAGACCGTGGCTGAGATCGCCAAGCTCGCCGAGGATGGCGATGGGGACGTGCGCATCGAGCTGTCGCCATCCAAGATCCGCGTCTCCACGGCGCGCGTGGTGCTCACCTCCAAGCTGATCGACGGCACCTTCCCCGACTATGAGCGGGTGATCCCGCAAGGCAACGACAAGACGATGGAGGTCGACAATCACGCCTTCGCTGAGGCCGTGGACCGCGTCTCTACGCTGTCGAGCGACAAGGGGCGCGCGGTGAAGCTCTCCATCAACGACGGCAAGCTCGTGCTTTCGGTGAACAATCCTGACAGCGGTAGCGCGAGCGAGGAGCTTCCCGTGGAGTATGGCTTCGATCCGCTCGAGATCGGCTTCAATGCCCGCTACCTGCTTGACATTTCGGGGCAGCTGGAAGGCGGCACGGCGGAGTTCCAGCTCGCCGATCCAGGCTCCCCCACCATGATCCGCGACGGTAAGGACACGTCCGCCCTCTACGTGCTCATGCCGATGCGGGTATGAGGGCGGCTCTGAGCGTATATCGCGAGCGGGGCGCTAACGAGGCGATGGGCGAAGCCCCTGGCGCTGATGCGCGGCTCTATGTCCAAGAGCTGAGGTTGACCAACTTCCGCAATTACAAGCGGGTCGCGGCGAGCCTCGAGGAGCGCCAGGTGGTGCTCGTCGGCGACAACGGCGCTGGCAAGACCAATTTGCTCGAGGCGGTGTCCCTGCTTGGTGCCGGTCAAGGCTTGCGCGGGCGTCCCTATGACGAGCTTGCCCGGAAAGATGGCCCGGGCGGCTGGGCCGTCGCCGCCACGGTGATGTCGCTTGAAGGCGTGGTGGAGATCGGCACGGGATTTGGACTCGCGGGCCCAAGCGAAGGCTCTGGCCGCAGCGTGCGCATCGCCGGCAAGGAGCAGAGTGCGGGCGCTCTTGCCGACTATGTGCAGCTCGTCTGGGTGATCCCGGAAATGGATGGGCTGTTTACCGGTCCAGCCTCGGAGCGCCGCCGTTTCCTCGACCGGTTGATGCTTGCCATCGATCCGAAGATGCGGGGGCCGCGAGGGCGCTACGACCGCGCCATGCGGCAGCGGAACCGCCTGTTCCAGATGCGCGAAGGATCGCCGTCCCTGTTCGCCGGCCTCGAGGAGCAGATGGCGGAGGCTGGAGTGGCCATCGCCGCGGCAAGGCTCGATGCCGTTGCGCGGCTCTCGGCGCTGATTCGGAGAACCCATGAAGCACGCGGACCTGGACCCTTCCCCTACGCCCTGCTCACCCTTGAGGGCACGCTCGAACGGGCGTTGATGGAGCGCCCGGCGGTCGAGGTCGAGGACGATTATGTGAGCCTGCTCTCGGAGGCACGCGAGCGCGACCGCCTCGCCAGCCGTGCCATTGCAGGACCGCATTTGAGTGACCTAATAGTGTTTCACGGCCCCCACAATGCGCCTGCCGGCGACTGCTCCTCCGGCGAGCAGAAGGCCCTCCTGCTCGGCCTCGTGCTCGCCAAGGCGAGGCTGATCCGGGAGCTTTCGGGTGCGGCTCCCCTCGTCCTCTTCGACGAGGTTGCGGCCCATCTCGATGCAGCCCGGAGAGAGGCCCTTTTTGAGGAAATTCTGGCCCTAAAAGCCCAGGCTTGGATGACCGGAACCGACCGGTCAACCTTCGCTTCTATCGCGTCGCAGGCCCAAATCTTGGCGTTGAATCGGGGTAGAATAAGCGCCTGATCGGACACCGATTTTGTCCGGCCCAAGACCACAGAAATTGATCGGCAAGGACCCAATGAAACGAGCCTCAGAAAGGAAAGAAGCCGCGGCCTCCGACTATGGTGCCGAGTCTATCAAGGTGCTGAAGGGCCTCGATGCCGTGCGTAAGCGGCCGGGCATGTATATCGGCGACACCGACGACGGCTCTGGCCTCCACCACATGGTCTACGAGGTGGTGGACAATGCCATCGACGAGGCGCTTGCCGGCTTCTGCGACGAGATCGTGGTGACCTTGAACGCCGACGGCTCGGCCACGGTGGAGGACAACGGCCGTGGCATTCCGACCGAGATCCACAAGGGCGAAGGCGTCTCAGCCGCTGAAGTGATCATGACCCAGCTCCACGCCGGCGGGAAATTCGACCAGAACTCCTACAAGGTGTCCGGCGGCTTGCATGGCGTCGGCGTATCCGTGGTCAACGCGCTGTCGTCCAAGCTCGACCTCACCATCTGGCGTGACGGGCGCGAGCACTTCATGCGCTTTGCCCACGGTGTGCCAGAGGCGCCGCTCGCCGAGGTCGGCCCCGCGAGCAGAACCGGCACGCGCGTCACCTTCGTGCCGTCGACCAAGACCTTCACCATGGTCGAGTTCGATTACGCCACGCTCGAGCATCGCTTACGCGAGCTTGCCTTTCTGAACTCCGGCGTGCGCATCGTGCTCTCCGACCATCGCGGCGTCGAGCCAAAGACCGAGGAGATGCGCTATGAGGGGGGCTTGCGCGCCTTCGTGCGCTTCCTCGACCGCACCAAGCATCCGCTCATCCCTGAGCCCATCGTGGTGGAGAAGGAGCAGGACCGCATCATGGTGGAAGCGGCGCTGTGGTGGAACGACAGCTACCACGAGAATGTGCTCTGCTTCACCAACAACATCCCGCAGCGGGACGGCGGTACGCACCTCGCCGGCTTCCGCGCGGCGCTGACGCGCACCGTCAACACCTACGCCGCTGAATCCGGCATCGCCAAGAAGGAGAAGGTGGCGCTTACCGGCGACGACGCGCGCGAGGGGCTGTCTTGCGTGCTCTCGGTCAAAGTGCCCGACCCGAAATTCTCGAGTCAGACCAAGGACAAGCTTGTCTCCTCCGAGGTGCGTCCTGTGGTCGAAGGGGTCATGGCGGACGCGCTATCGCAATGGTTCGAGGAGAATCCCGGCGAGGCCCGAGCCGTGGTGCAGAAGATCGTGGAAGCCGCGGCGGCGCGGGAGGCGGCACGCAAGGCGCGCGAGCTCACCCGCCGCAAAGGCGCGCTCGATGTCGCGTCGCTCCCCGGCAAGCTCGCCGACTGCCAGGAGCGCGACCCCGCCAAGTCCGAGCTGTTTCTGGTCGAGGGCGACTCGGCCGGCGGCAGTGCTAAGCAGGCGCGGGACCGCGCGTTTCAGGCGGTGCTGCCCTTGCGGGGCAAGATCCTAAATGTGGAGCGCGCGCGCTTCGACAAGATGCTGTCGTCACAAGAAATCGGCACGCTGATCACGGCGCTCGGCACCGGCATCGGCCGTGATGACTTCGATCTCTCCAAGCTACGCTACCACAAGGTCATCATCATGACCGACGCCGATGTGGACGGCGCCCATATCCGCACGCTGCTGCTAACCTTCTTCTATCGGCAGATGCCGCAGCTCGTGGAAGCCGGGAACCTCTTCATAGCCCAGCCGCCGCTCTACAAGGTGAAGCGCGGCCAACAGGAGCGCTATCTCAAGGACGAGAAGGCGCTCGAGGACTATCTCATCTCCGAGGGCCTGGAAGACGTCGTGCTCGTCAGCGGCGATGGAGCCTCGCGGGCAGGTGCGGATTTGCGCGATATCGTGGAGACCGCGCGCAAGATCAGCGGCATTCTCAAGGGGCTGCATTCACGCTACTCGCGCTTCGTCATCGAGCAGGCGGCGATCGCTGGCGCGCTCTCCCCCAAGGTTCTAAAGGACGGCAAGCAGGCGCAGGCCGCTGCCGCCTATATCGCCAAGCGCCTCGATGCGCTCGCGGATGAGGCCGAACGCGGCTGGCATAGCGAGGCGCTTGCGGAAGGAGGCTTGCGCTTCTGGCGCGAGCTTCGCGGCGTGATGGAGTCCCATCTCGTGGATGGGCCGTTCATCGCTTCGGCCGATGCGCTCAAACTCGATCAGTTCGCGGAGCATCTACAGGAAGTCTATGCCCGGCCCGCGACGCTCAAGCGCAAGGACATCTCCACCGTCGTGCACGGGCCGTCCGATCTGCTCGATGCGGTGATGGCGGCCGGCCGTAAGGGCCTCACGCTACAGCGCTATAAAGGCTTGGGCGAGATGAACCCGGAGCAGCTCTGGGAGACCACGCTCGATCTCGATACCCGCACCATCCTCCAGGTGAAGGTCGGCGAGCTCGATGAGGCTGACGAGATCTTCTCGCGGCTGATGGGCGACTTGGTGGAACCGCGCCGCGAGTTCATCCAGGCAAACGCGCTCCAGGTGGCCAATTTGGATGTGTAGTAGCGCACCTGGTACCGCAATCCCTTAACCCTGGGTCAATCTGGAACGCTTAGCCTCTGAGCGCCAAGGCTCGCGGCCGCGTCGTCGCCCGCGAGCACCGGACGTCACTGGGGCCAAGAGATCCATGCAAGCGCGGCGGAAGTCAAAGCCCGCGGCAAAAGCGAAGGAGCGGGTCGAGCCGCATTTCGGCAAGAGCCGTGCGCCCGCGTGCAAGTCCCGCGAGCCGCAAGCGCGGAAGAGCGCCGACCGCCCCATCCGGCGCGCCGCGCTGGGGATCCTTCTCACCGCCTGCACCTTCGTCGTGGTCATGCTCGGAGGGGGTTTTCTCTACTTCGTCTTGCGTCTCCCCGATCCCATCCTGCTTACCCTCGACGACCGGCCGCCCAACCTCACCATCCTCGCTTCCGACGGCACGGTGCTCGCCGAGCGCGGATTGCGCCGTGGCTATGTGCGGCTCGACCGGCTTCCGGTCTATCTGCCGCAGGCGGTGATCGCCACCGAGGACCGGCGCTTCTACAACCATCTCGGCGTCGATCCGGTGGGTCTCGTCCGGGCGGGCGTCCGCAACCTCGCGGCTGGCAGCGTGGTCCAAGGCGGCTCAACCATCACCCAGCAGCTCGCCAAGAACCTGTTCCTCAAGCCCGACCGCACCATGGCGCGCAAGCTCGAAGAGGTGATGTACGCCATCTGGCTCGAGCGGCGCTTCACCAAGGACGAGATCCTCGAGCTTTATCTGAATCGCGTCTATTTCGGCGGCGGCACCTACGGGGTGGAGGCGGCGGCACGACGCTATTTCGGACGCTCGGCACGGTCCGTCACCCTGACCCAGGCGGCGCTGCTTGCCGGCCTCCTCAAGGCGCCTTCGCGCTACGCGCCCACGCGCAATGTGGAGCTTGCCACCGCGCGCGTGGATGTGGTGCTCGACAATATGGTTGATGCTGGATACCTCACGACAGCAGAGGCGCATGCCGCCGCCCAGAAGCCCCTAAGACTCAGGGCGTTTGGCGACGAGACGGGATACCCTTACGCCGTCGACTGGGTGGCCGAGACGCTGCCCGAGGTGGTCGGCGATAATGAGGGAGACCTGATCGTCGAAACCACCATCGATGCGGGCCTCCAGCGCACCGCGCAAGCGACGCTGCGCCAAAAGCTCGACGAGGAAGGCAAGACGCTCGACGTGAGCGAAGGCGCCGTGGTGGTGCTCGATCCGGCCGGCGGCATCAAGGCGCTGATTGGCGGCCGCTCCTACCGCTCAAGCCCCTTCGACCGGGCGGTGAAAGCGCTCCGGCAGCCGGGCTCCGCCTTCAAGCCATTCGTCTACCTCACCGCGCTCGAAAGCGGCTACACGCCAGACTCGATCGCCGACGATGAGCCGGTCATCGTGGACGGCTGGTCGCCTAAGAACCACAGCGGCACCTATCGGGGTGAGGTCACGCTCAGGGACAGTTTCGCCCAGTCCATCAACACCGTCGCAGTGAAGCTTGCCGACGACGTCGGTCGCCCCGAGGTGGTGCGCACCGCGCGGCGGCTCGGCATTCATTCCGAGCTGCACGACCGCCCGTCGCTTGCGCTCGGCACTGCCGAAGTCACCCCGCTGGAGCTTGTCGCGGCCTATGTCCCTTTCGCCAATGGCGGCGAGGGCGTGACTCCGCACATCATCGCGCGGGTGCGGAACGGCGACCGCAAGCTGCTCTACGAGTTCAAGGGCTCAAACCTCGGCCGGGTCGTGGATGATTCTTACGTCGCGGAAATGAACGACATGATGAATGCGACGCTCGTCATCGGCACCGGCAGGCAGGCCGCGCTTCCGGACCAGATCGCCGGCGGCAAGACCGGCACGAGCCAAAGCTCACGCGACGCCTGGTTCGTGGGCTACACCGCGCACTACGTGTGCGGTGTGTGGGTGGGCAATGACGACGATTCGAAGATGCGGAATGTGAGCGGCGGCACGCTTCCTGCTCACATCTGGCATGACATCATGGTTTACGCCCATCAAGGCAAGCAGCCTTTGGCGCTCCCCGGCACGCACTCGCCTTGGCCGGAAGAGACAGCCTCCAGGCTTTGGAGCGAGCCGGCGGGCGAGAGACCCAACGAGCCGCTCTATCGCCGCATGCTCGGCATCCTTTCCGGCGGATAATCGACTACTCGATGGTGCGCTTGGGCGAGCGCCCATTGGCGGACGGCAGCATGCCCTCCGAGCCATAGCGGTGCAGGCTTGCGCCGTGCTTGCGCAGCCATGACCGCGCCTCCTCATGGCGCGGCATGATGCGCTCGACGAGATTCCAGAATCGGGGTCCGTGATTCATGTGCCCAAGATGAGCGACCTCATGCGCGGCGAGATAGTCGAGCACGAAGGGCGGCGCGAGCACGAGCCGCCAGGAGAAGGACAGTGCGCCGGAGGTCGAGCATGACCCCCAGCGCGTAGTCTGGTCCCGCACAAAGATGCGGCTTGGAATGAGATCCAGACGATTGGCATGTACGGCGACCCGCGCCTTGAGATCCTGATGCGCCTGCCGCTTCAGCCAATCGAGCATGCGCCGCGGCGCATGCTCCGGCTCGCCGGCAACGACGAGGCGCGGCAGCCTGCGGATCGGTAGACGCGCACCTTGCGGCCAGGCGGGTGCGACCTTCGCGTCTTCCGCAGCTTCCATCCACACCACGCCGCGACGCCGCACCGTGCCGGCGAAGCGGATCAGATGAGCGAAACCGCGCAAGGGAACGATGGCACCGTGGGTGAAGGGCACGGGCTCCGACAGCCCAGCGACGCGTTCCTTTAGCCAATCGAGGTGGCGCGACAGAAATTCATCGGCTTCGGCGAAGCTCGTATAGACCGGCATGGTTAGAATCGCGCCGCGCCGCGCTTCGCTCACCTGCAGGCTGAAGCGGCGCGCGCGTGAACTGCGGCGCAACAAGAGGGGAAGGCCGAGACCCCTGATCTTAACTTCGATGGTTTCGCCGTTACCGGGCCTCAGCCGCTTAAGCATGACAACATACGCTCCCTGCGCCGATCGATTTTCGCTCGATTCGGCGAAGCTACAGTAACACAGGCGTCGAGGAAGGGAGTGCCTAAGCTTTAGAACTTTCGGCCGAAGGATCGCGCCAAGAGTCCCCTTCGCCGCTGATGCGTCGCGATGAAGCCATTGATTTTCGGTACGATTTCAGTGCGGAAGCGAGACCCATTGAACACGCCATAGTGACCGGCGCCGGGCTGCAAATGGTGCTGCCGCATGGAGGCCGGGAGGTTCGTGCACAGAGCGTGTGCAGCGAAAGTCTGGCCGATTCCGGAGATATCGTCCTTCTCCCCCTCCACGGTCATGAGAGCGACGCGGCGAATGGCCTCAGGGTCGACGCGGCGGCCTCGATGGACCATCTCTCCCTTGGGCAGAGCATGCTCGAGGAAGACAGTGTTGATGGTTTGCAAGTAGTACTCGGCCGTGAGATCCATGACGGCAAGAAACTCGTCGTAGAATTCCCGATGCTTGTCGGCAGAGTCGCCATCGCCCCTGATCAGATTGTTGAACAGGTCGCGGTGGGCGGTGAGATGGCGGTCGAGATTCATGCCCATGAACCCGCTCAACTGCAGAAATCCCGGATAGACATGCCGCATCATGCCTGGATGCGGCCAGGGAACCTGAGTAATGACGCTCCGTTCGAACCAAGCGAGGCTGCGCCCATCGGCAAAGCGGTTCACCGCGGTCGGGCTCACCCTCGCGTCAATCGGGCCCGCCATCAGAATCATGGAGCGCGGGGCGGATCGGTCGCGCATGGCCTCGAGCAGCGACACCGCGGCGAACACCGGCACGGTCGGCTGGCAGACCGCCATCACATGCACATCGCCCTTGAAATACCTTATGAATTCAATGAGGTAGTCGATATAGTCGTCGAGGTCGAAAGGGCCCGCGGCACGGGACACCCGGCGCGCATCCCGCCACTCGGTGATATAGACCTCATGGTCTGGGAGCATGTCGCGCACGGTGCCGCGCAAGAGCGTCGGGAAGTGGCCGGCCATGGGCGCCACAATCAGCACCTTGCTGTCCTTGCTGCGCCTCGCCTGCGATAGATCTCGCTCGAAATAAACGAGGTTACAGAGTGGCTTAGCAATCAGACGGCGCGCCCGCACAGCGACCTCGCGCCCGTCCACCGTGATGGTTCGGATACTCCAGGCGGGCTTGCGGTAACGCCGCGTGGTGCGCTCGAACAGCTCGAGGGCTGCCGCAGCACCCCGGCCGAGCGGCGTGTGCGACGCCGGATTCAGCGGATTGCGGAATAAGAGTCTGCAAGCCTCGGCCGCCGCCCGGGCTGGGCTCAACGCGGCTTGGTTAAGTTCGTACAAATTGTAAAGCATGGATCGACCTCCTGCTCTCTGGCCGCATAGGGTGTGCAGCAATTCATGCTGCATCGCAAACTTAAATGGTGATTCTATGTTGCAGCGCAATGACAAAGGGCCGCGGTGCGGCGTTGGGGCCGCGCGGTTAGAGCAAGCGGCCCAAATTTTCCGCAATTTCTTGGGCACTCGTGCCATAGGCAAAGTGCGTCACATATCGGCCTTCGGGGTCCATAAGATAAACGAGCGCCGAATGGTCGACGGTATAGTCGCCGGGTGAAGCCTTATTCTCAACCTTAGAATAAGCCACCCGGTAGGCCTTGGCGGCGGCGGCAATCGCCTCGAGTGAGCCGGTCAACCCCACGAAATTCGGCCCGAAGCTCTTCACATACTCAGCCATCGCCGCTGACGTATCCCGCTCGGGGTCGACCGTGATGAAGATGGGGACCACCTTCTTGGCCTTGTCGCCGAGCTGGTCGAGCGCCTGAGCGATGACTTGCAGCTCTGCCGGGCAGACGTCCGGGCAATGGGTGAAGCCGAAGAAGATGAGCATGTAGCGGCCGCGGAAGTCGCGGTCGGTGACGGTTTTGCCGTCGGTGCCCGTAAGCAGGAAGGGTCCGCCGATGAGCGCGGCGCCAGACGATTGGACCGGCTGCTCTCCTTGCGGCGTGGTGAGAAGCAGGACGCCAACGCCAGCAAGAGCGCCGATCAGGAAGCCCGCGATGATGAAGGAGATGAGGCGCGTTCGCATTTACTCACCAAGCTGCAGGAGCGTTCCGTGGATCCGGGCGCTCTGCAGAAACCAGCGGAACGCGAGATAGCCGACGGTCAGATACACGGCGTTCAGTCCAAGCGCCCACCATAGCTGCGTTACGTCGAAGACACCGTGCAGAAGGATCGAGCGCATGCCCTCGAACACATGGGTCGGCGGCAGTGCAAGCGCAATCGGCTTCAGCCAATCGGGCAGCACCGATACAGGGTAGTAGACGCAGGAAAGAGGCAGCAGGATGAATGCGAGCGACCAGGCGAGCTCCTCGGCGCCGAGCCCATAGCGCAAGATCACGCCGGCGGAGAGAAGCCCGAGCGACCAGCTCGTGAGCACGAGCAGCGCGAAGAAGGCGACAAGCGCAAGCCCTAGATCGAGCAAGTTGAAGCCGAAAATGAAATAGGCGGCGACGGCGACAGGAATCATACTCACGGCCAGGCGGATCACGCTCCACACGCTCAAGGCGGCGACGAGCTCGAAGGGACGGAGCGGGCTCGTCAGCAGGTTCCCGAGATTGCGCGACCACATCTCCTCGATAAAGGTCGTGGAGAAGCCGATCTTGGAGCGGAAGAGAATATCCCACAGGAGCACCGCGCCGATCAAGACGCCAGCGGCCTGCACGAGCGGACTCGAGGTCCCGGCGAGATATTTCTGCAGGAATCCCCAGGTGAGCATTTGCAGGAAGGGCCAGTAGATAAGCTCGACCAGCCTGATGCCGGAGCTGCGCAAGAGATACATGTAGCGCCGCACGAGTGCGCCGATGCGGCGGAGCGAAGCGCGAAGACCGGACGGAGGCAGGAGCACCGCGACGGCGCCGGATTGTGATGAAAAGCCGCTCATGACGCCTTCCTCGCTTCCGGCGCATCTCCCTCCTCGGCGAGCCGTGCGCGGCCGCGCACGACATCGAGAAACACCTCTTCCAGCGTCTCGCGGCCGTAAGCCTCGATCAGCACCGCCGGCGTCTCGTCCTCGAGGATGCGGCCCGCGTCAAGCAGGATCACGCGGTCGGCGAGGCGTTCCACTTCCGCCATGTTGTGCGACGCGAACAGGATCGTGGCGTGGCGCGCCTCCGCATATTCCTTGAGCTTTCGCCGCACCCAGTCGGCAGTGTCGGGGTCGAGCGACGCCGTAGGCTCGTCGAGCAGCAGGAGCTCCGGCGCGTTGAGCAGTGCCTTGGCGAGTCCGACCCGCGTCTTCTGCCCAGCCGACAGTTTGCCCGTGGCGCGGTCGAGCAGCGCCGTGAGCTGCAGATCCTCAGCGATAAAGGCGACGCGCTCCCCGGCATTGGCGACGCCATAGAGGCCTGCATAGACCGTGAGGTTCTGACGCACCGTCAGCCGCATCGGCAGGTCGACATAGGGGCTCTGAAAATTGAGCCGCTGGGCGACCTGGTAGCGATTGCGGCCCATATCGGCGCCGAACACCCTCACTTCGCCAGAGGTCGGCACCACAAGCCCTAGCAGCATGGCGATGGTCGTGGTCTTGCCGGCGCCGTTGCCGCCGAGCAGCGCCACGACCGAGCGCGGCTTGAGCGCGAAGGTGATGTGGTTGACGGCGGTGACATTGCCGTAAACCTTAGTGAGGTCCTTGACCGCGACGGGGATCGTTTCGGCCAAGTCCTGCGATGTGGTTGCTCTCTCATCCATAGCTCAAGCGCCTGCCGCGCTTTGTCCGAATTATGGCCGAGCTCCCCATGCTAAACTTCACCTATGAGCGTACTCGACATTAGTCAAACGGCCGCGCGCGCCAAGGTGCGGGAGGACTTGCTCCGCCGCGGCGAAAGCCGCTTGCGCTTACAGACCATCGTCAGGCTTCGCTGGATCGCCGTGCTTGGCCAGAGCGCCACGGTGATCATCGTCTATTGGCTGATGGGCGTCGACCTGCCGATCGGCGCCTGCCTTGCCGTGATTTCGCTCTCGGCCTGGCTCAACGTGGCGCTCCGCCTCCGTTATCCCGCAAGCCAGCGTCTGCAGAGCCACTACGCCTTCCTGATGCTCGGCTACGACATCCTTCAGCTCGGTGCACTGCTCTATTTGACCGGGGGGCTGGAGAACCCCTTCGCCTTCCTGCTCATCGCCCCGGTGACGGTGTCGGCCTCGACCTTGCCGCCGAGGGTGACGGTGGCGCTTGGCGGCCTTGCTATACTGGTGGCGACGCTGCTCACCGAGTTTCACTTACCTCTGCCGTGGTTTCACCATTCGCGGTTTCTGCTACCGCTGCCCTATGTGATGGGAGTCTGGGCGGCCGTCGTTTCGGGCATTCTCTTCATCGGGCTCTACTCTTGGCGCACGGCGGAGGAGGCGCGGCGCATGGCGGGGGCCTTGGCGGCAGCGGAGCTTGTGTTGGCGCGCGAGCAGAGGCTGTCGGCGCTCGACGGCCTCGCCGCCGCCGCCGCTCATGGTCTTGGGACACCCTTGGCGACGATCGCGGTCGTGGCCAAGGAGTTGCTGCGCGACGCCAAGCCCTCCGACCCGCATTACGAGGATCTCGTGCTGCTGCGCGCGCAAGCCGAGCGCTGCCGCACCATTCTCGGCGATCTCGCCGGCATGGGCGAGCAGCAAGACTTCATCGTCTCGAGGTTGCCGATCAGCCATCTCATCGAGGAGTTCGTGGCACCGCACCGGATTGTCGCCGTGCCGATCGAGGTGGAAGCCGGCCCCGCGCCGGGAGTGAAGCCGGGCGACCGGTCCGCACAGGAGCCGGTGATGCTACGAAATCCGGGTGTGATCTACGGGCTCGGCAATCTCGTGGAGAACGCCATCGACTTCGCCGCGAGCGAGGTCGAGGTCAAGGCAAGCTGGTCCGAGGATGAAGTGAGGATCGAGATCGCCGATGACGGCGCAGGCTTTCGGCCTAACGTGCTCGAGCAGCTTGGCGAGCCCTTCGTCACCACGCGGCCTGGCCATGGCGGGAGCGGCCAGCCGGACGAGCATGTCGGCATGGGGTTAGGCTTCTTCATCGCCAAGACTCTGCTCGAGCGCTCAGGTGCCCGGCTTGAGCTTGCCAATCGCGCTTTGCCTCCAGGTGGCGCCGCCGTCACCGTAGTCTGGCCGCGGGGGAAGTTCGAACAGGCCTTGGAAAAGGTCGAATGGCAACTAGAGCCAGTGGCTTAAAGCGCCGGGAAACATCCCTGTGACGCCCTGGCCGCTTGCGGAAATGCGAGCGAAGACATAGCTCTACGCCGGCCTTTGTGGTTGCCGGTCAACCCTTACGAAAGCTTTACTTGTGATAAGGGGCGCCTTGGGCACTATGGCTCGAGGACATGGGAGGCTTCAGAATGGAAGCTCAGCAGACCTGGCCCATCCCCCAGGACAATACGCTCCTCATCGTCGACGACGACCGCGCCTTTCTTGCGCGGCTGGCGCGCGCCATGGAGACCCGCGGATTCGAAGTCGAGACGGCGCCAACCGTGGAGGACGGCCTTGCCTCTCTCCGCCGCAGGCCGCCCGCCTTCGCCGTGGTTGACATGCGTCTTGATGACGGCAGCGGCATCGACGTCATTGCGGCGCTCAAGGACGTACGCCCCGAGGCGCGCGCCGTGGTGCTCACCGGCTACGGAAATATCGCCACGGCGGTGACTGCGGTGAAGTTCGGCGCGGTCGATTATCTCGCCAAGCCAGCTGACGCCGACGACGTTTATCAGGCGCTGGTCGCGCCGGGAGATGCCAAGGCGCCGCCGCCGGAGAATCCGATGTCGGCGGATCGGGTGCGCTGGGAGCACATCCAGCGCGTCTACGAGCTTTGCAATCGCAACGTCTCGGAGACGGCGCGGCGGCTCAATATGCATCGGCGCACGCTTCAGCGCATCCTAGCCAAGCGCGCCCCGAAGTAACCTTTCAGAGTTCGAAGCTGCAGCCTGGGTCGAGGTGAAGCTGGAGTCTCAGCGCCGCGGCGCGGGCGAAGGTTAGCATCATCGCCTTGCGCCGTGTCGCGCCTAAGCGCTCCTCGACCGGTTCCCGCACCAGATGCGCGCCATACCGGTCGGCGAGCATCAGCCCCGCATCCTGAGGGATCACGTGGCAGGGGAAGTCGGGAGACACCGCAAAATAGAGCCGGTCGCAATGGGGACGGTATTCGGTCCATTTGCCATCGGTCTGAAAATCGAGCAGGCAGGACTTGATCTCGACGATCCAGATGTCGCCGGAGGGCGACAGGCCCACCACGTCGGCGCGGCGGTCGTTGGCAAGCGAAAGTTCGGTCACCACCGAATGGCCGAGTGCCCTCATGGCCCGGCAGACGCCGCGCTGGATCTCGGCGGCGGCAGCTGATTGGCGGCCGTCGAACGCCATGACGGGTCAGAGTCCTGCACGTGATTGCCTATCGAGGAATGATCGACTATGAGTCGGCGCCTTCACAGAGTTGTGCATGCTTAAGCATTCCGCGTTGTGGAACAAGCTGCTAAATCTAGAGTTTAGCACTGGGCTGTGAGGACTGCTCGCCTGTCCTGACTGGGCGAATGTGAGATGGGTTCCCAGGGAGAGGGTTATGAGCGCGTGCGATGCTATCCTCCTCGACAACACTCCTCATACCCCTGCTCAATCGCTTTATGATCGCCTGATCGCGACGCGCCGCCTCTCCGCGGAGCTGGCACGGCCCTTGAGCGACGAGGACCAGGTCGTCCAGGCCAATGACGATGCAAGTCCCACCAAATGGCATCTCGCTCACACCACCTGGTTCTTCGAGGCCTTCGTGCTCAAGCCCTTCCTTGAGGGCTACTCACTCTTCGACGAGCGCTTCGAATATTGCTTCAACTCCTATTACGAGAGCGTCGGCGCCCGTCAGCCGCGCGGGAAGCGTGGGCTGCTGACGCGGCCCTCGGCCGATGAGGTGCGCGCCTATCGCGAGCATGTCGATGCTGCGCTTGAGCGGCTCTGTGAGCGCGGCATGGAGCCTTGGGCGGCGGAGCTGATCGAGCTCGGCATCAATCATGAGCAACAGCATCAGGAGCTTCTGCTCACCGATATTTTGAGCCTGTTCGCGAGCGAGCCTTTGAAGCCGGCTTATGCCCGCGCCAATTCAGGTGTCGCCGTGGCTGAGGCGGCTCCGCTTGAATGGGTATCCTTCGACGGCGGCATTTTTGCCGTGGGTCATGATGGCGATGGTTTCGCTTACGACAATGAGGGGCCGCGGCACGATGAGTTGGTCCGTCCCTTCGAGCTCGCCAATCGCTGCGTCACCAACTCCGAATGGATCGCCTTCATCCATGATGGCGGTTATTCGACACCCACGCTGTGGCTCACCGACGGCTGGGCCATGGTGAACGCTCAAGGATGGACCGCGCCGCTTTATTGGGAAGAGGCCGACAGCGGCTACATGCAGATGAGCCTTCAGGGCTTCCGGCCGCTCGATCCGGCGGCGCCCGTCTGCCATGTGAGCTATTACGAGGCGGACGCCTTTGCTCGCTTTGCCGGATACCGGTTGCCGTCCGAATTCGAATGGGAGGTGGCGGTGAGCGGTGTGCCCCTCAAGGGACGCACCCTCGGAGCAGGGCACCTGCGGCCGCTGCGCGCCGAGACAGGCGGTGCTGGCCTGAAGCAGATATATGGCGACGTGTGGGAATGGACCGGAAGCGCGTATCTGCCCTATCCCGGCTTCAAGGCAGCGCCTGGCGCGGTCGGCGAGTACAACGGCAAATTCATGTGCAATCAGTTCGTGCTCAGGGGCGGCTCCTGCGCCACGCCCGAAGGACACATCCGTAAGACCTACCGCAATTTCTTCTACCCCCATCAGCGCTGGCAGTTCATGGGCTTGCGCCTCGCCAGTGACGCCTGATGGAGAGAGACATCCCCCATTCCCTCGTCGAAGACCTCGGCCGGTCCTCGACCCCTCCCGCCCCGAGGCTCGATACCGCGCGCGCAGACTTTGCCGAAGCCGTGCTTGCCGGCTTTGCGCGGAAACCCCGCAGCCTTCCCTGCCGCTTTTTCTACGATGCCCGCGGCTCTGCGCTATTTGAGGAAATCACCCAGCTTGAGGAGTATTACCCGACGCGCGTGGAGACGGCTTTGCTCGAAGTCTACGGCGCGGAGATCGCGGACCGCATGGGCGACGCCTGCGTGCTGGTGGAGTTTGGCTCAGGCTCAAGCCGCAAGACGAGCCTCTTGCTGAGCGCGCTTGCCCGCGTCGCGGTGTATGTGCCGATCGACGTGGCTGGCGCGAGTCTGGCGGAAGCCGCGGAGTGGCTTTCCGAGCGGCATGACGGCCTCGCTATCAGGCCGCTCGTCGCCGACTTCACCAAGCCCCGCACGCTGCCCGTGGTCGCGCGGCGCTCGCGCAAACTCGGCTTCTTCTCCGGCTCGACCATCGGCAATCTCACCCATGCCGAAGCCCAAGCCTTTCTCGCCAATGCCGCGCGGCTGCTCGGACGGGGCGCCGCGTTTCTCATCGGCGTCGATCTGAAGAAGAATCCGGCGATCCTGCTTCCTGCCTATAACGATCGGCGCGGCGTCACCGCGGCCTTCAATCTCAATCTGCTTGAACGCATTAATCGCGAGCTTGATGGCGACATCGATGTCAGTCGCTTCACCCATGACGCGATCTATGACGAGCACCAGGGCCGCATCGAGATGCATCTCGTGAGCCTGGCGCGCCAGATAGTGCGGGTGTTGGGCCACGAGTTTCGCTTCGGCAGAGGCGAACGCATTCACACCGAGAATTCGCACAAATATTCGGTGGTGGAGTTCCAGGCGCTCGCGCAGCGCGCGGGCTGGCGGCCGGTCGAGGTCTGGACCGACGGGAACCTGCTCTTCAGCCTGCATTTGCTGCGGCTGGCGTAGCCCCTACCCCATACCACTCTCGTCATGGCCGGGCTTGTCCCGGCCATCCACGTATCCGGTTGGAAGAGGTGGCTTGCCGAGCAACGCGGTCTCGGGGCATGGTGCCGCCGGCTGCCAAGAAGGGGGGACGCGCGGTGCCAGATCTTGTTACCGGGAATGCGGCGATCGGCCAATCCGGCGGCCCGACCGCGGTGATCAATCAATCACTTGTGGGCGTCATCGAGGGTCTGAAGAAGGGCCTCCGTGCCACTGACCACGCGAAGCGGATCATCGGCATGCGGCACGGCGTAAGGGGCTTGGTCAAGGGCGGCGAGGATGGGCTGGTGGACCTCAGCTCCATCCCCGCGGATCGGCTCAACCGCATTGCGCGGACGCCCTCGGCTGCGCTCGGCTCCACCCGGGACAAGCCCGACGAGGCCTATTGCCAGAAGATTCTCGACGGCTGCCGCGCCCAGGATATCCGCTATTTCTTTTATATCGGCGGCAACGACTCGGCCGACACCTGCCGAATCGTTAGCGAGAAGGCGGCAGGTGCGGGCTACGACCTCCGCTGCTTTCATGTGCCGAAGACCATCGACAACGATCTGCTCGAGAACGACCACACGCCTGGATTTCCATCGGCCGCGCGCTACGTGACCCTCGCGTTGATGGGGGACGCACTCGACAATGCGAGCCTCGGCGGCATCAAGATCAATGTGATCATGGGGCGGAACGCTGGCTTCCTCACGGCCGCGGCATCGCTCGCGCGTGGGCAGCCGAGTAATGGCGCAAGCCCCGCCGATCGCGCTCCTCCCCATCTCGTCTACCTGCCAGAAGTGCCCTTCTCCACCGACGCGTTTCTTGCCGATGTGGAGGCTGTCTACGCCAAGCTCGGGCGCTGCCAGATCGCAGTGAGCGAAGGCATTCGCGACGCCAAGGGTGAGGAGATCGGGCCGAAGCTCATGCGCGGACATAGCGAGGTCGACGCCCATGGCAATGTGCAGCTCTCGGGCTCGGGCGCGCTCGGCGACGGGCTTGCCGACCTCGTCAAGTCTGGGCTCACGCCGAAGGGGGGGAAGGCACCGCGCGTGCGTGCCGACACCTTCGGCTATATCCAGCGCTGCTGGCCGCATCCCTCCTCCGTCGATGCGGAAGAGGCGCGGCGAGTTGGCCTTTACGCTGCGGAGCTTGCCGCGAAGGGCGATGCGAGCGCCTCGGTGATCATCCGGCGCGTGAGCAACCCGCCTGATGCTTACGCAAGCGACTGCGCCCGCGCCGACCTTGCCGCGGTGGCGCGGCGTACCCGTCATGTGCCGCCGGAGTTCATCTCAGGCTTGAACGATGTGAGCGCCGCCTTCCACGCCTATTGCCGCCCGCTCGTCGGTGACCTACCTCAGCTGGAGCGGCTTTGAGACCCTACGCCTCCACCAGCTCGCGTACATAAGTTGGAAGGGCGAAGGCCGCGACGTGCACGTCTGGCCGCCAATAGCGGGTGGGAAAAGCACCTGCTTTGGCGTAGCGCCGCTCGATCTTGCGCCGCTTATGCTGTCGCAATTCGCCATCGTCGGTCGCCCAACCGAAGGACATCGGCCCCCCGACATAGGTCGGCGTGGTGGCGAGATAGGCGAAGGCATCGTCGAACATTTCCCGGAAATAGCCCACGCTTTGCTTGAGCTCTGGCGCCTGCAGGAAGGGGAGCCCATTCTGGGTGACGAGCACGCCGCCAGGGACCAACGCCTTTCGGCACCCGGCATAGAACTCGCGGGTGAACAGCACCGCGCCAGGGCCGATCGGATCGGTCGAGTCGACCATGATCACGTCGAAGCGCTCATTCGTCTCGGCCACGAATTTGGTGCCGTCGGCGATCACGATTCGCGTGCGCGGGTGGTCATAGGATCCCGCCGACACTTCTGGGAAGTGCGCGCGGCAGAGATCGATCACGCTCCTATCGATCTCGCAGAGCGTGACGCTCTCAAGCTCCGGGTGCTTCAGCGCCTCGCGTAGCACGCCGCCGTCGCCACCACCCACGATGAGCGCCTTTTTCGCCCGCCCATGGGCGAACAAAGGCTCATGCGACATCATCTCGTGGTAGACGAACTCATCCTTCGACGCGAGCTGGATCACCCCGTCGAGCATCATCACTCGCCCAAATTCGGGGTTCTCGAAGATGATGAGGTGCTGATGTTCGGTCTCGCTGTCGAAGAGAACGCGATCCGCCTTCAGACGGATGCGGAAGCCGCGGTGTAACGTCTCTTCGACCCACCGGTCCATCGATTCATCTCCTTGCCGCGCAGATGCTCCTTGATCACCACCTTGCGAGGCGAAAACGCCTCTTTCAACACGTCGATGGCGCGTCGTGGATTGGTCTGGCCGCACATGAAGACATCGAGGGCGGCATAGCCGTATTCCGGCCAGCTGTGGATCGATATGTGCGATTCGGCGAGCACGGCCACGCCCGACACTCCGCCATTTGGCGCGAAGTGATGGAGGTGGATGTGCAGGAGCGTGGCTCCGGCAACCTCGACGCAGCGTCGAAGCGTAGCTTCGATGTGCTCTAGATCGTCGAGCCGCTCCGCTCGCACCAGATCGATGATGAGATGGGTGCCCGCGTAGCGAACCCCGTCACGCTCACAGAAAAAATCCTTACGCTCGTCCTCTCGCGAGGCGCAGCAACGAGAAAGCTTTTCTTCCGTTTGGGCGGTGCTTGAACCACGATCCAAGTCCATCCCCAATTGGAAGAGGGCGTCATCGGACATGGCGTCCTCCCCAACCAGCAGATGTTCCAGTTAAACGACGCGCTATGTACACCCATGCAGCAGCGATGCAAGAAGTTTTTGGCCCTTGGAGGCCGAAGGGCCTAATAAAATTATTAGCTCCCCCTCCGAGCGGGACGCGAGCGGCGCCTAAAGGCGTAGGCGCTCTCCTTCCGCGGTAGTCCGTAGGCCGATCGTCGATGCCGAAGCCAAAGGTCAAGGAAGTGTCCTTGCGGGTCGTGATGCTCGGCGGGCTCGGCATTCTTGCCGGGGCTCTCGGAGCGGCGAACGCGGCGGAAGATCTGCCGCGGCTCGGCGTTACGCTCCCCGCCACGTCCGTCTCAGGACTCTCTTCTGGGGCCTATATGGCCGGCCAGATCGAGGTCGCCCACTCCAAGGACATTGTCGGGGCCGGCATCGTGGCCGGAGGCCCCTTTGCCTGCGCCGAGACCGAGTCGAGCCGCCTCTTCCCCTACTGGCCCGTGGTGATGTGGCAGAACGCCACGCAGGCGGCGAACGCCTGCATGAAGGACTTATGGGGTGCGCCGGATGCTGACAAGCTCGCCAAGCGCGCCAAGGAGCTTGCCGACGACGGCAAGATCGATGAGCTCTCCGGCCTCGCCGACGACAAGGTTTATCTGTTCTCAGGCAACGAAGATCAGACCGTGGTCCGCGCCGTGGTGGAGTCGGACAAGCGCTTCTATGCGGCAGCGGGCGTGCCGGAGGCGAACGTCACCTTGGTCGAGAGGGAGGGCGGCCACGCCTTCTTGACCGAGACGGAAGGCACGGCCTGCGGCCTCTCCAAGGAACCTTATGTCAACGACTGCGACTACGACCAGGCAAAGGCGATCCTCGAATGGATCTATGGCTCCCCCCTCGCCGACCCCACGCCAAGCCCGACGGGGAAGTTCATCACCTTCGACCAATCCGCTTTCAACAAGGGCGTCTCCAACGGGCTCGCCGCGGAAGGTGTTGTCTACGTTCCGACCGAGTGCGCGAGCCATCCCGGCTGCCGCCTGCATATCGCGCTCCATGGCTGCGACCAGGCGCGGGAGACCGTGGGCGACGCCTTCATCAAGGAGAGCGGCTTTGCCCGCTACGCCGACACCAACCGGCTCGTGATCTTATTCCCGCAAATTGCCGGAAGCGTGGTGAATCCAGGTGGCTGCTGGGACTGGTGGGGCTATACCGACATCGATTATCTGGACAAGGACGCGCCGCAAATTCAGGCCATCTGGGACATGGCCGGGCGTCTGGCAATGCAGCCTTGAGGGGTCAGCCATCCATGGAGACCGTCGGTCAGGGCAGGCTCTATCGGCTTGCCAAGCGCCTCTCGATCGAACGGCTCTTGCGTTACCTCGCGCTTTGGGCCCGCTATGTCTGGCGGGGGCAAAATGCCCTCGTCACCTGCCTGAGGCGGGAGCCGGCAACCGATATAGCGGGCCCAGCGGCAGCGCTTGGCCGCGCCAACCTGGCAACCGCCAAGCGCATGGCCGTGGCCTCATGGTTCCCGCGCGATCTTGCCAATGCCGGGCTGCAAGGGGCAATAGAATGGAACTTCCTCGCCGCCGATGAGGACTCGCTCGCGCTCCGTCCGCTCGGCCGCGCCTACTACCAGACCGGCGGCGTGCACACCGCCTATTGCTTCCAGGGAGACATGGGGACCTGGCTTGTAGGCTCGCCCAAGCCAACGAGCTTCGACCGGTGCATGCGCAACACCCGGCGACTTCTCACCGAGGCTGCCTACTCTGCCCGCGCCTACGCAAGTCACATGGCGCAGATCGTCAATAAGAGCCTCGCCAATGAGATCTTCGACCGGTTCGTGACCCACCCCGACGGCCGTGCCTATGATGAGTGGTCGCTCTACTTCAACGTCGCGCATCACCTCTATCCGCGCCATTTCGTGGCCAAGCCCTATGGCACGGTCGGCTGGCCGATGCGCCCAGGCGATTGGCTCCCCGAGATCGATCCGCTCAAGCCTGTTTTCGAGAACTATTCCCCGCAAAATTATACGATGGCGGAGAGCGGCATGCTCGTGGGCCTCGAGCCCCTCGGCGATTTCGAAGCCAAGACTGCCCGCGTGTTCGCCGCGCTGGCGCAGGCACGCCGCGCCGAGGTCAAGGACAGGCAAGCTCGATATGTTTTTGACCGAGCCGCGCGCGGCACGCCGGTCGCGGGGGGAAGTGTGCGCTTGGGGGAGGTATGCTGGATCCCGCTCTTGCCTCCCGACAAGCCTGGCCTCTTTATCATTCGCTTCTATGCCGCACTCGACTCGGGCGCCCGCCTCGAAGCGCGTGCCCTGCTCACGGGGGTTGCCGGCGAAGGGGCCGCATGACCAAGGCGGATGATATCGGACTGGCCGAAGCGCCTTACGGCTCGGAGCTCTACGCTCAGTCCTTGCAGCTCCGCGAGGCGATTTTGCGCAAGCCGCTGTGGCTCACCCTCAGCGCTGAAGAATTGGCCGACGATATGCGCCGGAGGCATTTCTGCGCTGTCATGAATGGGACCGTGGTGGGGTCCGTCTCCTTCAAGCCACTCGGCCCGCACACCCTGCAACTCAAGCAGATGGCCGTGGCGAACGGTCGACAGGGTGAGGGCATCGGGTCGCGGCTACTCGCTTTTGCCGAAGCATGGGCGCGGCGCGGCGGCTATGGCATGATCATCCTCAACGCCCGTATCGGTGCGGAGGAGTTCTATAAGAGGCGTGGTTATGCGGCAGAGGGCGAGCCCTTTGACGAGAACACGATCCCGCATATCAGGATGACCAAGCGCATTTTAGGAGGGAAACGCATGAGCTTGGAGGTTGGCGACAAGGCGCCGAGTTTCACCCTGCCGGCCGACGGCGGCGGCAAGGTCTCGCTGAAAGACCTGAAGGGCAAGAAGGTCGTGCTCTATTTCTATCCCAAAGACGACACCTCGGGCTGCACGGCAGAGGCCTGCGCCTTCCGCGACATCCTCCCCGACTTCTCCAAGGTGAAGGCTGCGATTATCGGCATCTCGCGCGACTCGGTCGCGAGCCACGACAAGTTCAAGAAGAAATTTGACCTGACCTTCCCACTCGCCTCCGACGAGGCCGGCAAGGTGTGCGAGGCCTATGGCACCTGGGTGGAGAAGAGCATGTACGGAAAGAAGTACATGGGCATCGAGCGCTCTACCTTCCTCATCAACGAGAAGGGCGTCATACGCGCCATCTGGCGAAAAGTTAAGGTGCCGGGTCACGCCGAGGATGTGCTGAAGGCGGCAGAAGCGCTGAAATAGGGAGGCTGGCATCGCAAGGAGAACAGGTGGCATGAAAGCCGGCTGAATCCCTATAAGGCTGCCCCGGAGGCAATGAAGGCCCTCGGCGCTGTCGAAACCTATATCCAGGCGAGCGGGCTCGAACAGTCGCTGATCGATCTCGTGAAGACCCGCGCCTCGCAGATCAATGGCTGCGCGTACTGCATTCACCTGCATACGCGGGACGCCCGGACGAGAGGCGAGAGCGAGGAGCGTCTCTATCCCTTCAACGCCTGGCGCGACTCGCCGCTCTACACCGGGCGAGAGCGGGCGGCGCTCGCCTGGACCGAAGCCGTGACCCTGGTCGCGCAAACCCACGTGCCCGACGCGGTCTATGAGGAGGTGCGGCAGCACTTCGCCGAGGACGAGGTCGTGAAGCTGACACTCGCCGTATGCCAGCGCCACCGTCAAACCCGTGGCAGCCAAGAAGTTGCCCAATGTGCGAGCCAAAGCGTCACGGCGGTCTTTGTCAGCTATGCAGAGCGCATTTGGCTGATTTAAACCACTTTTTCCTGATTTTGGCAGATTAGGTAATAAACTTGCTAGCGCCCAAGCCTCACTGCCGGCCGCTTGCTGTTGGTGAACTCGACGCCGGCCTTCTCTAGCGCCTTCTCGATGGCTGCTAGGGTCTCGGGGTCTCCGCCATAACGCCCGGTCTCGACGTTCGACACTGTGTTGTAGTGAATGCCAACGCTCGGCTCGTCAGCCGCTTGCCGTCTTTATCCTCTCGGCGAGCGAGAGACGCGGCGCTGGCGGGTTTGCCAGCTCCACCACGTTGCCCACGTGGCGGGCCTCGAATTCCATGAACTTGTTAATCATTGCGTGCGTCCCCTTCAAATCGGCTACTCTCGCATCCCGCTCGCTTTGCAGCTGCTGGACCATTTTCTCAAAGTGGGCAAAAGCGGCTCTGATCTGCTCCTCGATAAAATTGGCACGCTCTTGTAGATCGCTACGGATATCGCGCATAACTATTCCCCTCCATATTATCGTGCATCAGTTGTAGCAGTGTTAGCTGAAGGGAAACCTGTGGCAGTGTTGTGGCCATGGGGCGCACTTCAGGTTCGGCACGCAATTCAACCCGCGATAGGAGCGGGTGTTCCTGCCGTCGGCTTCGGGACCAAGAAGCCCGACCGCATGCTCCTACTCATACAGCCTGGGATTCTCTCTGATCCGAGGTCAGATACAAAAGGGTCTCAGGCCCAATCAACTCCCGCCAAGTCGCCCAGGATTTCCCTGCTTATCACAAGCACTTAGCACTTCAAATCGCTTCAACTTGCGTCAACGCCAATCATATTCGCCGTTACGTTACCCACAGCATTGCCCCCGCTGGGAGGCGTTGGATGACAAGGTT
>Ga0187819_10000162_pt1 | contig 31356 bp, 22 predicted proteins | sample NC_wetland_sal_i_15_FD_132411 | JGI IMG/M metagenome (GOLD analysis project Ga0187819, IMG submission 132411) | Wetland sediment microbial communities from Neuse River Estuary, North Carolina, USA - SO4_4 | ecosystem: Environmental > Aquatic > Freshwater > Wetlands > Sediment | place: USA... | reverse complement strand
CGGCCGGATCTCCTCGAGCACGTCCGCGCCTGGCTTCGCCAGAGAGCTGTTCCGGCGGGGCACGATGTACGCGACCAGTTCGGGCTCACCGGCTCTGTCGGCGGTGCTCACGGCCGCCTGCCGCACGCCAGGGTGCGCGCGCAGCACGGTCTCGATCTCGCCGCATTCGATTCGGAAACCGCGAATCTTCACCTGGTAGTCGTTCCGCCCGATCAGCTCGAGGCCCGCGCCTTCCCGCCACCGGCCGAGGTCACCGGTCCGGTACACGCGCGCTCCTGGATGATCGCTCCACGGATCAGGCCGGAACGACCATGCGGTTAGCCCCGGCCGGTCATGATAGCCGCGCGCGACACCCCGGCCGGCCAGCCACACCTCGCCTACCACACCGACTGGCACCGGCATCATGCGCTCGTCCAGCACGTACACGCGGGTGTGCTCGATCGGCGGTCCGATCTGGGCCGCGTCCGCCGCGCTGGTGACGACTCTGGCGGCCGACCATACCGTGGTTTCGGTCGGGCCGTAGACGTTCCACAGGGTGGCACCGGGCTGTAGCAGGCGCTCAGCCAGGTCGATGGGCAGGGGCTCGCCGCCGCACAGGCGCAGCCGTACGCTGGCCGGCACACCGCCGACCAGATCCAGCATTCGCCAGGTCTGCGGCGTGGCCTGCATCGCGGTCACGCCAAGCCGCTGGATCAGCGACCGCAGCCGGTCTGGCTCGCGGACCTCCTGGAAGGTCGCGATCACGAGGTCCGCGCCGCAGACCAGAGGCAGCAGCAGCTCGAGGATGGCGATGTCGAACGACAGCGTCGTGACGGCGATGAGCCGGTCGTGGCGGCCAAGCCCGAGTGAGCGCCTGAACGACGCAACCAGGTTGGCGACCGCCCGGTGCTCGATCGCAACGCCCTTGGGCTGCCCGGTCGAGCCGGAGGTAAAGATGACGTAGGCGAGCGCGTGGCCTGGTACCGGCACCGGAGCGAGCGGCGTTCCGGCCGCTATCGCTGTGTCGTCGAGGCGGATTACCTCGGAGCGTTCGGCTACCGACCGGGCGAGATCGCAGTTCGCGGAGTCGGAGACGATGAATCGCAGGCTCGCGCTCTGCGCCATCGCCGTCAGCCGCGCCTCGGGGAAGCCCGGATCGAGTGGCACGTAGGCGCCGCCTGCCCACCAGATGGCGAGTATCGCCGTCAGCATGCCGACTCCGCGTTCGACGCAGATGCCGACCAGCGTTTCCGCGCCGACGCCCCGGTTAGCGAGGGTTCGGGCGAGCCGGGCGGCACGATCGCACACCTCGCTCATCAGCAGGTCTTCGCGGTCGTCGATGACGCGGGACGGCGACGCCCGGAGCAGGTCCCGGGTATCCACGCCGGAACCCTCAGGGGAGAGCCGGCGATTGCGCCCGACGATCAGCTCGTCAACCTCGGCGGGCGGCAGCATGGGCAAGTCGGCGACGGGAGTGCCGGGAGCCTGTGCCGCTTGCTTAAGCAGGTGCGCCACGCAGCGCAGGAACCGGTCGGCCCAGGGTGGGTCGAAGAGATCCGTGCTGTAGTCCACCACGAGCGTCGTGTCCTGACCGGACTGGCCGTCGACGTACATGTCGACGTCTAGCTTCGCCGTCTCGGTGAAGAGCATCCGGCAGGTCGAGGTGACGCCGGGCAGGTCCAGGCCAGGCGGTGCGGAGGGGTGATAGGCGAACTGGACCTGCGCGAGCGGCGCGTGCGCGAGGGAGCGGTCGGGCGCGAGATCCTCGACGAGCTTTTCGAATGGAAGCCGCTGGTGCGACAGCGCATCAGCCGTGGTGTCCCTGATCCGGCGGAGCAGCACGGCGAAGCTCGGATTGTCGGCCAGAGATGTCCGCAGCAGGACGGTGTTCGCGAACAGGCCGACCATAGGGTCGAACTCGCTATGGGTGCGGCCAGCTGCCTGGGTGCCGACCACAAGGTCGTGCTGGCGCGCGTAGCGCGACAGCACGACCAGGAAACCGGCCAGGAACGCCATGAACATGGTGGCGTTGGCGGCCTTGGCCGCCTCGGTCAGGCCCGCAACCGTCGTTTCGTCGACGGTGACCCTGGCGCGCGCGGCGCAGGGGGACAGGCGGGCAGGCCTGGGCTTGTCAGTGGGCAGGGCCAGGACGTGCGGTGCGCCTTTGAGCTGTTCGCGCCAGTAACTCAGCTGACGGTCGAGCTCCTCACCACCACTCATCCAGTCGTGCTGCCAGATGGCGTAATCGCCATAACTCATCCACAACGGCGGTAGCGACGCAGGCACCCCCGTTAGCTCGGCCCGGTAACCAGCGGACAACTCCTCCATCAGGATTCGCATGGACGTGCCGTCGGTGATGACGTGGTGTATCACCAGCACGAACAGGTGCCGGTCGGGCCTGGTGCGGATCAGTATGGCCCGGATCAGCGGCCCGGAAGCCAGATCGAAGGGCTGGCGGGCACGGTCGGCCGCGATCGACTCCGCTTGCCTAATGCTCTCGTCGCTGTCCAGCGTCGCCGGCAGCTCGATACGTTCGATCACCACAGTGCCGGCGTCGGCGACGTCTTGCTCGGGCACGCCGTCGACGGCAACGATGCTCGTCCGCAGCCCGGCATGGCGCGCGACCGCGGCGTCCAGCGCCCGCTGCAGCGCGTCGGCGTCGAGCGGCCCGTCGAGTGACACCGCATACGGGATGTGAAACGTCGGCTCGCCGGGCGAGAGCTGATCGAGGAACCACATCCCCTGCTGGGAACGTGACACCGGGAAGCGCATGGCGCACTACCTCCGATCTGCGAGGGTGTCCGTCACCCGGCTGTCGGCGGCCGCCAGCGCGGCGGCCACGCCAGCGACGGTGGGATCGGCGAACAGCGTGCGCAGGGGCAAGTCGACGCCGCAAACGGCCCGGATGCGGGCCACCAGCCGGGCCGCGGTGAGCGAATGGCCGCCGAGCGCGAAGAAGCTGTCGTTCACTCCGACCGGCGCCGGCAGGCTGAGAACCTCGGCGAAGATCGCGGTGAGGCGCGCTTCGGCCGGCGTCCGGGGCGCGACCGGGGCCTGACCAGTCACCGCGCCCCAATCCGGCTCGGGAAATGCGCGGCGGTCTATCTTCCCGCTCCCGGTGCGCGGCAGCGCGTCGAGCACGACAAATGCGGTCGGTACCATGTGCTCGGGCAGCGTGGCCGCCAGGGCGGTGCGCAGGGCGGCGACATCGGGCGCCGCGGCCCCGGCAATGTAGCCGACGAGCCGCTTGTCGTCCGGGCTGATCTGGATGACCGCGACTGCGGCGTCGCTGACGCCGGGCTGCTGGCGCAGCGCGACCTCGATTTCCCCGAGTTCTATCCGCATGCCGCGCAGCTTTATCTGGCCGTCGACCCGGCCCATGAACTCGATCGTGCCATCGGAACGCCAGCGGCCGTGATCGCCGGTGGCATAGAGCCTTGATCCGGCCGGGCCGAAGGGGTCGGGCACAAACCGCCGCGCGGTGAGCGCTGACCGCCGGTGATAACCGCGCCCGACCTGGACTCCGCCGAGGAACAGCTCGCCGACCGCGCCGATGGGCACTGGTCGCAGCTCGTTGTCCAAGATGTGGACCCTGACGTTGCTGCCTGGTCCGCCGATAGGTACGCGTGACCGTCCGGCCAGCGTAGCGAGCGTGGCCCGCCAGGTGATGACGCTGATCGATGCCTCGGCCGGCCCGTAGGTGATCTGGATGCTTACCCAGGGCAGCATCTCCAGGCAACGGCGAGCCAGCGTGACCGGCAGTTCCTCGCCGCCGCACACGATGTGCCGCAGCGTGGCCAGGGTGGCCCGGGGATCATCGTCCGCCGTTTCGGTGTCGGCCAGGAACGAGTACAGCATGGACGGGACGAAATACAGGACGGTAACTCCGAACGACGCGATCGCCGCGCGCAGGTAACCAGGATCACGATGGCCGCCCGGCCGGGCCATGGCCAGGCAAGCCCCGGCGGTCAGCGGCAGGAAGAACTCCCATACCGATACATCGAAGCTCACCGAGGCCTTCTGCAGCAGCACGTCGGTCGTATCGAACGGTAGCGTCGACCGCATCCAGGCCAGGCGGTTGAGCAGGCCACGGTGGGTGTTGATCACGCCTTTGGGGCGGCCCGTCGAGCCCGATGTGTAGATCAGGTACGCGGCGTTGTCCAGGTGCAGGACTGGTCTTTGGTAGTCGGTGGCACGCACTGGCCAGGCTGTCGGGTCCTCGTCGAGATACAAGACCGGCGGACCGGACTCAGGCAGCAGGTCACCGATGTGCCGCTGCGCCAGCACGATCTGAGCCCCCGAGTCCGCGAGCATGTACGCGAGCCGTTCTGGCGGGTATTCAGGATCCAGCGGCAGAAAAGCCGCGCCTGTCTTAACCACCCCCACCAGGGCCGTGACCAGCTGGGCCGAACGCTCGGCCAGGACGGCGACCACTGATTCACTAGCTGCGCCTGCCGAGATGAGCCGCTGCGCGATCACGTCGGCCGCGCTGTCGAGCTGTGCGTAGCTGAGCTTGCCCTGGTCGCCTACCACAGCGATGGCGTCGGGTGTTCGCCTCGCCTGCTGCTCGAACAGGTCGCGAAGCGTTATGTCGTCGCCCGTAGGTGACGGTTTCGCCGTCGCGTTCCACTGAGCGAGCGCGGTGGCTTCGCGTTCGGGCAGGACGAAGAGGTCACTGGTTCGGGCCGCTGGCGTAGCCGCCATCTGAGCGAGCACCGCGAGCAGGTTCCCGGCTAGCCGCTCGACAGTGGCTGATTCGAACAGCGCGGCGTTGTAGTTGATCCGCACGTGAGGCCCGGCCGGTCCGTCGGTGATCGTCAGCCCGATCTCGAACTTGGCCGCTCCGTTTTCCACTATCTCCGGTCGCCAGCGCAGCCCCCCGCGATCCGTGACGGCCCACGACTCCTCCATCGCGAACATGACCTGGACCAGCGGCAGCCGCGCCGGGTCGCGGTCAGGCTTGACCAGTTCGACGACCCTGGCGAACGGCAGGTCCTGATACTCCATGGCCCGCGCCGTCGCGGCGTGGACCGATCGCAGCAGATCGCCGAGCGTCCCATCCCGGTCGACCTGGACGCGGATCGCGACCGTGTTCATGAACAGCCCGATGACCGACTCGGTCTCCCGCTTGACGCGCGCCGCCATCGGCACCGCGATCAGCAGGTCGTCGCTGCCGGTCAGCCGCGCGAGCACCACCGAATAAGCGGCCAGCAGAACGGCGAACCGCGTGGTCCCGTGCTCGGCGGCGAGCTGCCTCAGCTGGTCGGCCAGGGCCCCGTCGATGGTGGTGCTGACGGCCTGACCGGGATGAGTCTCGCGCGCCGGATACGGCGCGTCTGTGGGTAGCGGCAGCGCCGAGGGGGCACCGGCCAGCTCGGCTCGCCAGAAGCGGTCGGCCGTCGTGTACCCGCCTTCCGCTGCGTGCTCGACTTGCCAGATGGCGAAGTCCACGTACTGGATGGGCGGTTCGGCGGAAACCGGGCTACCGCCACGGCTGATCGCCTCGTAGTCCGCCGACAGCTCCTCGAACAGGATGCGGAACGACCAGCCGTCAGCGACGATGTGGTGTATCACTACGGCCAGCACGTGGGATTCCGGTGACAGCCGGATGAGGGCGGTGCGCACCAGCGGCCCGGTAGCCAGGTCGAAGGGGGCGCGGGCCAGGTCGTGGATCATCGCCAGGGCGGTCGGCTCCCGCTCGCTGGCGGCCAGCTCCTCCACGGAGGCAACCATGAGCGCGTCCGCAGGCAGCTCGTCGTTTACTACCTGCACCGGCATGCCGGACTCGTTCCGGAAGGTGGTGCGCAGCGCCTCGTGTCGCGCCAGCACGGCGTCCCAGGCCTGCTGCAGTGCGCTGACATCAAGGGGGCCATCTAGCCACAGCGCCCACGGGATGTTATAGGTGGGCTCGCCAGAGTTCATCTCGGCCAGCACCCACATCCACCGCTGGCCGAGCGAGGCGGGGAAATCGTACTCAGCCACGATCAGCCTTCCTAATCTCTCCCAGCCGCTCGCGGTGCGACACGGCGAGGCGCTTCCCGGTCCTGCGGCCGATGGCCGACGGTGCTGTCTGGCTGCGCGCCGCGTCGATGGCGGCGGCGCAGGCGGCAAGCGTTCGGGTCCGGTAGAACCCGGCCAGTCGCAGTTCGACGCCGAACACCTCACCGATACGGAATATCAGGCGCGCCGCCAGCAGAGAGTCGCCGCCGACCGCGAAGAAGTCGTCTTCGCGCCCGATCTCACCACGGGCGCTGTCCTCGGGCAGCAGCAGCGACCAGATCTCGGCCAGCCGCTCCTCCGTGGCACCGCGCGGCGGCGTGGCGGGCTCGCGGATGTCGTGGTCGGGCGCCGGGAGGGCGGTGCGGTCGACCTTGCCGCTGGCGTTGAGCGGGAGCCGGTCGACGGCTTTGAAGCCGGCCGGTATCAGGTAGTCGGGCAGCCGGTGGGCGAGGAAGTCCCGTAGTTGCGCGGGCCGCAGCGTGCTGCGGTCCGCGCCGTCGGCGGGGGTGACGTAGCCGACCAGGCGCCGTTGCGTGCCGCTGCTGGTGACGATCACGACGGCGTCGTGCACGGCGGGGTGGGAGCGCAGGACGGCGGCGACCTCGCCGGGTTCGACCCGGAACCCGCGGATCTTGATCTGGTCGTCAGCGCGGCCGACGAACTCGATGATGCCGTCGCCGCGCCAGCGGGCCAGGTCTCCGGTGCGGTACAGGCGGGTGCCGTGCCCGGTCGGATCGGGCACGAAGGCTCGCGCGGTGGCGGCGGCGTTCCCGGCATAGCCGCGGGCCAGGCCGTCGCCGCCGGTGTACAGTTCCCCGGTCACGCCGGGTGGCACCGGCTGCCCACGGTCGTCGAGGATGCGCACGGTGGTGTGCTGGATCGGGCGGCCGATCGGCACCGTGGGTCCCACCTGGTCCGGGTCGGTCATCACGTGGCAGGTGGTGAAGGTGGTGTTCTCGGTCGGTCCGTAGCCGTTGACCAGCGGCCGGCCTCGCCGCGCCGCGAGCACGGCGCGGACCGTGTCCGGGGTGAGCGCGTCGCCGCCAGCCAGAACCAGGGGCACGCCGACAATCGCATCGAGATCGGTCTCGGCGAGCTGGTCGAACAGCCCGGCGGTGAGCCACACAACCGTCACGCCGGCATTCCGCAGCAGCGCGGCGATGTCCGACAGGCTCAGCGGACCCGGCGGCGCGACCACGACCGTACCGCCATTCAGCAACGCACCCCAGATCTCCAGCGTGGAGGCATCGAACGCGACCGGGGCCAGGTGCAGCACCCGCTCGCCGCGGCAGAGCGACGCGAACGCCGGCTTGCTGATGAGCCGGATGACGCCACGGTGCGGTATGGCGACCCCTTTGGGGACCCCGGTCGAGCCTGACGTGAAGCTGATGTAGGCCAGGCTCAGCGGATGCGCAGTATCCGGTGGTGCGGCCAGGCCGTCCACGCCCTGCGCGGGTTCGGTCGAGCCGATCCCGTCGGCGCGGACCACATCCACCCCGGGGAGCTGGCTCATCGTGGTGGCGGTGGTGCCGGCGGCCAGCACGAGCCGGGCGCCGGCGGCATCGATCATGGCGGCGACGCGGGGCGGGGGACTGGCGGGATCGACCGGGAGGTAGGCGCCGCCGGCTTTGAGCACGGCCAGCAGCGCGGTGATGAGGTCGGGGCCGCGCTCCATCGCCACCGCGACCGGTGTGTCCGTGCTCACGCCGCGGCGGCGCAGCAGCCAGGCCAGCGCATTGCTGCGCCGGTCCAGCTCGGCGTAGCTGACCGCGGTGTTGCCGCAGGCCACCGCGGCCGCGTCCGGGTTCTCGAGGAGCTGGGCGGCGAACCGCGCCGGAATCGTGGCGTCGGCCGGGTAGCCGTCGGTGGCCGCCGGGCCGCGGCTCCAGGAGTCGAGGGTGGCCAGATCGGACTGGGCGATCAGGTGCAGGTCGCCGATCTGGGTCGATGGCATGGCCAGGGCGCTGGTGAGCAGGTTCAGGTAATGCGCGGCCATCCGGGTCATGGTGGGCTCGTCGAACAGGTCGGTCGAGTACTCCCAGACGAGGGTCAGGTCGTCATCCTCGGGGCGGGGCTCGCGGCCGAGCCGCTGCGCAGCCCGCGGCACCACCATCACGGTGAGGTCGCACATGGCCGCGCCGTTCTCGCGCTCGGTGACAACGCCGGTGAGCCCGCCGAAGTCCAGGTCGGGCACGAGGGAGTCGTGGAAGGTGAAGATCACCTGGAACAGCGGGGTCCGTGAGGCATCGCGGGTCGGGCCGATCGCGTCGATGACCGCGTCTACCGGGGTATCTGGCCAGGCCAGCGTATCGACAACGGTCTGCTGCACCTGGTCGAGCAGGTCCGCGAACGACATCTCGCCGCGAACCCTGGTCCGCAGCACCAGGGTATTGACGACCATGCCAAGCATCTGCTGGAGCTCGGGCAGGCTGCGGTTCGCCGCGCCCGTGCCCACGAGCATGTCGTCCTGACCGGTATACCGGTACAGCAGTGCCGCGAACCCGGCATACATGGTCGCGAACAGCGACACCCGGTGCTGCTTGCTGAACGAGCGCAGCGCGCGGGACAGCTCAGCCGGAACCTCGAACCGTGGCGCCGCGCCGCGAAAGCTCATGACCGGCGGCCGCCGGTGATCGGCCGGCAGCTCCAGGACGTGTGGCGCGCCGGCCAGCATGGCGGCGCCGTGGTCCGCATGCGCCTTCAGGACCTCACCTTGCATCCACTCCCGCTGCCACAGCGCGTAATCCGCGTACTGAGCGGCGGGCTCAGGCAGTGACGACGGCTCACCGGCCGCGAAGGCCTGGTACAGGACGCCTAGCTCGGACAGCAGCACTCCCTGCGACCAGCCGTCGTGCACGATGTGGTGCTCCGAGTAAACCAGCGTGTTCTCGCCAGCCCCGTGTCGCACCAGCACCCAGCGCGCGAGCGGTGGCCTGGTCAGGTCGAAGGGCTTGCGCAATTCGGCGGCGATAACCTCCTCGGCCTGCTCGGCCGGGACATCAATCACCCGTAGCGGCGCCGTCACGCCCGCGACCAGCTGCTGCATCGCCACCCCGTCGACGGTGACGAACGCAGTCCGCAAGATTTCATGCCTGCGGACGATCTCATCGAGCGCCGCGCGCAGCACCCCGGTATCCACGTCGCCGTGCAGCGATACGGTGGCCTGGATGGTGTAGGCCAAGTTGCCCGGCGCCAGCTGCTCGAAAAACCACACCCGCTGCTGCTGTAGCGACAGCGGTATCAGACGGTCCCGCCGAGCCGGGCGCACCGGAAGCCTGGACGGCATCGGCGGCGGCGAATCCCGCTGCGTGCCCGGCACCGCGCTACCGTGCCCGGCCTGCTCATCAATCAGGGCGGCGATCGCCGACACCGTCGGCGCGCGGTACACATCAGCCAGGCTCAGCGTCACGGCCAGCTGAGCGGTGATCTCCGTCGCCAGCCGTCCGGCGAGCAGCGAATTACCCCCCAGCGCAAAAAAATCATCCGCGGCACCGACCTGCACACCCCCCAGCAGCCTCGTCACAATCTTGGCCAGCGCGCGCTCAGTCGGCGTCTGTAGCGCGGTGGCCGCCTCGGCCAGGCCAGCGGCTGCCCGGTCCGGCGCCGGCAATGCGGCACGGTCCACCTTGCCGTTCGGAGTCATCGGCAGCGCCGGCAGACCGACGATCGCGGCGGGCACCATGTAGCTCGGCAGCCGTGCCGCGACGAAGGCGATTAGTTCGGCGGGGCGTGCCTCGGTGGCGACGTAGCCGATCAGCCGCGGATCAGCGGTACCGGATCGCTCGGCGGCCACGAAGGACTCCCTGACCGCCGGATGCTGCCGCAGCACGGCGGCCACCTCACCCGGCTCGATACGGAACCCGCGGATCTTGACCTGATCGTCGAGCCGCCCGAGGTACTCGAAGGATCCGTCGGCCCGGCGGCGGACCTTGTCGCCGGTCCGGTACATCCGCTCGCCAGGAACCGTGATGTCCGGGACAAAGGACTTCGCCGTGGCCACCGGGTCGTCCAGGTAGCCGCGCGCCACGCATGGGCCGGCCAGGCACATCTCACCTGGCACGCCGTCAGGCACCGCATCGAGACCGTCGAGCACGTAGCAGCGCACGCCATCGATGGGAAACCCGATGGGCGGCGGCACCGGGCTGTCCGGCAGCAGGGTAGCCGTCGTCACGGCCACCGTGCACTCGGCGGGGCCGTAGACGTTGACCAGGCTGAACGGCAGGCCGGACGGCACGCCGCGCTGGAACGCAGAGCCGCCTGCATGCACCAGCCTCAGTACGGTGTGGGACGGCCACCACTCGTCGAGAACCGCCTCGGCCAGCGGGGTGGGCAGGTGCGTCACGGTGATCTGTTCGTCAGCGAGCCAGGCGACGAGGTCCGGCGGCGAGGTACGCACCTGCGCGGGCGGCACCACCAGTGTCCCCCCTGCGGCAATGGTGGGCCAGGTATCCCAGACCGACACGTCGAACCCGGGGCTGCTCAGCAGCGTCGTCCGGTCGTGCGGACTCAGCCGGTAGGTCTTCTGATGCCAGCGCATCAGGTTGGTTAGGCTGCCGTGGCGGACCGCGACGCCCTTGGGCCGGCCGGTCGAGCCCGACGTGTAGATCACGTAGGCCAGCGAGGCATCGTCCAGCCTGGCCGGCGCCGCCAGCGGCTCCGAGGGTGCTTCCGTCAGACCCACGACTTCAAGATCATGGCCGCGCAGCGCGTCATCTGACGACAGCGGGCCGGTAGTGATCACGGCTGCTGCGCCGGACAGCGCGAGCAATTCGCTGATCCGTACGGTTGGGTGGGCGGGATCGAGCGGCAGGTAAGCGGCGCCGGCCAGCAGCACGGAAAGCTCGGCCACGACGAGTTCGGCGGATCTGTCGCCATAGACGGCAACCACGTCGTCTGGTCCGATCCCGCGCCGTGTGAGCCTGGCCGCTAGACCAGCGGCGTACCTGGCCAACTCCAGGTAGGTCAGCCGCAGCTCGCCGTCCTGCACAGCTATCGCAGCGGGCGCCCGCGCAACGCACGATTGAACGTGGTCGAGTACCGTCACGAACTGTCCTCTGTTCCTAGAAGGCCGCCGATCCCAGGGGATAGCTGTGCATAGTTAGGCAAGAGTCTCGTAAGCGCACTGTACGTCAAGGCCAGTGGCATGCTGAAAGTCGGCCGGACCCTGCGTGGCCGCACCCCGGCGAAGGGGTGCGGTTACTTCAATGACAATGGCCGCCGACGATGGCGATAATGTCCGCCCTGTTCAGGCCGATCTCCGGATGCTGCTGGCCAACGTTATGTGAATAAGTATCTGGCGGGATATTCCCCTGCCAGGCCACGCAGAAGTCCGGCAACGACGGCCATCTGACCGGTTGACACACGCAGTCGGTAGTTGCCCATAATCGGTCATGTCCGACGGGATCGATAAGGACAGGATGGCCGTTCAGTTTGCCCGAGCGCAGGCCGGCACTGAGCCCTTGACCTGGGGCCAGAAGGCGTTCTTGCAGGATATGCGGGAGAGCGGCAACCAGTTCAGCATGCGAGGACGGATCGACCTGCCCGAGGGCGGCACGGTAGCGGATGCCGCGGCGCGAGTGAACGGCCTCCTGGTCCGGCATGCCGCCCTGCGGATGCGTCTCGGTGCCGGCGAGGCGGGCCGCTCGTGTCAGGAGGTTGCCGGGTCGGGACAGTTCGGCCTGGACATCCTGACGTTCCCCGAGGACGCCGATCGGGCAGACGTCGCGCGATACAGAGATGATCTGTACGCCAACTGGCCGCTCGAGCGGTTCGATTTCCATCACGACTGGCCCTTGCGCGCGGCGGTGCTCAGGCATCGCGGCGTCTGCCTGCACCTGGTCTTCGTACTGTCCCATCTGGCTGCCGACGGCGGAGGGCTCCTCCTAGTGCTGGCAGACTTGCTGGCAGACGAAACGGGCACGGCCAAGGAGCCCCGGCACCCGAACGTGCTCGACATTGCCCGGAGCGAGCAGACGTCGCAGCTTCGGCAGCTCAGCAGGCGCACGATGCGGTACTGGGAATCGCAGCTCTTGCACATCCCGCCGCAGACCTTCAGCGGCCCCGCTGCCCCGCCTGGTCAGGCGGGGCAGCGCTACCGGCACGCCCGGTTCAGTTCGACTGCGGCCCACCTGGCCATGCTGGCCATCTCCAGGCGCACCGGCACCGATGTTTCCCGGGTGACGCTCGCCGTTATCGCGACGGCCATCGGCCGCGCCACGGGCATACATCCACTGATCGCAAAGGTCATGGTGAACAACCGGTTCAGGCCGGGCATGGCTGACGTCATCGCTCCGGTTGCGCAGAACTCAGTGGTCACCATCGATGTCACCGACGCCTCGGTCGACGAGGTGGTAGCCCGGGCCCGTGCCACCACGCTGACCGCCGGCATGCGCGCGTACTACGACCCGGAGGACCTCAAGGAGGTCACCGCCCGGCTGGACGCCGAACGCGGCTACCCGGCTAGCGTCACGTGCCGGATCAACGACCAGCGCGCGATGATCATGCGCTCGAGTGCGGTGGGCAACCTGGAGCTGACACCTGAGCAAGTCCGGCGGAGGCTGGCGGAGACTTCACTGACCTGGCTCGGTCCCAGGGAGAACATGCACGAGCAGGTGCTCATCCTGGTCGAGAACCGGCCGGATGTGGTGTCGCTGCACATTATGTGGGACCTGTCATGCCTGACCAATGGCCAGGTCGAGGCGCTGCTGCGCAGCGTGGAGGACGTCGCCGTGGAGGCGGCATTTGACCCGGACGCGCCGACCAAGGTCTCCCGCGCCCGGGACAAGGACCGTCGCGCCGACCGCTCAGGCTAGCCAGGGTGCGGCGCCAAGGCGGGTCGTCGCCGTCGCTGACGACGAGGCTATGGTGGAACTGGCGGGGCTCCATGCAAGCCATCACCACTACGATGTGCGGTTTGAAGAAGCTGGTGCAGAGCTGAGCGCTCTCGGGTCGATCTCATCTGAGTCCAGGCTCGGGACGCTCAACTCTTACGCACAGTTAGCAGCGCGCAACAGGAGTAGCCTTTTGGCTGGAAGTCCGTCGAGCAGGTCATCGGTGACGGGTTCCCAGTGCCAGTCAGCCACCCGCAACCTCGCGGTAGGCCGCCTGGACGATCTCGGCGGCTTCCCGGACTGCCTGGTCCCGGACATTGGGGTCGGGGTCGGCTCTACTCCGGACGAGCTGGTGAGCAGGGGAATCGTCGGGCCGCCGCGCGCATAACGGGTCATGCGGCCGACCCGAGGTAGTCGAGCGCCGCGCTGACCCCCTCGCGGGCGATCGGCACTCCCGCCCGGGCCAGCCCCATCTCTACCCCGCACAGGGCGCCGGCCAGGGACAGATCGCCGAGGTCCCCTAGGGCACCTTTGGTGCCACGTCCTTGACGTTAGTCCTGAGTGTGACGGCTGGTGATGGTGCCGGGTGTGGTGGGGGCAGGCGGGAGTGCGGCCTGGCCGGGGCTCGATCGGGGTGGTCTTCCCCCGTGACGCGGGCCGACGTGGCCGCAGTGGTGACCACCGCTCGCGCCTTCGGCGTGCCGGTCCTGCCCCGGGGCGTCGGGGCCAGCCCGGTCGGCCGGACGCTCTTGGTGATGTTACGCACAGTAACACAATGATGGGACATGGGCGCCACGACCGTGGACCGGCTCGTGGACCGGCGCGTTAGATAATCCCAGCGCCGCGAGTGCCGTCAGTGCAATAATCCCCGTTACGACCATCACCTTCGCGGTGTTCCAGAGGTGGTGGTGCACATCGACGATCACGGTCGGTCACCCACAATAGGCATCAGGTGCTCGGCGGCCAGCTCGTCGAACAATTCCGCAGGCACGGCCGCCGTCAGGTAGCCGACGTCCTCGATGACCTCGGTTGCATCGCGTGCGCCGACCACGACGGCTGTGACGGCTGGGTGGCGGAGAACGAACCGGATGGCGGCGGCGCCGATCGGTACGCCATAACGTGCGCACACGATGCGGATGCGCTGGGCTCGATCTAGCAGGTCGGGGGCCGCAGGCGCGTAGTCATACGCCGCACCGGGGCGGGGGTCGGCCAGTATCCCGCTGTTGAAGACGCCCGCCGCGAGCACCGGGACGCCGCGTCGCTGGCAGGCCGGGAACAGGCCGTTGGCGGCAGCGGTGTCAAGCAGTGAGTAGCGGCCGGCCACGAGCACGCAGTCTAGGTCGGCGCGCTCGACGAACCACTCCAGCAGCGGCGCCTGGTTCATGCCGACGCCTACCGCCCGGATCGTTCCCTCGCAGCGGAGTTGATAGAGGGCCGCATAGGCGCCGTCCAGTGCCTCTTCCGCGTCGTTGTCCGGGTCGTGGATGAGCGCGATGTCGATGCGGTCGGTACCCAGCCGCCGCAGGCTGGCCTCCAGCGTGACAAGAGCGCCATCCCGGCTGTAGTCGCGCAGGCGGGCCAGCGTGGGCGTGCCGTAGAAGCCTTCTGCGCCCTCCACGTCGCTCGTCGCGGGCACCAGCCGACGGCCGACCTTGGTAGACAAGACGAACTCACCGCGCGGCCGCCCGCCCAGGAAACGTCCAAGACGCTGCTCAGACAGGCCGACGCCGTAGTGGGGTCGTTAGTAAGAAGCGTGCGCCCGGCCGCCAAATTGTTGATCTTGGGCTCCGGTACTGGCAGCCGTTGGGCTAAAGACGATCATGGATCGGCGCGGGGCTGTCGCGTTCAGTCCCTAGTGCCCGGTAGAGGGTAGAGCGGCCGATGCCGAGGTGGCGGGCGATGGCGGTGACCGATTCCCCGCGCTCACGGCGGGCACGGGCGATGTCCAGGATGTCGTCGGTGACGGCAGCGGGGCGGCCGCCGTGGCGGCCCTGGGCCTGGGCTGCGCGCAGCCCGTCCAGGGTGCGCTCGCGGATCAGGTCGCGTTCCATCTCCGCGGCCATCGCGGCGACCATGAACAGCATCTTGTCCGCGATCGTGTTCCCGTCCGGGCGGTGCAGCCCGGCGCAGATCCCGGTCAGGATGTGCAGGTTGATGCCGCGGGCGTGCAGCTGGTCTTCCAGCAGGACGAGAAGTTCCTTCATCGAGCGGGCGACCCGGTCCGGCTTGTAGATCACCAGCGTGTCACCGGCCCGCAGCACTCCCAGGACGGCGCGCAGTTTCGGCCGGGCGTCACGGGTGCTGGCGGTTTCCACGATGATCTCGCGGCAGTGCGCGGCGGCCAGGGCATCAAGCTGCGCCTGGTGGTCCTGGGCGCGGGTGCTGGCCCTCGCGTAGCCGATCCGGACGCTGTTGTCGAAGGCGGGCAGGGTGGCCACGATCTGATCGTCCCGCATTCCGTCCCTTAACGGGTCGGGCGACACGCCGTTCCGGGACTGATTTGCGGGACGGGTTTCCGCCGCCGGCCCGGGCGCAGGTTCTGCCGTCCCGGAAACGACCGTTTCCGGGACCGCTGGCCCAGGCCTCACCAGTCCCGCCACGGCTCCGTATGCGATTAGCTCGCCTTGGTTGTGCGCCCCCGTGCGCTGTCGCATCGCGTTGAAGTGATCCTCGACGGTGCGGACTGATATTGCCAGGCGGCGAGCGATCTGCTTGGCCGACAGACCGCACCCTGCCAGCTGCAGCACCTGAGCCTGCCGGACGGTCAGGTGCACGACCCCACGGGTCGAGCAAGGCACGGATCGCTCGGCGCCGCTCTGACTGACCATGCCACTCCAACCAGAGAGTGTCCTTCCGGATCCCCTGGCGGCGGGGTACTACGGGCACCCCGGGATCGTGGAGCGGGGAGATTACTGCCCGCGAATAGTCGGTTAAAACACCGTAATTTTCCGGTATAGCCCAAGTGCCAGGCAAGGAGGGAACGTTGGCGTAACTACGTCCACGGCATCACCTGGAAAAGTGAGGGACTGAACAGAAGCTAGAGCGACGTGCGAATTCGCAGTACATCTAGAATCTCGAGGACCAGAGGTAGGTCCATGCGCCGGTTCAGAACCGTTTCCCACCACGCTTCTGGCCACGGCGGCCAGCTCAACCTCCACCAGCCCTGCCTGCCGACCGGGCAGCCGGGTCTTAGCGGCAGTGGTGCGTGGAGATGCAGGCGGTCCAGCCGAGCCTTGTCCTTCTCTCGTTCTCCTCAGTCGGCCAAATGGAGGTAACATGAGCGGCTCGCAGCCGGTAGCAGCACTCTTCGCTGGTACCATACGCCTCGCGCGTACAGTAGTGTCCATCCGACGGCTCGGAAAGGTGTTCGCTGCGACGATACTGGGCATCGCTTTCACCTGGGTCGGGGTCGCAACGGCCCAGGCGGCGCCAGCGGCGCCGTGCCCATACAACGGCTATCACTACCTTGCCGTAGGGTCTTCCGGCTACGGAAGCAATAAAGGCACTGGAGCATGGCAGGATACCTGGAGCAGCTGGAGCTTCGACGGGCACCCCCAGGATGACGCCCCATTCTCCAACGAAGCTGTCTGGACCGAAGACTACAATAACAATAACAATTCACTCGAGGTCGGGTTCAACGTAGGCACGGGAGCCAACACATCCATATACGAGAACTACATGTACCCGTACTATAGCATCAACAATGGTGGCACCGAACAGGACTATACCGGGACGGTGCTTCCGACAAACACTGCTATCTGGAATTCCGCTACCTCCGACGGCACCCATTCATGGGCATACGTGAATAACAAGCTCCTGGCCGAAATCGACTACGGGGTCGCGACCCCGCGGTGGAACCTCGAGCAGACGGAAGTCAACTATCACGACATCTGGATGGGCGGCGGCAGCGGAAGTAGCATGACCATGAGTTACCAGAACTCGTCCAATCAGTGGAACAACTGGGGCTACATCAACGGGAACACGTACTATCTCGGTGGTGGTACGCAAGGAAGCCCGGCTGGGTACGGGTATTACATCAATACCTCCCAGCCCGCCTCTGCGACCCAAGGCGGCTATGGCCAAGCGTGCTGACCGACAAGCCCGCCGGCGGTACCGCACGGTGGTGGTCATCACAGCGGGCACAGTCATCGCGATCCTCATGTCAGCGTGCGCCGGAGGTACAGTCGGCCGTCCGGCCGCAACCAGCCGGCCAAGCAGCACAACTGGGCAGGCCGCCAGAGGAGTGCAGTGCCGGGTGGCGCGCAGCGACCTGCTCACGTCCGTGCAGCTGCCGGGCTTCACGCAGTTCGTGGCCGACCCGCAGGCGGTCTTGCCGGTGCACTATATCGCGTCCAACGAACCGCAGTTCGTGAGGGATTACGTGTGCGGGGAGTTCTACGGATTCATCACGAACCGGGCGTTGACCGGACTATACCGGCAGCAGAACACCAGCTACTTCGAGCAGTACGGCTACCGGCCTGGAAAGTGGCCATATGTTCCGCTTAGGGGCCAGATCGTCGCCGACCTCAGCCATCAGGTCCTGGAAATCTATGAGAGCCTCTACCAATTCAACGCGGCGGCGGCGGTGAAAGTTTACCTGCCCATCACGGAAAACAGCGCTTATTCCATGCACAGGCTCACGCTCGCGCTCGCGCCGGGCGCTGTCGTACTTGCTCACTTGCTGGGTCCCGACCCGTCAACCGACGAGCACGCCATTTACATAGCGATCCCGCACGGAGACTACGCGATAGAGCTGGAGATCCAAGGCGGCCGATCGCTGACATGGGCAGATGCCGAAGATTACTGGAAGAAGCTGGCACCACGGGTGCCGGCGCTAGGAGGTTAACAATGCGGATGACAGCGACACGACGGGTGCGATGGCCCACTATAATGATAGTCGTGGCAGCGACAGCAGCAGTGGCAGGATGCGCGTCCCACTCCCCAATCAGCCTAGCAGGCGGGGCGACCGTAAAGAGCGTCGTAAAGGGCAATGTCCCGAACTTGACATGCACGCCGACCACGATCGGATACGTCGGCCTGGTCCGCCCGGGGCAGGCCCAGGCAGCTGAGAACGCGCTCGGTTCCACACTGCTTGCTCAACTCACCGACTCGGCATCCGGCACGATCATCATCGCTCGCTCCGTGAACGGAATACCCTCCGCCGCCCAGTCGACGTATTTCTCGCAATGGGCACCTGTCCTCAGCCAATCACAACAGGCATCGCTGCAGTCCTGCGACATGCTGCTAAGCGACCGCCCGGCCGCCCAGCCCATCATTACCGCCGCGATAGCTGCCGTCGCCCAGCGGGGCTACGTTTCATCAGCTGCAACGCTCCAATCGGAACTGCAGGAAGTACTCATTTCAGATAATCCCGTCGCGGCGGACTCGGTGATCGTCACCCTGCTTGTCCCTGGCGCTGTAGTCCCGAACCCGCCGGGAGCAAGCGGGCCTGTCGTGTACAGTCTCGACGCCTACACCGTCATCGTGCAGCAGTCCACAGGCCAGCCGACCGGCGTGGCCCGAGGTGGTTTGTGATCGGCTTCTGGGCTGCACGTGCCGCCGTTGGCCTGTGACGAGGATCGGTACAGGATGCTGAGCGTCAGGTGGCTTGATGCTGGCGGCTATCTGTGATCAGCGGGGCATAGGGCCTTGATGTACTGATGAAATGGGCGCGAACAGATGAAGCAGGCCCTCGGAGATAGGTAATGAAGACCGGTGAAGTCCAGGACCCCGGCGGCGGCGCCGAGCCGCACCTGGAGGTCGACGGCTGGACCTCCTGGCTATACGACGACGAATCATCGCAGAAATAGTCGGAGTGCCGGTGACAGCACGTGCGCGAGCCGGGAATTGGCGGTAAGCGTCGAGTCTGAGTTAGCGGGCTGATGCCGACCTCGGCAGCCGCTACATCGGCCCACAGGATCCCCAGGCCGCCCTGGTCTACGTCAACACCCTTATGGTCCAAGACGTACTCGCCGGCCAGGCATGGGCAGACCGGCTGACAACCGAGGACAGGCGCGGTCTGACCCCGCTGTCCTGGGCACACGTGGCGCCCTACGGCGAGGTCAGGCTCGACATCGGCAGACGCTTATCCTTGAACGCCGCCCCGGCCGGCCGCGCCGAAGCCCCGATAACATTCGTGGCCGAGCCGACCCTGCGGCGGACCCCGGCCTGTCGCAAGGCCCTGTAACTCGCCGAGCACCTACCCGATGAGTGGGCCCCGGCTACGCCTACAGAGTACTTCGCCGCGCCGCTCAAGGCCGCGGCGCTAGGACTTCAGCGGACCTGGCCCGCAGGCCCAAGGACGGGGGGCGTGGCCCAAGCCGGGACGGTCTACCAGCTCGAGACCGATAAGGCCTGCGTATCGCTCCGCAGTGCCACGTCAAGGTCGCGAAGGTGAAGGCCCCGCCAGGACCACTGCCGGCCCAGGCGGCCGGGCCCGAAGCGCGCGGCGAACCACCGCGAGGAAGGCCCCTGTACCTATCGAGACGGTAGGGATCGAAGCAGTGACACACTGTCCACATGATCGCAGTCCATCAGGAAGATCCCTATCAAGGCTGGAGCGTGAAGCTACGCCTCGCCATCGATGCAGACAACGTGGATGAAGCCCGGGCCATCGCCGAAGAAGTCTGGCAGAAGATGGAGGTGACGGCGGGGGCCGGACCGCAGATCACCCGATCGGCCGGACGTGCGCCGCACTGGAATGTCATCACCGACCTGGACTTGTCCGCCCTGGAGTCGATCACCCCTGATGACGCAGTGACCCGCTTCAGGTACGTGATCCGCAACCTGCCGAAAGTGGTGTTCACCGGTGGTGAGACCGATGACCGGCGTTCTGGCCTGTGGCAATGGCTTCCGGACAGCTGGGAACTGGACTGGCAGGACCAGGAGCTGGTGCATCCAGCGGTCCGCGCAGCGGGCATCGGGATCACAGTGGTGAAAAAAAAGGAAAGATACCCCCCTCCGTTGCCGTCCAGCGGACACCGCCCGGCGGATGATCCCCGTACCTGACGAGCGTCTTGCTCACCCGGCACCGCCAGCCGACCGGGGGCCTCGGCTTTTACTTCGGCCGGGTGCCGGTCGAGCACGTTCACCATGGCGCCTATGATCAGGTGCTTGGGCAGCCTAGCGGCGAAGTGAACGTCATCGACCAGCGCGGCCAGGCGGTCGGCCGAGGCCCCCGGCATGTACCAGGACCGCATGGTCATGTCACTGGCGGCCGACGCCCGGGCGGGAGCCTCCGAAGGCGGCTCCTCAGCAGGCCTATCAGGCCTATCAGGCCTGCTCAGCGGCAGCGCTGCGGGTGCCGGGGGCGAGCTGGCGACCAGCGAGCCCAGGGTCTTGCGCTGGCCGGGCATCAGATCCTCCCCAGCTCGAGCAGCAGTTCCGCCTGCAGAGGCCGGACGTCGGCGAGCGCCGCAGCGGCCGACCGGTCGCCGCGGTAGTCGGTGATCATCCGGCCGTCCAGCTGCGCCAGGCGGTCACTGCCCGGCCTGGTCGCCCGGCCGCTGGGCTGCGCGGCCGCGCAGCGCGCCTGCCACGAACTCTGCGATCTCGTCCTCGCTTGCCATGGCAGTCAGCTCCCATCGACACCTTCTTAAGACCCGATCTCACGATGCTCAGGTTGTCACTGCCCGGGAAATCCCGTGAGCGCACGGCTGCGCGGCCCGGGGGCCGCCTCCAGCCGGGTCAGCTTCATAGCGCCCTCGCGCCGTCCGGCGATCTGCTCGAGCGCGGCCTGGGCGGCACCGGTGTCCTTGCGGGCAGCGTCGAGGGCCTCGGCCAGGGCCGGGTCCCGGCTGCGCCTTGGTGCGGGCGGGTCAGCCGTCCGCGCCGCCAGCCGTGTTCAGCACCAGCATTTCCCTGACCCAGTCCAGCTCCCCGGCGCCGGTTACCACGCTGGTCCACTGCCGGATGACCTCATCGCCCGGGGCGGGATCGCCTTCAGATCCCTCGAAATCACCAGGGATGGTCACGCAGATCCACACGTCGTCGCCGAGCAGGCTGGCGGCCTCCCTGACGCGGCGCACGCCCGGCTCGGCGTGCAGGCTGTGCCCCGTGTCCAGGTCCTCGATGTCGATCCCGTACTCCGCGCGCACCTCGTGCACGGCGGCCAGCCCGGCGGTCAGGACGACGGCATGGCCGGGCCGCTGCTGCGCCGGCGTGATGCGGTGGCCGGCCAGCTGGGCGCAGGCCTCGAACGCCTGCTGGGGGTGGGTTCCGAGCAGTCCGGCCATTTCCCGCCAGTCGGTGCCGCCCGTGAGCGCCTCGCGCAGCAGCGCCTGGCGGAGCTGCCGGGCGGCCAGCTCGAGCCGGCTCACCTGGCCGAGCGCTGCCCGGTAGTCTCCGGCCGCTGCGGCCTCGACGGCCCTGGCTGGCGCGTCGGTGAAGACCCCGGCCTGCCCGCGGAACTGCGGGCTGCCCGAGTCGGTCCTGGCCGCGGTCATCGGGGCTCCCTTCGGCATCTCAGGCTGGCGGCGGTCATGGCGAGGAGGCTTCCCCGGCGTCGCCTGTCCCGGCGTGCAGGCTGATCCGCCGGGTCATGTCGATCTTGACCTCTCCGTACGGGGAGATGTGCGACCAGAACAGCGGGGTGATCCCGCGCCGGTCCTCGCTGGTGAGCTCGATCAGGCCGCCGGCGAGCACGTCCTGGATCAGCAGGGTGTTGAGGTAGCTGATGGAGGCCTGCAGCACCCGCAGGCACAGCACCGACAGTTCCTGCTCGTCGCGCCGGTTGCCGGGCAGGTCACCGCCCTTGCCGAAGTACACCATGGCGTTACCGCTGTTCCAGGACTCGCCCACGTTCAGCCCGGTGCCGATCTCCCGCTGCAGGTCCCGGTCGCGCAGGTAGCGGCAGGCGAAGATGGTCCGCTGCGCCCGGCCGGTCTCCTGCATCGCCTGGTAGACCGGGTGCAGCCGCCCGGCCCGGTGGAACCGGCGCAAGATCGCGGCCGTCGATGCGGTCTTGTTCCGGATCGAGGCCGCGTACTTCGTCATGTCGTCGTACTGGCGGCCGATCAGATCCCAGTCGATGGCCCGCTGCACCAGCGCCGGGGCCAGGTTCGGGTAGCTCTCGCGGTCCTTCCACTCGGGCAGGTACAGGCGCAGGTGGTTGATCCGCTTGATCCGCGGCAGCAGGTCAAAGCCCAGCAGCCGGGTCAGCCCGAACCCGATCACCGACTGGCCATGCGTGTCGACATAGTTGGCCCTGACGTCCATCTCGGTGCCGTGGTGGATCGCCCCCTCGATCATCGCGGCGACCTCGGAGGCAGTGCAGTTCAGCAACTGGGAGTGCACGACCACCGACTTGCGCTCGACGTGCCAGTAGATCAGCACGCCGCGGCCGCCGTAGCGGGAGTGCCACTCGGTGAAGATGTTCTGGTCCCACGCCCCGAAGTGGGTAGAATCGCTCGCCACTGCAGAGGAACCCTCGCCCCAGATGGACCGCTGCCGGGCGGCGAAGGTGGCGTTGGCGATCTGGATGGCCAACGCCTCAGCGAGCTCCCGGTTGAGGTACCAGCGGCGCACGTAGTACAGGTCGTGCTCGCTGTGGCCGTGCTCTCCGGCGGCCACCGCCCGGATCCCGGCGCCGGTGCCGTAGGCGTACAGCACAAGCAGCAGCCGCTCGGCCAGCGCCTGCAGGCCGAGCTTGCCGCCGCGGCCCACCTTGGCCTCGATCACCTGCAGGCAGCCGCTGCGTAGCACCGCCTCCTTGGCCACGTCGATCAGCGGCAGCATGCCCCACCGCTGGCCGATCGCCTTTTTCAGCCGGCCCAGGTTCGGCGGCTCGGGCAGCGCCTCCAGTGGCGTCAGCCGGATCGCCCCGTGCGGCCCGCGGGCTGCGATCTCCAGCCAGGGCAGGCCATCGCCATCGAGAGCGGCGCCGAGGGCGGCCATCTCCCGGCGCATCTCCTCCCGCAGATCGCCGATGAACACGGCCGGGTCCAGCGGCTTGCGCAGCTCGGCGTAATGCTCGGTGCGGCGTGCGGCGAAATCGGCAACCAGGTCCTCATCGGGGTTGCGGAACTCCTCCGCGCCGACCACCCAGATTCCCTTGCACCGCAACTGGTCGCACAGCGCCTCGAAGGTGCGGATCTCATAAACCGTGCGCACCACCCGGCGCCGGCCCTGGCCGTCGGTGCGGTACGTCAGCTCCTGCCAGTCCCCGGACAGCCCGTCGTGCACCGGGACCGTCTCGCCTGCCGGGTAGTAGGTCAGGCTCGACGCGCCGACGTAGCGGCGGACCAGCGCCAGCGCGTCCAGCACCGGCCGGTGCGAGCTGCCGCTGCGGAACTCGAGCACCTCCAGCAGCCTGATCAGGCCGCGGCGGTAGTGGTTGGTGTACGAGGCCCGGTAGGTAGTCTGCACCGTGCGCCGCCAGGCTGGCCCCGACGACTTGTACTCCGCCACCAGGTGCCGCAGGTTCTCCTCACCCACCACCGGGAACACCACCGCGCGGACCGGGTCATCAGGGCGGGCCAGCGACGCGTCGGCCACCCGGAACAGCAGGCCCTCTTTCCCCTGCACCCGCCGGAACGCGTTCACCAGCTCGGTGGTCACCTTCCGCTCAGCCCGGGCCCCGATCCTGTGCACCGTCGACAGCAGCACGGTCACCAGCGCATCGGTGACCTCCCGGCGGCGGCAGAACACCAGCGCCGCCAGCAGCGCGATCATCAGCTCAGGCGGATGCGAGCACAGGTGACTGGGCGACTCGATCATCGCCTGATCCCGCCACTCCTTCAGCGCCGCCGGACTCACATCAGCGAACAAGCCGGACGGCAGACCGAACGAGGCCAGCGCCGTCAGCTTCTCGGTCTCGGCCAGCATCGTCGACAGGCTGACCGCGCCCGGAGAGGACTTGATCCGGCGAAGCAGATCCGGCTCCGCGTCATCCCCGGGATCCTCGCCCGCCCCGGCCAGCGCCAGCAGCCGGGCGATCGTCTCCGGATCCAGCCTGGCCGCGATCCGCCCGGCCAGCCGCTTGCCAGCCTGGAACAACGCTGATCGCACATACCGCTCCACCTGATCCGGCGACGGCGGCTCCAGCCTCCGCACCTGGCACTCGGCCAGGAACTCCTCCCTGACCAGCTCATAACGCCGCTCCCGCTGGGCCACGCCATCAGCCAGGAACCCCGCGAGCTTGGCCCCGTCCTCCTTCCCGCACACCCGGAACCCGAAGTGGCCCCGGATCTCATGCCGGTGCCGCTCGATGGTGCGCCCCGACCAGTCATAACCCGTCAGCTCGGCTTGGTCGGCCCCCACCGCGCGGGCCATGAACTCCACCGCATCCGGATGCAGCTCACCGCGGTTACGGGGGAAACGCCCGTACCGCCCGTAGAACCGCAGCAGCAACGCGAAGGCCAGCCTGCTGTCGCCGTGCTTGACGGCCACTAGGTCGGCCTCATCCTCGCGCAGAGTCCAGTGCTCGATCAGCTCACCGAGGCTCAGCGGAGCAGGAGGGCTCACAAAAGCCCATAATCCAGGACAGGCAGTCTCGACGGGCACATGATCACGAATTTGGCGGCCGGGCGCACGCTTCTTACTAACGGCCCTAGTGCGGCGCGGTGTCGAAGGCCCGGATGCCTGCCGCCCACGCCGCCTCCAGGGTCGCGGCCGCCTGATCGTCGCTGACCGGGGCGTATAGGCCGCCGATCGGGGCGCCGCCGAAGATCATTTCAGAGACTCGAACGCCTGTGCTTCCGAGCGGGATCTGGCGCACGTTCACGCTGGGGTCTTTGTATTCATTTCGAGTTTCAGCCGAACACGCGGCGCTGGATCTCGCGGCGGTAGTCCTCCAGGGTGTTGTCCAGGTGCACGGAGGTGGCCTGGGCGGCTGCTTCGGGATCCCCGTCCCGGATCGCCCGGTAGATTGCTTCGTGCTCGTCGACGGCGGCGTCGGCGTGTCCGCCCACCCCGCGCAGGCCGATCACGCTGGCCTGGCGCTGCAGCATGCGTGCTTCGCGAACCGCGGAGACGAGGAAGAAGTTGTGCGAGGCGGCGGCGACGCCGAGGTGGAAGGTGTCATCTCCCTGGTCGAACTCCGCGTTGTTTCCGATGGTGAAGCCGTGACGGCAGGTCTGGACCGCGGCCTCGATGACTCTTAGTTCGGACGGGCTGGCGCGTTTTGCCGCGAGCCTGCCGGTCTGCATCTCCTGCAGTCGTCGGAACTCGAAGAGCATGAAGATGTGGTCGAGGTTGGTGGGCACGAAGAATCCGCCCCATCGCCTGGCCCCGAGCATGCTTTCGCTGTCCGCGACGTATAGGCCGCGGCCCTTCTGGGCGCTGACCCGGCCAGTCGCGGAGAGGATCTTGACTGCCTCGCGTACCACGGTACGGCTGGCGCCTAGGCGGGAGGCCAGGTGGTTCTCCGTTGGCATCCGGTCGCCCGGCTGCAGGGCAAGCTCGCCGATGAGCTGCAGGATCTGCTCCGCAACAAGCTCGTAGCGGGGCCGGTAGACGCCCGATATCTCGTGGTCGGCGTCGTCGGCCGCGGCCGAGTCCGCGCGGTCGTTCGTCACGGGGGCACCGTCCACGGCTCCTGCCTTCCATCGTCACCGGGCACGCACACGCATGACCTGCCCGGAGTTCCACGCTGAGCATACCCATATCTACCGTACTACGTTAGATAAATACTACTTATTTTGTCATGAAAATGGGTATAAAACGGATTTTAAGCACCGATTAGCGCAGATCAAACGGTAACAATCTGACATAGGTGTTTCGGTAGCCTTGACGGCGTGTCCTCGCTGGCTCCTAATTATGGATGAACATGCAGCTTAAGGTTCACGCCCGGTGGATGGCTCGCAGCGGGCGGACCGCTCCGGACGCGCTCGGCACATAGAGCGTGATAGGTAGTACTTATCTGGCGAGTGCTGTAGCCCGCCGTGGCGACGGGACAGGGCGATCGCACGACGTAATGGAGGTAGCAATGGCCCTGGTCATCCGCGCTGTCCGCGGACGGAGACATCCCAGACCCTCAATCACGCGGGCCGTGCTCGCCATCGGCGTGGCCGCGCTTCTGGCAGGAACCGTCGCCGCGTGCGGCAACGGGAGTTCCGGGAACGCGAGCTCTTCCGGCGGCACGAAGGACGGCTTCACGCAGGCACCGCAGTCGTCCGGCACGCTGACGGTGTGGGTGGACTCAACCCGTGTGCCCGCCGCCCAGGCGTATAAGAAGGCGCACCCGGACGTGAAGCTGAACATCGTCACATACGACGGCGATGCCAACGGCTCCAACACGTTGCAGACCAAGGTGGACCTTTACGACCGCACCGGCAGCGGCTGGCCGGACGTGGTGTTCAGCGCCGAGAACAACGAGATCAGCTGGGCCGTGAACGCTGGGTTCACCGCCCCGCTGAATGAGGGCTTGATCCCCAGCTCGACCCTGAACAACTTCGCCACCGGTTCGCTGGCCCCGTGCACCGTGAACGGCAAGGTCTACTGCCTGCGCAACGACCTCGCCGCTGACGTGCTGTGGTACAACGCAACGCTGATGGAGCAGTGGGGCTACCAGGTCCCTACGACATGGCCGCAGTACGAGCAGCTCGGGCTCGAGGTCGCCAAGCAGCACCCCGGCTACCTGGTAGGTAACGCCGGGGACACCTTCACCCCGGAGATCTACATGTGGGCCAGCCAGTGCCAGGCCAACCAGATCACCGGCCTGCGCGCGGTGACGGTGAACGTGACCAGTCCCAGCTGCACCCGGATGGCCTCGCTGCTCGACACGCTGATCAAGGTCGGCTCGATGTCGAAGCTGAGCGTATTCAGCACGGCGTTCGACAAGAAGGAGAAGGGAAAGGTCCTGATGCTGCCGGGTCCGGCGTGGTTCGGCGGTGCGGTGTTCGATAGCAGCTCCGGCTTGAACACGCCCAAGGGCCAGATAACGGTCGCGCCCATGCCGCAGTGGCCCGGGTCGGCCACGCCGAGCACCGGTGACGTAGGCGGTGGCCTGTGGCTGCTGTCGGCGCATTCGACGCACCTGGCCGAGGCGGTGAACTTCATCACCTGGGTGACAGGGAACAATGCCTACCAGGCCGACCTCGCTCCAGGTTTGCCGGCGTACGTCCCGGCTGCCGCGGCGTGGCTGGCCAACCAGGCCAAGTCGGGCTACTACGTCGGCAACATCACGTCGACCCTGCAGCAGGCTGCCGGCCAGGTGTGGTCGGGCTGGGGTTACGGCCAGTTCAGCCAGGAGGCGATCTGGGCTTCGGCCATCGACCCAGGCCTGACCGCGGGCAAGACGATCACCTCGATGCTGCCGGCCTGGCAGTCGTCGATCACACAGCACGCCCAGGCCGACGGCTACCGGGTTAGCCAGTGAACCTGGCGCCTGTCACCGGGTCGGCCAGCACGCGCCCTAGGCGCGCGCCCAGGCCGATCCGGGCCGTTCGGGGCCTGAAGGCCGGCCACGCCTTCGTGGCCGGCTACGTGGTCCTGCTGGCTGCGTTCGGGATCGTGCCCAGTGCCTACGGGATCTACTTCGCGTTCACCAACTCGGCGAACTACTTCGCCGGACTGTCCAACTTCACCGCTGCCGCGCGGGACTTCCGGTACCTGCCTGCCGTCGGGCACGTCGCGGGATACCTGGTGATCTGGCTGGTCGCTCTCGTGGTCTTCGTGACCGCGCTCGCGCTGGTGCTTCATCAACTGCCCGCACGCCGGATCGGCAGGCTGGTGCGCTTCCTTTACTACATTCCGGGGGCGCTGGCGGGGGCGGCCAGCGTCATGGTGTGGCTGTTCATGCTCGATCCCACCGTCAGCCCGGCCTCCTCGTTCCTGCGCCTGCTCGGCTACGGCACCTTCGGCCAGGTCATCGAGCCGGGCCACCTGGCCGTCTTGTTCGCGATGATCGCGTTCTGGACCGGTGCGGGCGGCTGGATCGTGGTGATGTACGGGGCGCTGAACAACATCCCTCTCGATGTCATCGATGCCGCGCGCATCGACGGCGCCGGGCGGTGGCAGATCGCCCGGCGTATCCAGATCCCGATGTTGCGCAAGTGGATCGTGTACATGGTGATCCTGGCGTTCGCCACCGGTACCCAGCTGTTCGTCGAGCCCCAGCTGATCTCGGAGGCCAGCCTCGGGGTGGCGGGCCGCGACTACTCGCTTAACCAGCTGTCCTATGATTTCGCGTTCCAGAACAACAACGTCAACTACGCCGCGGCGATCTCCGTGGAGCTCCTGGTGGTCTCCCTGGTGGTGGCGGCCGTGTTCGTGACCCGATCGAGATTCTTCGATGCCGACTGACACCGCCGCGCCCACCGTGACCCGCCTTGCCCCCCCGGGCGCCGGGCGCTCTCGGCCGCGCCGCCGCCGGCGCCCGGCACTTGCCGCCGGCCAGATACTCCCCGGGCTGCTGCTGATTGTCTTCCTCGTCTTCTTCGTCCTGCCGGTCATCTGGCTCCTGCTGGCCGCCACGAAAACGGACGCGCAGCTCGTCCAGGACAACCCGCTGTCGTTCGGGTCATGGCATGCGCTGCGGCAGAACTGGGACGCACTGACCGGCTTCCAAGGCGACGTGATCCTGCTGTGGCTGCGCAACTCGGCGCTGTACGCGTTCGTTGCCCTGGCGATCACCCTGGTGGCGGGCATACCGGCCGGCTATGCGCTGGCGATGACGGAGTTCCGCGGCCGACGCGCCCTGCTGGTCACCACGCTGGTGGTCATGCTCATGCCGACCACGACCCTGGTCGTGCCGCTGTTCCTTGAGATCAACGCGGTGCACCTGATCGGGTCGCTGTGGTCGGTCGTGCTGCCGTACTCGTTCTACCCGTTCGGCGTCTACCTGACCTATATCTACTTCAGTACCGCGCTACCGCGTGACCTGCTGGACGCGGCCCGTATCGACGGCTGCACGGAGTTCGAGGCGTTCTGCCGCATCGCGTTGCCGCTGGCCGTCCCGGTGATCGCGCTGGTGGGGTTCTTCAGCTTCGTGGCGAACTGGACCAACTATTTCCTGCCGTACGTGATGCTGCCGGAAAGCAACCAGTACCCGGTCCAGGTGGGCCTGGGGTTGCTGCTGACCGACGTCCCGCAGTTCAACCCGACCGCGGGCACCGCTGCGGTGCTGCGGCCCGAACTCGCGCTGGCCACCCTGGTGGCGATAAGCCCGGTGCTGATCGTGTTCCTGTTCGCTCAGCGCTTCCTGATCTCCGGGCTGCTGGCCGGGGCCACGAAGGAGTGAGATGACGCATGCCGACATCGCAGCCTCGGTGCCGCTGCTCGAGCCTCCCGGCTGGGCCCTGGCCCAGCGGGAGCTGTTCGACCTGCTCGACTCGGCCTGGCGGCGCTTCGCGCTGGACTTCACCGGCCCGGACGGACGGCTGACCTACCGGGGCACGCTCACGTCCCGCGACGGCGTGGACGACTTCTACGAGACGTTCTTCAACTGGCCGCAGCTGTACCTGCTCGGCGGGGCGGACGACCTGCTGGCTGCGGCCGGACGGCACTGGGAGGGGGTCACCGCGCAGCTGACCGGGCTCGGCATGCTTAAGGATGAATACGAGCGCGGATACGACTGGTTCCACCAGGGCGAGAGTCTGCTCCTGCTGTACTTCCTGACCATGGCCGATCGGGCCCGGTGGGCCGATCGGGCGGTCCGGTTCGCCGAGCTGTACGTCGATCCCGCCCACGGCAACTACGACCCGGCCCGCCGCATCATCCGCCGCCCCCACAACGGCTCGGACCCCGGGCGCACCGGCCTGTTCGACGGGACGCACTACCCCTGGCTGGCCCGCGAGGCCCGCAGCTACGGATTCCCGCTCGATTGGCTGCTACCCGACGGCGCGCCCGAGCCCGACCGCGCGCGGGACCCGCGGCTGACCGGGGAGATGACCGCCCGCATGGGCACGGGCGATACCGCGGTGAACCTCGCGGCCGCCGGGCTCGTCTTGAACGCCTGGATCCTGACCGGCAACCAGCGGTACCGGGACTGGATCGAGCAATACGTCGGCGCGTGGCGGGAGCGCGCCGCTGCCAACGGCGGAATCGTACCGGACAACGTCGGCCCGGACGGGACGGTCGGCAGCCTGCTCGACGGGCGCTGGTACGGCGGGCACTACGGCTGGTCCTGGCCGCACGGCTGGTACAGCGTCGGCTCCGCCGCCGCCGTCGCCGCGCTGGCCGCTGGCGCCGTCACCGGGGACGACGGTTACCTGGACCTGCTGCGCCCGGCCCTGGACACGATGATCGAGAACGGCAAGGTGATGGCGTTCACCGAATCGGACTCGTCGCTGCCCTCCAAGTGGTCCCCGCAGCTGGCCGAGACTGTGGCCGTGCCGACGCTGCTGGTCCCGTTCCGGCGCAGCGACTGCGGCTGGTTCGATTACAACCCGATGCTGGCGGCTATCCCGATGGCGCTCTGGCACCACGGCTGCAACCCGGACGACCGGAGGCGGCTGGACGAGCTGCGCGAGGCAGCCGGATACGACTGGCGGACCGTCCGCTCCTTCCGCAGCAAGGAGGAAGCCGGCCACGAAGAGCCATGGTTCGCATTCCTCGTCGGCGACAACCCGGACTACCCCGAGAAGATCCTGGCCGCCGCCCAGGCCCAGGTACGCCACCGGCTCGCCCGCATCCAGGCCTGCCGTGACGTTGACGTATCCGAGGCTGACATCCACCTGTGGCAGCAGTGCAACCCGGTTGTCACCGAGGCCCTGGTCCAGCTCACATGGGGCGGCCCGCAGGTGATCTATAACGGGGGGCTGCAGCAGGCACGGATCCGCTACTACGACGCGGCCCGGCGGCGCCCCGGCTTGCCCTCCTCGGTGGCCGCCCTGGTCTCCAGCATCGACCCGGCTGCCACCGTCGTCGACCTGGTCAACCTCGACCCCGAGCACGACCGTACGATGACCGTACAGGCCGGCGCGTTCGCCGAGCACGCTATCGAGGCCGTGCGCTACACCGCCTGCACGGACCGCTCCTGGATCGGCGGCCTGTACGATTACGGGCACAGCGAGCCGACGGTCATCGAGCAGCACGTCGAGGTCGGCGGGCCGTGGCTGACGGTACGCCTGCCCCCCTCCACCCGGATACGCCTGACCCTGACACTGGCTCTGCGCACCCGGAATCCGTCCTACGCCACGCCTTTCGACGGGGATCTTCCGGGCAGCAGATGAGACATTGAGTTCGTGCGCCAGGAGTGTCAACGTTTTCACGTCAGGAGGAACGGCCGCCGGATCTCGGGTCCCTTCGGGCGGCTCGGAGGCAGATTCTCGCGGCCGCGTCCCAGCGCGGCTTGCGTGATGTGCGTGTATTCGGTTCGGTAGCTCGCGGGGAAGCGGTCGAGACGAGTGACGTGGATCTCCTGGTAGCCCCCGGTCCGGACACCACGCTGTTCGACCTCAGCGGTTTTGCGCTTGACGTTGAGGAGATCGTCGGGCGTCATGTGGATGTGGCTACGCCGCGTGGGCTGAAGGCGCGCATCCGGGACCGGGTCCTGGCCGAGGCCGTCGCCTTGTGAGAGACGACCGTGAACGTCTGGCGGACGTCTTGGCCGCGATCGACAGGATCAGGCGCTACGTCCAGGACGACCGGGCGCGCTTCGACATCG
>Ga0187819_10000161_pt1 | contig 31358 bp, 26 predicted proteins | sample NC_wetland_sal_i_15_FD_132411 | JGI IMG/M metagenome (GOLD analysis project Ga0187819, IMG submission 132411) | Wetland sediment microbial communities from Neuse River Estuary, North Carolina, USA - SO4_4 | ecosystem: Environmental > Aquatic > Freshwater > Wetlands > Sediment | place: USA... | reverse complement strand
TGCCGCACGCTCGGCGGCAACAGATAGGCCTGCTCCGGGTTGTACTCGTAAAAATTGGGCATCGCGCAGCCTCCTGCGCGCCAGTATAACCGCGCTGTCCAGCCCAGTTGCCACACAGACTCTGAAGCTCCGACCCCTAAGAAAGAAGTGGCTGCAATGGTTGAAGTTGAGATTCTTCGGGCATCCTTACCCTTCGCGCAAAGCGCTCTGGGCAAGTTGGATGCCCTCAGAATGACAATTTTGCTTTTCTCCGGAAGCTGATGGGGCGAGGTTATCGCCGAGGTTTGATCTCGAGAGGCTCGACGAGCTTGAAGGTCAGGGGCGTTTCTGCCGCGAGGGTGAGGTCGCGGTTGCCGGTGAGTCCGGCTCCGCCGGTGCCGGCAGCAGCGCCGATCAATCCGCCGATCAGTGCGCCTTTGCCGCCGCCCGCGAGGCCGCCGATGAGAGCGCCACCGCCCGCGCCGCCGCCGACCATGGTTGCGGTTCTCTTACCCTTGCCGGTGCTGGATTGGGAGGGCGCAGAGGTTTGAATATTGTAGTCTTCATTTTTGACGGTGATGCTGGTGAGCGTGAGCGAGAGAACCGCGCCGCCTTTGAATCTTCCCGCAGGTTTGGCGTTTTTGACGATGCCGGAAGCACGAGCGCCTTTGGGGATGGCAATCTTGCCGTCGACTTCAACAGGTGCTTGGACGGTGGCGGAGAAGGCTTGGCCGGGCGTGCTGATCTTGGAGCCGACGGCCTGATCGAGAACAACGGAGATCACCGTATCCGCGGGGACGACGAGAGGCTTCGGTGGAGGAGGAGGCGGCTCCGGCTTCTTGGCTGCGGAATTGGCGGCGTCTGGCGCCGTCGACGCGGGTGAAGAGGAAGAAGTGGAGTCGGTGGCGGACGAAGCGGCCGGCTGGTTCGTGGATTTCTGGCAGCCGGCGATGGCAACAGCGAAGCAGAAGGCAAAGACACTCGCGCAAGAGAGACGACGATTCATGAACTACCTCCGTGTAGGGTGGGCTGTTTCGTTGTTTGATGTAACGATACTACGATCCAAAACAAAGTCAATTTTGGGGAGTTTGCTCTGGGGGTTGCGGTCGCCGATGAGAGTTTGGATTTTCTAACGTGGGAACGCCAAAAGCGGCTAAAGTTCAGGGGATTTCCGCCGATAGGCCCGTGGAGTGGACGCGCGCGCTTCGGTGAGGAAGCGAAAGCGCATCGCTGAAGTGCAGCAACTGTGAATGCGGGCAAGCAGTGCCGGCGTGCTCGCGTTCCTCAACGGGACGCAATCCCGAGACGGGTCAGTGTGTGCACGTCTGGCCTTCCGCAAAGTCAATCCTTGCAACGTTTGTTCGAAGAAGACTTTGGTTATGAAATCGCAGGGGCAACCTCCGCCTGCGGCCGGGTAGATTTTTCCGGTCGCGTGAAGCAGATGAGAGCGCTCTGATCTGCGAATCGATTCTGGAAAAACAGGGAAAGCCAATGGCGGCCATCGCGACACCAGGTTTCGCTCGCTCGCGCAGTCGAATTCTGATTGCCAGCGCCGATCCGGCGTTTCGCCAGCGGGTGATGAAGGATCCGGTTTACGCGGAGGCGTTGAGGGAGGAGGCGGTTGGCGGAGCGCATGCGCTGGCGAAGTTGATGCAGTATCCGTGCGACAGCGTGTTGCTGGACCGCAACCTGCCGGACCTGGACGCGGGGGATGTGGCGGAAGAAATCCGCAGACAGTTTCCGCGGATCGCGGTGGAACTGGTGGATTCGCGAGCAGAGCCCGCGGAGCCGCGAGGGGAGAAGAGCGGCGAAGCCCAGGGGGAATCGCAGCTCGAGTCTGAAACAGCGGCGACGGCGGGCGCTGAAGGATGGAAACCACAAGGCGTCGGACCGAGCGCCGATCCGCTGCCCGGAATGATCGGCACGAGCCGAGCGATGGAGCAGGTGTACCGGCTGGTGCGCATGGTGGCGAGCCGGGACACGACGGTTTTGGTTAGCGGGGAAACCGGGACGGGCAAGGAATTGGTGGCGGGGGCGATTCATCAATTGAGCCGGCGATCGCGGAATCCGCTGGTGGTTGTGAATTGCGCGGCGATTCCGGAAGCGCTGCTGGAAGCGGAACTGTTTGGGCATGTCCGCGGAGCTTTCACGGGCGCGGTGCAGTCGCGGCTGGGACGCATTCACGTGGCGCAGGGGGGCACGCTGTTTCTGGATGAAGTGGGCGAGCTGGCGCTGAGCATGCAGGCGAAACTGTTGCGTTTTTTGCAGAACGGCGAAGTGCAGCGGCTGGGGAGCTCGGATGTATATCGCGTGGATGTGCGGGTGGTGTGCGCGACCAACGTGAAGCTGCTCGACCTGGTGTAAGCGAAACAGTTTCGGCTGGACCTGTACTACCGGCTGGCGATTTTTCCGATCGCGATGCCACCGCTGCGGGAGCGTCCGGAAGATGTCCGGGCGCTGGCGGAATATTTCCTTACGAAGCTTTCGATCGACGCGAGTGTGCCGGCTAAGTACTTGACGGGTGCGGCGCTCGGCTATCTGCAAAAAGCATCGTGGGCCGGGAACGTGCGGGAACTGCAGCACGCGATCGAACGCGCATTCATTCTGGCGGGAAATGAAGCGAGACTCGGCACGGAACATTTTCAGCCCTTCGCCGAGGGCAGCGTACTAAGAGAAATCTAAGCGCGGGGAGCGATTCCTGGCAGAGGGCTTGCAGCGATGTCAACCGTGCGAAATTCACCCAGGTCCCGGCAAGGAACGCGCAGCGCGGCAGCGGCGGGCGAGAGCCATGTGGTGAACGTCAGGAACGCGCGCGTCAGGTTCTCCCGGCTCGCTGGAGAAGTCCTATACGCAACTGCAAGCGGAAGTGGCGAGGCTGCATGTGGAACTGCAGCGGGCGAATTCCGAGCTGGAACGAAGTTTGGAAGAGAATGCCCGGGTGCGCCGATATCTGGCGCGGGTGGTTGAGAGTTTGCCGTGCGGCGTGTTAGTCGCCGGCGCGGATGGAGTGCAGATCATCAATCCGGAAGCGCGGCGTTTGCTGCAAGTGCCGGTGGACTGGACGCCGGAGGGCAGCAAATGCCTGCCACCAGCTTTCGAGATGCTGCTTCGGGAAATTCCCGGGAACAGTTTTTTTTGCGAGCAGGAAACGTCGATTGCCGGGGTTTCCGGCAATCGTTCTATCGGCATTTTGCGCGCAAACATTAACGAGCAGATGGACGGAGGAGGCGACACGATCTGGATCGTCCGGGACATCACCGAACAAAAACGGCTGGCTTGCGAGCGCGAGGCGGCGCGGAGGTCGCTGGCGCTGGCGGAAATCGCTACGGTGCTGGCGCACGAAATCCGCAATCCGCTGGGCAGCATGGAGCTGTTCACCGGACTGCTGGCGGACGCCACCGAGCACCTGCCGGAAACGCGGCAGTGGATCACACACCTGCAAGCAGGCCTGCGGACGCTTTCGGCGACCATGACCAACGTCGTGGACGTCTACATCAACTACCTGCGGCGGAAGGTGGACACGGGCTACGACCGGGCCTTGATTCGAACGATTCGTGGTGTCGGATACCAAATCGGCGGCAACGCGGGGGTCGCTCGCTCGGCGGTGGCCGCTGGTCCGGCCTCATCTTGACGCGCACGGGGCGGAAAAAAACCGCGTGGGCTGCGAGGACTTCGCCGTGCGCCACAGATGCGCGCTAGGGCGCGACAGCGGCCTGGACGAGGGCGCGGATTCCGGCGATGTTTTTCACGAGATCGCCGGGAATGGTGTGGCGCTCGGCTAGATATTCCGGCGTGTTGTAGCTGAGCCGGACTTTCCCGTTGGCGTCTTGAGCCACCAGCACTTTCAGTGGGAAGTCCAACGCTGAGCTCGGCGCTGCGAGCATCAACGGCGTACCGCCCTTAGGATTGCCAAAGATCAGTAGTTGCGTAGGCGGCATGTCCAGGCCGGATTTCTTTGCATCACCCGTGAAGTCGATTTTCGCGAACAGGGTCATGCCGCGAGCGGCGAGCAAGGACTCGAAGTGCGCGATGGTTTCGGCAAAAGATCGCGGGCTGACGGCGGTTTCGATGCCGTACCGTGCTGCGATGGCCATGACGTGAGGCTCCCACTAACTGGATTTCGCGGCAAGCGCGCTGTCGACGGAGAATGCGCCGGCACCGCGCACCATGATCAAGATCGCCAAGGCGATTGCAAGCAGATGATACTCCAAACCTTCACCCTTCTGGTTGCCGGCCCAATTCATGAACAGCCCGTTGTGAATATGAATCATGAGAACGGCGACGACCATGTTTACGGCGATGCCGAACGCCGCGATACGCGCCAATAAGCCAAGGATTAGTCCCAAGCCGCCGAGAAATTCCGCCATGATTGCCAGAAACGCAAACGGTGCGGGAATATGCATAGCGGAAGTGAAGAAATTCATGGTCCCCGAGAATCCGTAGCCGCCGAACCAGCCGAGCACTTTTTGCGCGCCGTGTGCGAAGAAGACGATCCCGAGAATAAGCCTCATCAGGGTCAGAGTTGCGTCATTTGTCGTAGCCAAGAGCTTCTTCATGTTGACCTCCACGTCAGATCCAGCGCTGGAGCAGGGATAGGAGCAAGGATTTATATCGCCTGCCCGATGGATGCAAGCGAAATGAAGAAGGGAGACGCTGGCGTGGGCCAAGAACGCCGGCGAGACGCACCGCGCTTCTCGGGACAAGCCTGCGTTACAGGGGAGCGGCTCAAAACAAAAAGGCGTCCCGGCACGAACCGGGACGCCCTGAAGGGTTGATCTAGGCTACTGTTTCGGCTTCTGCGGACCGGCTGCTGCTTGGGCCGGGATCAGCGATGAAACACCTACGCTGCTGTCCGCGGAGCGCGCTTCCGGCTCGTAGGCGAGGAGTCCCTCGGTTGCCGATGCAGCCACCAGCGAGCCGTCACGCCGTACCCGCACGACAGGGACGTAACCTTCCGCAAACGCCGCGTTCACGTGTTGCCAGGACTTTCCCCCGTCGAACGACGCGAGCAGCCCATGTCTCTGCAACGCCACCACCAGCGCGTTGCCAGAGCCGGCCACGTCCTGGAACTGTAGATCCCGAATGTCGGCGCGGTTCCAATTGCGTCCCGCGTCCTTCGAGGCGTACAGGCCCGCATTGGACGTGATGAAGAGGTTGGCATCGTCGACACGGTGCAGTCGCAAATTGCCGGCGGACGCAAACGGGAGCTCGCGAGCATCCCAGTGCGCCCCGCCATCGGCGGAGTACAGAAGGTTGCGCTGAGAAAGTGCCCAGACTGTAGAGCCGTCGGTGGAAGCTTCCAGCGAAGTTGCCGGCTGCTTCACGAGTTCATCCCTGCTCGCGGATTTCCAGGTGGTGCCGTGGTCGCGCGAAATCACGACGCCGCCGGTAGTCGCAGCGAACCAAGAGTCGCCTGCGAAGGTCATGTCATTGACCTGGAACGCAAGAAGCTGGGGCGCTTTTGCTTTGGGCGCCGGCTTCTTGACGAGTACGGTGGTTTTCTTCCCATTGACGATCTTCGTGACCTTGGTCGGTGCTGGCGCTTCGGGTGCATCCGGGGCGAACAATCCCGCCTTGATCCATTTGGCCGAGGTCTCGTCATACTTCATCCAGCCGCCGTTGTTGAGAGAGGCCCACCAGCCAGTCGGTGCCGCATAGACGTGTTTCAGGTCGGTGCGTTTCAGGCCAGGTCCGAGGGGCGCCCACGTGGTGCCGCCGTCCTTGGTGGCAAGAAAAGCGTTGGTGTCAAAGGTGAGTACAACCAGGGCGCGTTCCGGACGATCGTGATCCATCGCCACGTCCAAAATGTGCTGATGGTGGAAGCCAACGTTTGCGGCGGTATACGTCTGGCCGCCGTTGTCGCTGATTTGCACGCCTTCGCGCTCGGTGCCGAGGATCACGCGCTGCGGATTCTTGGCATCGATGATGATGGCGTTGATCACCCAATCGCCGGGGGTGAGGCGCTTCCATTCCGTGCCTTCATTGGTGGTCTTCCACAGGCCGCTGGTCGTGCCGGCATAGAGCGTTTCCGGATGCTGGGGATCCTGCCGGATCAGCTGCGTGCGGCGGAACACGAAAGGAATGCCGTTGTAGCGCGTCCACTGCTGCGCGCCGTTGGTGCTGTGGTAGATGCCGGAGCATGCAGTGAGGTGCACGTTGTCCGGATTGGCGGGATCAACGACAACGCTCATGACGTCGGAGTCGTCGATCATACCTTTGCCGATGGGGAACCATTCTTTGCCGCCGTTAACGGTTTTCCAAGGCAGATGATAGGTGCCGGCGTAAATGATGTTTTCGTCGCGCGAGTCGAAGGCCAAGGAGTCGAAGTTCTTTAGGTCGTCGTGCTTCGCTGGAGTGATGCGCTCCCAGGTGTCGCCGTTATCCATCGAGCGGTACACGCCGGTGAGGGTTCCTGCCACGAAAATGTTCTGTTTGGTCGGGGCTTGCGCGATCGCGCGCACGGTCTCATGTGCTAGCCCGATGACTTGCCAAGTGTGCCCGGCATCCGTGCTGCGGTAAACGCCGCCGCCACCGGAGTACAGGGCCCAGGTGCTGGCGTACAAGCGGTTGGAGTCCCGCGGGTCCACCAAAATGTGTGTAACGACGTCGTCCTGGCCCGCGCCGATGCGGCTGAGAAGCTGCCAGTGTCCGCCTTCATCATTGGAACTGAATACGTGACCATCCGACGTGCCCAGGTACAGCTTGTTCACGTCGTGCGGGTCGGCTTCCAGGGAAATGACCGTGCCTCCTGGAGGGCCCACTTGCCGCCACATTTGCGCAGGTGCCGCCGAAGCAGCTGCCAGCGCGATCGTACACACTCCCAACCACTTCGCGTTCATACGCATGCATTCTCCCAGAGCGCAGAGGCGCCCACAAGAGATAGTCTAGGGAAGCGATTTGCCCGGCGCGCCTGTTCTGAGGACCAGATTTGGGGGCGGCTATTTATAGTCCTAGTACGACCTACCCCTCGGTCCAGGATGCCCCAGGGCCAGAGCAACTTCTTTTCCACTTTCGGGTTATAGGAACTAGGAGTTATAAGGTAATGGGCTAGCGGAACCAGAGCCCTGCTCCCGTCGGTCTGCGTCTAACCTATAGGCCGAAGACAGGGGACCCAAACCATGAAGACCACATTCACCGGCAATAGCAGGCTGCTGAGGTCACTGCTGTGTTTGACCGGTCTTCTCTGCTTCTTGTTTGCCTCACCGAAAGCGCGAGCGGATGAAGGCGATCCCCCATCGCGTGCCGCGCGCATCAGCTTCCTCGAGGGTACCGTGTCCTTTCAACCCGGAGGTGCTGGAGACTGGGGAACTGCCGCAATGAATCGGCCCGTAACCGTCGGCGACAAGCTCTGGACAGACCAAGACTCGCGCGCCGAGTTACAGACGGGTCAAGCAAGCATTCACATGGGCAGCATGACCGCGCTGTCGTTCCTGAACCTGGATGAAAACATCATGCAGGTGCGCATCGCGGAAGGCTCTATCAATTTCCGCGTGCGCGAACTGCGCGAAGGCGATCTGTATGAAGTGGACACGCCCAACCTGGCTTTTACGGTAAAGCAAGCGGGTGCGTTCCGCGTTGACGTCGGTGAGAATGGCGACGCCACGCGCGTGACGGCCATCCGCGGCGAAGGCGAAGTAACCGCAGGCAACAAAACCTATACCGTCCACACTGGCGAGCGCGCCGAATTCACCGGCGCCGACAATCCGCAATATCAAGTTTCTCTGGCTCCAGGCCCTGACGGGCTCGATCGTTGGGCTGCCGACCGCGACTTGCGAGAAGACAATTCCACTTCCGCGCGTTACGTTTCCCGCGATGTTCCCGGCTACTCCGATCTCGACGACAACGGCACTTGGAATGAGGAGCCTGACTACGGTCCCGTGTGGTATCCCAACTCGGAGCCCGTTGGCTGGGCGCCCTACAGCTACGGCTACTGGAACTGGGTCGGCCCTTGGGGCTGGACCTGGGTTGGCTATGAGCCTTGGGGCTACGCGCCGTTCCACTATGGGCGCTGGGGATTCATCGGCGGCAGGTGGGGCTGGTGCCCAGGGCCAATCTTTGCGCGTCCGTTCTTCGGTCCTGCCTTCGTCGGCTTTCTGGGCGGACCGCGGTTTGGGTTCGGCTTCGGTTTTGGCGGAGGTTTTGGCGTCGGCTGGTTCCCGCTTGGTTTCCGGGAGCCGTTTTTTCCCGGCTTTCGCGCGAGCCGCGCGTTCATCAACAACATCAATATCCGCAACACCGCGATTCGCAACGTCAACGTGCTGAATTCGGCGCACAACTTCAACTACGCGTACGCGCATAACGTCAACGCCGTAACCGCGACTTCGCGCAACGCGTTCGTCAACGGCCAGGCGGTGAATCGCGGCGCGGCGCATATCACGGAAGCTTCCTTGCGCGGCGCTCAAGTGAGCAACCGTGCATCGTTCGCGCCTACGCGGCAAAGCTCGTTCGGCGCGGCGAATTTCGGTGGACACGTTTCCACGCCGCCCGCAGCGGTGCAGAACCGCTCGGTGATGGCGCGCACCGCTCCCGGCGGGGCAGCATCTCATATGCCGGTCCACACGATAAATACGAACGGGCTGTCGGCGGGTCGCACCGCTTCGGTCACGACGGCACGGCAGAATCAGCTCTCGCAGGACAGGCCGCCCTCGGGTGCTGGCACATTTAACAACCGCGCGGTGACGCGCGGCGCCAATGGCGCGACCGGTACGCGCACCTGGGAAGCGCAAGGCAATACCACCGACCGTGGCCAGGCGCCGCAAGGTTTCGGGCACTCCAATGTTCCGGCCAACAATGGGCCGCAGCGCAGCACGACGCATGCGACGAATTTCAGCCGCTCGGATCGTCCGCCCTGGGCGGGCTCCGGCGCGAATAACGGCAACCATTCGACGTACTCAAACAACAGTCGGTCCTACCAGCCGGCTTCGCGCTCGTACTCCGCGCCAAGCCGCACGTACTCCGCGCCGCGATCGTACTACCCGGCGTCACGGTCGTACTCGGCTCCATCGCGCTCGTATTCCGCGCCGAGTCATAGCTACTCCGCGCCGCACAGCTCCGGCGGAGGCGGTTCCCACGGTGGTGGCGGTTCTCACGGCGGGGGAGGCTCCCACGGCGGCGGTGGTCATCACTAAGCGTTGAACTCTGATTCAGGAACCCGCTCCGGTTCCTCCGGCGCGGGTTCTTCTTTTCTGGCTGTGTCCGCATCTTCGGCCCTTGCTCGCGCTGCCAGGTACAACTCTTTGCCTTGCCAAGTGTTAGACAAAGTGATGCATTCGTTTCCGGCATTTCCTGTTTCGACATACAGAAAATGCTCGATTAGCGTGCGACGCGGCAATGCGGTAGATACTGTGAGTATCTGCATTCCGCGAATCGAATCAACTAGGCCACAACACGGGCGGTGCATTCCCAGCCTCGCCGCGGAGCAGTCTCAGGAGAAAAATTGGATATGAGAAAACACGCGCTCAAGCTAGCCAGCCTGCTCGCCATTGCGCTGGCTTTGACCTTTCTTGCGCCGTCACGCGCAGTCGCCGACGGTGACGATCCACCGGCTCGCGTCGCGCGTCTCAGTCACACTGATGGCGCCGTGTCGTTCAACCCCGCCGGCACCGACGACTGGGTCGCAGCGGTCATAAATCGCCCGATGACGACCGGGGACAAACTCTGGTCCGACAATGGCGCGCGCGCCGAATTGCATATCGGCTCCGCGTCGCTGCGCATCGGAAGCACGACCGGATTCTCGTTCTTGAACTTGACCGATGACGTCGCGCAGATTCAGGTGACCGAAGGCACGCTGCGTGTTCGCGTCAAGCGCTTGCAGGAAAATGAAACCTTCGAGATCGACACGCCGAACTTGGCGTTTTCCGTACTGCGCCCGGGCACCTATCGCGTCGACGTCAACGAGGGCGGCGATACCACTATTGTGTCCGTGCGTGGCGGGGAAGGCGAAGTAACCAGCGGCGGGCAGGCGTACTCGGTCCACGCCAACCAGACGGCCACCTTTACCGGCACCGATCAGCTCAATGCCGACGTGCAGGAAGGCGTTGGCGGCGATGACTTCGATCAGTGGTGCGTCGATCGCGATCTCCGCGAAGACCGCTCCACTTCCGCGCGCTACGTTTCGCCGGATGTGATCGGGTACGAAGACCTGGATGCCTACGGCGGCTGGCGGCCCGTGCCGGGATACGGCACGGTGTGGTTCCCGAATGCCGTGGCTGTTGGCTGGGCGCCGTACCACTACGGCCACTGGGTTTACATCGCACCGTGGGGATACACCTGGGTGGAAGATGAGCCTTGGGGTTTTGCCCCATTCCACTATGGCCGCTGGGTTGTGGTTGGCGGCGTGTGGGGATGGGTGCCCGCGCCTGCGCCTGTTGTGGGAGTAGCGTACGTTCGTCCGGTATACGCCCCCGCGCTGGTCGCCTGGGTGGGTGGCCCGCACTTCGCTGTAGGTGTAGGAGTCGGCGGCGGCTTTGCCGCAGGGGCCGCGGTTGCCTGGTTCCCGCTGGGCCCGCGGGAGGTCTTTGTCCCGTCCTATCCGGTTAGCCGCACCTACGTGAACAACGTCAATGTCACCAACACCACGGTTAACACCACGGTCGTCAACAATTACTACACCAACGTCGTCGTCAACAAAAACGTCACCAACGTCACCTACGTCAATCAACGCGTTACTGGCGCTGTCACCGCCACTTCCGGCACGGCTTTTAGCTCCGGACAGCCGGTGGCCAGAAACGTCGTCGTTGTGAACCAGAGGGACGTCATCTCCGCTCCGGCGGTCGTCAGCGCTCCTGCGGTGGCCCCGACCAGACAAGCCGTGCTCGGCACGGGCGCGCCGTCCACCGTGAGACCTCCCGCTGCGTTTGTGAATCGCGCCGTCGTGGCAAAGACCGTGCCTCCTCCGCCTCCGCCGGCGTTTGCAAAGCAGCAAGCCGCGATACAGGCAAACGGCGGCAGACCGCTGGCGACGTCGCAGTTTCATCAATTGCAGCCTGCCAATGTTCAGGGAACGACGCGGGCCAACGTGAGAATCGCTCCGCCCGCAACAGCGGTTACTCCGCAGAACAACGCGGCCTTCAAGGGCGGTCAGCCGAACAACAACAATAAGCCGAGCAATGTGCCGGCCAACGGCAACACGCGTGTCCTTAGCGACCGGCCTCCAACTTCCAGGCCACCCACTACGAAGGCGCCCGTCAACACGAATTCGGTCAACACGAATTCTGTCAACAAGCCCCCCGTGAACGCGAATTCGGTCAACGCGAATTCAGTGAACACGAATTCTGTCAACAAACCTCCCGTGAACGCGAATTCGGTCAACACGAATTCAGTGAACACGAATTCTGTCAACAAGCCCCCCGTGAACGCGAATTCGGTCAACACGAATTCAGTGAACACGAATTCCGTAAACAAGCCCCCCGTCAACACGAATTCGAACGTCGAAGTGAAGGAGCCGCAGCCGCCGCCGAAGCCGCAAACAAAGCCGGCGCCCGCGGAGAAGACTAAGAAACCCAGCGACAAAGACAAGCCGCCGAAGAACGAGAAGCAAGGCCGCTAAGTTGTTCCGGGGCGCCTCGCTCTAGCGCGGAGTTCTTGCCGGTAAGGCAAGAACTACGCTTTTTCTTTTCTGCGAGAAACGCTAGGCGCTCTCCGCCTAACGCGTCATGCAATATCTCTCCGCTTCGCATAAAATCGCTTCCTCTGCGCCCTCATGAAGAAACGATCCACGCGCTCGCCACGCAGGAAGAAGCCTGTTCCTGCTCCCGCGTCTCTCGAGCTTCTGCCTGTATCCGGTCTGCCTGAGATTCGCAAACGTGACGATTTGATCGGGCGCGTCGTCGAAGCCGCTCGCCGCTCGCAGATTGCCTTTGAAGACGGCGACGTGCTGGTAATCGCACAAAAAATTGTCTCCAAAGCCGAAGGCCGCCTGGTGCGCCTGTCAACGCTTAGGCCTTCGTCTACCGCGCTGCAGCTTGCTGCCAAGCTCAAGAAGGATCCCCGCTTGGTTGAAGTAATCCTGCGGGAGTCGCGGCGCATCGTTCGCAGCGATCCGGTGTTGATCGTCGAGACCCATCACGGTTTTGTCTGTGCCAACGCCGGTGTGGACCAGTCCAACGTTCCCGGGAGCAATGTCGTTTCGCTGCTGCCGCGCGACCCCGATCGCTCGGCCCGCCGCCTTGCCGCAAGCCTCCGCAGGCGCACCGGCAAGCGCGTCGCCGTCATCATTAGCGATACGTTTGGCCGCCCCTGGCGCCTGGGCCTGACCAACGTCGCCATCGGCGCCGCCGGTGTGCCCGTACTGCTCGATCTTCGCGGCGCGCGCGACCTCCACGGCAAGCCCTTGCATGCCACCATCCTCGCCGTAGCCGACGAACTGGCCGCCGCCGCAGGTCTTGTCATGGGCAAAGCTGCCGGCATTCCCGCCGTCGTAATTCGCGGCTATGGTTATCGCTCCGTGCTCGATCCCGCCGCCCGCATCATCCGCCCCGCCAACGAGGATCTCTTCCGCTGACCTGGAGTGCGGCGTCTCGACGCCGCCTTTACTGCGTGTAGTGTTGACGCAGTCCGCGAAATTCACGCACATCCTTGGCCCCGCCTCACATCGCAAGAGCGTGAGCTAGCTCCCGCACTCCAAAAAGACCGCCCTCCTAGAAATATTTCTGCCGAAGTGTCATCCTGAAGCCGTCCACCGCTCCCTCACCGGATCGAGACGACCTACGCCAAAGATGCAAACAGGACTATCACCGCGCAGCGCCGCGCAACCTGTCGAAGATTTGCTCGTCCACGCACGCGAAGGCCGCGTCTTGGATCGCGAGGCCGCATTGCGGCTTGCGCTGGAAGCCCCGCTCGGCGATCTGCTTGCCGCCGCAACCCAACTGCGTGCCCGCGGGAAGGGAACGGTCGTCAGTTTTTCCAAGAAAGTCTTCATCCCGCTCACCACGCTGTGCCGCGACTACTGCAGCTACTGCACCTTCCGCAAAGACCCCGGCCAGCCTGGCGCTCACTTCATGACCCCGGACGAGGTGCTCGCCCTCGCCGAGCAAGGCCGCACCGCGGGCTGCAAGGAAGCGCTCTTCAGCCTCGGCGATCAACCGGAACGCATTTTCCCGGAAGCGCGCGAGTTTCTGCGCCGTCAGGGCTTTGCACGCACGCTCGACTACCTCGCGGCCATGTCGGAGCTGGTTCTCGATCGCACCGGCCTTCTTCCCCACGCCAATCCCGGCGTCATGGATCGTCCCGCGCTCGCACGCTTCAAGGACTCGAACGCCAGCGTCGGCTTGATGCTCGAAACCGTCAGCGTCCGTCTGATGCGCGACGCCCTGCCTCACGCCAACGCTCCCGACAAAGTTCCCGCGTTGCGCCTCCGCACCATCGAGGAAGCCGGGAAGCTCTCCATCGCCTTCACCACCGGAATCCTGATTGGCATCGGAGAAACGCTCGAAGAACGGATCGACTCATTGCTGGCCATTCGCGCGTTGCACGAAAAATACGGCCACATCCAAGAAGTGATCGTCCAGAATTTCCGCGCCAAACCCGAAATCCCCATGGCCCATCACCCCGAGCCCTCGCTGGACGACATGCTCCGCACGCTCGCCCTGGCGCGCATCATCCTCGGCCCGCACATGAATCTGCAAGCGCCGCCCAATCTTAGCTACGCGGATTTTCCACGATTGCTGGAAGCCGGCATCAACGACTGGGGCGGCATCTCGCCCGTCACCAGGGACTTCATCAATCCCGAAGCGGCCTGGCCGCAAATCAGCAAACTGCGCTCCGAAACCCAAGCCCGCGGATTCACTCTGCGCGAACGCCTCGCCCTGTATCCCGAATTCGTTCTCGGCGATCGTTTCGTATCTCCGACGGTCCGCGGCCCCCTCCACCGCCTGGCCGGCCGAGACGGATTTGCGTTGTAGGGGCCGAGGCTTTGCCCCGCCCGGCGTCAACCGCGGCACCCCGCTTGCCGCTGAGGAACCGGCCCGGCCTGCAGGATCCTAGTAACCACTAAGCTGACAGAGGTCTTCCGTAACCCCATTTAGAATCAACACTTACAAAAGACCTAGGGGGAGGGGGGGTAGCCACGAGCCAAGGTTCCCCAAGGTCGGTACGGCTTCCTCGGCCTGATTGTAGGGGCGCAGCATGCTGCGCCCCAAACGCCCAGGCGTAAGCTTGTCGATATAGGGGCGCGCTCTAGCTGCACCCAGGCGTTCGGAGCGTCGTCGGAACTGCGCAGATAGGAACGAAGGTCCGCTGCGACCCTGGAGTGCACGTATGAATCTGTGTGAGACACTGTCATCCCTGGAGCGAACGACTCCTATCTGGTTATGCCTGCCGCCAACAACAAGACCATCGCCGCCCTCGCCGGGGGTGTCGGTGCATCCAAACTGCTCCTCGGCCTCTACGACGTCACCGATCCCGCTGCGCTGACCGTGATCGTGAACACCGGTGACGATATCGTCCTCCACGGCCTGAAAATCTCTCCCGACCTCGACATCGTTACCTACACGCTTGCCGGGATCGTCGACTCGGCAAAGGGCTGGGGCTTCCGCGGTGAAACTTTCCACTTACTCAAAAGACTCGCCATCTTCGGACGCGTCAACTGGTTCAATTTGGGCGACCGCGATCTCGCCACACACATCCATCGCACCGCCATGCTCGCCGAAGGCAAATCGCTCACCGACGTGGCGGAATGGATTCGCACTTCGCTTGGCGTGAAGTCCCGCATTTTGCCCATGTCCGACCAACCGGTGCCTACAATCATCGACACGCCGGAAGGCGCGCTGCATTTTCAGGAATATTTGGTGAAGCACCGAGCCGAGCCGGTCGTGCGTGGGATCCGTTTCGACGGTGTGGAGGCCGCGCGGCCTGCGCCCGGAGTGCTCGAGGCCATTCGCGACGCCGGCCGCATCCTGATTTGCCCCAGCAACCCGCTGATCAGTATCGGCCCGATTCTCGCCGTGCCCGGCGTTCGCGACGCCCTTCGCGCACGCCGCAAAGACGTCATCGCCGTCTGTCCAATCGTTGGAGGAAAATCGCTGAAGGGGCCTTCGGACAAAATGCTGGCGCAGCTCGGTTACGATGCTTCCGCACACGGCGTCGCCAAGCTCTATTCCGACTTCACCGCCACATTCGTCATCGATCCGCTAGATGAGCCCCAAGCAGATTCAATTCGCGCCCTCGGCATGAACGTCGCCGTAATTCCCACGGTAATGAAAACGCGCGGCGACAAGCGCAAACTCGCTCGCGCTCTGCTGAAGTTGCAAACCCGAAGAGAGGATTAGCCACAGAGGCACAGAGACACAGAGAAGAGCAAAGAGAAAGCAAAGAAAACGAAGAAGGCGAAGAAGACGAAGAAAACGAAGTCAAGAATCATTCTCTTATCATTCTGTTCTCTCCGATCTCTGTGCCTCCGTGCCTCTGTGGCCAATCTTCTCTTTACACCGGTAACCCCGTAAGCCGAATCCCCGCGCTGTGCACCTTGTAACGGATATTCAGACCAATCAGCAGTGCCGTCATCGACTCCACGATCCGCGCATTCTCCAGCTTCCCGCCGTTCACCGCCCGCACACCGGGAATTTTGGCGGCTAATTCCATCGCCAGTTGCTTCGCTCGATCGTCATCGCTGCAAACCAGCACATCGCACTCCACGGCCGCATCCCCGGCCAGCAACTCCGCACTGAGGTTCTGAAACGCCGCCGCGACGCTCACGCCCTGCGGCAACAATTCCTTCGCCGCTTCCGCGGCTGAGCCTTGCCATACACCCAGCATCCGCGTCGCCGCGCCTCCCACCGAGGCCGCCAGCGGCACGCTCGTATCGATCACGATCGTCCCGGGTTTCCACACGCCCTTCAATTGTTTCAGCAGCGCCGCCTGTCCGGAGAAGGGAACCGTCAGCACCGCAACCTCGCATTGCGCGGCCGCGGCCGCGTTGTCGCAACCGTCGATCTGTGTCGTGCCGCCGAGCCGCTCGCTCAGCCTTGTCGCCGTCTCCAACGCCCGCTGCACGTCGCGCGAGCCGATCACGATGTGCTCCCCCGCTCTCGCCAGGCGATTCGCCAGCCCTGTTCCTTCGGCTCCCGTGCCCCCCAAAATCGCGATTTTCCGTGCCATGTCAGCTTCTCTCCGTCTTGCCCGCCGATGTAACTATACGTATCGCTCGCTCAATCTCGCATCGCTCGGGTCTCTCGCTCCGGTATGATATCTTCGAAAATCTTTATCATGCCGTCGAGACCTCCCACTCCAGCCGAGTTCCGCCTCGCCTGCGGCCAATTTGCCACCGGAGTCACCGTGCTCACTGTCGAGCGTGCTCCCCGCCAGGTGCATGGCATGACCGCCAACTCCGTGACCTCCGTCTCGCTGGACCCCCTGCTGCTCCTCATTTGCGTGGATCAACGCGCGCACTTCCTGCCCATGGTGAAGGACAAAAAGCGATTCGGCGTCAATATTCTCAAGGAAGATCAGCAAGCGATATCAAAGTATTTCGCCCAGACCGAAGAGAAACCCGAAGTCGAAGCGCAACTCGGCATTCGCTACCGCTGGACGGAGAGCGGCATCCCGCTCCTCGAAGACGCCTTGGTGCACGTCGCGTGCAACGTCATAGCTTCCTATATCGCCGGGGATCACACCATTTTCCTCGGTGAAGTCGAAAGCGCCGAGGTCTTCGACGGCGAGCCGCTCCTCTACTTCCGTGGCGCCTATCGTCGCATCGCCCCCTAAAGTCCTGCACATACTTCCATATTTCGAGCTTCGGCTTTCCAATTTCTATTTCCTAATTTCGTCTGGGACGAAAGCAGTTTCTTGGTGTTCAGGTACAGCTCGTAGTCGAGCGTGCCTTCTCCGCTCATAAGCGTGTAGAACTGTTCGCGATTCACAGCGAGCCTCCCTGGCGTGCCCAGTCCGCCTGGCCCAAAAATACCAGCCCGGAGAAATTCCAGTTTTAGATTAGCGCATTTTTGCGGATGGAGTGGCAGGCCACACAGTGAGTCTCATCCTGAGGGCACCCGATCAGGGTACACGATCCAAGATTCCGGCCCGGCCGGAAAGGATCTCAGCGTAGGAAATCTGGCGATCGCTTACCGTTCGGAATTGCCGGAAGGACGCGCCTGCTCGGCCGAATCGCCCATCTCTTTGCGATGGCTCTTCACTTCCCGCAGCGCGTAGATGGGCTTGTTCTGCGATTCGTAGTACGTCCGCGCGATGATCTCGCCTAACAACCCCATCGAAACAAACTGTATCCCGCTGACAAACAGCGCAACCCCCAACAGCAGCAGCGGTCCATGCTCCGTCATGATCGTCACATTGTGAACGAATTTTTCCCACGCCAGGTACGCCGCCGTCAGGCATCCCAGCAGAACTCCGCCGACGCCCAGCAAGCCGAAGAACTGCAGCGGCCGCGTCGAATAATCCAATAGGAATTTCACGATAATCAGGTCGAGAAAGACGCGCAGCGTCCGGCCGATGCCGTAGTGGCTCTTTCCGTTCTTGCGCGCCAGATCGGTGATCGGCACTTCCGCGATGCGCGCGCCGGTCGAGCCCGCCAGCGCCGGAATGAACCGGTGCAATTCCCCGTACAGTTGAATCTCCTGGATGATCTCGCGCCGGTACGCCTTGAACGTCGTGCCGAAGTCGTGCAGGTCGATGCCCGACAACTTAGCCATCATCCAGTTTGCCGCCCGGCTGGGAATCTGCCGCATCAGCCAGTGGTCACGCCGCGCGTACCGCCATCCGCTGACCAAATCAAAGCCTTCTTCGAGTTTTTCCAGAAAGCGCGGAATCTCCTCCGGATCGTGCTGCAGGTCGCCGTCCATCGAGATGATGATTTCGCCACGCGCGAAATCAAATCCCGCTTTGAGTCCCGCGGTCTGCCCGAAGTTGCGCCGCAGCCGTATCAGGTTCACGCGATGATCGTGCTCGTAGATGTCCGACAGCACCTTGAAGGAATTGTCCCGGCTTCCGTCGTCCACAAACACCAGTTCGTAGCTCTCGCCGATCGCGTCCATCACCTCGGTCAGCTTCATGTACAGAGGCGGAACATTCTCCTGTTCGTTGAAGAACGGGACGACGATGGAATACTTCAATGTTGCGTCGGATTTCATATTTCGCTGGCTACGAATCCATAGTCTATCAGGCGAATCCCCTGGGAGGCGACAAGATTTCTTATCCCCACGTCGGTCAGAATCTCCAATTCGGTTTGCCGCGATCCCTGCAGCCGCGTCGCCGTATTCTGCAGATCTTCATCCGCATATCCGGGATGGCACATCAGTTCGGTCGTGCCCTCCGGCAGGCTGCGCAGCAGTCGCGCCACACCCTCTTTGGTCATCTCACCCGTCTGCGCGATTCCGCAAAAGTAGTCTGCCGTCGAAATGCCTGCGCGCCCGGCTTGCTCCCGCGCATCCCGCGCCAGCAGCTTCAATCCGCGCGCCTGCACGCCTTGTTTCAGTACCACCGTGGCATGCAGTTCGTCGCCCGCGGAAAGCGCCGCGCGCAGGCTCGACGCTTCATGCGCCACCCTCATCGCGCCGACGCCGTAGCGCTTGGCCAGCCGCAGCGCAATCTCAAACAATCCCGGCAACATGTGCACGTGCTTGTGCCCGTCCAAATGGGTGGGCTGGATTCCTGCCTCGCGCACCTTCTCGATCTGTGCGTCCCACTCTTGCTCGACCTCGCGGAGCGTCACGTCCCGCGTCGCAATCCGCAACAACAGGCCCTCCGGCCCGCCCTCGAATTCTCCCGCTTCGTTCAGCAGACTCGCGACCAGTTCGCGCGGTGCCACGGGCGCCCCATCCGTCAAATTCAGATGCACGCCAACGCCAAGCCCGGGCGTCGATCGCGCCAGCCCCACGGCCGTGGCGAACGCCGCGCCATTGGCCAGCAGCGACGTGCTCGTCACGATACCGTTGTGATGCGCCTCGGCAATCCCCCGGTTGACGCCCTCGGTCCACCCGAGGTCATCCGCATTGACGATGAGGTTCTTCACAGCTTGCCGGTCCCCCGTCCGCCTCCCTGTACTTTCGGCCAGCTACACATTGGTACGCCCTGGCGCTTTTGTACCATTGACCGTCTCTCCCCTCAACTTTAGCATGGGCTCATTGAGGGAAAAATGCCTGTAAAGACACGCGAAGCTAAAGCTGTCGGTCCGCGGCATCACGAAAAGCGCCGCGGCCACCGCATGAACTCACGCGTTCCCGTCCGCCTCGAGTGGGATGATCCCAAAGGGCGCCGTGTGAGCGTCGAAGCGCACACGCGCGTCGTGAATCCGTACGGTTGCATGGTTGTTCTCGAGCACGACCTCAAACTCGAGCACCGCCTGGCGCTGACCAACATCGCCACCGACACCAGCAACTCCGCGGTCATCGTTTGGAAGGGCAACCAGCGTCCGGAAGGAGGCTGGGAATACGGTGTGGAGCTCGTCGCGCCGGAAATGGACTTTTGGGGTTTGGAATTATGAAGCCTTTGACCAGCACCAAGCTGCCGCCGCCCTCGGCGCGCCCGGCCCTGAATCGCCCGCCCACGGCAGAGGAGCGCCGCCGCGCGCAGCGCGTCCTGCTTCGCATCTCCGTCATGGTTCACGTGGCCGGCAAGCCACCTCTCTCGGGATACACGCACACGGTGAGCGCCAGCGGTGCCATGATCGTGATGCGGGAGCCGCTCGCGGAAGGCACCAAGGTCACCATCGAAAATCTCAAGACCCAGACGCAAGTGGAGGCCAAAGTAGTCCGGCCCCCGCAGACCACCAACGAAGGCTCGCTTGTCCCAGTGGAGTTCTCCACGCCTTCGCCGACGTTCTGGAACGTCTTCTTCCCACCCGCCATCAACTAATCTCTCTGCTTAGCCACAGGATTACTTGCGAGTGTGTAAAAACGCAAGCGGCCGCAAACCTCGCAGCCGCTCGAGCCTGTCCGGTTGCGTCTTCTACTGAACTGTGATTGCCAACGCCGCCGATGTTGATCCCGCGTAGGTCCCATCGCCGCTATACACCGCGGTGATACTGTCGGTGTGCGAGGTGGGGGTGGTGCCGCCGCTGCTTCCTCCTCCGCAGCCCGCGATGCCGGCCGCGACGCAGGCAAACAGCATCACACCAGCGCATGCGTATCCCAGCCGCTTCGCTGTCGGCAACCGCCTCAGGCTGAGCAAAAACACGATCAGCATCAAACAGGCCACAATCCACATCGGCCCAACTGGGAAGTTCGGCATCCGGCGTGGTGCCGGCGGCGGCGCCAGAAGCGATAGCGCCGTCATCAGCGTCGCCGTGCAAGTTCCGGGCGTTGTGCTCGTCCCCGCCGTCGGCATGCACGTCGCGGCGGCGCCTAGCGCGGCGGTGCCGTTCATGAACTGCACGGTCCCCGTCGGTCCTGCTCCGCCGTTGGTGCTTCCGGTCACCGTCGCCGTTAATGTCACGCTTCCGCCAGAGGTGATGGACGATGCGCTCGACGTCACCGTCGTCGTTGTCGTCGGTTTGGCAGTAACCGTAACGGTAACCGCGGCCGATGTCGATGACGCGTAGGTCGAGTCGCCGCTGTAGACCCCCGTGATGCTATTCGCTCCAGCGGTGGTCAACACGGTGGTCGCTAGGGTCGCCGTGCAAGTTCCAGGCGTGGTGCTGGTCCCCGCCGTCGGCATGCACGTCGCGGGGGCGCCTAGCACGGCGGAGCCGTTCATAAACTGCACCGTCCCCGTCGGTCCTGCTCCACCGTTGGTGCTCCCGGTCACGGTCGCCGTTAATGTCACGCTTCCGCCAGAGGTGATGGAGGTTGGGTTCGCCGTCACCACCGTCTTCGTCGCCTGCGTCCCAGTCGCGGCGGTTACCGTAAACGTGGCGTTACCCGCCGACCCAGAGTAATTCCCATCCCCGCTGGTATACGTAGCAGTCACCGTTACCGATCCCGAGGTTGTAAATGTGTGGCTTAGCGTGGCCGTCGCGAACGCTGGTATAAGAGGTGACGAGGAATTCAGATTCGCGGCAGCCGTCGGCACTACCGCTACCGCCGAGCCGAGCGCGGTGCCTCCAATCGAGAATGTGACCATGCCGGTTGGCCCGGCGCCGCTGCTCTGTGTCCCGATCGTCGCCGTCAGCGTTACGCTTGTGCTGGTCGTAATACCTGTGCTGGGAGCAGCGGCCACGCTTGTAGTAGTCGCTGCCGCGGTGATCGTGACCGCGTCCGCTGGCGAGGTGCTCGTTTTAAAGCTGTTATCTCCCGAGTAGGTCGCCACTAAGCTGTGGCTCCCGCCCGCAAGCTGAACCGGCTGGTCTTCCGCGATCCCCTGGCTATTCAGCTTTGTGGAATTGCTGCCAGAAAAATCTTTCACCGGCGCGCCAGTATCGGTCAGCGTCACCGCTCCCGTCGGACACGCCACAACGACGGCCGCGCATTGATTTCCGCCGCTATCCGACACTGCGATCTGCAGGACGTAGTTGGAACCATAGGGGGTCGAGGTTGCGTTTTTGCTGACTACGTTACCGCTCGAGTCGAACGTCCACACACTTACTGCCGTCTCACTCGCTTCCGGCGTTACAGTCACAGTTACGGGTGCCGAGGTGCCCGGGGCAAATGTCCCGTCTCCCGCATAGCTGGCCACGACCGGATAAGCTGTTCCGCCCGGCAACAGATTTGTGGCGATGGTGACCGAACCGCCGCTCAGCGCAGTGGACGTGTTTTGCGAGAACGCCCCAATACCCAATTGTGGATTCCCTGTGGGCTCGGCAATCAACGATACACTTCCCGTCGCGGTTGTCGGCGTCACCTTGACCGTGAAGCTGGCATTGCTTCCATGCGCGATATTCACGGTGCCGGAGGCAGGACTCGTAATTGCCACTGTATCCGCGGTGAAAGTCGCCGAGCTCCACGCAGCGAGTAGGTTCGTCACGTTCAGCGAACCAAGCCCGGTCGCCGTGTCGTATCCCGCTGTTGTCAACCAAGCCGGATTTGTAGTGTGAGCGGGATCGACGAGCACGCCGTACTGATTTGCGGCCGTACTGGTGTTGCTGCAGTTCGGCGTCCCGCCTTGGCAGGCGACGGAATTATTGCCGGTGACGGTGTCGTAGAAAATGCAGCCCGCCGCGGTGACGCTGGCGGCATTCGATGTGCAAATCGTCCCCGCCGTATTTTTTTTGTAGAGCTGATACAACACGTAATTGGCGTTGCCCTGGCGCTGTTCGGTCTTCTGATTCACCAGCGCCATGATGCCCGCAAAGGACGGCGCTGCCGCGGATGTGCCTCCGACGCCCTGAAAATCATTGAACGGTGAATTCAGATCGCAGGAAGAGGTGTTGCTTCCGGTGCCCGTATTCGCGTCCATTTCGCAAATGATGTAGAAGCTGCCGTTGAAGCCATTGCCAGCGAAGAAGGAAATATCGGGAACATCGCGGAATCCGTCCACCGGGTTGCCGGTGATGCCCGTCTGCCAGGCAGGCTTCGTATTGGTACTGCTCGGCCCCCCACTGCCAGCCACCAGGTCGACGCCAAAGGTAGGTGAGCTGGAGGTGTCGTCGTTATTGATAATCGTTGCTGTGCAGGTGCCCAGACTTCCCGTGGTAGCGGTCGAAGCGCAGGAATTGTTCCAGGTGGATTCTGGAATGTAAGACTTCGCCGAGGTTTGCGTGGTCGCGGCGTTTGTGGTGTTCCAGTAAGGCGACGGTGGGGTTCCGTTCTGAAAATCCGTTCCACCGAGGGCCACGTTGTACACCGTCGAAGCGAATCCGCTCACGGCAAGTCCCTTGGTGGCGACGTCCTGATTGGTTGCGGTGGGTAAGGGATCGCAAGCTGCCGACCCGTTGTCGCCGGTGGAAACAATCACGGTGATGCCTTGCGCGGAGGCTTGTTGCCACAGAGCGTTGTAGAACTGTTCGCCGGTCGTGCCCAGGCCAGCCTCGCAGGCACCGAAACTCTCGCTCATGATTGGAGCGATGTTGTTATCGATGATATAGATCGCCGAAAGGTCGATGCCGCCGAGTCCAATGGTGTCGGGAGTTTCCGAGACCACCACATCGATCGTCGCCCCCGGTGCCACTGCGCCTGCCCATTGGACGTCGAGGTCTGCTTCGGTTTCGTCGCTGGTCGGGCTGTTGGGGCCCTGAAGACCGGGATCGGGCCCGTTCAAAATAATATTGCTGCTCGTAAAGTTAGCCGGAAGTCCAAACAGGCTGCGAAATTCTTGCACGTCGGTAACGTTGAGGTTCGAGTCCTGAACGATTGCGATGGTCACTCCAGTGCCATCCATTGTCGACGGAGCGTAGGGCACGTTGTAGATTGTCCGAAAGTCGCCAGCGCCTACCGCATAGCAGGGCAGCGTTCCGCCCGTCCCGCATCCCGTAAATGTGAACAGCGGCTTTACTTCGCCGGTCGCCTTGGTCTTGCGGAACGTCCCTAGCCGGTGCACGTGCGCCTTCGCGCGGAAGTCATGCAGCCCAACCACGCCGGCCACCACCGGCGCCAGCGCCTCCGGAATCTGCGGGTCGGACACATTGGCCATATGCGCTTCACCGTTCACCAGGAAATGGTGGATCTCGGTGTGAAAGGAATTGCGGACTTGCCCAACGTTCCCGGAAAACTCAATCGTCGTGCGGCCCGTTCCTACCTTGATTCCTGTGAAGCCGCGCGAGGTCAGCCAGTCCGTGACCCCTTGAATGTCCGCGTCCGCCGGACCGAACTGCTGGCCAAATTGAGTGGGCGTCAACCACGCATGGTAGCTCTTTGAGGACTTGTCCTGCTGCTCGTCGAGCAACTGACGGAGGGCGGTCTCTTGATCCTGGCTCCGCTGCAATAGCAGCACCATGCGGCTGGCCGCCTGAGAATCCGCCACCGCGCCGCGGTCAAACTCCGGGCGCGCCGAGGGATGCACGTTGCCGTTCAGCGTAAACAGATTTCCTTCGTCCACCACCTGCGTAATCCGCGCAGGGACTTGCGGCGTTTGCGCTGCCGCGCTCTGCGCCGCCGCAGTCTCGACCAGCATCCCGCCGCACAACAATGCAACCGGGGCCAGCAGGGAAGCCGCCCGCACCAGATTTCGGCACCATTTCCATCGATTGGTTTTCATGAACCCGCCAATGCCCTAGAGTGTGCTGCCTGCTGCTGTGATGCATGCCTCGGCAATTCCGACGGAAGCTGCGGAAACCATGCCTAACAGATAGATTTTCGTCGGAAATGGTTGCCCGTATTGGGCCATCACAAATTTTAGTGCGAAATCGCAACTAACCTTGCAAATCTCCGCGTGCTTCTGGCGGGCTGGTGAAGGAATGAACCACACTTCCATGTCTATCTTTATTCCGTTGCGGACGGCGAGAAGTTCCCGCCCCCCTCTGAATTTTGAGCCGCTATTGTATGACCCTTGCACCCGGGTGTCGCTGGTACGCAAAGACACCTGTCCGCCCGTCCGTGGCATCAACTGGTCAAACACGCTGCCTTGCGGGAAGTTGCGCGCCGTTCGCACCGGACGCCGGTCTCGCAGCGATCGGCGGGACCCCGCCGTCGGGCAAACGCGCCGGTTTGAGTATAATGTTCGCCTGCAAGCGGCCTGAAGCGATCTGCTGAGGAGGACACATGGCTGAGCCGTCCTACGAAGAACTCAAAGCACGGTTGGAGGAACTGGAGAAAAAGGGGTCTAGCCGCCGCACCGGTGCGCTCGAATTCCGCGTCGGCGAAAAAGGAGGCGTCAGCGTTTACGGCCTTGGCCGCTTTCCGGTCACGCTCTACTACGAGCAGTGGACCCGCCTTTTGGACGCCACCAAAGAATTGCGCGCCTTTCTGGAAGAGAACAAGGCCGAGGGCAAGCTCAAACTAAAAGAAAAGTAAGGTTCGTTTGCCTTATCGAGCTTCGTCCGCGTAGGAGCGACCTTAACGGAGCGCGCGCGTCCAAAGAACGAGGGAAAATTATGAAGCGCTTCTTACTCGGTGTCCTAACCACACTCCTTGTTCTCGCGATCGGCGGCTTTTCCTATCTGAGACTCGGCTTTGCAGAGGTGCGCGGCGATCTACCGCCGTCGAGTTGGGAACGCACGCTGATGTTCTCTGCGGCGCACGCCTCGGTCCGCCGGAGAGCGCCCGAGGTCCCCAATCCGGTTCCAGCGACCGACGAAAACCTTATCGCTGGCGGCAAGCTGTATCTCAACGAATGCGCCGGCTGCCACGGCACGCCGGGAAAACCGGACACATCCAGTGACGCGTTGTACCCGCCGATTCCTCAGCTCCCCACTGCTGGTACGCAGTACTCCGAAGCGCAAATTTTCTGGATCGCCAAACATGGCATTCGCCTTTCTGGCATGTTTGCCAACGGCAAGTGGGATTCGGACGAAAAACTGTGGACCATCGCGGGGTACGTCAATAGGATCAAGTCTTTGCCTCCGCGGGTTCAGGAAGAGCTGATCGAGCCCAGCCCGAAATAGGGCGCGAGTTCTGCTCGCAGGAAGTGATGCAACATCTCGCCGGACTTTTTGTTCGGAAGAAAGGAAACACCATGCACTCTCTGAGTTCAAGACCAGCTTCACGTTGGCGCTTTAGCGCGCTCGGGATTCTCGCATTGGCCGCGAGCCTCGCCTCCGCGCAAACGCCGTCGCCCGCGCTGCTGGTGCTCGAGAAAAGTGACAATTCGCTCGCCATTGTTGATCCGGCGAGCTTGCAGATTGTCGCGCGCGTTCCCGCCGGCCCGGATCCCCACGAAATCGTGGTCTCCTCGGACGGCAAGCTCGCCTACATTTCCAACTACGGAGGTTCCGACAGCACACTGAACACGATCTCGGTGGTGGATCTTGCTGCACGGAAGGCATTGCCGGCCATCAATCTCGGCGCACTGCGCTCCGCACACGGGTTGGCGTTCGCGGGCGGCAAGCTGTACTTCACCGTGGAGACCAACAAAGCCATCGGCCGCTACGATCCCGCAACGCAAAGCGTCGATTGGGTGCTCGGCACCGGCCAGGACCGCACTCACATGGTTGCCGTTTCCGAAAGCCTCGACCGCATCGTTACGTCCAACGTGAGTTCCGGCACCATCAGCATCATCGAGCAGATTTCCGCTCCGATGCCTGGGCCGCCGCCCGGCGCTCCGGCGGGTGCTGCACCGCCTCCGGGAGGCCCTCCGCCAGGCGGCCCGCGGAAAACATGGCGTGTAACCAACATCGCCTCCGGTCGCGGCTCGGAAGGCTTCGATGTCTCTCCCGATGGAAAAGAAATCTGGGCAGCAAACGCGCAAGACGGCACCGTTACCATCATCGATGCCGCCGCCAAAAAGGCGACGCAAACCTTTCCTATTCCGGTAAAGGGAGCGAACCGTCTGAAATTTACGCCGGACGGCAAGCGCGTCTTGATTTCCGGTCTGGGCGGCGGCCCAAGCTCGGCGGGTCCGAATCTAGTGGTGTTTGATACTGCGTCCGGCAAAGAGCTCAAGCAGCTCAGTCTTGGAGGCGGCTCGGCAGGCATCCTGATCACGCCCGATGGCGCCCGCGCCTACGTCGCCGTCAGCGCGAAAGACAAAGTTGCCGTTGTGGATTTAAAAACGCTGGAAGTTACCGCCCAAATCCCAACAGGGAAACAGCCCGACGGTTTGGCTTGGGCGGTGAGAAATTAGAGCAAGCTTCAATCAAGGAGCCCCGGCTCCTGCAAGGCAAGTCACGACTGCTGCGGGTGGGACTCGCCGTCACTGCCTGCGGGGATCTCGCCCGCAGGGGAAATGCCGGCGGCGCCGATTTCGCGAAGGGCTTTGCCAGGATCCTTAAGCCCGTCGAGCGTGGTCTGTGCGTGTTCGTCGACGGCGCCGACCGCCGCCACCAGGCACGAGTACAAGAACGCTTTGATCCCTGTCCGGAACTGTTCGGTCGATTGTTCGGTCGCTTGGGCCACGTCGGTTTCGATCGACCGGCGGCGCGCCTCGCAGGCAGCGCGATTCTCGGCGTCGAGCGCATTCAGCGAAGACATCACCCGCTGCATCGCATCGGAGATGGCGAGATCCATTTGCACTCCCACCTGCCGCTTGAACTCTTCCATCATGCTGACCGCAGCGCTCTGTAGCCTCGCGTTCACTTCTGCGCCGCACGCTTCCAGTTGCGCGTAAGCCTCGCGCGTCACCATCTGCTTGTCTTCCATCAAGCGCACCAGTTGCCGGTCGGAAACGCGCGTCGCCGCGGACTCAAATTCTTCGGTGGCGCGGCCGACCGTCTCGTCCAGGCGCTCGCGGATTTGCGGCTCGACTTCGCCGCCGAACTTCTCAAAGAGTTGCCGCGCCTCGGCGAGGTTGCGTTGCGTTTCCGCCGCCAGATTCTCCAGGCGTTGCGTAATCTCCTCGGCCCGGCTGCGATAGGCCTCCTGTTGTTCTGCAAAGCGGCTGCGATCCTCCGCCAGCCGCGCATCCATCCGGCCGAGCACTTCTTCCCGCACGGAATGCGCCATGGTTTCCAGATTCTGTCCGGAATGCTCTTCCATCAGATGAGTGCTGGCCTTGCTGACGTCGTCGATCTTGCTCAGCGCCTGCCGGACCGCGTCCATCAGGTGCGTGTTGATGGCGGTGTGCACCGCTTTGTCGGCCGCTTGCTGCAACTTCCCCTGCACCGCGGCAATCAGTTGGTCTGAGGTAATCACGACCCGCTCGGGCTTCGCGTGACCCGGCTCCGTCTTGCCGACGGCAGCAGGCGGCGCAGGAAACGCCGTGACGCCCGTGCTGCGATACTCGGGTCCCGCCGGGGCGTGCGTCTGCGCAGGCGGAGTAGCCGCTGCCGGCGCCGCGGCCGGGTCGCGCGCGGGAGCCGCTCCGGTCGCCGCCTGCGTTTTCGCGCCCGTTCCGCTCATGAGTCGCTGCCAGTCGTCCGGAGGCGCGGGAACGCCCCAAACATTCGCCGGCGCTTCCAGCTCCACACCGATCTGGTAGAGCTCTCGAGGACTCATCGGCGGATGGATCGACCGCACTTGCGCGCGCATCAGCGGCGTGTTGTGTTCGCCGTTGGGTTCCAACACTTGGAGCCCGACCCACGAGCCCACCGAATAATCGTGCCGCGACGGATAGCGGCATCCGTGGAGATTCAAACTCACCGCCGCCGTTCTCTCCTCGAACGACAATCCCAGCTTAGTCTGACCCACGATGATCATTGGCACCGTCCGCTCGATACGTGTACTGCGGCGGGCTTCTATCCCCGAAAATCTGGCGGCTACGCTCACGTGCAATCCTCCCCGGATTCTAATGCTGAAGCCTACCACCGTCTGCGGAGCCCGCAAGTGGAAAATTCAGTTTGACGCTAAATCAAAAACGCGGGCTTCTCGCCGCCATCGGTTGCTTCGAACACGAACCAGCGGCGGAGCCCGGCCGGTGAAGAGCAGTAGCGTGAGCCATTCAGTCGGAGTAAACTAACCAACCGACCTGCCGATACCACGGAGAAGGCTGCGATCTCTAGCCCAAAATGTCAGTGAACCCCAGACTCGCCGCCATCAGTGGTCCCTTGCGCGACTCGGTGTTTCCGTTGATCGACGGAGTGCTGTCCATTGGGCGGGAGCTCTCGAACGATCTTTCCATCGACGACGGCTTGGTTTCGCCACGCCACTGCGACGTTACGCTGGACGGCGATCGATGCGTGCTGCGCGACCTTGGCAGCCTTGCCGGCACGTTCGTCAACGGCCTGCCGGTACTCGAGCGTCCCTTGACCCACGGCGATCAAATCGCGGTCGGGGGCTCGGTATTTCTTTTTCTCCGCGAGGAGCCCTCGGAAGCGCACCCCAACCCAGTCGAGTTAGACGACGGCACCCAAGCTCAAGGCAGCAGCGCGACCACCCGGCTGCGCCGCGAGGATGTTCGCTACCTCCACCCAGAGGCGCTCGCCGCGCTCCCCACTACAGAGCGGGTGGCGCGGGATTTGCAAACGCTTCTGAAAATCAGCACGGCGATCGGCTCGATTCCCAACGTCGAGTCGCTGCAATGGCAGCTCTTGGGCATGATCTTCGACGTCGTGCCCGCTGAGCGCGGCGCTATTCTTCTGGGTCACGACCCTGACGAATTTGCTTCCATCGTTGCGTGGGACCGCGTAGCCGGCCCGCAGCACTCCGTCCACGTCGATCGCCACCTGGCCCAGCAAGTGCTGCAAGAGCGCATCGCGATGCTGAGCAACGACCCAAAGCCGGCGGAGCATGCGCAGGAAGCCCCGCAACCTGAGGAAGGGGACGACAGCTCCGCCACTGCCGCCGAGTCCGAGGATCCTCAGAAGCACGCCGTGCATTCGCTGCTGTGCGTGCCGCTGGTCAGTCTGGACAAAGCCATCGGCCTGATCTACCTTGACACCGCGAATCCCGACATTCGCTTCACCGAAGACGACCTTCATCTGGTTACCGCCATCGCCGGCGTCGCTGCCATGGCCATTGAGAGCGCGCGTCAAGTCGAATGGCTGGGCAGCGAAAACCGCCGCCTGCGTGCCGAAGTCAACCTGGATCACGACATGGTCGGCGAAAGCTCCCGCATGCGCGAAGTCTATCAATTGATCGAGCGCGTTGCGGTCACCGATTCCACGGTGTTGATCTGCGGCGAGAGCGGCACCGGCAAAGAGCTTGCCGCGCGCGCCATCCACCGCAACAGCCCGCGCCGCGAGCGGCCCTTCGTCGCCATCAACTGCGCCGCGCTCACCGAAACCTTGCTCGAAAGCGAGCTTTTCGGCCACGAGCGCGGCGCTTTCACCGGCGCCATCGCCATGAAGCGCGGCCAACTGGAAATGGCGAACGGGGGTACCATCTTTCTCGACGAAATGGGTGAGATCAGCCCCGCCCTCCAGGCCAAGCTCCTCCGCGTCCTGCAAGAGCGCGACTTCATGCGCGTCGGTGGAACCCGCACCATTCCGCTGGACATCCGCATCCTCGCCGCCACCAACAAAAATCTCCAGAAAGCCACCAAGGACAACACCTTTCGCGAGGATTTGTACTACCGGCTGAACGTCGTCTCCATCACCATGCCTCCGCTCCGCGATCACAAGGAAGACATCCCGCTGCTCTCCGCCTACTTCGCCGCGAAGTACGCGGAGAAGTGCAATCGCCGCGTTCTCGGAATCTCCCCCGATGCCCGCACCATCCTCACGCAATACGACTGGCCCGGGAATATCCGGGAGCTTGAGAATGCGATCGAGCGCGCCGTTGTGCTCGGCTCGTCGGGAATGATCCTCCCCGAGGATTTACCGGAAACGCTTCACGAAACGCCCGCCCAATCGATGCGGTCCTCCACGTACCACGAAGCCGTCCGCCAGCTCAAACGCCAGCTCATCCTTACCGCCATGGATCAGTCCGAAGGCAAATTTACCGAAGCGGCGCGCCTGCTCGGCGTCCACGCCAACTACCTCCATCGATTGATCCGCAACCTCGATCTCCGCCTCTCCCTGAAGAAGAAGAACAAAGGCTGAAGCGTTCTTCGCATTAACTCGGCGAATCTCCGCGCTCTCTGCGTCTCTGCGTTAGATTTTCCTTCTTCTGTGAGCTCTGTGTTCCGCCCTCCGCAAGCTTCATGTTAATGCCCCCTCTTTTGCTATCTCGATGGATAGCACCACTATCCGATCGGATAGCGACCCCGCATTCCACCGTGCCGGAAGCTCCGCCGCTCCTGCGCGCTTCCCGCGTCATCTCGTTCACTTTCAAGCGCTTCCGCCCAGCCGCGCGCATCTCCACAGAAATCGGCGCGCCGCGGCACGCCAAATGCTCTCTACCGTGGCGTGAGTTCAAGAGCCGAAACGAAAGACTCAAGAGAACTTAAGTTGAGAAAAGGAGAACTACAATGAAAGCTAACTTCAGCCGCATTCTTGCTATCACCGCGATCGCGTTGATGGCCCTCTGCGCATCGGCGACCCCCGCGTCTGCCCAAAACGCCTTCAAGGGAAGCTTCACGCTGCCCGAAGATGTTCGCTGGGCCAACGCCTCGCTGCCAGCCGGTGACTACAGCTTCGTGTTGAAGTCCACCTCGCTGCCTGCCCAGATCGTCCTTCAGGGACCCAACGGCAGCGCCATAATTATGACCATTGCAACCGACAAACGGGACGACGGTGACTCCAGCAATCTGACCATCGAGCGCCGCGGCGCAACGCGCTTTGTCCGCGACCTGTACTTGGCCGATCTCGGCGTGCATCTGCGCTACCGCGTGCCTTCGCTTCCGAAGGAAGAGCGCGAACTGGCTCAGGGACCTGCTTCCACCGAACAGGTTCTGATCGCCATGGCCAAGAACTAAGTCCGCACCGCAGTACCTACCACTGAGGGCCAGCCACACCCACCACACCCCCACCGAACCGGCTGGCCTTCAGTTTTCCTCGAGCAAAAGCCCCGCGCGCTAACGCACGCGGGGCTTTTTGCTTTTGGTGTGCCGAGCATGATCGACAGCTTGGAGGTGCAAGTCCTCTTCACAACCAGATGGAGGTGAAGTGATAGCGAAGCGCAAGGGCCGAGCCGCGAGGTAAGGTC
>Ga0187819_10000160_pt1 | contig 31372 bp, 31 predicted proteins | sample NC_wetland_sal_i_15_FD_132411 | JGI IMG/M metagenome (GOLD analysis project Ga0187819, IMG submission 132411) | Wetland sediment microbial communities from Neuse River Estuary, North Carolina, USA - SO4_4 | ecosystem: Environmental > Aquatic > Freshwater > Wetlands > Sediment | place: USA... | reverse complement strand
CCGGTAATGTACGTCACCGAAGACACCATGCGAACAGACCCCTCGACGGTGATCACGCTTTATTCCACCGCCATCCGCAGCGGCGCACGCGCCATCGTCCTGTGCGACACAGTCGGCCACGCCACGCCTCGCGGCGCTTACAATCTTGTGAAGTTTGCCATCGAGGAAGTGGTGAAGCCTTCGGGCGAAAAAATTCGCGTGGACTGGCACGGACACAACGACCGCGGCCTGGCCATCGCCAATTCCCTCGCGGCCATCGCCGGAGGCGCCGACCAGGTGCACGCCGCGGCTCTGGCGCTCGGCGAACGCGTCGGCAACACGCCGATGGAATTGATGCTCGTCAACCTGCGCCTGCTCGGCTTGATTGATCACGACCTCTCGAAACTAAAAAAATATTCAGAAGCCGTGGCCCGCGCCACGCACACGCAAATCCCGCCGAATTATCCGGTCGTCGGCCGCGACGCCTTTCGCACCGCCACCGGCGTTCACGCTGCGGCCATCGCCAAAGCCTACAAGAAAGCGGACCGCGAACTCGCCAACATGATTTACAGCGGCGTGCCTTCGCACCTCTTCGGCCTCGAGCAGATAATCGAGGTCGGCCCGCTGAGCGGCAGATCCAATGTCCAATTCTGGCTCGAAAAGCGCGGCTTCCCCGTGAGTGAAGAGCTGGTGGACCGCATCTACGACGCCGCGAAAAAATCCGAGCGCATCCTGACCGAGGAGGAGATCCTCGCCCTCATCGGCCCGGTGACCGCGCGGACGGATCGCGCTTCCCACTGAGCGATTCCCGGATTCCCCTGCGCCTCCCTTCGCAGCGCTGTATACATCCCTGGCGGCTGACGATAAAATCTCCCGTACGAATCTCGTGAAACTTGCCTCCATCTGCTGTATCTTTTTGGCGATGGCTACTCTCTCCGCCCGGGCCACCGAGGACTCCATCGAAAAGCTCGCGCACGACTCCGGCTGCGCCCGCGCTTTCGACTGGATCGACAAGAACGCCGACTGGGTTACGCAGCAGCAGATCCGGCTCAATGAGATCCCTGCCCCTGAGTTCGGCGAGGCCGCCCGCGGCGAATTCCTGAAGAAGCTCTTCGAATCCGCCGGCCTCAAGGTACGCACGGACAAGACCGGCAACGTGGTCGGCGAGCGCCAGGGGTCGGACGCGAAAGGCGTCATCCTGCTCACCGCGCATCTCGATACCGTCTTCCCCGCCGGCACGGATGTCCGCGTGAAGCGAACCGGAACGCGCTTGGATGCTCCGGGCATCTCCGATAATGGCGCCGGGCTTGCGGCGCTCGTGGGGTTGGCGCGCGCGCTTTCAGAATCACGCCTGCGTACGGCGAAGACCATTGTGCTCGCGGGCGACGTCGGCGAGGAAGGCGAGGGCAACCTGCGCGGCATTCGCGCGCTCGTCGAATCCTACGGCCAGCGGCTTTCCGCCGTGATTGCCGTTGACGGCGCTTCGACCGATCACATCACGACTCAGGGAATCGCGTCGCGCCGCTTTGAAGTCACCGTCACAGGCCCGGGCGGGCATAGCTGGTCCGATTTCGGCGCGCCAAATCCCATTACTGCTCTGGCGCGCGGCATCGTGAAATTTTCTTCCGTGCGGGTTCCCGAAGAGCCGCGCAGCTCCTATAATTTTGGACTCATCGAAGGGGGCACTTCCGTCAATTCGATTCCCGCGCACGTGGCCGTAAAAATAGATTTGCGCTCGGAAGGCGAATCCGAGCTGAATCAATTGGAAAGCGCCCTGCGCGACGCCATGCAGGCAGGCATCCGCGATGAAATCTCGGCGAACCATGCCCAGGATGATTCCCTCGAATTAAAGATCCGTTCGCTCGGCGCTCGCCCCGCCGGAAAATTGCCCGACGATTCCGCGCTCCTCGATACGATTCGCAATGTGGACCGCTATCTCGGCAATCGCTCGCGCCTCGAACGCAGCTCGACCGACGCGAATATTCCTCTCTCGCTCGGCATTCCCGCCATCGCGCTTGGCGGCGGGGGCAAAGGCAGCGGCTCGCACACGCTGGCCGAATGGTACGATCCGCTCGGGCGGGAAATGGGCCTCAAACGCCTACTCCTCGCCACCCTGGCGCTCGCCGGAGTCCAACCTTAGAATGGCTCGCGGGCTCCTCGCAGTTTGCGTGCTGGTGTGCGCAGCTATCGCGCTCATGCCGGTGCAACAGCATGCATCGAGTCCGGCTGACGAGGGTTCGAAGCGATCTCCGAGCGCGACATTCCAAGCTGTGGCGCAAGGCCCGGCGGACCTCGTCCTCGTAAATGGAAAAATCTACACCATGGACGCCAAGCATCCGTGGACAGCGGCGATCGCGATTCGCGGAGAAACGATTGTCGCCATCGGAGATTCGAAATCCAGCCTTAAATCCCTGATTGGGCCCGAGACGCACGTCCTGGATCTCCAGGGCCAATTTGCCATGCCCGGCTTCAACGACGCGCACGTCCACCTGGCAGATGCCGCTTACGGCAAACTCAGCGCGAATCTCGAAGGCGCCGCTTCACTCGCCGAATTTCAGCAGCGCATTCGCGACCAACTGAAGGGCTCCATGCCCGGCGATTGGATCACCGGCCGGGGCTGGGACCACACACTGTGGCCGGATAAGAAATTTCCTACGCGCCAGGACCTCGACGCGGTTGCATCCGATCGCCCCATGTTTTTCAGCCGCATGGATGGCCACGTCGCGATTGTGAATTCCCTCGCGCTCGAAATCGCGGGCATCACACGCGCGACGCCCGATCCCGCCGGCGGCCACATCGAGCGTGACGCAAAGACGGGAGAGCCCACCGGAATGCTGGAAGAAACTTCCGCGATGACTCTCGTCTACCAAAACGTCCCTCAGTATTCCCCCACCCAGCGCCGGGGCGCGCTCGAAATTGTCATGCGCGAGGCCACCCAATACGGCGTCACTTCGGTCCAGGATTGTTCCGTATACGACAAGCCACGAAGCGATAACTTCGGCTGGCTGAATTTTCAGATTTATCAGCAGATGCGCCGCGAGGGAAAATTGACCATTCGAATCACGGAATGGCTGCCTTTTTCCGCGCCTCTCGATCGCCTGGAAGAAATGCGCCGCGAGGGAGGCTTTTCCGTTCCCGGCAAGCTAGGCGATGCCTGGCTGAACACCGGAACGCTCAAAGCGCTGCTCGACGGCTCGCTCGGTTCGCGCACGGCTGCGATGCTGGCGCCCTATTCGGATGACGCGAGCACTTCCGGCATCCTGAGGCTCGACGCGGCGCAAGTGACCAGCATGGCCATTGAGCGCGACCGCGCCGGGTTCCAAATTGCGTTTCACGCCATCGGCGATCGCGCCAATCGCATCGCTCTCGATACCTTTGCCGCCGTGCTCGCCGCCAATGGCCCGCGCGACCGCCGCGACCGCATCGAGCACGCGCAGATTGTTGCGCTTCCGGATCTCCCGCGTTTTGCTTCCCTGCGCGTCATCGCTTCCATGCAGCCGTCGCATCTGCTTGATGACGAGCGCTGGGCGGGCGACCGCCTCGGCTCCGAGCGCGTGAAGGGCGCCTATGCCTGGCAATCCATGCTGAAAAACGGTGCGCCCCTCGCCTTCGGCACGGACTTCCCCGTCGAATCGATCAATCCCATGCGCGGCCTCTATGCCTGCGTCACGCGCGAACTGCCCGGAGGCGGCCCGCCGGGCGGCTGGCAGCCTCAGGAGCGATTGACGATTGACGAGTGCTTGCGCGCCTATACCACCGGCTCTGCTTTCGCGCAATTCGAAGAGCAGCGCAAAGGAACGATTGCACCAGGCATGCTCGCGGATATCGCCGTCTTTCCCGCGGACCTCACGAACATCCCTCCGAGCGATCTGCTGCATACGCCGGTAGCCATGACCATTGTCGGCGGCCGCATCGTTTCCCAACGCCCGTAGCCCCCATCCGAATCGGCCTGGCGTTTCGTCGCGATACTACTGCTCCACTTCAATTCCCTGGATTTCGCCGTCGTACGATTTCTTCTCCACCAGCACGTACGTCACTTTCGCGTCCTTGCCCTCCAGTTGCGTGCACGGATCGAATTCTCCTGTTTGAAACGGCACATCCTCCTGCATTTCAATTCGCGTGTAATCGCGCGCGTGCAGTTTGAAATCCACCCCGCGCACCGTAAAAGTGATTTTCAATTCTTTTCCGCTGCACTGCACCACTTTCACGGTCCCCTCGGCAGTCGTCGTCACCGTCGGCGGGCCCTTCAATACCTCCGTCTTGCGCGGCGGGCTCGGCGAAGCACCGTCCGCCGGTAGGATCTGCACTCGCTCCATCGTCCCGGTCATCCCCTTCTCGTTATCGGGAATGAATTGCACCGTCACGCGCAATCCCTTGAGCGACGTGCACGGATTGATATTCGCTTGCGCGCGCGTGGGCGCCGTGATCCGGAAAGGGGTCCCGGGATGCCGGCGAAACGAGCGCATTCCCTCCGGCGTATCCAGCTGAATCTTCAGGCCGCCCGCGCAGCTCACCTGCGAGACCGTTCCCGTGGTTGTGCTCGAGCCGGTGTCGTCGCTCGCGCCCGATTGCAGCATGGCCGGCCGCGAAGCCGCCGCGCGTCCCACATCCGAGGCAAGGGCGGAGACCGCCAGCAACATGCCCGCAACTAAAGCAACATGGCTCGTACTTCTGATCATAGTCGCGTCTTCGCGTGCCACAGCGCGACACCAATCGACTTCATCATTTCGCGAATCCCTCCCCTCACCAATTTTATAGATTGAGAGAGTTCGCGTGTCAATTCATGGGTTGCCAAATCGTTGTCGCCGCGCGTGTCCTGCGCCCTTCCCACCTCGCTTCACGGCTTGTCAGCATTCGGCTCGCCCCTTAAACTCTTTGCCTCATGCCCAGCAAGCGATTGCGGGCGGACTTGGCGCTTCTCCTCTGTGCACTCATCTGGGGCGCCACGTTCGTGGCCGTCAAAGACGCCCTCGCCGACGTTTCCGTAGCGGTCTATATCGCGGTACGCTTCGTGCTCTCCGCCGCCGTGATGGGACTCCTGTTCTGGCGCTCGCTTCGCACCCTGAATCGCAAGACCCTTTGGGCCGGCGTGCGGATCGGCCTCGCCCTGCTCGGCGGCTACGCCTTGCAAACCACTGGCTTGAAATTCACGACGCCCTCAAAAGCCGCCTTCATTACGGGCTCGAGCGTGGTCCTCGTTCCTCTGCTCCTCGCCGCTTTCGGACACCGCCGCATCAATCGCTGGATCTGGACAGGCGCGCTCGCCGCGTTCGCAGGCCTCTATTGTATGACCGTCCCACCGGAAGGCCTCGGCGGCCTGAATATCGGCGATCCGATTGTTTTCGGCGGCGCGCTGATGTTCGCGCTCCACGTGATTATCATCGGCCGCTACGTCGAGCATCATTCCATCGGCGCCCTCAGCTTCTTGCAGGTGGCAACAACCGGCATCACCGCCACCCTCGCTCTTCCCCTGCTCGCCTCCACCGGCATCGAGCACGCGCGCTGGCACTGGACGGGCACCCTGGTCTCCGCCGTCCTGGTGACGGCCCTCGGTTCCACCGTCATCGGCTTCTCGTTTCAAACCTGGGCGCAGCAATACACCTCGCCGTCGCACACCGCCATCTTCATCAGCCTCGAGCCGGTTTTCGCCGTGCTCACCTCCTGGCTTTTCGCGCGCGAGCATCTCGACGCCCGCGTCCTTCTCGGCGGCGCGCTCATTCTTGCGGGAATCTTGATCGCCGAATTGAAAGGCCCCACGCCGACCGTGCCCGAATCTCCGGAGCCGGTAGCCCACGCGGCCGAGTAGCACGGCATAACCCACCAGCGCGCATCCCCGTTAACCATCGGACAATCCTACCGCGCGCGCCGCTTGATTTGCCTCCCCATCGCCCCGAAGATTGCACTTGGAGTTCATCCATGCCTCGCTTCGTGATTCAACATGGCGCCGAAGGTCCGCGTGTGTTCGAGCTTATCGGCGACCGTCCCGTTTCCATCGGGCGCACAAAATCAAGCAATCTGGTCCTCGACGATCCGAGCGTTTCGCGGCTGCACGCCGTCGTGCGCGCCACATCGGAGGGCGCCTGGCAAATCGTTGACCGCAACAGCGCCAACGGAATCCGCATCAACGGCTCGATCACCAGGGAAGCCGTCTTGCGCTCGAACGACGAAATTACGATTGGGGAATACAAACTGCGCTTCGAAGATTCCGTGGCCCGCAAAGTGACCAGCTACGGCACCGCGAAGCTTCCTCGGCGCTTCGCCCAGGTCCTGCAAGAATCCTCATACGGCGGCGCGTCCATGCCTGTCGAGCTGGTGGCGGAAGTCGCCCCCGCCGAATCGCAAAAGCGCGTCAGCCCCGGCGACCGCGTGCGCGCGCTCGAAAATGAGAACCGCCTGCTGACGCTGCTCTATCGCGTGAACCACTCGCTCGCCGAGTTGAAGGGCGTCGAGGAAGTAACACAGCGCGTTCTCGACCTGGTGCTCGAGATTGATGGCGCCGAGCGGGGATATGCCATGCTGCTCGATGAAGAATCCATGTTGCGTGGAAATTTCAGCCAGCCCGGCTACACCTTCCTGCCGGCCGTGATCCGCTATCGCAGCACAGCGGTGAGCGCGCAGAACCAGGCCATGCCGCAATTGACCATTTCGCACAGCATCATCCACCAGGTGATGAAAGCGGGGCTGCCGATTCTCGTTTCCGAGGGCCAGGCGGACCCCCGCTTTTCCGCGAGCAAGAGCGTGATTCGCTCGGGAATTCAATCCGCCATGTGCGCGCCGCTCGGGATCGGCAATCGCGTGCGCGGCTTGCTCTACGTGGATAATCTCTCGCGCCGCGGCATGTTCACGCTGGACGATCTCAATGTTTTCGCGGTGATCGCCGTCCAGGGCGGCCTCGGGATTGACCGCGTGCGCACTCGCCAGGAACTTGCCGAGCCCGTTCGCACATGAAACACCCGCGCTAGAGTTTCCGTTCCCAGGTCTCTGCCACGAGATCCTTGCTGAAGCTGTGGTGCGCTTTCTTGCCCACGAGTGAAAATCCCAAAGACTTGTAAACGTGCCGCGCCGCGAGAAGTTCACTTTGCGTCCACAGCGTGATTTTGCGGTACCCCGCCTGCCGCGCGAACCGCACACACTCCTCTACCAGGCGTTTCCCGATGCCCATCCCGCGCGCTGCCGGCTCGACAAGCAGGAGCCGCAATTTGGCCACGTCCTTTGAACTTTTAACAAGAAAAACGGAGCCCACGATCTCGCCTTCCCGCTCCGCAATCCAGCAGCGTTCACGCTTGGCGTCGAAATTCTCTACGAATTCCGCCACGATTTTCGCCGCCAGCGCTTCAAAATCCTCGTCGTAGCCGTATTCCTGCGAGTAAAGCAATCCCTGCCGGTGCACCACCCAGCCCAAGTCGCCCGGCTGAGGGGGACGCAGCACGTACGGCTCCTTCGTGGGCCGGCGCTCGCCCAGCACAGTCTCAACGGTTGACATGGCATCGAGCAAGCGACGCTGCTCCCCTGCCGTCAGTTGCTTCAGCATGGCGCCGACCTGCTGCTGCGAGCGGGCGTTCAGGTGCTTGAATAGCTTGCGCCCTCGACCAGCGAGCGAAAGCAGGCTTTGCCGCCCGTCTTCCTTCGACGCGGTTCTCGTCACCAGGCCGCGTTTCTCGACGCTGCGCAGAATCCGGCTCAAATATCCCGGGTCGAGCAGCAGCGCCTTCCCCACATCCCTCGCGACCGGTTTTTCGCGCTGCGCCAGCTCAAAAAGCACGCGCCCTTCGGTGAGTGTCAGCGGCGTATTCAGGAACCCCTCTTGCAGCAGGCCAATCTGCCGGGTGTAAAAGCGGTTGAACCGCCGCACTGCTTCGATTCGCTCGTTCACAGGCAGGCTTGCCATCTTCTCCTCCCCGTACCACTCTGTGGGTGCCACTATCACATATTTAGTTGACTGTGACAACTATAGGAAGCACAGCAGCGTGGAGCCAGGGCAGGAGTGAAATTCAGACAGCAGGAGGGATTTTGCAGTCCGAGGAAATTGTCGGCAATTTGTCGCGCTAGGATTCGCGGCGCTTATTCGTGGTGGAATTTCACGTCCACTGCTTCGTACATCACCGGGACGTTCGAGTGCCCCTCTTCAAAGGCCGTGATATGTGGCTCGTGGACCAGCGTGAGGCCGATATCGTCGAGCCCCTTCAGCAAGCACTCCCGGCGGAAGGGATCGACCGTAAATGCGTATTTCAATCCCCGCTCATCGGTGACGGCGTCGTTTTCGAGGTCCACGGTCAGCCGGTAGCCCGGGTTCGCTTCCGTGCGGCGGAAAAGGTCTTCAATCTGCTCGATCGAGAGGGTGACAGGCAGGATGCCGTTCTTGAAGCAATTATTGTAGAAAATGTCCGCGTAGCTCGGCGCGAGGATGGCGCGGAATCCGTAATCGAGAATCGCCCAGGGCGCGTGCTCCCGGCTCGAGCCGCAGCCGAAATTCGCGCGCGCCAGAAGCACCGACGCTCCCTTGTACCGGAAGTGATTCAGCACGAATTCCGGGTTCGGCTTCTCGCCATGCAGGTAGCGCCAATCATAGAAAAGGACGCGCCCATAGCCCTCGCGCGTCAAAAACTTCAGGAACTGCTTCGGCACCATCTGGTCCGTGTCCACATTCACGCGGTCCAGAGGCGCCACAAGCCCGCTATGTTTGGTAAATGGCTGCATCAATGGTCCGATCTTTCTGCTGGTCTCCGTGACCTCAGTCTTTCCTCAGCGACCTCTGTGTTAATGTTCTTCTTGAGTTTGCGCCGGCGTCACTCCGCCCCGTCCGCATTCTTCCACTTGCGGATGTCCACGAAGTGCCCTTCGATCGCCGCGGCCGCAGCCATAATCGGGCTCACCAGGTGCGTGCGCCCGCCCTTGCCCTGCCGCCCCTCGAAATTGCGGTTCGAGGTGCTGGCCGAGCGTTCGCCCGGCAGCAGCACGTCATCATTCATGCCGATGCACATGCTGCACCCCGCATCGCGCCACTCGAACCCCGCCTCGACAAAGATCTTGTCCAGCCCCTCGGCTTCCGCTTCTAGTTTCACGCGCCGCGACCCCGGCACCACCAGCGCCTGCTTCAGATTCTTCGCCACATGCTTCCCCGCAACAATCTTCGAGGCCGCGCGCAAATCCTCGAGCCGCGAATTCGTGCACGAGCCGATAAACACCCGATCAAGCGAGATGTCTCCAATCGGCGTCCCGGCCTTCAAATCCATGTAAACCAGCGCCCGCTCCGCCGCCTGCTGGTCCACCGGATCCTGGAACGAGTGCGGGTCCGGCACGCGCTCGGTCACCTGCGTCACCATGCCCGGGTTCGTTCCCCACGTCACCATGGGCGCCAGTTCGTTCGCCTGCAAATCCAGCGTCGCATCATATTTCGCACCAAAATCCGACGGCAGCGACATCCAGTAATCCACCGCCATCATGAATTCCCTGCCGCGCGGCACGAATGGCCGTTTTTCGAGATACGCGTAAGTCGTATCGTCCGGCGCCACCATGCCCGCGCGCGCGCCCCCTTCGATGGACATATTGCACATGGTCATGCGCCCTTCCATCGAAAGCCCGCGCACCGCTTCGCCCGCGTACTCGACCACGTACCCGGTCCCCCCTGCGATCCCGATCCTGCCGATGATGGCCAGAATCATGTCCTTGGCCGTCACGCCCGCCGGGCGCTTGCCATGAAATTCGATCTTCATGGTCTTCGATTTGAATTGCGAGAGGCACTGCGTGGCCAGCACGTGCTCGATTTCGCTCGTGCCGATGCCGAACGCCAGCGCGCCAAACGCCCCGTGCGTCGAGGTGTGGCTATCGCCGCAAACAATCGTCTGCCCCGGCTGCGTAATTCCCAGCTCCGGGCCGATGATGTGGACGATCCCCTGGTTGCGGCTGTGCATGTCGAAGAGATTCACGCCGAATTCTTCGCAGTTGCGCGCCAGGGCCTCGAATTGCCCGCGCGCGTCGGCATCAAGCACGGGAAGCAGGCGATTCTTCGTCGAAACGGAGTGGTCCATCACCGCGAAGGTCAGCTCCGGCCGGCGCACTTTGCGCCCCGCAGCCTTCAGCCCCGCAAACGCCTGCGGCGAAGTGCCTTCGTGGATGAGGTGCCGGTCAATGTAGATAAGCGAAGGTTGCCCGGGAGCTTCGTGAACCAGGTGAGCATCCCAGATTTTTTCGAAGAGCGTGCGAGGAGCCATACGGTCGGTAGTTGTCACCTGCCATTCACATTGTAACAAGCCCGCGCCGTTGTCTCAATCCCCTCGCGTTGCACTTAGAGGTGTAGCCAGGCAATCTCTGTGAACTGGATTCATTGTGCAGAATCGATGAAAAGCTAGCCTGGCAATCCTTCAGCGACCGCAAACTGGATATCGTAGCGCCCTTCTTTCCCGTCAGGCCCCTTGATCTGTTGGGAATAGAGCAACCACCTCTCGTCCTCCGAAAGGCGCAGCCGCTCCTCCAATTCCAATCTGTGACCATGAAAGATACGAATCTCCATATTCACTAAAGTCTCGCCATCAGATGTACTCCCTAAAGCTGCCCCGTCACCGTCGAACATAAAATGCGTGGAGGTGATGTGCGAGGTTATGAGCCCTCCTGCTTGACGCGCAGTCGATTCTTCCCGAAGCCTTGTTATCCTTTCCTCGACGCGCTTGCGCATCTTCTCGACCTCGATAGGCGGTTTTGGGGGCCAGCTTTGAATATTTCGCAGGAATCTCTCGGCCGCCTCGAGGGCAGCTTCGGGCACTTTATCGATGAGTTCGCGCAGATTTTCTCGGCTCGCCATGAGAACTCCTCTACCGCCAGACCTAAGGACAGATTGCCTGCACCGTGCAGAGTGGCATCCATCGACCGTGTACTCCCACGGTTTCGCGCGGCTCCTCGCACCTAATCAATGGACGCGATCCAAGCTCAACCACGCCCGTTCGAGCGGTCTCCGAAAATTGACAGGGAGAAGCGGGTCAGATATTCTCATTGATTCGAAATAAATCAACGAGGAGAACTGAATGGCGCAAGGTACGCCCGTAAAGCATAAGAAGAAGACGAAGTCGGTACTGAAAAATATCCGCCAGGCGGCGGCTCGCCAGGCAATCAACCGCATGAACCGCACGCGTGTGCGTTCGGCCATGCGCCGGATGCGCACGGCGCTCGCGGCCGGCGACGCGGCGGCGGCCGAGAAACTCACCGCGCCGACATTTTCCGAGCTCGACAAGGCCATCCAGAAGCGCACGCTTTCGGAGAACACCGCCAACCGCTACAAGTCGCGCCTTTCGCTGGCCTTGAACGCACTCAAAGCCAAGAAAAAAGCCTAAGTATAGTGATTTGATTTGCCCGGGCGTTTCCTGCCGCGGCGGGGAACGCCTTTTTTGCGTGTGAGAGAATGCAACTAAGCGGCGGAGGGCGCCGTGAGCCGCGCAATAAGAAATTCCATCAGCGCGCGAGGATCGGGATTCGCGGATTTCAATTGGCTGTCGGCTTCAGCCAGTGCCACAAGCCCTGCGACCAGCTCATTCTTCCCCAGCCGATGCGCGTTTCGAATAGCCGCCTCGGCTGCGCTCGGTTGCATTCCGAGCTGGCGCGCCGCCTGAAACCCATTGGTCCCCGCCGGAAGATCCCGCGCCTCGATCAGCTTGCGGTACATCCACGCCAGCGCCCCCACGAGCCCTGCCGGCTGCTCGCCTTCGCGCAAAAGATTATCGAGAAACGAAAGTGCCGCATCGCGCTGCCGCGTCGCAAGCATATCCGCAAGCTGCCACACGGTATTCTTGCGTGCGGCCACCACCAGCGCGTCCACATCCGCGGACGTGATGGCGCCCCGTCCCTGCACGTACACCGCCAGCTTCTCGAGCTCGATGCGCATTAGCGCAGGCTTGTGGTTCAAAATATCCGCGAGCAGCGCCGCGGCCTCGCGCCGAATCTCGACCCCGAGGTCTTTCGCCATCTGCGCCGCGAGCGCCGCCGCGGATTCCTCCCCGATGGTCAACGCAACCACCAGCGCCTTCTCCGCCAGCAATTTCGAAAAGCGCAGCCGCCCATCGAGCGCCGCAGCCTCGAGCAAAAGCAGCGTGAACGGCGCCGGCGATTCCAGATACTTTTCGAGCCCCTCCACAATCGCGTCGCGCGATTTATCCCCCAGCTTCTCGATCGCTTCCGCGTCCTCCACAATAATCACCTGACGCGGCGCCAGCATCGGCATCGTCTGCGCGCGTTGCAATATTTCTTCCCAGCCCTGCGCGCTCCAGGGAATTCGCGCGATGGCCCAATCGCGCGCACCCTCCGGGACGCAAGCCTCCACGATCTTCTTGCGGCACAGATCGCGCAGGTAAACGTCCGTGCCCAGCAGCACCACCGCCGGGATAGACTTTCCCCGAGCGAGCCGTTCGATCAGTTTTTCAGGCGATAGCGCGGGCATCAGAACGTATCCATCACATTCGAAACCAGCTTCGCGGCGAAATCATGCGCCATGCGCGCGATCGCCGGTGACTCCTCTTCGAAAAAACTCTGCACATCGCTCGAAATCTGATACTCGTCGCGGAAAACCAAATCATCATCATGATAGACGGCGTCCTTCGAGTGATTATCCACAAGCTTTACCTTGGCGTGAACGGTCACGAGCATCGTGGTCACCTGCCCGGTGGTCGAGTCAAATAGCACCGGGTCCGCTTCAATCGTCGCAATCTCGCCGTGCAGGACGGCATCCGCCGCCGCCTCGTCCTGGATCACGCGATATTTCGTGCGCGAAATGAACTCGCGAATCACCGCCTGCGTGAAGCGCTGCTCGATGCGGTATTGCGTGGTATCGTTCTTGAAAGCCGGGATGGCGATCGTTTTCCATTCCGAAGGCAGTTGCGAGCTTTTCCCCGCCACACGGTAGCCGCAGCCCGCGGATAAAAGGAGCACAAATAGAAGCACCCCTAGCCCCTCGGCGTGGCGGCGAATTTTAGGCTGCGGTACCGGCAAGAATCTCCTCCGCGATGCGCACGGCGTTTGTCGCAGCGAGCCGCAAATTATCCGCGACGCCCCACAACCACACGCCGCCTCCGATATTCGCATCCGGCTCGATACGTCCAAGCTGAATTTCGCTTTCACCGGCAACGCTCGCATTCGTCGGCGCCGGCTCCCCTGCCGCGCTAAACTTCACACCCAGATTCGCAAGCGCCGCCTCGAGTTGCCCGCCCGGCTGCGGCGATGCGAATTCGGCGTAGGCCGCAAAAGCATACCCGTAAAACACGGGCGCCTGCACCAATTGAATCGCGGGAACAACAAACCCACCGGACTTCCCGTCCCCAGCGCCACCCGCCAGATACGCCGCCACCTCGCGCGCAATCTCCGCGCGCATATCCTCCAGGCGCGTCTTGCTCTCCTCCCCGTAAGAAAAGAGGAGATTAAAAGCCACCTGCGCGTCGAATACAGGTTTTGGGACCTCGCGAAACGAAAGCAGACCGGCCGTCTGGCTCTCGAGTTCATCCACTCCCGCCTGGTCTCGCTCCGAAACGGGAGGAAAAAATAAAATCACGATTCGCTGCGGCCATAGTTTTGCAAGCCCCGCCGCGAGAGTGCACGCAATCACGACGGGAGTCGCAGGTGAGGCATACATCGCCGGTTTAGGAGAGCCGTTCGCCCCCGAGCCGCGCTTTGCCGGAAGCAGCGGCGCAAGAGAGGGAATCCAGCGAATGGCCCGCCCCGATGCCGCGAGCGCTCCGGTGAGGTCAATCACCGTGGCTCCACCGCGCCGAGCGACCGGCGCGTTGCGCTCCGCGTCGGCGGCGCTGCCGGCAAAAAACGCGAAGCGCGCCCCGTCAAAACTGTCTTCATCGAGTGCGCGAATAAAAGTCGGCTCTCCCGCCGCTTCGGTTAGCGTCCCCGCCATCACGCTCTCGTCGAGCAAAATAATATCGCCCGCAGGAAAATTCCGCTCCTCGAGCACCACCTTCAGCTCTTTGCCACGCAGCGAAGACGCTCCCACAATGGCGACGCGGCTCAAGCTCAGTTTTTCAGGCCCGGAGGGCATGGTTTAAGCGGTACGCGAAGCGAGGCGGTGCCGCACGAAGCGCACGAGTTGAATGATGGGGCCGTGGACCGTGTAGATCGCCGTAATCAGAAGCAGAGTGATGTGCGAAAAAAGGGCAGTCGCGCCGATCAGCACAATCATGAGAATGATAGCGAGCGAGGGGCGGCGGCGCGTCCATTGAACGTCTTTGAAGCTGTAAAAGCGCAAGGTGCTCGACATCAGGATGCCCAAAAGAACGACGAGGGACAACCAGAGCAGTGAAATCCGCACGTCCTCAATGGGGGCTCCTCGAAAAGCGTGAACTACGGCAGCCACCATCCCCGCAGCCGCGGGCGTGGGCATCCCGACGAAATAGCGATTTCCGCCCGGCGCCATGCCCTGAATATTGAAGCGCGCCAGCCGCCACGCGCAGCATCCGACGAAAAAAAACCCGATCAACCAGCCGAGTTGAATCAAGTGCAAAGGCTCAGGCGACTCCGCCGCAGCCAAGGCGCGGATCCCCCAGGCATAAGCCAGCAGTGCAGGGGCGATGCCGAAACTGACGACATCCGCGAGCGAATCGAATTCCCTTCCGAAGGAGCTTTCTGTATGCATGGCGCGGGCGATGCGCCCGTCAAGGGCGTCAAAAAGATAAGCAAAGCCGATGGCTATCGCGGCGTGATCGAAATCCGAACTCCTGCCGTCGACAGTGGCGAGGATGGCGTAATAACCGCACAGCATATTGGCAATGGTGCAGGCGCTTGGAAGGAGATAAATACCGCGGCGGAGTCGATGATTCCGGAGGATGCGGCGGGGCTCTTCTTCGTGCCCGATCGGGTCTATGCCGTTGAATTCCATTTCGCCAGGATGCTTTCGCCGCCTTTTACTTTCTGCCCGCGGCGCGCCACCATCCACGTTTCCGCCGGCAACCATACATCCACGCGCGAGCCGAATCGAATCATGCCCACGCGATCCCCGAGGGCCACCATCTCGCCCTCTTGTTTCCAGCATAACACGCGCCGCGCGATTGCTCCGGCAATTTGTTTGAAAGCCAACGGGCCTCGTGGCGTATGTATATAGATGATGTTCTGCTCGTTTTCCGTGGACGCGCGCGCGCGAAACGCCGCAAAAAACTGCCCCGGCCGGTAGACCACGTCCGCGATGCGCCCCGCCACTGGCGACCGTTGGATGTGCACATCCCAGATCGAAAGGAAAATGCTGATGCGATGCCCCTCCCGTCCGTCGAGCAATTCCTTGTCCACGATCTCCACCACATGCCCGTCCGCCGGCGAAACGATGTTTTCCGGATCACTCGGAATCGTGCGCTCCGGGTCGCGGAAAAAATAAAAGATAAACAGCCCGAGAAAACCCAATATCCCGCCGGGCCACCACAACCTGAGGATTAAACACACCACGCCCCCCACCAATGGCGGCAAGCCGAATTTGTACCCTTCTTTGACCATGACTTGGGGCAGCCCGGCAACCGGCAGAAGAGAAAGCGGATGCCCTGCTTCGCTCGGAACCTCAGCGCGCGGCGCTTTTCGAACACCTTTCGAATGCAAGTGTATTGTACGACAAAAGAGGCGGGCCCTGCGCGGCGCTTAGCGCCGGTGGCTTGTTCGTTGCTGCCGCGCCACCATCATTTCCATCTGGTCCTTCAAGCGCAGCTTCATCTTCTTCAGCGTCACCTCCAGGGTAAGGTCTTCCGAACTCAGGTAAGGCTGCTTTACAAGTTGTTCGAGTTGAGATTCACAGCGGGTGTGCTCTTCTGCGAGGTGTCGAAACTCTGTATCTGATTCCAACAGGGCCTGCCGGATATCGTGGGTCGTGATCGGCATCAATCCCCTCCAGTTGGAGCTAGCGTTTACATGGGTGTAACAATTATCACAATTCGAGGCCCGGCGTAAATAGCCAGCTGGACCGAAATCCACAACCTTAATCTGAGCGCATCACTCCCGCCCCGCCTCCTCCGCGGCGCCGGACAGCATCTCATACAGCCGCGGGAGCCAGGCCAGGTGTTCCGGCTTCATCAGCACCGACCGCAAGCAGACCACACTCTCCCGGTCGCGCTCAAATCCGGCCGATTCTGCCTCGAAGAAGCGCACCGGCAAGCGCATCATCGCCAGGTGCAGCCCCCGCTTCGCCGCCGCGTCATATATCCGCTGTGAGAGTGCGGAAATTTCGCTGGCGGACCGCGCCCGTGGTGCCCACACAACAATATCGAGTTCCGGCACGACCGGCACAAGCCAGCGCGCATCCTGCTTCAAGCGCCGATGCAGCTCCACCGCCGCCTCCCGGCTCTGATCCAGCATCGCCGCGAATTCTCCGCCGCGCACGAGCGGCAGCAAGCGCATCGTCGCCCATAGCGCCACGGCCGAAGCCCCGGGCCGCGAACACTCCAGGCTAATCTCGCCCAGATGCAGTTCGGACGAGGAGAAATACGTGAACGGAGACTCATGCTTGTACATCGCCCCCACCCCTGGATCGCGGAAAAGAACGCAGCCGCAGCCGTAAGGCTGTAGCCCGTGCTTGTGCGGATCGATCACGATCGAATCCGCCTCGGGAATCAAATCATAAGCCGAGCGTGTCTCAGCCGACAAATTCGAAGCCAGCGTGAAATATCCGCCGTAGGCCGCGTCCACATGCAGCCGAAAATGTTGCTGCCGACGCACGCGCAGAATATCAGGCAGCGGATCCACCGACCCAGTGCCCGTCGTCCCCGTGGTCGCCACCACGCATCCGACGTCCCCTCCCTCGAGCATCCTGGCAAGAACTTCAACGTCCATACGCCCGCGCCTGTCCGTCGGCACCGCGGCAAACGACAATCCCAGTACAGAACTAATCCGGCTATGCGTGTAATGCGCCTGGTCGGAGGCAAGAATTTTCTTTCCCGGGGAAATCTGGCCCGCCACCCACAGCGCTTCCAGGTTGGCCATTGTCCCCCCGCCGCAAAGATGCCCCAGATGCTCCTTCCATCCATACATCGCGGCGATTTGCGCCACGGCTTCCTTCTCCATCTGCGAACTGGCGCGCCCTCCATCGAGCGCGTGGTTATTCGGATTGATCCAGGTGGCCAGAGCGTAAGCCGCGCGCGCAATCGGGTGCGGAGGTTTGAGCATCTGCCCCGCGTACTGCGGATGAAAGAAGGGATAATTGTCCCGCAACCGCACGGCGGTTTCGCCGAGCACAGCTTCCATGCGGCGCGCATCCGGAGCAGCACTGGAAATTTCCGGCAGCGAGGCAAATCCCTGGTCCAGAGTGTCAAGCGCACTCCGAAGAAGCCGCAGCGTATCATTTTCAAGAATCATGCCCGCCTCCGCCCTCGACATTCGCGATTCAAATCGGCTTCTGACGCAAACGCGTGCTGAGCAACAAAGCATCCTCAATCGGCGGCGTGTAATAGCGCACGCGCCTTCCCGTCACCTGAAAATTGTGCCGTTCGTAAAAACGCAGCGCGGCCAGATTCGATTCGCGCACTTCCAGCATCGCCTCCTCGGCTCCAAACGACTTCCCCCAATCCAGCGCCGCATTCAGCAGCGCCGCTCCGATGCCCCGCCGCCGGTCGCTCGGCCGCACCGCAAAATTGAGGATTTCCAGATCGCTCGCAACGCGCCGCGCCACCAGGAACCCCCGCACGCGCAGTTCATCCTCGCAGATCCATCCGGCCATCTCCCGGCGCGCCACACGGTCATAATCCCACATCGTCCACTGCGCGATTTCCGGCGACTGGCCCTGAATGAACAGTACGCCCTCGATATCCTCTGAAATAAGCGGGCGAATCTGCACTGCTAGGAAGGACCTTTCAAGTGAACTTCCGCGTCCGTCCGCCGCACATAATTCGCGTCCAACGAAAGCGCATCGGAAAGCTGCCCCTGCCGCGCACGCTTCAGTGCCAGCAGCCCAATCAGCGGCGCAAGAACAGTCGACACCAGTTCGACAGACACGGAAAATTTCTCAATTTGAGATTTTTCCTTGGCTATTACTTCTGGAACCGGAGTGACAATCGTCACTTCGCCGCCCGCAACTCGCTGCCTCATCGTCTCTACGAATTCGCCGGGAATCATCACGCACTCTTCGCCTTCGACTGCTAACCCGCCACCATCCCGCCGGTAAAATCCGAAGTAAATCTCCCCCCGGTGCGCGTCGAGTACGGGAATCAGGAGCGGCGCCTGCGAATGCGCCTGCGCTGCAACAGCTTCGAGCGCGCTAATCCCCGCGGCCGGCTTGCTATAAACCTCCGCCCAGCCCTTCACAGCCGCAAGCCCCACGCGAAGCCCCGTGAACGATCCCGGCCCGGCGGCCACTGCAAAGAGCTCAATTTCTTTCAAGTCGAGGTTCAATTCGCGCAGCAGAAATTCCAAGTGGCGAAACATTCGAGAAGAGTAGGTCTCGTCGGTCCACGTCGAAACAACGCCGATGACTTTTTCATCGCGCAGCACGGCAAGGCTGCCCGCAGGGGAGGATGTATCCAACGCCAGAATGAGCACGGATGCGATTATAGGGCAATTTCGGGGCCAATCCTGCGAGAAACGAGCGTTTTTCTCGCCTGCCAATTTCTCCTTTTTTCACGAGAATTCCTTGACGCGGACGTGACATGTGCCTAAACTTTAAACATGCTTCTCGGGGGGACCTCCACACATGGAATTTAAGCTAGGCGAAAAAGTCGTATACCCGAACCATGGCGTAGGGATCATCGAACAAATCAGCTACGGTTATGTGAACGGGCGTTCCGAACGCTTCTACATGCTGAAGATTGTCTCCAGTGGATTGAAGGTGATGGTTCCGCAATCAAACGTCGAGAACGTTGGATTGCGCGCCATCATTCGCTCCGCGCAAGCCGGCGCCGTCCTCTCCTTTTTGGAAAAGGGCCGCTCTGCTTCCCATCACGATTGGAAGCATCGCTTCAAGGAGAATTCCGATCGCATGCGGACCGGCTCGCTCATGGAAGTCGCCGCGGTGCTCAAGGGCCTCGTGGCCCTCAGCCGCACCAAGCCGCTTTCTTTCCGCGAGAAAAAAATGCTCGAGCGCGCCAAGTATCTTCTCGTCAGCGAGCTCGCCACAGTGCGCAACACTTCGGAGCAGGCCGTCGAAGGCAATATCGTCCGGGCGCTCGCGAAAGCCAAGCTGCAAATGCCCGAATCGGCGCCCACCGCGGCCGATTAGTTTTTCCGTTCCCCTGTCGCTCTTTTCGCCGGGCACAAGCTGAGGAGCTTGTGCCCGCTTCTCTTTTGCGGTCTAATTTCCCCCCGATGACGCTCCGCTATCAGGAGTTCCCTCCCTCCGCGCGCTTTGCCGCGCATATCGAATGTTTCTGGAGCCATTGCGCCGAGGAGCCTCTTCCCTCCTTCCGCGTTTTGCCCGACGGCTGCTCGGACATCATCTTCGAACGACCCGGTGGCCGCCTCGGCCGCGGGCTGATCATCGTCGGCGCCATGACCCGCTCCCAATCGTTCGCTCTTCCCCCGCGCCAATTTAGCTTTGGCGTGCGCTTCCGCCCGGCCATGGCCGCGCGATTCCTGCGCGTCCCCGCCCCGGAAATCCTCGATTCGACCATCGCCCTCGCCGACGCCTGGGGCGCCGCCCGCACGCGTCGCTTGCTCGAGCAGCTTGGCGAATCCAATTCGCCTGCCGAGATCATCCGCCGGCTGGAAGCCGCCCTGCCTCCGCCACAGGCCCTCGACCCCATCGAAAGAGCCGTCGCCTGGCTGGTCCATAATCGCGGCCAGCTCTCCGTCGGAGACCTCGCCGATGCCTCAAGCCTCAGCCCGCGCCAGTTCCGCCGCAGCTGCCTCCGGCGCACCGGCCTTACGCCCAAGCGCCTCGCCCGCATTCTGCGTTTTCGCCATGCCACGTCGCACGCGCAACCCGCCCGCCCCGGCGGCTGGGCCGATATCGCCCTCGAATGCGGCTATTATGATCAAGCCCACCTCATCAACGAATTCCGCGAATTTTCCGGGCTCCCGCCCGCCGAATTTGCAGCCGATGCAGGCGCCGGCCTCCCCCCCTCGCCGGCCCAAAATCCGGCGGCATGACCGTTTTTTCCAATCGCCCCTTCCGCAAATCCGCTAGCATCGCTCCATGAAAACACTACTAGCTTTCACCCTGCTCTTCGCCGGCCTTCAGGCCGGTCAATCACACGAATCCCAGAAGGAGCCACACACCATGAAAATCACTCCCATGATTTACGCCCCGGCCATCGAGCCGGAGCTGAAATTTTGGGTCGATCAGTTGGGATTTACGAAGACGGTCGAAGTCCCCGACGGCGACAAGCTCGGTTTCGTAATTTTGATGAAAGGCGGCGCCGAACTGATGATTCAATCCATCGCCAGCCTCGCGAAAGACCTTCCCGCCATGACCGAACTGGCCCGCCCAGCCGCCTGCCTCTATATCGAGGTCAGCGATTTCGACGATCTGCTGAAGCGAGTCTCGGCCGCGCCCGTCGTCGTTCCCGTGCGCACCACCTTCTATGGCATGAAGGAAATCGGCGTCCGCGACCCCGGCGGCAACGTCGTCCTCTTCGCCGCCCCAGCGCAAAAATCCGCCGCGCAGTAGCGCGGCAGGGGCAGCGTGAGGGGCGCCTCACGTCGGAAGGGCGGGATTTCTAACCCCGCCAAAAACCGACGGCGCGCAGCGCCTTCCTATGCGCTGAATCACCCGCAGCATGTCGTGCGGCCCTGCTCTCGCAGCGTCCCTCGCGCCCCCTCCCTATTTCTTCTTCGGCGCGAGGATGCCTTCAATCTGCTTCAAGTGATTTAAATCGTGCCCTGCAAACATCTTCACAATATGCTCGATGGTTTCCTCGCCGCGCTCCGAATGAATCCCATGATGCTTCCACTGCTCCGGCGTGAGCGATTTCAGCAGCGCCAGATTCGCCTCTCTCAGCACGCGAAATTGCTCCACGCACTTCTTCGGATCGCGCTTCTCGTAATGCCCAGACGTCACCCAGGAGTCCTGATCGAACGCCGCAACCGGCGTCCCCGGCGCTCCCAGAATCAACCGCATCCGCCACCCGCCGGCGATTTCCGCATCCGCCAGGTGCGCCAGAATCTCCGCCACCGACCACTTCTCCGGCGCCGGCCGCTTCTTCAATTTTCCCGCCGGCACGCCCTTGATCAGCCGATCGAGTTTTTTCGCCGTCGCCGCCTGCACCTTCAGCGGCTGCTGCCCTTCCACATGCCCCGTAATTCGCTTGATGTAGTCCTGCGCAGTTTCCTTCATGGCCTGAGTCCCCTCTCGTTGGAATTCCCACCGCGCCACAATTGTATCTCCGTTAGGTCTATGGAGCGGCCGTCTTCAGGCGGGCCGAACCGGATGTCCTCCCCCTCTCGCGAGCCAATTTGGCTCCCCGATTTTCGCGCGCCTTTCGTACCGCCCACGTCCTTCCCTGTGTCTTCAACGTCGCCTTGTAGGGGCGGGTCTCAGCCCCCCCGGCCCACCGCCATCCAAATCATCACTGGCCGTGACCATTCCAGCGCACGATCGTGGCGTCCGGGCCCACGGCCCAGGCCGCGCCATCGAGGACGGTGATTGCGTTGAGGTTCATGTCCTCGGTTCGCGTCCAGTGCGCGCCCTGGTCGGTGCTGATATCCTCCCCGCCCGTCCCGACCGCCAGCAGCGTGTTGGGGTCGAGAAACGCAACCGCTGACCGGAATCCTCCCGGCGGCCGCGCGGCCAGCTTCCACGTCGCGCCCTGGTCGAGCGAGTAAGCCGCCGAGCGTTGCGGGCCGACGTCATCCTTGAAATCCCCGCCCACCACCACAAGCGTACTTCCCATCCGCGCGATCGAAAACGCTCCCCACGACGGCTGGCCTTCGGCGATGGGCGTGTCTGTCACCGTCCAGGTGCGGCCCAAATCGGGCGAATGAAAAACGCGCGCCGCGCCGTGTCCCGTGACGAAATAGATTTCGCGTTTGTCGTAGATCTCCAGGCACGACCCACTCGCCGCGAAAGCGCTCTCGTCCGGCAGCGCCGGGGGCATCGATTCATTCGGGAGTTCCTTCCATTCCTTGCCGTCGCTCGTATGGATGAGGACGAATTTTCCATCCACGGGATCGCTCAGCGCGAAGCATTCCCTTTCGGAGATGCACGCCAGCGCATCGAGAAAAAATTCCGGGCGCGTCCCGGAAAATTCCAGCTTCCACAGGTCGCCACCGTCGTGGGTCTTGTAGATGCGCGACATATTTCCCGGGCCGCTGGACATGGCGTAGGCCACCTTTTCGTTGAACGCCTGAATTCCCCGGAGGTCCAGCTTGTTCCGGTCCCGGATAAGCCGCCGCGTGTAGTGATTGCCGCCGTCGTCGGATCGAAGCACGCGGCCATTCGATCCCGAGGCCCAGATCACCGCGTCGGAGTGCCGCTCCGGATCGCGCGCGTGCGTCGCGGAGACAGCCCGAAGATTCGAGTCCCATCCGCTCGTCTCGACAATCCACGATTGCGCCGCCGCAGCCGGCGAAACAAAAAGTATCGCAAGCACCAGAATTCTCACGGCGCGCATTCTACCAGCAACTCCAACTCCCAGCCTGAACATAAACCTCCCTTGAACGGGCGAATCACCGGTGTGGGGTTGCAGCTCCATTCCAGCCGGTTACATCTTTAGATTGCCTGTGGCTCCAAATCCCGGCTAACGCCTTCGAATTTCGCGTCTAACATAGGCTCGCCGACGACGATGCGGCCACCACACAATCATCGCGCAAATGATGCCTCTATGTTTCACATCGGGACTGATTCCCGTCTCAGGCCTTCGCATCCGTTCCGTTCCGGGTAGTTCCCCACACTCTGCCGCCGTAAAGCACACATATTCAACGAGCACTCGTTGGACCCACGAGTGCTTCAGCCTAGGGGCAACCCCTTCCGTTCACTGTCATGGTGAGACGGACAGTCACGGCAGCTTTCTTGGCACTCTCGTGCCTCACACTCGCATATCCGGCGCGAGCCCAGGGCACGCTCCCCGACAAACCTGGCTCATCACAGCACGCGACGAGCGCCCTCGCACTCGATTTCACCCGTGCCGTCTTCCCACTCACGCAACTTAAACTACGCGGCCCCATCCTGGAAGAGGACTTAGGGACGTGCTTTTGCGTAGACCCAGATTGCCAGTTCATTGGCACAAATTATCACGTGGCGGTGATCCTCCGGCATCCTAGGATTCGAGGCGCGAGGATTGTTCGCCGATACCTTGCCACAGGACCGCAGGACGAGAGCGCGACCCTGAACCATTTTGCCTCCCCGCACCATCCCCTCGTGTATAGCGCAAGCCGCGACTTGGCCGTCTTTGAGCTCGACAAGCCCTTGCGCCAGCACCACGGCCTCGCGTTCTATCCCAGCGACCTCAGTGCCGGACAGCCGGTCGAGATCTACGCCTACCCGAAGAGCACGCTCTACCCATTCCGAAGTCTCCAAGCCTTCCACGCAACATTCAAGGGCGTCACAACCACAGGGCTCCTGGCGTTCGACTATATTCCGAATGGAGGAAAGCAAATTCGCGAGGGCGCAAGCGGCGGTATCGTCGTAGATACAAGCTCACAACAGATCGTGGGAATTTTGAGCGACATTGACGCGGACGGCTCACCGATCGCGCTGGCCGTTCCGGTCGATGCGTTGGCCAATTTTCTAAATCAGAAATTGCCCTTCCTCGCGGGACGTCTATTTCCCATCCCCGCCATCGCGCCCGCGGATCAACCAGACCTCAATCCCAAGTACGACCCGCCCGAGGCGCCGGGCACGCTCCAAAGCCGATCGCTCGAACCCGCCGCAATCACCGAGCTCCGCGAGAAAGCGCAAGCCTTCTCCGAAGGCATGCGCGACTTCATCGCCGTCCAAACCTTTACTTGGGGCAAAGGCAACCACCCTCCCGAGGCAGCCGACGCATACGAGGTCCAGGTCCGCGATGGCGCTCAAAAGTTCCGCGAATATCCGGACGGCAAGAAATGGTTTGCAAAGAATCCTTGGCCGAAGTCGGATATCGCTGCCATCTCCCCGGGAGACGTTTGGTCCACCCTCCCGCTTTTCATCGGAACTCACGTCGGAGTGAAAATTCATGAGGCCGGCGGGACTGAGTTTGAAGGACGGAGAGTCAAGGTCTTCCAATATGTCGGCAGCGACGAAGACAACCCCTGCGTGGTTGGCGTGGTCGTCGCTTTTCCGTTCCCTTTCGAGATTCGCCATACCTATACCGCCTATGGCGAAGTCTGGACCGACGACTCCTTTAACATTCTGCGCATGTCCCTCCACTGCGAAAAAAACCACCGGCATGAATGGGAAAGTGTTATGACCTTCGGCTGGTTCACCCGGCCTGAACTCGAGCCGCGTTTGGTCCCCGTGGCGGTCGCCTCCTGGTCCCCAAACCGGAACAAGGGCCTTTGGTGCCGCAGCCAGTTCGTGGACTACCACGAGTTTTTCTCCCGCGCCCGCATTTTGCACCAGGTCACAGCAGTCAATCCATCCACCAACGCAACGATAATCGCCGCCGAGCCGCCTCCAGATTAAACTCAACCGCCTATTCCAAGTCACCTTTATCAGCCGAGAGGCGCCCCAGTTCTTCCTAGCTCACTCCCTTTATCCATTCGTAGGGGAGGCCATTCAAGAGGGCAAAAACCTCGAAGAAATTGCCAGGCAAAAACCCCGGCCTTGCGACGAGGTCCGCGAACGCGGGTTTGGGCGCGATGACGTCATCGGTCTCAAGTAACGCATCTGAATTCCATTTGAACTGCGTCCAAGCGCTGCCAACTCCCGGATAAGCCGCGCGTGTAGCGATTGCCGCCGTCGTCGGATCGAAGCAGGTGGTTTGTGCGCCTGTCCGTCGACGGTAATACTCCTCCGCCGCCTCCTTTGAATGCTTAGCCGGAAGCCCGGAGGAATCTTTGAAATGTTGCTGCACATAAATCTTGTGATGATTCCCACATATTGCTGTGACCTCGGTCACAGCAATAGGCTCGCAAGCGGAGTAGCAAGGGCGTGAAAGGTGCAGGCTAGCAGCATCGCACGGTGGCCCCGACACAAGCTGGTCAAGACCGTGTGGCTCACCACCGCAGACTCGCTTCAATCGCTGGGTAATTTCGCAAGAGCTTGCGCAAGCCGGAATTCCGTCAGGGCGACAGGAGGTTCGCCTGCATCCCAGCAAGCGAGGACAATTCACCCCGAAGGGTGAATGCAACACTCACCCAAGTTTTAAACACTTTAGGTGCGAAAAGGAGCACGTCATGGGCGACTTGAGTTTGCTCGTATTGACTACCAATTCGAAAGATGGGGCGGTACAAGCTCTCGATGTGGCGAAGAGACTGGATCGCGATGGTTGGATCGAGCTGATGGATTATGCGCTTATCAAGAAAGATGAAAAGGGTCATATCACGGCCCGAGAGATGGACGACGAGATTGCAGAGAAGGCGGCAGCCGCAACCGTCGGGGTCGGCGGCGGTGTCCTCGGCGCGGTGGTCGGCGGCCCAGTGGGAGCTGCGGCCGGAGTCGCGGCTGGCGCACTAGTCGGAGCCGGATCGATGCGGCTCGTCGAAAGGCTGGTTCGCGATAGTTCCTTCGGGGGATTTCCTGAAAGCCTCGGAGCTGACAGCTCTATGCTTGCGGTCGTTGTAGAGGAGCGGTACGCGGAGCGGCTCGACGAAGAGCTCCAGAAACTGGGCCGGACGGCCTGCAGGGAATTGAAACAGGCTGAGCGCGAGGCGGAATTCGACGCCTACTTGCAGCGGTCGAAAAATAAGATCCGGTCCGTTCAGGATGATATCCGCGCACGGTTGGCGAAGGCTCAGGCTGTCACTGGAGCCGAAAAAATCAAGATTGAAGCGGATGTGGCTGCCAAGCGCGCGGAGCTCGAAGCCAGGCGCGAAAAGCTGGAAGATCATATTAAGTCCATGAACTCCGGTTTGAAGTCCGACATTCGAGAAATGGCCTTTCGCTTGGAATTGGCTGGACTCACCACGAGAGCCGGAATCGCGGCAGGTATCGACCATCTTCACCGCCAGCTCAATCACTTCAATGACGAACTGGAGAATCTCATCGAAGACCAGATCGACACGTTGAAGACGGAGGCTTCTGACCTGAAGGCGAAGGCCGCCAAGGCGACCGGTGAGACGAAGGCTGCCATCGAGAACCATCTTCTGGCCATCGAGCTACGTCTCCGCAACCAGCGCTCCATGCTCCAGGATAGTTTCGCGGAGCGCCTGCTGCAAATGAAACAGTGGTTCGAGGACCTTCATGTCCGGTCCGCATTGGCAAAGGCCGAAGTGCGCGACAATCTGCAAGCAAGCATCAAAGCGGCTCAGCACTCTTTGGACGAACTCAGAGCTCGCGTACGCACGCGAAACCGCGAAGACGAACGGGCTTGGAAGGACATCCGGGAGGGCTTCAACAAGGCCTGGCGAGACCTCGAGAATGCGTTTGACCAGGCGAATCGCGAGCGCGTATAGCCCCGCTCGCGCAAATCTTCGGCCCAAACTGGAAATCGATGAATGGAAGGGAGAAACATATGAGCACTACATCAGCGGCTACATTTGTGAAGAAATCCGTGGGGTGGTCCATTGGGCTCAGCGTGCTTATGATTGTCGCAGGGGTTTTAGCCATTGCTTCTCCCCTGGCTGCGGGCATCGCCGTCAATCTTTTGATCGCCTGGCTGCTCATTTTCAGCGGATGCGCCCATCTGGTGTTTGCCTGGTATACGCGAGACGCCGGGGGCTTTCTCTGGGAGCTGCTCCTCGGGATCCTCTACATTTGCACCGGAGCGTACCTGCTCACGCATCCATTGGCAGGCTTGATGTCGCTGACGATCGCACTGGCGATATATCTTTTCTTGAAGTCGATCTTGGAGTTTGTCCTGGGATTCACACTCCGCCCGTTGCCAGGGACAGGTTGGTTGTTCTTCGACGGGATCGTCACTTTAATCCTCGCTGTAATGATTTGGAGGACGTGGCCGACCAACACTCCCTGGATAATCGGCACGCTCGTGGGCATCAGCATGCTTTTTAGCGGCACGACCCGCTTGATGCTTTCCCTCGCCGCGCGCAGTGTCACGAGTAAGTTGGCGTAGGCCTGGAGGGAGAGCGGGGCCAGCGGATTTAGGGCGCAGGCCCGGCGCGGGGGTTTGTGCGTGTGTGCTTGCTCCTGGCCCGGAAAAAATAGAAGAAACAGCCTGAACATTCAGCAAACCTTCTTGCGAACGCGGGTGTGCTCACCCGGAAATGGAGGAAGACACAATGGGAGGCTTGATCCCGCTAACCGACGCATCTCGGCGCCCGGTGCATGTTCCCGTTGTTACCGCCTGCATCATTCTCGCGAACTTCTTCATTTTTGCGCTGGAACTGAAGGGTGGCGATGCATTCGTGCTCCAGTGGGCGGCGGTCCCCGCGAATATCCTTGCGGGGCATCACTGGATCAACTTGCTGACGTCCATGTTTCTGCACGGCAGTTGGTCGCACATCATCGGCAACATGATCTTCTTGTGGGCTTTTGGCCCCGAGATCGAAGACTCGATGAATCCGGTCCGGTATTTGGCGTTCTACCTTCTCGGCGGGCTCATCGCTATGCTGGCCGAAGTCGCCGCCAGCCCCAGCTCCACAGTTCCCACCCTGGGTGCAAGCGGCGCAATTGCAGCCGTCATGGGCGCATTTCTCGTGACGTACCCTCGCGATCAAATTCGCGCGCTTCTATTCATCTTCGTGTTCGTGCGCGTCACATGGATCCCTGCCGCGCTTCTGATTGGGGTTTGGTTCCTCATCCAACTCTTTAACGTCGGGTCGGTGGCAACTGTCCAGACGGGCGGGGTGGCCTACGTGGCGCACGTTGGCGGAGCTCTCTTTGGGGCTCTTACCGCCCGTTTTTTTGAAGACCCGCGGCGACTCGCCGATTAGAATGGCTCCCATGCTGCCTGGTGCAGTTGATACCCACGTCGCCATTGTCGGCCTGACGTCTCAGGAAGCAGAGGCACGGCTCGAACAGTTCGGGCCGAATGAGCCCGCCACAGCACAGCACCATTCGATTCTTTTCGATCTCTTGCACCCGTTCATGAATCCTCTGGTCTTGATCCTCGTAATTGCCGCAGCCGCATCGGCGTTCCTGGGTGAGAAAGTGGATGCGGGAATCATCGCCACCATTGTTCTGATCAGCGCGGCGATCGACTTCGCTCAGACCTATCGTTCCCAGCGGGCGATCGAAAAATTGCGCAACCAAGTTGCCCCCACGGCAACGGTCCTCCGCGGCGGGGAATGGAAAGAAATTCCCCGGCGCGAGGTGGTTCCGGGAGACATCGTCCGCCTTTCCGCCGGAGATCTGGTTCCCGCGGATTGCCGCCTTCTGCTCGCGCGGGATCTCTATCTTCTGCAAGCCTCGCTCACGGGCGAATCATTGCCTGCGGAAAAGGAAGCGACCGGAGAGCCCGCCTCCACCAAAGCCGATGCGCGCAACATGGTCTTTATGGGCACATCCGTCGTCAGCGGAACGGCAACCGCGGAGGTCGTGCAGACGGGCCCTCGCACGGCCTTTGGCGATATTGCCGCTCGCCTCGCAGCAAGGCCGGAAGAGACCGCCTTCGATAAGGGCTTGCGCAACTTCAGCCAGCTCCTTGCCCGAACTGTCTTGTTTCTCGTTCTCTTCCTAATTGTCGTCAGCATCGCGCGCCATCGCGATCCGCTTCAATCGCTTCTGTTTGCAGTTGCGCTGGCAGTCGGCTTGACGCCCGAGTTCTTGCCCATGATTACCTCGGTGACGCTCTCCAAAGGCGCCGTTGCCATGGCGCGTAAGAAGGTCATCGTCAAGCATCTCTCCTCGATTCAGAACCTCGGCAGTTTGGATGTGCTTTGCAGCGACAAAACAGGAACGCTGACCGCCGGAACCATGTCGCTCGATCGCTCCCTCGACCCCTTCGGGAATCCATCTCCCCGCGCGCTGGAGCTTGCCTATTTCAATAGCAAGTTCGAGACTGGCATTCGCAGCCCACTCGACGAAGTCATCCTCCATCAGCCTCCGCCGAAGCCAGACGACTTCACCAAGTGCGATGAGATTCCGTTCGATTTCGAACGCAGGCGGCTCTCGGTCGTCGTCGAGCGGCAGTCCCAGCGGGTTCTCATCACCAAGGGCGCTCCCGAAGGAATTTTCCCACTCCTCTCCGGTTACGAACTCGAAGCCAAAGTCCAACCCATCAGCGAGGACTCCACCAAACGCATCCACCAAACCAGCGACGAACTGAATAGCCAGGGCTTTCGCTCGCTCGCCGTGGCTTACGTCGATGTTCCCGCGCGCGCCGACTATTCAGTCCAGGACGAGCGCAACCTGATTCTCGCCGGCTTCTTGACCTTTTCCGATGCCCCCTTGCCTGACGCCGCCCAGGCTCTGGCTTCCTTAAAACAGGATGGGGTCGAGCTCAAGGTCATCTCCGGCGACAACGACCTCGTCACCGGCCATGTCTGCGCGAGCGTGGGAATCGAACCCGGCCCCATCATCACTGGCGAAGCCCTCGATAGGTTGACGGACCCCGCCCTGGCCCACGACGTCGAGGAAACGCATGTTTTCGCGCGCATTTCTCCCGTGCAGAAAAACCGCATTCTCCTGGCTCTCAAGCACAATGGCCACGCGGTTGGCTTCATGGGTGACGGCATCAATGATGCGCCCTCGCTCCACGCGGCCGATGTCGGCATTTCCGTTTCCGGCGCGGTTGACGTCGCTCGCGAGGTCGCCGACGTGATTCTCGTCCAGCCCGGCCTGCGAGTCCTGCATGACGGGATCATTGAGGGGCGCAAAGCCTTTGGGAACGTGATGAAGTATTTGTTCATGGGTACGAGTTCGAACTTCGGCAATGTGCTCAGCATGGCTGCTGCTTCCCTCTTTCTCCCCTTTTTGCCGATGCTGCCCATGCAAATCCTCCTCAACAATCTTCTCTACGACATGGCCCAGCTCACCATTCCCACCGACAATGTGGACGATACATATCTCCAAAAGCCCCAGCGCTGGGACATTAGTCTGATCCGCAATTTCATGGTGTTCATCGGACCCATCAGTTCCGTCTTCGACTTTCTCACTTTCTACGTTTTGCTCCATTTTTTCCGCGCCAGCGAGGCGGAGTTTCATACGGGTTGGTTCGTCGAATCGCTCGCAACTCAAACGCTTGTGCTGTTCGTCATCCGCACCTCAAAGAATCCGCTGCGCAGCCGCCCGAGTGGTCCCTTGATGGCAACGTGCCTTGCATCTGTGGCAGTCGGAACCTGGTTGCCTTTCAGCCCGCTTGCGGGAGTACTCGGCTTCACGACGCTGCCCGCCAAATATTTTGCTTTTCTCGCCGTCGCGACGGCGGCCTATCTTTTGCTGGTCGAGGTCGCCAAACGCCGCCTTTTCCGCGGCGCGGCCTCCAAATACGCGGCCAAGCTTGCCTATGCCCCAGCGGTTCCAACCTAGGCTCGGTTGAGGAGATGTCAAATGGCAAGGCATTCTGGGCATCTCCTGATATAAGAAATGCTGTTGAAGAGACGCTCGGTGTACCGCTGGCTCGATTATGTCTGCCTTCTCCCTATTTACAATCGGCGACTCGGTCTGGAAATGGATGCACCGCCTGGGAGGACCCGGGCTAATCCTTCTTGGCATCGCCGACAACGCCCCTTTCGTCTCTGCCCCTGCGGGAAGCGTGGACCTATTCGTCATTCTGCTTTCGGCACATCGCCCCGAATGGTGGGCCTATTACGCCTTCATGGCCACAGTGGGAGAGGTGCTCGGGGGCTTCCTCACCTACCGGCTCGCGCAAAAGGGCGGCCAGGAGACCCTGGAAAAGAAGGTGGGGAAACCGCGCGCGGAAAAAGTTTACAAGTACTTCGAGAAACGCGGCTTCATGACAGTGCTCGCCGGCTCTATCTTGCCGCCCCCTTTCCCTTTCACTTCCGTCCTGATGGCCGCCGGCATCTTGCAGTATCCGCGCAAGAAGTTCTTCTCTGCGTTGACGACGGGCCGTGGCCTTCGTTTTTTTGCGGTCGCCTTTTTTGGCAGGATCTATGGCCGGCAAATGATCGGCTTCGTCTCGCGGCACTACCGGCCGGTGATGTATCTCCTGATTGCGCTGGCAGTGGCGGCCGGCATTGGCGCCCTCCTCTATTTCAAATGGTACCGTCCCAAGGCACAACGCAAAGAACGGGAGCGCGGCGAGCCTGTGGAAGAATTCCCCATCCCGGGCCGCTCGACATGGCGTAGGCCACCCTTTCGTTGAACGCCTGGATTCCCCGGAGGTCCAGCTTGTGCCTGTCCCGGATAAGCCGGCGCATGTAGCGGTCGGTTTTAGAGTCCGCCAGCTTCTTGGGGGACCGGCGTCCCGCTGGCTGTTTTCTCCCTTCCGCGTCAGTAGGAATAGGTACATGGGCGCCCATAAGACGGACGGTCTCGAAATTGCACTCGCCTGATTTTGAATGGGTT
>Ga0187819_10000159_pt1 | contig 31379 bp, 24 predicted proteins | sample NC_wetland_sal_i_15_FD_132411 | JGI IMG/M metagenome (GOLD analysis project Ga0187819, IMG submission 132411) | Wetland sediment microbial communities from Neuse River Estuary, North Carolina, USA - SO4_4 | ecosystem: Environmental > Aquatic > Freshwater > Wetlands > Sediment | place: USA... | reverse complement strand
TGCCCGTCCTCGGCGTGGCCGAGCAGAGCAGGCGGATGGCGGCTTCCATCGCCAGATCTTCGCGGGCTTTCACGCGGTAACGAGCGCCTGCGAAGTAGCTCCCGGACGTCCTCAGTGCCTATTTCGACCATGAACTGCCCTCATATATCGGTATGCGTCTGCACCTTCAAGAGGGCGAAGCTCTTGACACAGCTGTTGGATCGTTTGGCCAATCAACAAACCGAAGGGCTGTTCACGTACTCAGTGGTGGTGGCCGACAATGACGCGGCGGGGTCCGCGCAGCCCATCGTAGCAGCGTTTTCCGCAGCCAATTCCTTGCCAGTGGCCTACTGCCTGGAGCCGCAACAGAATATCGCTTTGGCGCGGAACAGGGCGCTACGCCACGCCAAAGGTGACTGGATTGCATTCATCGATGACGATGAGTTTCCGGCACAGGACTGGCTCCGCCATCTGTATCAGGCCTGTAATGGCTACGGAGTGGACGGGGTTCTCGGGCCCGTCAAGCCGCATTTCGAGAGTGAGCCGCCGGAATGGGTAAAGAAGGGTAGATTTTTCGAGCGGCCGAGCCACGCCACCGGATACAAATTGAATTGGAACGAAACGCGCACCGGCAATGTGCTTTTTCGCAAAGGCATCCTCAGTGGCGTCGACATCGCGTTCCGGACCCAATTCGACACCGCGGGAGAGGATATGGATTTCTTCCGTCGGATGATGGAAAGAGGATGCACATTCATCTGGTGCGACGAAGCGGTTGCTTATGAAGTCGTTCCGGCATCGCGATGCACGCGCAGCTATCTGTTGAGGCGCGCGTTGCTCCGCGGGAGCAATTTTTCGAAACACCCCACGGATCGCCTCGCAAACGCAGCCAGATCCCTGGTCGCGGTGCCCTGTTACACGCTGGCTCTGCCCGTTCTCGCTTTGTTCGGCCAGCACGTGTTTCTCAATTATTTGATCAAGCTGCTCGACCATGGCAGCCGGCTTCTGGCATTCCTCGGATTGAATCTGGTGACTCGGCGATGGACGTGAAAAGGGCGGTCCGCAAGATCACCCGGTGGTTGTGGACCATGTCCTGTCCCAACTTCCGGGTTCCGCGTTTCAGACTGCTCGGATGGCAGCTAGGTTTTTGATTCCTCAGCGCCAGCGGCCCATTCCGCCGCAACCGTCGTCCGAGAGAAAGGAACAGTGAAAGGAGCTATGCCCGGCAAGATTCGAGTAGGAATTCTGGGTGCGACGGGTACGGTCGGCCAGCGTTTCATCCAGATGCTGGAGCGCCACCCGGAGTTTGAAGTCACTGCTGTCGCAGCTTCCGAACGCTCCGAGAACAGAACCTATTCCGAAGCCTGTTCGTGGCGGCTCCCCGGCGAGATACCGGATTTCGTGAAGGGAATGCGCTTACAGGCGCCCCAGCCTCCGTTGGATTGCGACCTGATCTTCTCCAGCCTTCCCGGCGAAATGGCACAGTCTGCCGAAGAGGGCTTCGCGCGCGCCGGTTACCCGGTGATCAGCAATTCATCGGCGTGCAGGATGCAGAAGGACGTGCCGCTGCTGATCCCCGAAATCAATCACGAGCATCTGCGTCTTCTTGAGGTGCAGCGCGCTTCCCGAGGATTCCGCAAAGGCGGCTTCATCGTTACGAATCCGAACTGTTCCACCGTAATGATCGCGCTGGCCCTGGCTCCTTTGCATGCGCGATTCGGAATATCCGCAGCGGTCGCCACCACCATGCAGGCCCTCTCCGGCGCTGGGTATCCCGGCGTGGCCTCGCTTGACGTGACAGACAACGTGCTGCCTTTCATCGATCAGGAGGAGGAAAAAATAGAGCGAGAGACTCTGAAAATCCTCGGCCGGATGAACGGCACGCAGGTCGAAACAGCAGCGTTTCCCGTGAGCGCCCAGTGTCACCGCGTAAATGTTTCCGACGGCCACATGGCTGCCGTGCGCGTGAAGCTCGGGCGCGTTGCGAGACGAGAGGAAGTTCGTGAGGCGCTGGTTGCCTTCTCCGGACCGCCACAGGAAATGCGCTTGCACACCGCGCCGGAACATCCGCTGATCGTTCGCGACGAGCCCGATCGCCCCCAGCCGCGCCTGGATCGCTGCGCCGGGGGCGGCATGAGTGTCACCATCGGCCGTCTCATGCCTGACTGCGTTCTCGATTTCCGTTTCGTCGCACTCAGCCACAATTCGATCCGCGGCGCAGCAGGCGCCGCCATCCTCAACGCCGAATTGCTTGCCGCCGAGGGATACCTCGGTTCGGCTCACTCCGGAGCTGCCTGAGAGTCGGGCCGGGATACAAGCGTGAAGGAGACCATTCATTTATGCGTTCACTGATTCAGGTCTGCGGAAAGCAGATCAGGGTCCAGGGAGGGCTGGTCCGGATCGCCCGCCTCGAGGCGGACAAGTACCAGTTCGTGGACGACCCGGAGGCGATGCTCGCCGGCCTGCGGAAGTGCGGAACGCGCATCGACCTTTTCACATTCATGCAGAAACTTCCAAAGGATCTAGTGGAATCATCGCGGATCAATCCCAGTTACAGGCACCCCATGGAATGGGACAACCTTGCCGTCCTCCCGGTCTCCACATTCGATAACTGGTGGACCAACCAGATCGGGTTCAAGGCCCGGAACAAAGCCAAACAGGCCCAGAAAAAAGGGGTTGTCATCCGGGAGGTCCCCTTGGACAACGATCTCGTCGCGGGCATCTGGGAAATTTACAACGAATGCCCCATCCGGCAGGGGAGGCGGTTCCCGCATTACGGGAAGGATCTCGAAACGGTGTACAGAGAAGAGGCAACGTTTCTGGATAGTAGCATATTCATCGGCGCCTACCTCGACGCGAAGCTGGTTGGTTTTGTCAAACTTGTGTGTGACGAGACTCGAACGCAGGCAGGACTGATGAACATACTTTCACTTATCCAGGAGAGAGACAAGGCTCCGACGAATGGCCTGGTGGCCCAGGCTGTGCGTTCTTGCGCCGAGCGCCGGATTTCCTATCTCGTCTACTCCGGTTTCGCTTACGGGAAAAAGCAGTCGAGCACCCTGAGCGACTTCAAGGAGCGAAACGGGTTTAAGCGCATTGATCTGCCTCGCTATTACGTCGCTCTGACTCGCGTCGGCGCGGCGGCCTTCCGCCTCGGCCTACAACACAAGCTCATGGATCGCCTTCCTGAAGCTGTGGCCGGCAAACTTCGCGATATTCGTGCGGCCTGGTACAGGCTTAGGCTGGGCTCCGAGAAGGAAGCAGTCTCGGCGCAAGGAGAGACGCCATGAATATGGCGGTGCGCCGATTCTTCCAAAGCACCCCAGTCCTGCGTGACCTCTACCGGACAGCCAGGGAGCTTTATAACCGCCGCCGGCATACGAAGACAGCGAAGAACTACTTTACGAACTTCGATCAGTACAAAGGGGCCCTGGAATCGGAAGATGGCAGGACGGTTGACATCCGAACGGAGGACGGACTGCTCCTCACGATACGGCGAAACCACTCGGACGCATCGGTCCTTGGAGAAATCTTCCTGGACAACTGCTACGTTCGTGGCCTGCGTCTGCCCGAGCGGCCGATTGTCGTAGACATCGGCGGCTACATTGGCGATTTTGCTGTTTATGCGGCGAAGCGCTTGAATGCGCGCAGGGTTGTTGTGTGTGAACCCTCACCGCGCAATTTCGCTCTTTTGAAAAGGAATGTCGAAAACAACCACTTCGAGGACCGTATTGAAGCCGTGAACAAAGCCGTTACAGACGGTCAGGACGTGATGCTGGACATTGACGCGCCTGACCGCGGACAATTCAGGGTTTCTGCTTACGGATCGAACGACGTTGTTCGGAAGTCCGTTCCAGGCATCACGCTGGCCAGTCTTGCCCGGGAGCACGGCCTTGAGGGGATCGATCTTCTGAAGATCGACTGCGAAGGCGGAGAGTATTCCATCCTTTCAAGCACGCCGACCGCGGTTTTTAGGAACATCCGCAACATCGTGTTCGAATGTCACGAAATTGATGGCTTTCAGGCGAAGCTCGAGGCGGTCAAGGACAAGCTCACAGAGGAAGGATATTCCCTCGTGACACGCGGAAGTCTGATATCCGCGTCGCGTCTGTAAATCATGCACCTTCAAACGGGCTGGAATGCGGGCGTCGGCTTGGCTTCGATTCCGGTCCTCCTCTTCCGGGCGGAACTGGGCTGACATGCCGGGGATTGTTGGTCTGATCACAAAAAAGCCCCGCGAATGGGCCGAACCGCAATTATTGCGCATGGTTGAATCCATGCGTCATGAGTCCTTTTACGTGACGAGCACATGGATGGATGCCGCCCTGGGCGTGTATGCCGGTTGTGCCGCCCGGAAGGGTTCCTTTTCCGACGGGATGCCGCTCTCAAACGAGCGGGGGGACGTGGTGCTGGTTTTCTCAGGCGAGGAGTTCCCCGAGCCGGGGACCGCTCGCCGTCTGAAGGAGCGTGGGCATTCGGTCGCGGCAGAGGGGCCTTCGTATCTCGTTCACCTCTACGAAGACGACCCCGCCTATCCGGCCGGCTTGAACGGCAGGTTTCACGGGCTGCTCACGGACCGCACCCGGGGGACCGCGCTGCTCTTCAACGACCGGTATGGGATGCACCGGATTTACTACCACGAGTCCAAGGAGGCCTTTTATTTCGCCGCGGAAGCCAAGGCAATCCTCGCTGTCTGTCCGGAGCTGCGCGCAACAGATCCGCAGGCCTTGGGCGAATTTGTGGCTTGCGGCTGCCCGCTTGAGAACCGGACGCTCTTTGAAGGCATCCGGGTGCTCCCGCCGGCTTCGGCCTGGATCTTTCGCGATGGATCCTGCGAGCAGAAAGGCGCCTACTTTCAGCCTCGGGAATGGGAAGCGCAAACCCCCTTGGACCCGGAATCCTATTACAAGGAACTTCGCGAGGTTTTCACCCGCAACCTGCCTCGCTATTTCAACGGTAAGGAGCCCCTCGGAGTGTCGCTGACGGGCGGCTTGGACACTCGAATGATCATGGCCTGGCACAAGGCTCCGCCGGCGTCGCTTCCTTGCTACTCCTTCGGGGGGATGTTCCGCGACAGTCAGGACGTGGTGATGGCGCGGCGAGTGGCGAAGGCATGCGGCCAGCCGTACCAGGTGATTCCGGTGGGCGAAGAATTCTTGTCGCGCTTTCCGTACTATGCGGAGCGCGCCGTCTACCTCACCGATGGCTGCGTCAGTGTGATGCGGGCCAGCGACCTCTATGCCAACGAGCGGGCCGCGGCGATCGCTCCGGTGCGCATGACGGGCAATTATGGGAGTGAGGTCCTCCGCCGCGCCGTGGTGTTTAAGCCGGTCGAGCCTGCCCCGGGGCTGTTCCACCCGGAGTTTCTTCCGCGCATCCGCGAGGCGAAGGAGACCTACTCAGCATTGCGCGGTCAACACGCGCTCTCCTTCATTGCCTTTCGCCAGGCCCCCTGGCACCACTACGGCCTGCTCGCCCTGGAGGAAACCCAGGTCGCCCTGCGCTCGCCGTATCTCGATAACGAGCTGGTGCGCATGGCTTTTCGCGCGCCGAATTCCGCCTCGGCCTCGGCGATCCGGGATGCTTTTAGAGACGACGTGGATTCGAATCGTTTGATCGCTGACGGAGACATTGCTCTCCGCCGGATTCGGACCGACCGGGGATTGGCCGGAGATTCCGGGACGTTTTCCGCCGCGGCTTCGCGGGCCCTGCTCGAGTTCACGTTCAAGGCGGAATACGCCTACGATTACGGCATGCCCCAGTGGCTGGCCCGGACGGACCATCTGGTCTCCTGGCTCCATCTGGAACGCCTGTTCCTGGGCCGGCACAAGTTCAATCACTTCCGGGTCTGGTACCGCGATGCCCTTTCCAAGTACGTCCGAGAGATGCTCCTTGACCCCCGCTCGCTTTCCCGCCCGTACCTGGTGCGCGAGAGCGTGAACTCCATCGTGCGTGGCCACCTCAAGGGCAACCGGAACTACACCTCGGAGATCCACTCCCTTCTGACGCTGGAACTCCTGCACCGGCTGTTTTTGGATCGGAACTGAGCGGCTTTATGGCAGCGACCAACAAAGCAAAACGCATTCCGGCGCTCGACTACGTAAAGGGCGCCCTTGTCCTGATCATGGTGCTCTACCATTGGATCAATTATTTTCAGGGGCCGCACGACAACCGGTATCTGAGGTTTTTGACGCCTTCGTTCATTTGCATTACCGGGTTCCTGATCTCCCACGTCTATTTCTCGAGGTACGGCATTAAGGATCCGGGACTTCCCAAGCGCCTGGCCGAGAGAGGCTTGAAACTCTTCGGCGTCTTCGTGTTGCTGAACCTGGCCCGGGGCCTATTCTCTCCTCCGCCTCCCGCGGCGTTTGATTCACCTGCGCAATCCGCCCTGCGAAGGATCGTGGATGTCTACGTCATTGGAACCGGCTTGGGCGGCGGACAATACAAGGCCGTGGCCTTTTTTATCCTTGTACCCATCAGCTATCTGCTGATTCTTTCGGCGCTGCTCGTGTTCGTGTCTCGGTTCTACCGTCACACGTTTCATGTCGCGTGTGCGCTTTCCCTGCTGTGCATCGTCGCGATGGATGTGCGCGGGATCGAGAGTGGGAACCTGGAGCTGCTGGCCATCGGGCTGATGGGCGTGATCGTCGGTTATCTCCCCTTAGAGAAGCTGAATACCCTCATCCGGCGTCCCTACCTACTCGGCGCCGCCTACTTGCTCTACCTCGGAGCTATCACTTTGTGGAACGTGATTTACCCGCTGCAAATCGTCGGCGTGTGCCTCAGCCTCCTGATTCTGTATCTCCTCGGCCAGAGCAGCAGCGAATCCGCGAGGATCAGTGGGCGCATCGTCCTGCTCGGAAAGTACTCCCTCTTCGGGTACATCGCCCAGATCGCCATCTTACAGATGCTTCGTCGCGGCCTCCTGCATGTAAACCTGGGGCCTGCCACTCTGGCTGCTTCGTTTGTCGCGGCGTTTGCGCTGACCATCGTCAGCGTGGAGGTGGTGCATTCCGCGCGGGCAGGATCAGCCACCGTGGACAGGATGTACAAGGCTGTTTTCGCGTAGCGAGTTCGAGATGAATCACAGCTCTCCATTCGTGGCACCCGCTGGAAGGTGGGAATGGTTGGACTAATCGCCCTTTTCATCTGTGCGCTGGTCACGCTGGAGCTATTCCGGCTCGACCCGGAGCCGAAGGGCCAGATTTCCAAGGCATTCTGGCTCCCCTTCCTGTGGACGTTTATTTTCTGTTCGCGCAACGTGTCTTCCTGGCTGGGGGTCGGCGGCGGGGAGGACCAGGCGCAATCCTACATTGATGGTAGTCCTCTGGACCGGGCGATTTTGACGGTACTCCTCGCGCTCGGGCTGTTCGTGCTCTTGAAGAGGCAGCGCCAAGTGGGGGTCCTCCTGCGTTCGAACGGCCCCATCCTGCTCTTTTTCCTGTACTGCGCGATCAGTATCCTGTGGTCGGGCTACCCGGATGTGGCCTTCAAGCGGTGGTTCAGGGCCATCGGGGATTTGGTGATGATTCTGATCCTGCTGTCCGAGACGGACTGGCTCCTCGCCACCAAAAGGCTGCTCGCTCGCCTGAGCTATATCCTCGTCCCGCTCTCGATCGTGTTCATCCGGTATTACCCCCAGCTCGGACGCACCTACAGTATCGGGGGAGCGCCTCAGTGGACCGGCGTGACCACAGACAAGAACGCTCTGGGGATGACCTGCCTCCTTTTTGGGCTTGCAGCCATTATGCGATTTGCCCAGATCTACCGGGGGGAAGAGGGCGAGCGCAAGCGGCGTCCCTTGATGGCCCAAGGCGTTCTGGTCGTCATGAGCTTTTACCTCATTTGGGAATCCAATTGCGCCACCGCCCTCGCGTGCTTTTTCCTGGCGGGGGGCGTGATGCTGGCCACCTATCTCTTCCGGCTGGCGCGAACGCCGCTGGTTCTTCATCTTCTGGTGGCTACGGTGATCTCCGTTCCCGCCTCCGCACTCTTTCTCGGCATGGGCAGTGACATGGTGCAGGATTTGGGAAGAAATTCGACATTCACCGGCAGGACATGGATCTGGCAAATTGCCCTGTCGAAGGTTCAGAATCCGATATTCGGCACGGGCTATGAGAGCTTCTGGATCGGTCCGCGCCTCAAGGAATTGGCCATTCTCAATGGAGAATTCCTAAACCAGGCGCATAACGGCTACATCGAGGTGTATCTGAATCTGGGGTGGGCTGGCATCGCTCTGCTTGCCGTTCTCCTGGTCGCCGGATATCGCCGCATCGCTCCGGCCGTCCGCTGGCGGACGCAGGCAGGCAGCCTCCGGCTGGCATTTTTCATCTCCGCGGTTGCCTATAACTTCTCGGAGGCCGGATTCAAGATGACCCATCCCGTCTGGATTTTTTTCCTGCTGTCGATCGCGGTCCTGCCGAAGGCTCCAGCTCGGAAAGCCCTGGAGATAGGCTCACAAATGCGTGGCGCGCATGCGACGGCCGAGCTCTCGGTCAGGCAGCACAAGCCGGCGGCCGCGGGAGCAGTACTGCCTGAGTTTATAAGGCGCTGCGTAGCTCTTTTCCCCCGGCTCCGATTTGCCTGATTTGCGAAGAGAGCAGAGATTGGAGCTATTGCATCCGATGGCAAGCCCACTCACCGATATCTTTCCCACCAAAGATAATCGATCCATGCCCGCGACGCTTACCATGCCTTCGCCAGCAACCGTAGGGAAAAGCTCGTTCTATCGGCCCGAACTGGACGTGCTCAGGTTTTTCGCCTTCTTTGCAGTATTTCTGTTTCATTTTTCCCGTCCGGTGGACCTTTACGTTCAACATGGAGTTCCCCGGTTGGTCGCCACGGCGGGGAATAGCCTCATGCGTGCCGGCGTGTTCGGTGTGGACCTGTTTTTCGTGCTCAGCGCGTACCTCATCACCGAATTGCTGCTGCGGGAAAAGGACGTATACGGCAGGCTCGACGTACGATCGTTTTACCTGCGCCGCATGCTGCGCATCTGGCCCCTGTATTTCTTTTATATCGGTCTCGCGCTCATCCCGGCATTTAATCCGGATCACGGCTTCACTTGGCGCTACGCCCTGGCATTTGTTCTGCTGGCGGGCAACTGGAGCATCGTCGCCTACGGCTGGCCCTTCCATTCCATCATCGGCGCAATGTGGACCGTGTCCATTGAGGAGCAGTTCTATCTCTTCTGGCCGCCTGTGGTGCGCACGCTCTCGCGGGATCGCATCGCGGCGGCCGCAATTGGAATGCTCATCGTCTCCAATAGCACGCGGGTGGCTATGGTTGCTTTCCACGGGGGAACAAACTCGGTCTGGTGCAACACCCTCGGAAGACTCGATCCCATCGCCGCCGGTATTCTCGTGGCGTATGTGCTGCGAGGAAGCATCCCGAAATTTGGCCTCGCCACGCGGTTGGGCCTGCTCTGCTGCGGCACTTTGCCGCTTGCCCTGGTGGCGAACTACTGGCGCATCCACGAACCCGAAAGTCTCGAGTGGATGCCCACCCTCCTGGGCTTCCCGGTCGTCGCGGTGAGTTGCACGCTCATCATGCTTGCCGCACTGGGCTTTTCCACACGGTTGCCCCGGTCGCTCCTTTATCTCGGGAAGATTTCTTATGGTCTCTACGTCTATCACGCGCTGGGAAACGTCCTTTCCAACATGGCCGTCCCCCCGGGGCGTACCACCTTCCTTGCGCTGGCCTCGCGGCCCACCCTGGCGCTGGCAATCACGGTTCTTCTGGCCGCCGTGTCCTACGCCGTCCTGGAGAAGCCCTTCCTGAAACTGAAAAAGCGATTCGCCCACATTGATTCACGGCCGGTTTAGAGGACATGGGAATGGCGCGGCGATTGGACCATACGGAACTGGCCAGGGACGGCATGTTTCAGAGGACAGGTGACCACCTGTACTCGCACTGTACCCTTTTCCGGTTGACAATCCCCCCTATGGCAAATAGCATCCCTGCGAAGAGATTTTCGCGAATGAAATCTGTCCGCACCCATTTCGCTGCACTGGAATCGCATTCGGCGTCTGTCACGATTCGGGGCTGGGTAGAAAATCCCCGGGCGAAAGCGCAAACTTCGGCCTCCGCAGATGTGTGGAGACTCGCGCCCTTACTTCTGCTGCCGTTTCTCTTGCTCTTTTTCACCGTGAGCGCCTCGGCGCAACAATTGTGGACGGGAGTTCTCTCCCCCGCTCGTGGAACCGACTGGACGAATGCGGGCGTGGTCGGGGGGATTCCTTCCGGTAGCTGGACGCAGTGCGGCCCAACGGTTTCAGCGGGTGCCTCGGCCGCAACCATCAACAGCGCCATCGCGTCCTGCGGAACAAACCAGTACGTTCTTCTCGGTCCTGGCACATTTAATCTCTCCGCGGCAATCGACTTCGGGCATAAGGGCAATGTAGCGTTGAGGGGTTCTGGGGCGAACTCGACCTTCCTCGTGTTCGGATCAGGTGTCAGCGACCAGTGCAATGCCCCCGTGTCCACCCTCATCTGCATCGACAGTGCAGACTCAACCTATTTTGCTCCCACCACGGTCTACCACTGGACCGCCGGATACGCGCAAGGCTCTACGTCGATCACATTGAGCAGCACGGCAAACATCAGTCCAAACGCCACCGTGATCGCGCTCGACCAGTGCGACGACGGATATACCGGCGACCCGTGTTCCGGAACCTCGACCGACAATGGAGCCTATTATAATTGCAGCGACATTTATCTGATCAGCCCCTCGATCACTGGCTGTTCGTTCAACGGGCCAGACATGGGAAATGGGCGAACGCACCGCTACCAGACGGAGTTGATGCAGGTGACTGCGGTCAATTCGAGCACGGGAGCAGTCACGCTCTCCCGGCCGCTGCGGAATCCCAACTGGAGATCGGGGCAAACCCCTGAGGCTTGGTTCTTTCAGCCCATTCAGTATGCCGGAGTGGAGAATCTTTCAGTGGATGCCTCGTCGAACAGCACCGCGGGAGAGGCAATCTGCTTCTTTAATGCGGCAAATGTTTGGGTTAAGGGAGTCCGTATCATAAACGCCAATGTGACTCCTGTGTACTCGGTGGAGACTATTCACTATCAGTACGAACAAAACTACCTATATGGAGCGCAGAGCCCCGACCCCTTTGGGTTCAGGCAGACGGTTGCAGCCGATGGTCTTATCCAGAACAACATCGTGCAACAGATTCGCGTGGGCATCAACGAGGAAGGCGCGAATAACGGAAGCGTCATTTCCTACAACTTCTTCATATTACAATCCTACGCCTCCGATGCAATGTTTGAAGCGATTCGCCCGCACGCAGGCGGTGACAATTACGAACTTATGGAAGGCAATGTAGGGGTCAACTACTACGGAGAGGATTACCACGGCTCGCACCTGATGCAGACCGCGTTCCGAAATTTCTTCACCGGGTGGGAATCCTGCGGCAGCGGGCAATGTGGTTCGGCAGGGTTGAAGGACTACCAGACCAATGCGTTCATGCTGGATACTTACAATCGCTACACCAACGCCGTTGGCAACGTGCTAGGGACCCCGGGATACCACAGGGACTATCAGGTAAACTCCGGGTTTCAGGCCGCGGACAATCACGCCATCTGGGCCATCGGCCTCGGGAACGGGGGAGTCAGCCCCCAAGTTCCCAGTGATCCCGTGGTGACGACGACGTTTTTCCGGTGGGCGAACTACGACACGGTGACCGGCGCGGTACGGTTCTGTGGAAACGCGTCCGATACCGGGTTTGTAACCACTTGTTTGGGCCTATCGGAAGTGCCGACTTTAATCAGTCCTTATCCGAACCCAGTGCCGACGCTGGGCGACACGGGAATTGGGCAGGGTCCTCTGCCCGCCTCGTTTTACCTGTCCTCGAAGCCAACCTGGTTCGGATCGGTCCCTTTTCCGCCCATTGGCCCGGATGTGATCAATGGCACTGTTGGCGTGTGTTCGGGCACGCTGAACACTGTTGGCCAGTTCGCCGGCGTACCCGCACTGAGCAACGCGCAATGCACAGGAACGTCTCTTCTTACTGGCTGGGCCGGGCATTCGAATGCGATCCCCGCGATGAACTGTGCTTTGAACGTGATGGGGATGCCGCCGGACGGCTCGGGGCCCGCGCTCGCGTTTGACCCGAACGCCTGTTATGCCAGCGCCGGGCCGCCGCCCATGACTCCGGCTCTTACCGCGCTCCCTCATTGACCCATAACTTAATTTGTCTTGACCACAGCGGCCTCGCCGCAGGCCTCTGCATTTGGCTGTAATTCCCCATTGATTCGTCGTTTATCTGCTTCAGATACAGGGCCATCTTTCTCAAGCCGCGACATGAAGTGCTGCAAACCCAATCACGCTAAAGCGCCTCCGAACGGACGAGGCCCGACCAACGGGCCATCGGCAGGAGCCAAACGCAGCTCCTGGTTCTATGGGCTTTTGGAGGCAGAGTGAAGCCCTTTGATGCAAATGGCGCGTTCCGCCCTCCGCTAGACGCCGTCCGTCAACTTGCCATCCGGGGCGCCGGAGCCACTGTGGTTTCCAGTGGCGTGACCCTGGTCGTGCAGATGGTCTCGACTGTCATCCTGGCACGGCTGCTTACGCCTGCGGACTTTGGACTGGTAACCATCGTCACTACTTTCAGCCTGCTTCTCGTGAACTTCGGCGGAAACGGGATCACGGAAGCGGTGATCCAGTGGCCGGAGGTTACGGATGCCCTGGCCAGCAACCTGTTCTGGATCAACATTGGCGCCGGTACTCTTCTTACGATTGCTTTTGCCGCGTCGGGCTCGCTCCTGGCCCGGTTCTTTAAAGAACCAGTTGTTAGTCACATCGCCATCGGTGTTTCCCTCTCCATTTTGGTTACGAGTATTTCCGTCGTGCACCAGGCGCTGCTCAAGCGGGCCATGCGCTTCCCGGCAACCTCCGCCAATGAAATTATTTCTCGTGCCCTCTCCGTGCCCGTTGCGATTTTCCTCGCCTGGACGGGATGGGGCTACTGGGCACTGGTGGCTTACGCCGTCGCCCAGCCGCTCTTCCAATCGATCGGGGCCTGGTATCTGTGTCCGTGGATTCCCGGGCTCCCCCGGCGAGCACCTGGAACAGGCTCCGTCATGCGATTTGCGATGCATGTTTACGGTCGGTTTAGCGTGAACTATTCCGCGCGGAATCTGGACAATCTCCTGGTGGGACGATTCTTTCAAGTGCAAGCCCTGGGCTTCTACAAGAAGGCCTACGACCTTTTTGCGCTATCCGCTGGCCAGCTTGTGGCGCCTCTTGCCAACGTCGCTGAATCGGCTTTAAGCCGGCTGAACCGCGACTTGGCTCAATATAAGCGGTTTCTTCTGAACGCCCTGGCGGTCATGGCGTTTGTGGGCATGGGGTTGGGCGCGGACCTGACTCTGGTTGGCAGGGAATTGATTCGGCTGGTGTTAGGCCCCGGATGGGAGACGGCTGGACGGATTTTCATCTTCTTCGGTCCCGGCATTGGGATCATGTTCATCTACTTCACCCATGGGTGGATCCATCTATCCATCGGGCGAGCAGACCGCTGGTTCCGCTGGGGGATCGTCGAATTCATTTTTACTGCACTGCTGTTTGTGCTGGCCTTGCCGTGGGGTCCTGTGGGAGTTGCGCTTGCCTGGACTGTGTCCTTTTGGGTCCTCACGGTCCCTGCTTTCTGGTATGCGGGGCAGCCGATCGACCTCCATGTAACTCAAGTGATTTCTGCTGTCTGGAAGTACATTCTTGCCTCGCTTCTGGCCGGCTGCGCATGCGCGGTTGGCATTCGCCAGCTCGGGATGTCGGTCGTGCCGCCGGACGCGGGAGGGGCACTCGCCCGGATCGTCCTGGTCACATTGGTATTCGGCAGCCTGTACCTGGGTGCCGTTTTCCTCCTGCACCGAGGGTTCGATCCCCTGCGGCAGGTCACGGGTCTTGTGAAAGAAATGGTTCCCTGGGGCAGGTTCTTCGGTCCCTCCCCGGCTGTGGCGGCAACGTGGGAGCCCGAGCCCGGTGTGGTTCCGGCAATCGGAGACAGCCCGATTCCCCTGGTTTCAATCCTGATCCCCGCATACAACGCGCAGAATTGGATCGCGGACACAATTCGCTCCGCGCTGGCGCAGACCTGGCCAAGAAAGGAGATCATCGTCGTTGACGATGGCTCCAGCGATCGAACGCTGGAGATTGCCCGTTGGTTCGAGCCCGCGGGCGTTCGCGTTGCGACCCAGAAGAATCAGGGTGCTTCGGCTGCCAGAAACAAGGCGTTCTCTCTGTCACGGGGGGATTACATCCAGTGGCTGGACGCCGACGATCTCATGGTTCCAGACAAGATTGCCCGGCAGATGGAGGTGGCTCGCCAGTGCAACAACAAGCGAGTCCTTCTTTCGTCGGCATGGGGAAAGTTCATCTACAGATACCATCGAGCGGACTTCGTTCCGACTGCGCTGTGGTGCGATTTGTCTCCTGTGGAGTGGCTGCTGCGCAAGATGGGGCAGAACGTCTACATGCAGACGGCTTCCTGGCTGGTGAGCCGCGAATTGACCGAGGCCGCGGGTCCCTGGGATACCCGGCTCCTGGGCGATGATGATGGCGAGTATTTCTGCCGGGTCCTGTTGGTCAGCCAGGGCACCCGCTTCGTTCCGGAGGCGAAGATTTTTTACCGCGGGCCGGGGTTGGCGTTCCACGGGCTGAGCTACATCGGGAATTCTGCCCGAAAACTCGAGGCCCACTGGCTCTCCATGCGGCTCCACATCGGTTACCTGCGGTCTTTGGAGGACAGCCCGAGAACTCGAGAAGCCTGTGTGAACTTCTTGCAAGAAGCTTTGATTTACTTCTATCCGGAGAGAACCGACATCGTTCAACAGGCGGAACAAATGGCCAGGGAATTGGGGGGCGAACTGGGGGAGCCGAGACTGTCCTGGAAATACTCCTGGATGTCGGCGCTGTTTGGCTGGCGTCTGGCCAAAGTTGGGCAGGAAGTGCTGCTGAAATTCAGGTGGTCGCTGGAGAAAGTCTGGGACCGGACTCTGTTTCGCTTTGAGAGGCGGAAGGCTGCCGCCAGCCTGGAGCTGGCGAGGCAGCCTAGCGCTACTGTGGGCGAAGGCCCCGCCCGCATGATCGGCACGACGGCACGCGGAGAGGACTAGGAATGGGTCCCACGCGATTCCTGCAAAGAGTGAAGAACAAATATCGTCGGACCGCCTCCCGTTGGCTCTTCCGGCGGCCGTTCACCATCAACACTTCAACCCCAGTCATTTCCTTTACTTTTGATGATTTCCCCCGGTCAGCCTTGTGGACGGGAGGCGCCATACTGCAATCTTTCGGGTTGGCAGGAACCTATTTTACGTCTTTTGGCCTCATGGGTAAGCAAGCGCCCACGGGCACGATGTTCTTGAATGAGGACGTGCAGGCGCTGCTCAAGCAAGGGCATGAGCTGGGCTGCCACACGTTTGGCCACTGTCACTCGGGAGACACATCGCCGCAGGCGTTTGAGGATGCCGTCATCCAGAACAGGCAAGCGCTTAGCTCGCTTGTCCCCGGTGCTTCTTTTCATTCGTTTTCTTACCCCATCAGCGACCCGCGGCCGCAGAACAAGCAGAGAGTCTCGAAATACTTTGCTTGCTGCCGGTGCGGAGGGCAGACGTTTAACGCCGGTCGGGCGGATCTCAATTACCTTTCCGCTTTCTTTTTGGAACAGAGCAGGGACTATCCTGAGGCCATAAGAAATCTGATCGATCAAAACCGAGAGGCTCGAGGCTGGCTGATTTTTGCGACACACGACATCTGCGAAACTCCCACGCCTTGGGGATGCACTCCTGAACTCTTTGCAGGTATCGTCAAATATGCGGTCGATTCGGGCGCACGGATTTTGCCGGTATTTCAGGCCTGGGAAGCGTTGCGCGCGTCGTCTCCTTCATGAGGTCCCGCGAGAAGCGTGACGCCTGCCGGTCGATGCACGCAGGAATTCAGCTTGTCGTCGCCAGGCGCTGCCAATAGCGTGAAGAGCGCATCACGGGCTTAGCGGCCCTTGGAGAAGGGAACGCATCTTGAAGATTAGCGTTTTCGGTTTGGGTTATGTCGGCACGGTGACGGCCGGATGCTTCGCCCATGACGGGCATCAGGTGCTCGGTGTTGACTTGTCCCAGACAAAAGTCGATCTCATCAGCAGGGGCCAGTCGCCGATCATCGAGGCCGACATCGGCCAGATCATCGCCTCAACCTCGCAAGCGGGAAGGCTGCGCGCCACCAACGATCAGGCCCAAGCCGTCCGGGAAACGGAACTCTCGTTCATCTGTGTGGGAACTCCGAGTCAGCCCAATGGCAACCTCGACCTGAGGTACATCCGGCGCATCTGCGAGCAAATCGGCCAGGCCCTCAAACAGAAAGCCGCGCGGCACACGGTCGTCATTCGAAGCACGATCCTGCCCGGAACCATGCGCGGGATCGTGATCCCCATCTTGGAGGAATCCTCTGGGAAAAAGGCCGGGGCAGACTTCGGCGTCTGTCACAACCCGGAATTTCTGCGTGAGGGGTCGGCGGTGAAAGATTTCAATTCACCTCCCAAGACCGTGATCGGAGAGCTGGACAAAGCCAGTGGCGATCTGCTGGCGGAGCTTTACGGCAAACTCGATGCTCCACTGATTCGAACGGATGTGGAGATCGCCGAAATGGTGAAGTATGTGGATAACGGCTGGCATGCTCTCAAAATCGGCTATGCCAATGAAATCGGCAATATCTGTAAGTCTCTCGCCATCGACGCGCATGAGGTGATGAAGATCTTTTGTCAGGACCGCAAGCTCAATATCTCCCCCGCTTACCTGTTGCCCGGATTTGCCTTCGGAGGCTCTTGTTTGCCGAAGGACCTTCGAGCCCTGTCGTATCAGGCCAAAATGCATGATCTGGAATTGCCCATTCTTAGCGCCATCCTACCGAGCAATGAGATGCAGGTTGCCAGGGGCCTGCAGCTCATCATCGAGAAGGGGCACAAACGAGTTGGTGTTTTGGGCTTTAGTTTCAAGGCGGGGACGGACGACTTGCGAGAGAGCCCTGTGATCGAAGTCATTGAACGCCTGATTGGCAAGGGCTATGACCTGCGGATTTATGACAAGAACGTGAATCTGGCCAGCCTGCTTGGCGCCAATCGCGATTTTATCCTCAACCATATTCCCCACATCTCCCGCCTTATGGTGGGCGGTGTGGATGCCGTCCTGGATCACGCCCAGACCATCGTGATCGGGAACAAAGGTCCGGATTTTCATGACGTGCCGCAGCGTCTGCGCGAGGATCAGGTCCTGGTGGATCTCGTGCGCATTACCGATCGCAAGAGCGAGAAGGGAAAATATGACGGCATTTGTTGGTGATCTTCCCGCGGTTCAAACCGGGGGCAGTATTGTGAAAGATCAAATCTTCGATTCCATTTGCCGGCTGTCAGGCTGGCTGGAAAGCAATGATTATAGCGGCTACGACACATTCGACGGCCTCAGCTCGCGATTTCTGCGCCCGCTCACCTTCGAAAACAATTTCCTGCGCACCGTGCTCCAGCAGGGAGTGCGCCGGTTTCCCATCAACCTGCGGCCTCTGCTGGGGATTCCCAAGGCCCGTTCCACAAAGGGTATGGGCTTTCTGGCACGGGGTTTCATCCGCCTTCATAAGGCGACTGGCGATGCGGTGTGGAAAGAGAAGGCGGAATTTGCGTTGAATTGGCTCCTCGAAAATCAATCCCCGGGCTACACGGGAGCGTGTTGGGGTAACCACTTCGATTACCAGTCAAGAAGCTTCTACCTGCCGAAGGGCATGCCGACCGTGGTGTGGACCTCGCTTATCGGCCACGCGTTCCTGGATGCCTACGACCATCTTCACAAGCCGGATTACCTGCGGGTCGCCGTCAGCTCCTGCGAACACATTTTGCACGATCTGGATACGTTTGCCGACGGAACGTCCCTCTGCATCAGCTATATTCCCACCCAGAATCAACAGGTTCACAACTCCAACACCCTCGGCGCGAGCCTGCTGGCCCGCACCTATTCTTACACTCGGAATGAGTCCTACCGGTCCCTGGCTGAAAAGGCCATGGAATACGCGGCCAAGTATCAACGCCAGGATTCATCCTGGTATTACGGTGAAAGGCCAAACTTGCATTGGGTAGACAATTTTCACACCGCGTACGTTCTGGACTGCTTCAAATATTACGCGGAGAGCACGGGGGATGACCGCTTCGATAGGAACATGACCAGCGGATTTGAATATTGGAAGAGGACTTTTTTCCTTCCCGATGGCACTCCGAGATACTACGACCACAAAACGCTGCCGATCGACATCCAGTGCTGCTCACAAGCGATCGACACCCTGGTCTTCTTCTGCGGCCGCGATCCGGGGAGCTTGGACCTCGCTATAACAGTGGCGAAGTGGACGATCGCCCACATGCAGGATCGCACCGGTTATTTCTACTACCGCCGGTATTCCCCCTGGTTGGTGAACAAGACGCCCACGCTGCACTGGGGGCAGGCAACCATGCTGTGCGCACTCGCGGGACTGTATAAGCTTCTGTAACGCCAAGATCTCCCGGTCATGAAAAAAAAGGTTTTCATCATTGTGGAGAACCTGCCTGTCCCTTTCGACACACGCGTGTGGAAGGAGGCCTCTTCGCTGCAAAAGAACGGTTACGAAGTGACCGTACTGTGTCCCCGGGACAAGGGTTACGAGCAAGGGCACGAAGTGATCGAAGGTGTGAATATCTACCGGCACCCCATGCCCAAAGAAGGAAATGGTTTCCTCGGCTATTTGCGAGAATACATCTGCGCGCTGTTTTGGGAGTTTGTCTATGCCTGGTGGATTTTTTTTCGGCGCGGATTCCACGTCATTCAAGGCTGCAATCCTCCCGACACCGTCTTCTTGATTGCCCTGCTGTTCCGGCCGCTGGGAGTAAAGTACATCTTCGACCACCACGATGCGTGCCCGGAGCTCTATCTTTCGAAATACGGAAAGCAGGGAATCTCTTACAAGATCCTGGTCTGGCTTGAGAAGCAGACCTACCGCTTTAGCGATGTCGTCATGGCTACTAACAGCAGCTACCGAGACTTGGCCATTACCAGGGGCGGCCTGGATCCCGCCGATGTCTTCATTGTTCGCAACGGGCCGGATGCGGACACTTTCAAGGCCTTGCCCCCGAACTCTGCTCTGAAGTACGGCAAGCCCTACCTTATCGGATATGTCGGGAACATGAGCGTTCAGGAGGGCTTGGACATCCTCCTGGATGTGGCAGCTCACCTCAAGAACTCCGGGCGTCGTGATGTCCATTTCACGTGTGTAGGCGGGGGGCCGGGATTGGCCGGACTCCGGCAGATCGTAAAGGACAACGACCTCGGGGACACGGTTAACTTTACCGGCAGGGTTCCCGATGGGCAGTTGTTGGAGATCCTCTCCACCGCAGATGTTTGCGTCAATCCGGACAAGCCCTGCCAAATGAACGATGTTTCCACGATGATCAAAATCATGGAATACATGGCCTTGAGCAAGCCCATCGTCCAGTTCAATTTGAAGGAGGGCAGATTCAGCGCCCAGGAAGCGTCTCTTTATGCTGATAGCGGAAATGGGGTAAGTGATTTCGCCGCTAAAATCCTCTGGTTGCTGGATCATCCCGCTGAGCGGAAGAAGATGGGCGAGTTCGGGCGAAAAAGGGTTGAAAGTGAACTGGCTTGGGAATATTCCGTGGGTCATTTGCTGGCGGCCTATGAGAGGGCTTTCAGCAAGAGGGCACAGTGATCGCCCAAAGGTGAAATCATTACTACCCACAACCGTTTGCTCCTCTCCGCCGGGCCTGGGTTTAACGAGCGCCGCGCGGACGCCGTGGACTCCGTTGTGGTGCTTCGAATCCGTCGCGATAAAATGCCTCAAGCATCGGTCATTTCCGACGTACACCCGTACGCGAGAGAGGCATCGGTTTCTCGACGCTTGAAAAACAGACAGATTGGCCCTGCCGTGAAAAGCCCGGAACCGTCAATGAAGGTCTATGAAACGGACCCGTTGCGAGATCCGCGGTGGGATGCCTTTGTGGCAAGGCAGCCCAGGGCTTCTGTGTTTCACACCACCGGCTGGCTCGAAGCGCTGCGGCGCACTTACGGATATGAGCCCGTGGTTTTCACTACCTCATCGCCGGCTGAGGAGTTGAGAAACGCGCTGGTGTTCTGTCATGTGAAGAGCTGGCTCACCGGACACCGGTTGGTGTCCTTGCCTTTTTCCGACCATTGCGAATCTCTGTGCGAGTCCGCCGAAGAATTGAAATTCTTGACTCACTATTTGCAGACTGCCTTGGAACTCCAGGAGTGGAAGTATCTGGAGTTACGTCCGATTCAAGCGCGCTATGGCCATGCGGGCGATGTTCCCGGTTTTTTCCCGGCAGCGACGTACTTCCTGCATACTCTTGATCTCAGGCCGGATTTAGAGCATGTGTTCCGGGGTCTCGATAAAGATTCCGTTCAGCGGAGAATTCAGCGGGCCGCGCGGGCTGGCATTGAGGAGAGGTGCGGAACGTCTGAAGATCTGCTCGAGAAGTTCTACCGTTTGTTTGTGATCACGCGCAGGCGGCACGGCTTGCCTCCTTCGCCCTATTCGTGGTTTCGCAACCTGGTTCACTCCCTTGGCAAGGCGCTGGAGATCCGCATGGCTTTGAAGGATGAGCATCCCATCGCAGCCATTCTAACGTTGCGCTTCCGGGACATCGTGTACTTCAAGTACGGATGTTCCGATACGCGGTTCAATCGATTTGGGGCCACACCTTGGCTCTTATGGAGGGCCATCGCCGCGGCGAAATCGGCTGGAGCAGTGGAATTTGACCTGGGACGAACGGAGGAAGACAACCCGGGACTTCTGGCCTTTAAGAACCATTGGGTCCCACAGGCTAAGAGGCTTGTTTATTGGGTTTTTCCTGACCCTTCTCGTTCTTTTGGTTCCGTCCACGGCTGGAAACTGAAAATGATGATGCACGTCATTTCGTGCATCCCCGACAGTTTGCTTCCCATCACCGGGAACTTGCTCTACCGTCATGTTGGGTAGACGTCATGCCTTGCGGTATGACAAACGTTGATCCAAGTACCGAGAAGTCCGCAGTAGAAAGGTTCAGAGTCGCATGGATATCCTATCTTTCGGATATCACTGAATAAGGATGCATACACCAGATCCTGGACCATCATGTGCGACATAGCAATCATCGGGGCGGGTCCCTACGGCTTGTCCATCGCCGCTCATCTCAAGGCACGCGGGCTAGACTTTCGGGTCTTCGGCAGCCCGATGCACACTTGGCTGACACAAATGCCGAAGGGCATGCGGCTAAAATCAGAAGGCTTCGCGTCGTCCCTCTATACTCCGGACTCGACGTTTACACTTGCGGAGTATTGCAAAGAGAACGGGATTCCCTATTCCGACTTGGGGCTCCCGGTCCCACTGGAAGCCTTTGCGGCATACGGCCTGGAATTCCAGAAGAGGTTTGTACCGCAACTGGAGAACGAGATGGTTCGCTCCGTGCGCGAATCCTCAACGGGCTTCCAGGTCTGTCTCGGAAGCGGGGAAATGTTCACCGCCCGCAAGGTAGTGGTTGCGGTTGGCATATGCCACTTCGGGCATGTCCCGCCCATCCTTGCCGCGCTTCCCGAAGAGCTTGCAAGCCATAGCTCCCGGCACAGTGTACTGGACCGCTTCAAAGGGCGTGAAGTAACGGTGGTTGGCGCAGGAGCGTCGGCCCTGGACTTGGCAGCCCTGCTCCATCAGGCGGGCGCTTTCGTGCAGCTTGTCGCCAGGAAACCCGTGATTCGCTTTCATGATCCGCCGGAGCCGAATAGTGAGACCTTCTTGCAGCGGCTGCGGTCCCCCATTACAGGGATCGGACCAGGTTGGCAGTTGTTTTTCTACACCAACGCGCCGTTCGCATTTCACCTCCTGCCGGAACCGATTCGGCTGAAGGCTGTACGGCGGACTCTCGGTCCGGCCCCGGGCTGGTTTATAAAGGATGAAATCGTCGGAAAAGTGCCTTTCAACCTGGGCGTGGAGGTTACGCAGGCGAGCGTTCGGAGCGGCCGTGTAAGACTGGAGCTCACGGATCGCGCGGGGGTTCGGCGGACGTTGGAGACAGATCATGTCATCGCCGCAACGGGCTACAGAGTCGATCTTCGGCGTCTTTCCTTCCTGGATTCGGATATCCAGGCGAGGATTCGATGCGTTCAGCACACCCCTATCTTGTCATCAAACTTTGAATCTTCCGTGTCCGGCATCTATTTTGTTGGCGCTTCCTCTGCAAATGCCTTCGGGCCTCTCATGCGGTTTGCTTTCGGCGCAGGAATTACGGCACGGCGGATCACCAGACACTTCGCAAGATCGGTTTCTCACTATGTGGTGAGGGATACCTCGGTTCCCACAGTCAAGGCGCTTGACCGCGGCTGAGTATGCAGTTGCCGGATTTCTTCACAGCCACAACAGCGATGAATGCTTGTAACATGACTGGTTCTTCGCAGCGTCATCGAAGTCTAATCAATATGGCCGCGTTTAGAGAGATCGGCTCGTCGGTGCAATGGACAGCGCCAGAAGTGGGTCAGTGTCGTGCGGGTGCGTCACGCGAGGAATTTCTACCGTAAGGACTAGCTGGCTATGGCCCCAAGCATCTTGTTGACAGATACGAATCGGTGGGCTTGCCCGGCGCGGATGGCGATCGGCCTCACGAAAGCTGGTTGCAAAGTATCGGCCGTGTGCCCCGCTCCTGGCCATCCACTACGGAAGACGAGTGTCATTGTCCAGACATTTCCCTACAGCGGCTTCCGTCCTCTGGAGTCCTTGGAAGCTGCCATTGAGGCGAGTCACCCGGACATTATCATCCCGTGCGACGACCGAGGAGTCCAACACCTGCACGCATTGTATGCGCGCGCCCGCATGCGGGGAGCGGCCGGGGCCTTTTTGGTTGCTTTGATGGAACGCTCATTAGGTGCGCCGGAGAGCTTTCCTATCGTTATTTCCCGCTATGATCTCCTCAGGATTGCTCGGGAGGAAGGACTTCGGCTGCCCGGCACGAGCCGTATCACGACCGTGCAGGATCTCGAAGCCTGGCATGCAGAACACGGGTTTCCCTGCGTGCTCAAGGCCGATGGAACCTTTGGCGGGCGTGGCGTTCGGATCGCATATGCTCCGAAGCAGGCTGAACAGTTCTTCCTGGAAATCACCAGAATGTTTGGGGGCAAGCGGGCGATTAAGCGGCTGGTTGTTAACCGTGACGCATTCTGGCTTCTGCCTTGGTGGAACCGGCTTACGCCGGGGATCATTGCCCAATCCTATGTTCAAGGTCGTCCGGCGAACTGCGCGGTCGTCTGCTGGGAGGGGAAGGTATTGGCCGGGTTTGGCGTTGAGGCAGTCAGCGCGGAGGGTGCGACAGGCCCCGCCACCGTTGTGCGCGTGGTGAACAACCCGGACATGATGATCGCTGCAGAGCGGATCGCAGGCCGGCTCGGTTTGTCCGGGTTTTTCGGTCTCGACTTCATGATTGAGGATGGTACCGGGGCAACATACCTCATCGAAATGAACCCGCGATGCACTCCGCTTTGCCATCTTCAACTCGGCAAGGGGCGTGACATGATTGAAGCTTTGCGGGCCCAATTGTCAGGCCAGCCCTTGCGAGAGACGACCCCTGTAACTCAAAACGATTTGATCGCTTACTTCCCGCAAGCCTGGAACGTCAAGAGCGAGTACCTACAAGCAAGCTTCCAGGATATTCCCCAGGGGGAGCCAGACCTTGTCCAGGAACTCCTTCGGCCCTGGCCAGAACGGACTCTACTTTTTCGCGCAGGCGATCGGCTCAGCCAGAGAAAAGCATAACCTGTTCGCCTGTCCGGCCGGCCCGCCAGGAACAACTCTGACGTGAATTCCGGCACGGGCTGGAACCTGGATCCAGAAGAACAGTCGAAAGATCGGGCCAGAGGAATTGCTTGACATTTCATGAGACCAAGATTCCCGGGGCCCTCGAAATTCATGTCGAGCCCCATCGTGATGAGCGCGGCTTCTTTGCGCGTACCTGGTGCCGGGAGGAATTCGCGAGTCACGGACTGAACCCCCGCCTGGCGCAATGCAGCATTTCGTTTAACTTGCGCAAGGGAACACTGCGTGGCCTGCATTATCAGGCTACGCCTCACGAGGAGGCCAAGCTGGTGCGCTGCACGCGGGGAGCGATTCACGACGTGGTGATCGACCTGCGGCCCAGTTCGCCGACCTTCAAGAAGTGGATCGCCGTGATGCTGTCGGCTGAGAACCGCAGCATGGTCTACGTGCCCGAAGGTTGCGCACACGGCTTTCTAACCTTGGTAGACGAGACCGAGGTTTTCTATCAAATGTCGGAATTCTACGACGCGAAATCGGCTTGCGGCGTGCGCTGGGACGATCCCGCATTTCGGATCGCCTGGCCGGAAAAAGTGCAAGTGATTTCTGAACGGGACCGGAACTACCCGAACTTTGAGTGATTCGATGGGCCTGCTGACAGAGTTCGATCAGAAAGATCTTGCGACAATCGGAACGGAATTGCACCGGTTTGCCGCTGAGCTTTATCCGATCTGCCGGAGCATTACCGGCGAAGGAATCCGCCGGACCCTGGCAATGATCGGCGCTCGGATTCCGCTGCAGATCCACGAGGTGCCTTCCGGCACGGCTGTGTTCGACTGGACAGTGCCAAGAGAATGGAACATTCGCGACGCCTACATCAAAGGTCCGGACGGCAGGCGCATCGTGGATTTCCAAAACTGTAATTTGCACGTGTTGAATTACAGCACGCCGGTGCGCGCGACCTTGCCATTCAGAGAACTCAAGCCTCATCTGTTCACGATTCCGGACCGCCCAGACTGGATCCCGTACCGGACGTCCTACTACAAGGAAGATTGGGGATTTTGTCTCTCCCACAACCAGATGGTGTCGCTGAAGGACGGCGACTACGAGGTGTGCATCGATTCTTCTCTCCAAAACGGAAATCTGACTTACGGCGAGTGCTATTTGCACGGCCGCTCCACGGACGAGGTTCTGATCTCGTGCCACGCCTGTCATCCGTCCCTGGCCAATGACAATCTTTCCGGCTTGACCGTGGCGACGCGTCTTGCGCAGTTGTTGTCCGGACGCGATCTTCGGTATTCATATCGGTTCCTGTTTATTCCCGGCACGATTGGGGCCATCACCTGGCTCGCACGGAATCGTGAGGCAGCCGGGCGCATCCGCCATGGGTTGGTATTGACCTGCATTGGAGACAGCAGCCCGTGTCACTACAAGAAAAGCCGCCGGGGAAATGCGGAAATTGACCAGGCTGCGGCGCACGTTCTCCGCCATTCCGGCGAACCGTCGGAAGTGTTGGAATTTGCTCCCTATGGCTATGACGAGCGACAGTACTGTTCCCCGGGCTTCAATCTCCCCGTCGGATGCCTGATGCGGAGTGTGTGGGGCAGCTTCCCGGAGTATCACACCTCGGCGGACAATCTCGATTTCATCCGTCCCATGCATCTGGCCGGGTCGCTTCGTGTGTGCGCCGCCATTCTGGACGTCCTGGAAAACAACCGACGGTATCGTAACCTGAGCCCTTACGGTGAACCGCAACTCGGAAGGCGTAATCTCTACCGATCCCCGGACAGCGATGGGAACGGCCTGGAAATCCCTGCACGCCTTTGGGTGTTGAATCTTTCCGATGGTGAGCACTCTCTGCTGGACATCGCAGAACGCTCCGGAATTCCGTTCTCAACGATCCGTGACGCAGCGGAGCTGTTGTGCCAGGGTGGACTGTTGTCCGAAGTTCCGGACGGAGTCGCCGCAACTAAGAAGCCAGCCGAGGCTTCGCGCTTGGAAGGGCCAGGGGGCAAGCAAACCATTGCTGGGGAATAATTGGCGGCGCCTGGTTGGGGAGGGCGAGATCCGGAGCTTTCAGAGCTGCGCCTTAATTTTCCTCTGGCCTACAGATTGCCAGCACGGCCTTGAGAAGCTGCCTCTCAGGAACATTTTTGGCCGGCATCGGCAAAGTTCTCGTTCCCCGTGGTAACGTCAAATCTGCGTCGCACAGGACTCGCATGAGAATCCTTTTGACTGGCCATAAGGGCTACATTGGCGCTGTTGCCGGGCCCATCCTGCAATCTGCCGGCCATGACGTGATCGGCCTCGACACCGACCTGTTTGCCGGCTGCGAGTTTGGCGAGGCAGGCCCGGCGATTCCGGAGGTCCGCAAGGACCTCCGTGATCTTACTAGGGCAGATCTCGAGGGCTTTGACGCGGTGGTTCATCTGGCTGCACTGTCAAATGATCCCTTGGGCGACCTCGATCCCCAGATCACTTACGGCATAAACTACAAAGCGTCGGTGCGGCTCGCCGAATTAGCCAAACAAGCCGGAGTGAAGCGCTTTGTTTTCTCCTCCTCCTGCAGCACCTACGGCGCTGCAGGCGAGGCGATCCACGATGAGACGGCACCGCTCAATCCCGTTACGCCGTATGGCGAGTCCAAGGTGCTGGTCGAGCGCGACCTTGCGCGGCTCGCCGACGACGATTTCAGCCCAACCTCGATGCGCAATGCCACCGCCTACGGCGTGTCGAACCGCCTGCGGCTCGATATCGTTTTGAACGACCTGGTGGCATCGGCGTATACGACTGGCAAAGTGTTGATCAAGAGCGACGGCACACCCTGGCGCCCCATCGTGCACATTCGCGACATCGTTGCCGCGGTTGTGAGCGTGCTCGGTGCCCCGAGGGAAGCGATCCATAATGAAGTTTTCAACGTGGGGAGACCGGAGGAAAACTACCGCGTTCGCGAGTTGGCGGAAATCGTCGCGGCCGTCGTTCCCGGCTGCCGAATCGAATACGCTCCAGGTGGCGGCCCGGACACGCGTTGTTACCGCATCAATTGCGACAAGATCTACCGCGCCTTGCCGAGCTTTCGCCCGCAGTGGACGGCCCGCCTGGGCGCGCAGGAGCTCTACGACGCTTATCGTGCCGCCGGCCTCCGCTTCGAAGATCTGGAGAGGGGCCGCTACACCCGCATCAGCCACATCCGGCGCCTGCTGAAGGCCGGACGGTTGGATTCTTCTCTCCGCTGGTGCGGGCAACGCGCCGAATCGACCGTAGGGGCCTGACCCGGGATCTCAAGAGCCTGTATGCCTGTGACAAGCACTGCGCTTTCTTCCAGCGTTCGGCAGCGCACCGAAGCAAAGCTGTGCCGCTTCTGCGGCGCGAGCCTCGAGCGGACCTTTGTCGACCTCGGCATGTCTCCGCTGTGCGAAACCTATCCTGCGGCGGCCGACCTCAACCGCGGCGAGGTCTTCTATCCGCTCCATGTCTACGTCTGCGATCACTGCTTCCTGGTTCAGCTCGAACAATACGAGCAACCCGAGAATATTTTCAGCGACTACGCATATTTCTCTTCCTACTCCGACTCGTGGCTCAAGCACTGCGAGAAGTACTGCGACAAGATGATGAAGCAACTCGGCCTGGGTCGCCAGAGTCTGGTGATCGAGGTAGCCAGCAACGACGGCTACCTGTTGCAGTACTTTGTGCAGCGGGACGTGCCCGTCCTGGGAATTGAGCCGGCTGCCAATGTGGCTAAGGTGGCCGGCGAAAAGGGAATTCCCACGCTGGTGCGCTTCTTCGGCACGCAGGTGGCCAAAGAATTGGCGGCCCAAGGCCGTTGCGCTGACCTGGTTCTCGGAAATAACGTGCTGGCGCAAGTCCCGGACCTGAACGATTTTGTCGAGGGACTTCGTATTTTGCTGAAACCCACGGGAGCTCTCACGCTGGAATTCCCCCACCTGCTTCGGCTGATGGAAGGCAATGAATTCGACACGATTTACCACGAACATTTCTCGTATTTTTCTATGCTGACCACTGTGCGCATCCTGGAGGCTCACGGGCTGAAAGTGTTCGACGTAGAAGAGCTGTCCACCCACGGCGGTTCGCTTCGCATCTATGCTTGCCGGGCGGAGGATCGAGCGCGTGAGATCGAATCGAGTGTGGACAAGCTGATCTGCCTGGAAAAGTCTGCCGGACTGGATTCCCCCAGGGGCTACGAGGGTTTCGCCCCGCAGGTCAAGCAGACCAAATTCGCGCTGGTGGATTTCCTGCTTTCGGCGGCCCGGCAGGGCAAGACGGTGGCGGGCTACGGAGCTCCGGGGAAGAGCGCCACGTTGCTGCATTACTGTGGCATTGGAAAGGATCTGATCGAATACACAGTGGATCGAAGCCCTTACAAGCAGGGCCGGTTCTTGCCGGGCACTCACATTCCGATTCATCACCCGGACCGGATTCGTGAGACCAGGCCGGATTTCGTGATCATTTTGCCCTGGAACCTGAAAGACGAAATCATGCAGCAGTTGCTGTTCATCCGCGAGTGGGGTGGCCGCTTCGTGGTGCCGATTCCGAAGCTGGCCATCTACTGAGCGCAGAAATGGGAGGTGACCCATGAAAGTGGTTCTTTTTTGCGGCGGGGCCGGAATGCGGCTCAGGGGCTACTCCGAGGATGTCCCCAAGCCCATGGTGACGATCGGGTCGCGGCCCGTCCTGTGGCACGTGATGAAGTACTACGCGCACTTCGGCCACAAGGACTTCATCCTCTGTCTTGGCTACAAGGCCAACGCCATCAAGAACTATTTTCTGGAATACGAAGAATCGGTTTCCAACGACTTCGTGCTCTCACAGGGCGGCAGGAAGCTTGAGTTCATGCAACGGGACATCGACGACTGGAAGATCACATTTGTGGATACGGGATTGCACTCCACGATCGCGGACCGCTTGCGTCTCGTCGAACCGCATCTGAACAGCGAGGAGATGTTCCTCGCCAATTACAGCGATGGCCTCACTGATTTTCCCCTCCCGCAACTGATTGAAGGTTTTTCTCGCCGCGATAGTTACGCCGCTTTCATCTCGGTTCAGCCGAGTTCGAGCAGCTTGGACACCGTTCATCTGGACGACGACGGTTCCGTCAGGGCCATCAAGACCATGAAGGACGCCAACATTTGGGTGAATGGCGGCTACTTTGTGCTGCGAAAGCAGGTCTTTCGGTACATCCAACCGGGAGAGGAGCTGGTCTACGAACCTTTCCAGCGGTTGATTTCCGAGGGCAAGGTCTGGTCTCAGCGCTACGACGGTTTCTGGCAGCACATGGATACGTTCAAGGACAAGCAAATCCTGGATGAGTTGGACGCTTCCGGCGAAGCTCCGTGGCGGCTCTGGAAAAACGGCCATCCGGCGGCGCGAGTAGTGGCGTGATCAAACTGAGCCTTCCAGGAAAGGACAAGGAACCGTTCGTGGTGCTGTGTCTCGGCGCGCATTCGGACGACATTGAGATTGGTTGCGGCGGGACTGTGTTGCATCTCAAGAGCGCACTTCCGCGCTCCAGCTTTCACTGGGTAGTGTTCAGTGCCGCGGGACCGCGGGGCCACGAAGCCACAAAGGCGGCTGAACTGTTTACGGCCGGATGCGAGAAGAAGATCATTCTAAAGCATTATCGCGACGGTTTTTTGCCGTACAGCGGCGGAGAGGTAAAGGACTTTTTCGAGGAATTGAAGGGCCAGGTGAATCCGGATCTGATCTTCACCCACTGGCGCGGCGACGCGCATCAGGACCATCGCCTGCTCGCGGAATTGACCTGGAATACGTTTCGAGATCATTTGATTCTGGAGTACGAAGTTCCCAAGTATGACGGCGATCTGGGACAGCCTAGCCTGTTCGTTCCGCTTCCGGAGGAGCTGTGCCGGAAGAAGGTTCGTCACATCTTGGATGCCTTTCCGTCTCAACATTCCAAGCTCTGGTTCCAGGAGGACACCTTCATGTCTCTAATGCGGCTGCGGGGGATGGAGTGCAACGCCCCCAGCGGTCATGCCGAGTCATTCCACTGCCGCAAGCTGGTGCTGTGAAGCGCACCAGGCCGCATGACTCGCAATCGGTTTCGGGGCATGAATGAGAAGATGGACAAGACATCGAAGGAATGCATCCTCCGAGCCATCCCGAAGATGCGGGGTGTCATCCGCAGGGCGATCGGCGGTTTTGCCGGGAGGCGATTGATCTTCCGTGACGCGACGTTCGCATGAAGCGAGCAGTAGAGGCCATTATTTCGGTGTAGCCGGAGTGACTGATGAGACCAGTGAGAAGCGCTGGGGAGCAGGGATATGAATATCTACGTTGATTCTAAGATGAGCGATGACGACCGGCGGAGGGAGATTTACCGGGGTTCGATCTTTGTCCATTCACCCTGCCCAGGCTCCCTAAAGCTTTGCCGGCTGGCCCAGGAATTGATCGAGGAGGCGTTCCGCCCGCTGAGTCCCATCAAGGTTCACGAAAGTTTGCCCGCCGAGAAGTGCGCAGAAATTCTTGGCGTGTGGAAGCCGAAATTCATTCACCATCCGAAAGCCAAGGAATATCTCACGCAAATGATCGCCGAATTAGGATGCGATCTCGGGAAGACCTATTTCGACGTTCCCCGCCTGCGGACCGCTTTCCCAGGAGACTACCTGAAATCGGGCATCGCCTATGCCTTTCACCCCCATCGGGACACCTGGTATTCCGCGCCTTTCTGCCAAATCAATTGGTGGATGCCCATTTACGATCTCAGCTCGGAAAACTGCATGGCCCTTCATCCGCGCTATTGGAGCCAGCCCGTTCGAAACGGCTCAAGTCAATATAACTACCACAAATGGAATCTGGAGAGCCGGAAGAATGCAGCGCAGCACGTGAAGACGGACACCCGCGTGCAACCCCATGCTGAGGAACCCATGGAGCTGGGACCCCAAGTGCGCTTGGTTTGTCCCGTGGGCGCCGTGTATGTGTTTTCGGCCGCGCAGATGCATTCGACTGTGCCCAATACAACCGGCGCGACCCGTTGCAGTGTAGATTTCCGCACCGTGCACCTGGACGATGTCTTGCAGCGGACGGGAGCGCCGAACATAGACTCCGCTTGTACCGGAACGACCATGGGGGATTACCTGCGAGGAACTGATTTCTCTCATCTCCCCAAAGAGGCAATCGCGCCGTACCTGGACGGCACAGAGTCCCAGTATGTCCTATCGCCTTCGGCATGAAATGGACCTATGAAAGAGAAGTCCCACGTGGGAACGGATCAAGAACATCTTCTCGGTGAGGTGCCTGTGGCCGACGGCCCGATGGATTTCTCTGCGTCCCGCGCACTGCAGCCCAAGGCCCATCGGCTCATTCCCGGCGGCGCCCATACTTACGCGAAAGGAGACGATCAGTTTCCTGAGCAATCCCCGGCCTTTATCCTTCGCGGCAAGGGCTGCCACGTTTGGGATGTAGATGGCAATGAATTCATTGAATTCGGAATGGGCCTCCGGGCGGTCACGCTCGGACACGCTTTCGAGCCGGTTGTAGAGGCGGCCTACCACCAGATGCAGCTCGGGCTCAACTTCACCCGGCCCGCGAAGATAGAGCT
>Ga0187819_10000158_pt1 | contig 31392 bp, 35 predicted proteins | sample NC_wetland_sal_i_15_FD_132411 | JGI IMG/M metagenome (GOLD analysis project Ga0187819, IMG submission 132411) | Wetland sediment microbial communities from Neuse River Estuary, North Carolina, USA - SO4_4 | ecosystem: Environmental > Aquatic > Freshwater > Wetlands > Sediment | place: USA... | reverse complement strand
GGTCGAGGTGCTCGTCGTGGGCGCGGAAGACCACACCCATTCCGCCGCTGCCGATTTCCTGGATGATGCGGTAGTGGGAGAACTCAAGCCCGATGAGGGAGTCTAGCGATGGAGCCTGGTCCGGCATGGGAAGACCTCTTTCCCATTAGCCCCGTATACTCCGCCCAGAAAGCGCTGTCAGTGACGCAGAGCGCGCTTCAATGTGACCTTAAGCACACAGATAAACCACTGCCCGCGAATCGTCGGGTACCCGCATACCCGCAACAGCTGGTCTTAGCCAGCGATTTTTAAATCTCATAAGTCTGCCGGAGCTTAAAGGGTTGGTTAGAATGGCTGCGAATCTAAAGCACGAACCTTAAATTCCCCGCTGAGGGCCTACCCGAAGTCCGGCCAGGGAGGGTCCGCGCTCTACCGGAGGAGGCCGTTCTGAACAGCTGCCCCCCCACCATGCCAGAAATCAGCCTCCTGCGGGTATGCGGGATTGCAAACGGCTAAACCCTATTTATTTTCCCAAAATATTTAGGAGTTTGGCCTGGAGGATACCCGCAATACCCGCAACTTGCGGTGGGGACGGCGGGCGAGCTCCAGAAGATCGACGGAATCTGACAAGGCGAAGGTAAATGACGGAAAATGCTAGAAGCGAGAAAATTGGAGGTTCTATGTCGTTTCCGCCCGAGGTCGTGCTCCACAAGTATTTTATTTGGTGCAACAAGATGCGCACCCACTTCGACGAGCAATTAGGTCAGTTCAAGCCGGAGATGGAATGGGCGGACCCGGTCGCTTTGAATATGAATCTCTACATGAGCTATTGGTATGGCGGTTTGTATGTTGTTATCGAAGGATGGCAATCGCTTGGGCTTGGAGACGCCGAAATCGACGAGCTCCTCAAATCCTCGAATGTGGAACTTCTCCGTCGTTACCGCAATGGAGTTTTTCATTTTCAGCACGAATACTTCGATGACAGATTTACGGGCTTTATGACGAAAGGACAAAACGCAGTCGATTGGGTGAGGGCCTTGAATCGCGCCTTCGGACGCTATTTTCTGACCTGGTTCGAATCGCGCAAGGATGCGACTCCTCCGGCCGAAGCTTGAAGCTATCTCCACCCCGCCTCGCGCGCCGCCCCGCGACCTGCTAGTCCCCACGTTAAGCGTTGACGCGATGCGAAATGTTTCCTACATTGGGGTTGCGACGTTCCTGTCGAGCAAGGAGGTGATCCACTGAGGTACACGAAGAATTAAGATGTAAACTAGAGGGGCGCTTGTGAGTTGCCGAGCGCCTTTCTTTTCTCTGGACCAAATGGCCCTGGCCGTGGTGTTCCACTCGTGCCGCCATGGGTTCCTCCGATGCCGCCCATTCCGCCGGTTCCACCCGTTCATCCAGTTCCGGCACTGGAGGGACAAGGAGCGGAACCCGCGAACGGCGATGGTCAGAACGGTCCTCCGCCCGCGGCTCCCAAACCCTCAACAGCCCGCGCAAGCGCAACCGTCTCCTATCGCTCCGAATGGACGTTTTCTGGGAGCGCGGCTGAATTTCGGCAAGTCCGCGGGCGGCGGCGGCGACCGGCGCCACATGCAACGAGGCCTCCGCGATTACGTGCGGAAGGGATAAACGACCTCGCTCGGGCACTACGCCCTCCTGAGCGATTCTGCGCTGTGGCCGTTATCTGTGCTTCTACTGGCCGGATGTGTGTGAATGGTTGCGAGGCGGAGCCAACGAGCAGCCCGCAACGGACGGGCAGACTCGCCACAGGAGGCGAAATTGACCGCCACCCGCTACAGTTCCCGCTACAATGGGAGAACGCCTAATCGTCAACTATCTGTAAGTGATTGAAAAAGTGGCGCGCCCGGGGAGATTCGAACTCCCGACCCTCTGCTTAGAAGGCAGACGCTCTATCCACTGAGCTACGGGCGCTCTCTCCTTAATCTCTCACAAACAGAAGTACTTAGGCCAGAATTTCTTCCTCTGTTTTTACTGCCATTCTCGGTACATTCGGTACAACTGGAGCGAAAATCGAACCCGGCAACTCAAATCCCGGGCCGATTTTGTCGGCGATTTGCTTGCGAAGCTTCACGTTCTTTTTGAGCATCGAGTAGTCGTCACCTACCGTCTTGTTCGCGTGGCCAAGCCAGAATCGTTCGATGTCTGGTTGAACGGAATTTTCACGCAGCCACGTGATTCGGAATCGCCGGAAGATGTGGGTGCCCCCAAGCGGGACGCCCTTTTTCTCCAAGAGCGGATGAATCACGCGCGTTCGAAGGTTCGACGGATTGAGTGGTTTGCCCATACGGCTGGAAAACACCAAGCCCGCAGTCCGCCCTTGCAGAAACTCTTTCATCAGAGCAGCTACTTCGGGGCAAATGTCCACGAACCGCTCGGAATTAGCGGTCTTGAGTTCCGTTGTCAGGTTTGTTCCTTTGGCTTGCTGAATGATTCGAAGGGTCGTGAAGTCATCCAGCAAGTCTTTGATCTCAAGACCGAGAATTTCGCCGATGCGGCATCCGGAGGAGCCCGCCAGGATGAATACCATCCTGTACTTCGGACTCTTGACCTTCGCGAACTCCGCCATGATATCGGCCGTGATCGAGGGTCTATTCTGCTTGGATGTTTCGACGACCGGAAGGTCGAGTTTTTCAGCATCCCATTTGCGTTCGTAAAGAGGATTGCCTTCTACGTCTTCAGCAGATTCGACAACGGCCTTCGCCATGCGAAAGTAAGCGTTGATCGTCTGAGCGGAAAGCCCTGCTGCGTTCAACTTTGCCACAAGAGCTTTCATCGGGGAGTACCTCGCCGCCTCGGACAAAGGGAGATGCCCCAACTCGGGCAAAATCCATTTATCCAAAGCTGCCTGTATGGTTGGGACCGTCGTAGCGCGAATGGGCTTGCGCTTTCGCGCCTGCGACCGTTCGAGCCAGATCTTCGATTGTTCCTTGAATGTGACGCCGAACTGTTGCTTAACAACGCGGTTGAAGTACTGCACGCTGTCAGCTTGCGACTCGGCAATGATTTCCTTTGCTCTCCTTTCTCGTTCGCTGCGATTCATGGAGCCGGGGCCAATGATCGGGCAGATGCGCTCGCGAACAAGCGCGCGCTTCTCCTGAGCCTCAACGTCTTTCCGGAATCGCACGACGAACCATCTCCCTGATTTTTCGATGTGACCATTTTGACCAGTTCTGCGTGACAAGGCCTTGCCTCGTTTCCGCTTCGCTGGCGTCGCTTGTGTGACTGTACCAACCATATTGCCTGACAGCAACGGTGCTCACCCTACGACAGATCATCTCGGAATTGGAACGTACTAGTGTTGCGTTTCACGGTTGCCGCCGCCGTCCGGGAACGGATCGCTACTAGATGACACTGATGGCATTTCGAGGTCAGCCAGTGCCTTTGTCACGGTCAGCCGTGCGTAATATTGGGGATCTGATTTGTCGGCGGCCCGTGAGTGTGCGAGCTGCAGGATGAGTTGTTCCGGGTCCGCGCCTTTGACAAGAGCACTTTTGACATAGGCCCAGTCACGCTCCGATTGGCTGATCGGGCGCGGTTCGGACGTTTCCGTTCTGCGGCCTGAACTGTACGGTCGGCGGTAGTCAGAGTCGACGGGCTCCGTACGCAGCTTAAAGTCACGCACATGGTAGGTACGGTTGGTCTGGGATTGGATGGCGACGAGAAATTCCTGCTCGTACTTCTTGTTCAGGAAGCCGGGTATGCGAAGGACTCGGGCCGAGTCGGTCGCCGCGTGATCGCCATCGAACTGGCGCGCGATCGCGTGCAGCAGTCCCTCCGCTTGCCCCTGCGCGATGTCCTCAACCTTCCAAATGACCTGGTACTTGTCGGGCGATGTATTGAGGACGTAGGTGGGCGGCGGCACAAGGTTCGATTTCTCGATGGCCGCAAGGGACGAGGAGCCGTCCTGGTCCAGGTCCACATAAAGATGGCGGATCGTCAGAATGTCACCTTTCGTCCGCGTGTATGCGTCCGGTTTGAGGGCATTCATCCCGACGTAGACATCGCAGCCGTCCTTTTCGTTTTTGTAGTGCATCCAATGTTGAAAGGAAGGCCCGGCGATTCTGTCGACGGTACTGATGCGCTGGATGGTCTCGCCGCGTTTGCGATTCCGGACCAGGACCGCGATGCGATCCGAGGGTTGGAAATTCGCGCGGATATATTCAGCGGGTGTGAGGTTTTTCTTATCGTCGGGTTCAAGGATGTTCATGGTTTGGCCTCTTGCTTTTGAAAGATCGCGCAGTAGTCGAACAGATCCGCATCCGGGTTGTAGCCGTTGATTTCGAGGACCTCGGAGATGAACCGGCGGCCCGGTCGGCGCTCGATGTGAATGACGACGTTAACGGAGTCACCGATGTTGGTCTTGATGGCGCGATAGGGCAGGTCCACACCGCTCTGCAGCACGCAACTCGTGAAGCGTGCGAGGCCCTGTCTTGCTGAGTTGGCGTGAATGGTAGAAAGGGTGCCGGAATGCCCTGTGTTCAGGAGCTGTAGCAGATCGAACGCCTCGGCGCCGCGAACCTCACCGAGAAGGATGCGGTCCGGACGATGCCGGAGAGCAGCCCTGAGAAGATCGCGAATCACGACGGGGCGCACACCGTTCTGTTCCTGGCGGGCTTCGAAGCGAACTAGATTGGATTGCGTGATATGAATCTCGGCGGTGTCTTCGATCAGCAGAATGCGTTCGTCCTCCGGTATGAACTTGGCCAAAATGTTCAGCGTTGTGGTCTTACCAGTCCCGGTTCCGCCACTAATCAGGATGTTCTTGCGGCCGAGCACGTAGTCTTCGAGCCGATTGGCAAGCGGCTGGTCGAGCGTCCCCGCGTGGATCAGGTCGCTGATTTCGAAATGGCGTGTGTTGAACTTTCGGATCGTCAACGTGACACCGCTCAAACTGCACGGAGGAATCACGGCGGCGACGCGGCTTCCATCGGGCAATCGGGAGTCGAGAATGGGCTTCGCTTCCGAGATGTCATTGCCTAGGCGGCGGGCGATGTTTTTGACCGCGACCATGAGGGCTTTCTCCCCCAGCGAAACACCCTTGACTTGTTGGAGAAAACCGTCTTTTTCAATGAACACACGATCGGCGCCATTCACCATGACTTCGCTGATGGAGTCGTCGAGAATCAGGTGCTCGATGGGTTTCAGGAACGGCAGGATGGTCTCAAATCCATTCATTAGAGTTCTCCCTCCGCGAGCTGCTGGAAATATGATTTATTGGGGTCGTTGTAATAAGGCTTCAGATAGCAGAAGGTGGGCGGCAGCGGATTGAGTCCGTCATAGGCAATGACGACGGACTGGGCGTTTTTGAGCTCGGTGAAGGTCTTCATGTCGAAACGGAAATCGGAATGAGGGTAGTAGCTCTTCGAGGCCGTGATGTTCGCGCGGTGCGAGATAGCTTTGCCGGTCAGAACGCTAATGCTGGCATCGTGCCCGCTCTCGGAAAGGTTGTAGCTGGTCTTAAGTTGATCCTCCCGGCCACAAAGCTCGCTAGCCGTCTTTGCGGAGAAGTCGTCCGAGAGCGCCAAAAAGATCTTGGTGCGGAACGTCTGAAGCAAGGTCCGCCAGGTCTCACCGGGAAGGGTGGATTTGAGCGAACTGATGCTCTGGGTGGCGATGATGGGAATACACTTCGGCTGGCGCGACAGACTGAAGAACTTTTCGTCACCCGTCGGTTCGTTCTCACCCACGGTGGCAAAGTGCTGGTATTCGTCGCATAGGAAGAAGACCTGCCGGAAGTATTTCTCCGGGTGGGCTTCGATGCCGGGAATGCGGTTCAGAACGGCGCGCTGAAAGTCGAGCTTCATCATCACGCCGATGGCCTTGGCAAGTCCTGGGTTCATCGCGACCGGGAAGTTCAGGGCACAGACCTTTCCGCTTTCGATCAGCCAACTGAACGACGGCAACGGAACGCCGAAACGATGGTCGGCGTTAGCTTTCGGGTCGTAGCATTCGGGCGGTGGACAGAAGCTCCGTTTCACGGCCGGGTTGTCATCGAAAAGAGAAAGGAAAACGGAGATGCCTTCAACGATGGATGTGCGGAGTTTCGGCTCGATGCGTTTCCAATCGTTGTAGAACCAGCGCTTAACTGCCTGCAGCTGCTCCTGGCGTTCCGGATCGATCTGGTCGAAACCGGCTTCGCTTAGGCACTCGAAGTCGATCGGTTTGATTTCGAGGAAGCGACGCGCTCCCGGCGTATCTTTCGCGCGGTACATGCCGATGCTGTCATCGAAGGCAAAGTCGAACAGTTTCAGGTCGCTGACATGGGTCATCCACTCCTCGGCCGACACGACAAGGAAATAGCGTTCTTCCAAACGGCGCTCCGCGTCGCGGATCTTGCTCTCCAGCACGTCAGGGGAAATGGTGCATTCGTAGACATCGAAAAGGGTGACGTAGTCGTAGGCGACTTTGTGAAGAAGGATGATGAACTTGACGAGGTTGGTGTAGGCCTGTTGCCAGAAGGGTTCCTTGCCTTTGCCAAAGAGATTGTTCAGGAGCGAGGCGATGCTGTACGCCAGCGCGTAGGCATCCAGGTCGTTATGGAGCGGGTTGTAGCGGTAGTTGGAGTGCAAGCTGATTTCGACATAGTCTTCCCTGCGGCCGTGCCGCTCGAGAATCCCCTGGACCTTGTTACAGAAATCGCCTTTCACTTCGAGAACCAGACCGCCGATCCGTTTGCCTTCATCGTCCGCTTTGTAGGCCAGGAGTTGTTCGGTAAAAGGAAACATGCAGCCGCTGGTCTTGCCCGTGCCTATGGCTCCGAAAATGGCGATGCCTGTGAACAGTCCGCGCTCGGGAACCGTGAGCCAGTGCGGGGCTTTTGCGGGAACGGGACTCCGGGGGTTGTGGACTTCACCGAGGACGACGAAGAGTTCCTTGCGCGTGCGCGGGAGCGGATACGCAGGCAACCGGCCGGGCCGAATCCGCTGCGGAATCTTCAGAGCGACGATGTAGAGACCGGAGAGCAAGATCGAATAGGCGATGAAGGGCGTGGTGTACAGGAAAATGACGTAGAAATATTTCAGGCCGAGAAAGACGGGCCGCGCCCATAAGAACAGGAGCTCCAGGAAGAAGTTTTCCTCGGGGAATGGCATCCTTATATATAGGGTCATTCCTGTGGCCGCGGCGAGCAGGCAGGCGATCAAGTTCTTCGCATCCAGGAGACGGTGGATCATGAGGGCTTCTGCACAGGAGACTCGGTGCTCGCGGGCTTGGCGGGCGCCGGTCTATTCCGTGCGGCCTTCCACTTCTTGTAGTCGGGGTCGCGCGACAGAGTCTTCCGAAGAGTGAAATTGGTGACGTAGTCGGGGGTGCAGCCGACGAAACGGCAGTAGTCGTCGAGAAGTTCGCTGACCGGCTGGTCCAGCTGGATCGTGCGGCTTACGCTCTCGGGTGGTCTTTTTACCAGTGCCATGGGTTTCCTCCTAGGGGGGTGTGGTGGCTCGAAATCCGGGACGCGGCCCAAATCCTTGGCGCAATTTCCCTTGCGCCACGAGGCGGGAGCGACCCCGCAGGGCCCGTGACGCACTGTGCGTCAAAGGGCGGGGTCGCTCCCGCCTCATCCGGGGTTTGGGCCGCGTCCTCTTGGGTTGCCGTTTTCGCCTTCATCGCCTTTCTTTCTACCTAGTTGGCTTCACCGCAGAGGTGAAGCCAACCGTGAAGCTTCCGGTGAAGAAGTGGGGTGAAGCGCCGCTTCCTTGTCGCCGGAAGGACTCTTGGTTCCGAGGTGGCTCGCCGCTACCACGCAAGTTCGAAACGTTACGTTGCGGTGCGGCCGCATCTGCTCAAACTCCTTCCGCAACGCGGCTTCGGCAAGGGCACCGGAACTCCACGCCTGATACCAGCCGTCGAAGCGATCCCCGTGGAAACGGTGGGTCGCTTCCTTAAGGCATTCGATATCGTTGGTCGACAGGGATCCGTACCTCTTCAGCTCCCACGCATTGCGCAGCCGGAAGTAGCGCAGCACTTCGCTCGAAACATCGGCCTCGAGCGGTACTTTCACCACGGATGAGAAGCACTCCTTGGCACGCACGGAATGGACCGGGGAATTCGCTATATAGAGGAAGGAGAAATCCCCGAGTTGGCGGAAAAGTGGGAGATACGCGTGAAGGTGATTCGCGAAGCCGGCGAGACTGGCCTGCCCGGGATCGACGTACGAAAAGGTGACCACAGGGGAGGGAGAGGAGTCCGTTCGGTCGACAAACAACGGAAACTTATCCACGAAGTAGCGCAGCGTGGGTTCCGTGCGGGGACTGCCCTCGTAGCTCTTGGCGGGAAGCGCCGTGCGCGGAATGCCAAGCTCTTCGCAGAAGAAACGGAGCTTGTCCTGTTCGGTTTCGAGGTAGGCGTACGACGGGTTGGTAAGAACGAAATCGAGGAGGAGCAGGCGGTTGCGGATGAACTCGGTGGAGTGGCGGCGCCGGTTGCGGAGATTCTCGTTGCCGATCCGGCGATAGATGGTCTTTGAAACGAGATGGTAGACGCCACCGGTCCGGTCGTATTCACGCCAGGTCGCGTGTCCGCGGCTTTCGAGCTTCGCGGCGAAATGATTCGACCGTTTGCCCCACTTGGCACCGCTGGAGACGAGAAATTGGCGAGGCACGAAGTAGCCCGAGTGCATGGCGACGGTGTAGAGAAACCGGGCCTCGTCTTGCGTGTAGCCGAGCGACGCGATGGCGGCAATGTTTTCGGGGTCGATGTTCATAGGGAAAGAATCTCCGCGGTGAGCTCTCTTTGGTCGAGCACGCGGCGAAGGCGGTCGGCTTCACCGCGAGGGGTGTACAGCGAAAATCCGGCGCGGACTTTGTCGGCGACACTGCGGCCGCGGTAGTGCTCGGTCACCAGCTCCAAATCCACGCGCGTCATTTCACCATCAGACCGCTCATACTCGATGCGCATATCGGGAACGGGAATCTTGCCTCGAACCACCTGCAAGCCGTGGCGCGCGGCAATCTCCTTCCGGGCCTCGGTCCCGAACTTGGCGAAATCGCGGTTGATTTTCCTTTTCAACTCGAAGTCGAGAACGACGCGCACCGGGTGTCCGCCTTTCGCTTGAATGCGCGCGGCTTCTTTCTGGTAGAGGACGTAAAGATCGGCGTCGTGATTCGCTTCGCGCGGCTTGACGAAGCCGTGATAGATCGCTTGGTCTTTCGCCACGATGCGATTCGCACGCAGCAGGCGGTAGCCGGCTTTCGTTAGCGTCAGCAATTCGCGCGGCGTACTCTCGGGACCGTCGAAGGTTCCCTTGCGAATCAGTCCCTGGTGCATGAGATTTCGCGAATCGTCCTGCATCTCTTCGCGATGGCCGGAATAGGCGTGGGTCACCAGATCTTCCACGCCAACGACGCGGAACTTTCCAAGATCCGTGAGCGTGCGTATTTCGGACGGACGCACGCGGTAGCCGCGATCGCGGTCGTAGAGCACGCTGCGGGAATCCTCAAACCGGAGTTCGGGCGCGAGCGGAGCAGGAGTTGGTATTTCGTGGTCTTGGTCGGAGGAGCGGTCGAGATTTCCAACAGGCTGCTGTTCGCGCGCGTGCCCCTCGGCATCGCGCTCGGCCTTCGCAAAGAGCGCGTCGCGAAAGTCATCGAGCTCGCGGGACGGATCGCGCGACATTTCACTGCTCCTGATCCCGCTCCGGGGAGGGGACCGGAGACTGGCCGGCAGCGACTTGTTTGTCGACGTGAGTGAGCTTGCGGCCCGTGTCTTTCAGGAAGAACTTGCGCTGGACGGCGTATACAGCGGCAAGGAGATTGACGAACAAAACAGCGACCCACGCAAGAATCACCCCGCCGTACTGCTGCACAAGGACGTGTCTGTAGGGGATGAGAAACTTCAGCTCGCCCATGAGCCAGAAGCCGAGGGCGAGCAGGAGAGCGATGGTCAGAATGAGTGCGTTGGCAATCATAGGTTTTTCCTTTTAGAGCCCGATGTTTTTCGAGCATTCATTTCCGTTCTGGGGAGCGGGCGGCTAGCCGGAAAGCAACGGAGGCCCTCCAGCAGCGCGTCTGGGGTGTCGAGGAGTGCAGCCGATGAGGTGGGCTGTGACTTTGGTCGGGAGGAAGACCGCGGGAAGAGGAAAGCAGTGGCGCGCGGAGGTTGGGCCGATGTTGCCCGGCGTCCGCTCGCGACCTCTTGGTTCCCGCTCGTTTTCATTTGAACGCCTGATCCTCGCGGAAGTAAGTGATCGTGAGCCCCAGCGGATTGATCGGAATCAATTCATTCGCAACGTGGCTTTTGAAGACGAACACGAAGTTCGCGGTGTAGAGGTCGCGCTTCAGCTCGCTGTGATCGGCGGGCGCGTAGTACACCATGTAGAAATCGACGCGCGCACGGAAGGGGGGATTCTGCATCTGTTCGAGCGCGACCTTCTTCACTTCGATATCGATCTCCGGCAGCGAGGAATTACTGAGGAATTTGTGGAGCGTATCGTCCTTCCGGTACGCATCCAAAATGCTGTCGGCAAGCTTGCCGTCGAGAAAGTACAGAGCCTTCGCGAAATCGTCGTGAATGGTGTAGCGGTTCCGCCGGTAGTAGAGAGCGCAGAACTGCGAGAGAAAATACTTCGCTTCGGCGTCCTGCGGTTGGTATTCGAGATTGTGGTAGTTAATGGCCTCGGCGCGGCCGAGATCATCGATGCGGATGACCAGGGGCCGGAAGTCTTGAAAGGTGCGAATGGTCCGCAGATCGATCAACGCGAGCGCCACGCAAACCAGCGCGAGCAGCGCGAGTGCGATCTTGAGATAGGTGTTCGTCACCATGGGGTCACCACAGGACTCGAGGTACAACCGCTTGGCATCTTCAAAGCTGGCATCGCGGTTCACGAGGCCTGCCTCGCGATCGCAGCCGGCACTTCGAGGAGCGCGGCCGATGAGCCTCCGGCGGTGCCGCTGAAAATGTGATTTGTCAGGGCGGGCACCTTGAGCAGGACATAGATGGACGCGAGAAAGGTAATGAAGAGGACCGGGAACCAGGCCATCAGCTGGACCGTGGAAAGAGTGCCGGGCGGCGGAAGACGGAGTGCTCCGACGATGAGGTTCCCGATGACAAAGACGGCCGCCGCGGCGATCACCTGGTAGAAGGCGTACTGCAGGAAGCAGCGGAACCAGCCCCAAAACAGCCACTCCAGCTTCGGGACAATGAAAAACGGCACGAAGATCGGGCCGACCAGCACGCAGACGGCGGTGGCGATGAAGCCGTAGGCGATGATGACGATGGCCACCGCCTGCGCCGCAGCGAGCAGAATAGTTACGATGACGTAGATGGTGGTGCCCAGAATGTCGCCCCAGGTTGGGGAATCCATGCGGATTTCAAAGTCGGCGATTTGCGTGATGACCGTCTGGAGTTGGGCCTGGTCGATCTTGCCCGACAGGAACTGCGCCTCGTCGGTCACGAGGCCATGGAAGCTGGTGCCCACGCCGGGAATGGGATTGCTGTAGTAATTGACCATGGCGAAACCGAAGCTGATGGTGAGCAGCAGGCTCGCGAAGTTGTCGAAGTGGAAAGGACTCCGGCCGCCTGCGGCGGCCAGCGCGGACTTGATCCCGTACCAGACGATGAGGATGGTGGCGAAGGAACGGAACAGATTCTGGCCCATAGCGTCGAAGAAGCCGAGATTGTTGGTGAGCAACTGGCGGATGGCTTGAAAGACAAACTGGAGGTAGTCGGTTTGCATGGAGGAAGCGGCTCCTTCGGCGTATGGGTTCGGACGAAACGGACTACGGCATGCGGAAGTTCTGGAGCGAATCGGTCAGCGTGCCGGTGACCTGGGCGATGTTGCCGGCGAGACTCGCGCGCCGGGTGATGTCGGCATTGATGGTGTTGGTGGTGACCTCGCGTTGTTGCTTGGCGGCGAGGGTTTGCTGCTCCAGCAAGGAAGCCAGGAGCTTGTTCGAATCCTGAGCGGTGCGAAGCGCCAGAACTCCCGCGGTGTTGATCTTGTTGAGTACCGAGACTTCGGTGTTGAGGTCCGCATCGCCCGAGAGCGAATCCTGTTCTAGGTTGGCAATCTGTGCCTCGACGTTTTGCGCGTTGTTGCGGATTGCGCCGATCGCGGCCATGGCCGTTTCGTTCGCACCGTCGGAGAGTTCGACCGACGCGTACTGCGATTCGACGCGCCGAAGTTCGTCGGGCGTCATGCCGGCCAGAACGCCAGGGTTGTAAGGCTGCAAGGGCGTCGTGGCCTGCTGATATCCGGCGTTCACAGCCTGGCCGGAATTGATTCCGGCAATCCACGGCGTAGTGTTGCCGTACGTGTCTTGCGCCGCGGCGTATCGCCATAGAGAGAACAGCGCCTGGTAGCGCGCCGGCATATTCTGAATGTTCTTCGCCATTTGCACGGCGAGGAGGTAGCTGGTCTGCAATTGAAGCAGTTGCTGCTGCAATTGGAAGTAGCGCAGCAGCGCGTTATTGTAGTTGGTGGGGTCATACACGACCGCGCCAACCTGGGCGTAGGCCGTCGCCACACAGAGGCTCGTTACCAACAGAAAAATCGCAGTCTTTTGTTTCATCGACATTGTTCCTTTCTCATCTCTAAAGATCCGAAGGCACGTTGTGACGTTGGTAGTCGGGAAGGGCCAGATCGCCTGAGAGATAGATCTTCACGCGATGGCCTTCGCGGATGGTGACGGTCGGCAGGAGATTGAGGAACCGGTCGAGGATTTGTTCCGCAGACTGGGCCGTGCTTTGCCCGAATCCTTCGCGGAAGCGATCGGCTCCGGATTGCGTCAGGAGACCTCCGGTGCCTGCTTCGGCCATGGCGCCGAGAGCGCCGATGGCGAGCGAGGCGCCGAAGATGCGCAGGTAGTGGTTGTTGACCTGATCCCGAAGGCCCGTGTCGCCGGCTTGGTTGAGGCCCTTGAACTGGTCGAGGGTGGTGGAATAGCCGTCGGGCATGAGCAGTCGATGGAAAACGACGGCCAGACGCGCCTGGCCAAAGGCTTCGACCTTGCGCGTTTCACCGAGAACCTTGCTGCCCGCCGGAATCAACACATGCTGGCGGTCGAGCGAATAGACGTCGCCGGTCACCAGGCATTCGATGGGGCCGGCGAAGGCTCCATCGAGACGGTTGAGCAGGACGCTTTCGAGGATGGTTCCTTCAAAGAGAACGTAGGTTTTCCCCGCCGCCACATTCGCAGCGCCGATGGATGTGGCGGCAGGGGGTTGCACCTCCTTTTTGTTTGGTTCGGTCTCCGCGGGACTCGCGGGAGCGCTGCGAACGGGAGTGGGGAGCGGGACGGCAGGCAGAGGAGAACCCGGTTGCATGTCTTTGAGAAGCTGCGCCATTTGCAGCGCCTCAGGAGCCGGAGGAACGGCACCGGGAGTTGCATTCTCGCTGGCGGCGGCCGCGGCCGGAGCGTTCTTCCGGTAGGTCAAGGCCACGTTCGAAGCAAACAGCGAAAGGTAGGTGCGCTTCTTGCGCTCCGCCTGGATAGCATCTTCGCCGCGTTCGGGCGGCGCGCCGCCTGCTTCCGAACCTGTCTGTCCGGAAGAAGCCGAGGCGCCGAGGATACGGCTCTGTTGCGCCAGCGCGTTTTGGGCCACGAGCTGCTCGCGCTGCTGCTCCTGAATGCGGTTCTGAAGCTCAGCAATCTTGGCCTCGTTCACCTCGACCGTGGGCATCGGTTGCGGTAGCAGTCCCGCGGTGCGCGTGGCCTGCTTCTTGCCGCCCGTCAGCCACATGATCACGACCATCAACACGGCCAGCCCCAAAATGAGCCAGGACTGCACGTTCTTGGGCAGGAGGCCAGGCGGCTTGGGAGCTTTGTCCTGAATGGGTTCGTTCATGTCCGCTCCCTCACTCGCCGGCGATGCGGCGCGCGAACGCGAGCTTCTTTTTGCCGACGGCCAGGTAGCCGTTGTCGATGATCTTCGGGGCGATGTACACGCCGTTTTCGAATTGGAACTGGATGAGGTTCGGCTTGCCGTCCTTCACTTCGTATAAAGCGGGTTTTTCCCTCGCGGCGCAGCGGACATAAGTAAAGGCGTCGTCGTGGTAGATGGCGGAGATCAGGAACGGTTCACGGCCAGCATTTGCGTCGAGCGTGTAGTCAAAGCGGAGTTTCGCGGCGTATTCGGAACGAAAGCGGTTCACTTGCTCCGCCACGCCCGCCTCGGCCGCGCGCACGCGGGTCTCGATTTGCTCGCGAAGGGTTTGCAGTTCTTTCTTGTAGACCTCGGCTTCGGCCGCGCGCACGTAGCCTTGCAGGCTCATAGCTCCGGAACTTTCCTTGGGCTCGACGAAGAGTTTCAGGTCCGGCTGGACGTTCGGCTCGCTGCTGATCTCCGTCAACAGGAAGGAATAGACGTGTCCGCTCGCGGTGATGAGATTGAGGTTGCTGCGGATGCCGGCCTGGGCGGGATGGACGTAGCAAAGGTTGTGCGCGCCGTTGATGATCCAGAATTCCCGGTCGCCGGTGGTGAAATCGAGGATCTCCTCGTTGTCGGGAAGAACCAGGAGCGTGGAATAGCGGACTTTGGCGCGGACGGGGATGACATCTTCCTTGGCCACTTTGACGACCCGTACCACCGTCACGCCATCCGCCGTGGCGTGCGTGGGCTTTGCCGGCACACCGGCGGGAAACAGCCCGGTGAGCGCCAGAAGTGAGACGAAACTGCGCTTTCGAAGACGAAACATTCTCCGCATCATCGTTTTGCTCCTCAGAACAGGATTTTTGCTGCTAGAGACTTCGCTCGTTCCGGCCAAAAGCCTGAAGCATCCAATCGACCCCGAAGACCGCGAGGGCGACTATGCCCGCGAAACCGAAGGGATAGACCAAAGCGAATTCCGCGTCGCCCAAGACGCCCTTCCAGAACTGCAACCACTGGCACGGGAATAAGCCACGGAGGGCAGTACCAAGAAGATTCCGGCGCTTGTCACTGGCGTGCTCCCGCCAGAACCTCCAGCCCCTTCGCGAAGCCGTGCGCCGCGAAGGCTTCCGCGCGCTTGCGGTTGTCGTAGGGATCGTTGGTGTACAGCCAATAGCTTTTCCGATCGACGCACAGGTTCGCGACCTTGGCGAGTTCCGGGGTCTTGATCAGGAACTGTTGCTTAGGGAGGAGCCCGGCGATCAACTCGATCTCGTTTTCGTTCAAATGAAACTGCCGCCGGTATAGCTCGCGGTCCATGTCCGGATTCGCGAGGAAGATCTTCGTCGCGCAGCTTTCGAGGATGATGTCGAGCAGATCGGACCGGCGTAGGTCGTCGAGGGATTGCGTGGAGAGGATCATGGCGGCGTTGTGTTTGCGCCAGGTCTTGAGAGCCTCGACTACATACCGCTGAATGCTGGGGTTCTTCAGGAACACCCAGGCTTCGTCGATGAAGAAGGCCTTGAAGACGGACGCGATGGCGCGGTCGCGGATGACGGCGTTGGCGCGGTGCAGGATGTAGAACAACAGCGGTTCCAAAAGCTCGGGTACCTGGCTCATGCTCTGAAAGTCGAAACACTGAAACCGAGAAAACGAGAGGGTGTCGTCGGCGTTGTCGAACAGGAACCCGAACTGTCCGCCACGGGTCCACTTGGCGAGGCGCTCGGACAACGAATGGGGAAGGGTGTTGGTCAGAACGCCAAGCGTGCGCAGGGCAGGATCGACGGCGTACAGGTTTTCGATTTGGGCGTAGATTTCGCGCTCGACGGCCGGATCAGGTTCGAAAGCTCCAGACCCTTGCAGCAGGACCTTGACGAACAAGGTGAGGAAATCCAGGTTCTCTTTGGTAGGCGCCAGCGAGAACGGGTTAATGGAAAACGTAGCGGACTCCGCGCCGACACTGACGTAGGAGCCGGCGAAGAGCTGCGTCAGGCTTTCGAAACTGCCGCCGAGGTCGAAGATGAAAGTGTGCGGCCCGTATTTTTGTAAGTTGGTGATGAGGAAATTCAACAAGAAAGACTTGCCGGAGCCGGTCCGGCCCAGGATCATGCTGTGCGCGACGTCGTGATAGTGGAGGTTCAGGAAGTAGGGCGTGTTGTGACAGGTCTCAAGCACCGCGAGATATTCCTGGCGCAGGTGCGTGTTCCGGGGCTCTCCCGGGTGCAGGGTAAAGAGAAACGAAAAGTCCGCATAGTTGGTGTTGAGCAGATACAGGGTGCGCAGGTTGAAGGCGTGGTTTCCGGGAACGGCAGCGAGGAACGCGTTCAACAGGTTGTAGCGCTCGTCGTAAAGCTCGGCGTCGTGGACGCTGAAGACCTTGTAGAACTCCGCCGCGGCGCGGTCCACCGCGCCCAGGTCCAGATCGTAGAGGACCACGGTGAGAGAAAACTCGCCGAAGTAGTTGCCGTGCAATTCGATCTCTTTGATTCCTTCGCCCAGTTCCCGGACTTGGGACTCTTTCCAATCGTCGAGCAGCGCGTCCTGCGGCGCGGTGTCGTTGAGATTGACCTGGCTGAAAAACGACCGCTTGGTGTTGTGGAAGTGGCGACGCTTGGCTTGGATCGCGCGCCGGGTCGCGCCGGGATCTTGCTTCTTCCACTCCGTCACCACGTAGAAGTTGGCTTGCACTTCCAGAAGCCGTTTGAAGATGAGGGGGAAGCTTTGCGCCTAAGGCTCTTTGAGCGTGAGGACTTTCACGAAGTAGTCGTCCACGCACAGATGCCCGCGGTGGCATTCGAGGTGCGAGGCACTGACGTAATAATCGAGAAAGGTGTCGTGTTTGAGCCGGGCGTGTTCGAGCTTGTGCGGCGCGAAATTCAGAATCTGCGTGAGCATGCGAAAGGCTTGGTGTTTGTCGAGAAGTAGGACGGTCAGAAAATCGGCAACCTGGAGAAGGAAGCTGCCCACCTTTTGCAGCAGCGTGGACTGCGCCCTGACGAGTTCGCGATCGAGTAGCACCACCTGCTTTTGTGTCGAGAACCAGGCCTGCAGTTCCCCCAGGGCCTGCGCGGGACGTTTCGGAATTCCGAGAAGCACGCTGCCAAGCGAACGTGCGGAGCGGGACCCTTCGAACAGGACGACGTAGTAGATCGACAGCGCGAACAGTTTTTCGGACTTGCTTTCGAGGTGGGCGATGCGGTTTTGGATGGCGGCGTCGACCACGGCGTTCCCGTAGAGCCGGTGAGGGATGGCCGGGTGGTTGCGCTTGAAGAGATATTGGTAGAGGCGGTAGTCGTCGCCAAACAGTTTCAAAGCAGATTCGAGGCGCTTGGTGAGCGCGTCTAACGCAGCGCCGTCGAGGCACTCGTAGTCCACACCGCGGACTTCGAGGATCACCCCGAGGTCTCCGGATTTGGTTAGAAAGATGTGGTCGTCGATGAACCCGTAGAGGTTTACCTGGGCGTTGAGCGTACCGGTGTCCTGGTAATTCTTGAAGATGCGTTCGAGCCTAAGCATGGGGAATCCTGCGAATGGTGACCGGAGCGAACTTCGCGGGGTCGTACTGGGTGCGGAGTTTCGCGGAGGCCAGGAGCAACCGCAGAATCTGCGGATCGGTTGCGGTGGCCCAGCGCGCGACACCGTAGAGCAGCAGAAACATCAGCAGGCCGCCCGCCAGACTGCCGAGCAGATTGAACGTGCCGGCGCCCACGCACATGGCGAAGAAAAAGAGTTTCCGCTCCGCTCCCAGGATGGTGAGCGGCCGAGACACCGAACGATGCACGGGATTGATCCGCCGGGAATTGCTCATCTCCGCTCCTTGTACGCTCTCATCGAAAAGTCCGCTCTCACGGGAAGAGCCAGGCTAGGAAGTTCACCGCGGCGATGGCCATGCCGACGCCAAAGAGCACTCCGGCGATGACGCGTTTGGAACCACCCTCACCGAAAGCGAACGTCAATCCCGAGACCACGATGGCAACAAGCGACAGCCCGCGCGCGATGGTACTGGTGAAGGCCTGCTGCAGAACGTTCACGGCGTTCTCCCAGGGAGAGTTCGCCTGGGCGAAAGCGGGCGCGGCCAGAACAAGGGTGATGGCCGCGCCCCAAAGGCCGCGCAACGCGGAGCGGAATCGCTTGACGTGCCATGGAAGTCTTTTCATGAAAGGGGTCTCCCGTCCGAAGGGAAGCGCATACGAGGAGAGTTCTCGCGCTACTTACGCAAGCCGAAGGAATCCGTCCGCGGCCGACCCTCTGTTCACGGCGTATTTCCGTCCCCGGGGAAATATTGGGAGCACGAGCTCCTGGAACAGCGTGGCTCCATGGATTCTTCCGATCCGGCTCTTCGCGGGAAGTTTGCGACGAGAACTCTCCCCACATGTACCTAATCTGTGTTTGGCGAGGCAAAATGTGTCGCGTCAAATCCAAAATATTTTTCTTTTCCGAAATGGAGGCGGAACGAAACAGAAAAACGTCTAAAACAAGCGCAGCTGAGCATCGTCCTGTGTCTTGTGTCGTGGGGCGCGGGCGATGCGCCGAAGCTTGCCAAGGAGCCGCTTCATCCGCTGGCGGGAGGCGTTCGAGTACACGGCGGCGGGTCCGCCGGGTTTTGTATCGCGGGCGGCGTTCAGTTTGAACTGGACCAGGAGTTCTAGATCTTCCCCCGTCAGTATTCCTCGCTGCTGGCAGCGATGCAGAAAGTGCCGGAGAAGCGCGGCGCGCTCGATCGGTTCCGGCGTGTCGTAGGTGGACGGTGCGTCGGAGAACGTTTCCGTGGTCGCACCGAAAACCGGAGAGCGGCATTCGCGTTCGGCCCACTCGAAGGCGTGGCGCTTGAGGATGCGGGAGATGGCGAACGCGACATGGGAAGTCCTGTCGTAGAATTCGGGCGAGCCGAGGGTCTGGAGGAGGGAAGCAACGGCATGCTGGGCGATGTCGTCGGTCGAGAGCGAGGGATAACGGGAAGCGACCTGCCGCGACGTGGCATGCAGCATGGGGATGAACGCCAGCAGAAGCAAATCGCGCAGCGCACCGACATCGCTGTCCGTTGCCGTGGTCTGCAGAAGCTCCGCGAGGATCCGGTCGGCAGCGTGCGTTCCGTTGCCCGTGCTGCGGGAGGCATGCAGGTAGGCGACAAGATTGGAGGAGGACGGAAATGCGGACAGCAGGGAACGGGAATCGGCGAACTCCTGGTAGCGCTCCTCGTGATGCCGCTCCGCGAGTTGTACGGTCAGACTGCGTTCCAAGGCGCAGATGAGACAGCGGCAAGTCGATTCTCGGCTCATCAGTGCTCTCCTTGGCGGAGGTGGATGGCGCGCTCGCAACAGTTCACGTATGGCTGGATGTGTTGCCGGCAGTGGGGACGTGGCCGGCAATCCCTGAGGTCGGCGCTCTCGAAATGCGGGGCGCAAGACCAGGGCTCATATACCGGGAAACGGTGAAGAGCGGGTAACTTTTCTTTTTTCGGCCGCAATTCCGGACACACAAAAAAAGGCTCTCCGGCAACGCCGGAGAGCCTTTCTGAAACGGCGGCCTAAAAGGCCGGAGCATCAGGTTCGGTAGCGTCGCCGCCATTCGCCGGTGTGAGAGCGGCTTCGGGCTCGGCGCGGTCGAGCTTGCGAACCACGTCGGCGCGGATCGACCACGAGGTGATCTTGGTCGCCGCGGACTTCTTGCTCTTGCCGTTCGGCCGCTCGTAGGTACTGCTGACGAGTTCGCCTTCGACGAGGACATGCGCACCCTTCTTGACCGCGGTCGCAACATGATCCGCCAGCCGTGGCCGAAAGATGCAGACGCGGTGCCACTCGGTCTTAAAGGCCCATTCGTCTTCGGCGTTCTTCCAGGAGCGCTGCGTGGCGACGGAAAGAACGGTGAACTTAGAACCGTTGTTCCGCGCTTGACGTTGCTCCGGGTCGGCTCCAACGAAGCCCACGAGGGTTACTGAGTTGAGGTAAGACATTTTTTGAATCTCCTTTTTCTGCCCCATTTTCTTGGGGCACTCAAAAGCGAGGGCTTCTGCTTCCAAGGCAAGCGGCTGCATTCTGGGAGGGAACCCAACGTCTTTAGGGCGGAACCGGGAAAGCAGAAGCCGCGAAGCTGCCGGACGCAGGAATTAGCCCGAAGCAGTGCCCAGGAAAAGGAGCGGCAGAAAAAGAACGGCCTACCGGACTCAGCGCGAATCGGCGTGAGGAGTAGAACGACACTAGCAACCACAGCGGGAAAAACGGGACAGAAGTTGGGGAGCCTCCGGAATGCGCGCTCAGGCCAGGTGAGTGGGACTCGCGTTGCGAGAGGCAACGACTCGCCGCCGTATCGGCCACCGGGCAGAGGCAAGCGCGTTCACAGCGACGGAAAGAGTGCGACCACACTGGGAAAGAAGCCATCCTAACGGAGCTTTGTGCGCGCCAAATCCCAGAGGCGATACACCTCCGGAACAAAGTTTCGCAAGCGCTGGGCACTGCCTAGCGGGATTCTTCAAAGGTTCTCGTCCAGTCGCCGTGCGTTGCGGCAGGAGCGAGTCTTACCGGTGGAAGAGGGCAGCGGCACGCCATGTCAGTGCCGGTGCGTGATTCTCGACCGAGCCCGCGGCCACCGCACGCGTGCGGCCGGAAAACTGCGCGGTCATCAATCGGACGTCTTCCATCAACTCCATGAGAACTTCCGGAGCAGGCTCGACCGCGTTGAGAAGATTCCGGCAACCTTCGCAAGATTCGGCGTGCTGGAGACGCTCCGCAGACAACACTCCGCCCGATACGCAGGCTTGAACCTCGTTCGGGGTAAGGCACTCGGGCGTCGGATAACTGGAATTCCTCAGGCGCTCCGAATAGGTTGCCAGCAACTGATCGGTTGACATTCCGTTGGCCGCTCCTCGAATTTCAGCCGCGCGAAGGTAATAGGGCTTCGTTTCCGTCCGTGGGCCTGCAGAGCCTGTTTTTCCCATGACTTCCTCGTACAGGGATGGCAGCTCTTCCTGGCGAGCCGGGGTAAGGAATCGATTCCAGGATTCTTTGCGTTCCATTTCTAGCACTCCCATAAAGACTAGGTCACAACGGGCGATTGAGGGTCCGTGTCGAACACCTTGCCCCTTCACTCTCTATAACCCGTTTATCCCGAAAGTTTTTACAGGGCCATTTGACCTCTATAAGTCTTTGTCTTGCTAATACTTACGTAAGGTCTGGCGAAGGCGGTGCAAGCGAACTGCCGCGTTCCCGTAACTCAGGCCCAGACGGCTGGATATTTCGGGGAGGGTATAGCATTCGATGAGCAGCTTCAGCAGCTGTTGGTCGGCGGGCTCGAGGCCCGCGAGAAGCTCGTCCCGCAGTTGTTTCGTGCGGGTCAGTTGTTCCGGTGTTGCCGGCTTTTCGACCCGCGGGGACGGTGTTTCCAGCTCCTCAAGCGGAACCTGCTGCGCCAATTCGGGCGCCAATTGGGTCAGGGCGTCGCGAGCGACGTTTCTACAAACCGCTCGGAAATAGGATAGGAAAGCGTCGGGGTCCTGCAGCTGCCCAAAGTCACCATATTTGATCATGCGCTGGAAGGCTTCCTGGGTCACGTTCCTGGGTGCTTGGGGAACCGGAGAAGCGGACGGTCTAGGCGCAGTCTTTCGGCAGGAAGGGCAGGGGGATGTTTCAGGAGAAGAGATGCAGTGAGTCGAATGCCACGCGGTACGGATTCCGACGGAAAGAGTGCCCAGACCCTCCCCGATTTTCTGCGCTAACGGAAGCGGGCTAGTGCGGGAGCGAACGATCGCGCTCTTCGCCCGATGCTGTTCGCGCGCCGTCGGCCTTTTTCAAAAGGCTTTGCCGTTCGGCCGCGTAGATTTCCGCCCACTCATAGAGCCGCGCATTCTGGATGGCCACGGCCGCTGGAATGGCCAGGGATTTCGCCATGCGAAAGTGCTCGGTCGTGAATGCGCGCGGACGGGTATTGCCAATCGAGAGCAAGCCGAGAACGGAATCGCCCACGACCAGCGGCACGGCGATCCAGCAGCGGATGTTGGCGAGTGCTTTCGTCTCTCTCCAATCGGCCTCGTCGTGCGTGTCTGCGATTTGCACGCTCTTTTTCATGAGCAATACTCGCTGCAAGAATGCATTCTGGCTTGCCTCAAGTGTGACAACCGGTCTGTTGGCGGGAGCCGGTGGCGATTCGCGGGCTACAAACAACCGTCCGCCGGCCTCCGTGAGGATCACACTGGCCGAGTCATACGGGATAATTTCGAGAACGCAGCGCAGCAAAGTGTCGAGCACGACGTCCATGCGAAGGTTCTGCGTGAGCGCCAGGGTGGCCTTTCGGAGAGCCTCCGCCTCGGCGCGGGACGCCTCGGCTTGCTCGCGAGCCGCTTCGGCGGCGACGAGATGCTGGGCAACCTGGCCGTCCGCGAGTCTTCGGGCGGTGACGTCCATCGCCGTACCGACCAGTTCGCAAATCGCGTTGCCGGCATCTCGGACCGGAAAGCCGTTGACCCACACCCAACGAACCAGGCCGTCCGACCGGACAATGCGGAACTCTTCATTCAGATGCCCCGTGTGTACAGCCTCTTCGAGTTTCGCGAGTACGTGCACGCGGTCGCTCGGATGAATCAGGTCCGCGTATGAGGAAGGATCCCGCGCAATGCTCTCTAGGGAACGGCCGGTGATGCTTTCGTAGGCGCGGTTGACGTAAAGAACTTTCTTGGTGGAAGCATCGAGGGTCCAGAATATTTCCTGGATGTTGTCCGCCATTTGCCGAAGACGCTGCTCGGTTTCGCGAAGCGAATACTGGGCCGCGACTCGTTCCGTCGTATCGCAGAGAATCACAACGTGCCGTCCGGGGAGGTAGTTGGCGGCGGTGTAATGCACGAAGACCTTGGAACCGTTCGGGCGAAACAGTTGGACTTGTCCGCGCTGGTAGGTGCGTTCCAGGAAGGTTCGCCATTGCCTCTCGAACTGTTGGCGGTCGGCATAGAATTGCGCAAAGGAGTGGCCGACAAGCACGGCGGGGGGCGCTCCCAAAAGCGCGAAAGCGGCGGGATTCGCGTCCAGGCAGACCCCCTGGTCATCGAGAATGAGGATCCCGTCGAGGGCATGCTGGTAAACGGACGTGAATTCACGCTCAGTGGCGTAGATGCCTTTGCGCCCGACATACCAAGCGCGGACGTGGAGAAATGCGGCACAGCCCAGGGCGAGCAAGACGGCTGCGAGGGCGGCTACGGCAAGGTTCGAGGTATAGACACGGTCTCCAAGCACAATCACAAGCAGGACGATGGCCACCGCGAGGAGGAGAAGAGAGCTGACTCGGAACCACAGGGGAGTGTAAGCCTCTGGAGTGGAGTCTTCGTGTGCTGCCGCGAGACTGTGCTTCGGAATCATGGAGCGTTAGCCACTGATACTGTTACGGTTCCGTTAGAATGCTACGCGCGGCTCTCGGCGGGAGTCAAGCGACAGACCGGGAGCATACGGAGTCGCTTGCCAGCAACGTGACCTAACGAGCCAACATGGGTCGCGGAGCGAACCACGCCGCGCTTCTGTAAAATCGTGATCATTCCAAGCCCCGCCTACCAAGAATGCGGCGGAACGCCGCCGATCACGCGAACCTTGAACGAGCGTCTGCCTTTATCGTTCGTTCGCGGCCGCACGCAAGGGGTCGGTCAACGGCTACCGCGCCGGCGCCTGAGAATGGTCTTGTAGATCGGTTCCCCATAGATTTGTTCTTCAAGTTTCTTCCACCTTATTGCGGCCAGTGAACTCGGCGGGGCAAAGCCCATGAACTCTGCCCGCTTGGCAAGCCCCGCGTAACTGAGGGTGGTTCTCGTGTCATGCTTGAGCCTGACCAAAACCTCGGCAGTGCAGGTGCTACCCAGGATTCCCATTTGGTGCAGATCGCGCGCAAAGTCTTGCTCGGGATAGATCAATTCCGCGGCAAAGATCTCCGCCGCAATCTCGATGGGGTTCGATTCGTTCGATAGATCGCAATACGAGAGGGAAAGCCCGGCATCGACGTAGTGATGCTTCAATTCGTGCGCCATGGTGAAAACCGTGGGGTCCTCCGGGAGGCTTTTCGCCAACAGCACTTCAGAGCCCAAGTCATCGTGTACGTAAGCTCCCCGGAGCTTATGTAACTTGTGTGGCCATAAAGTGATGCGGATGCCTTCGGCGCCGTAGATCCGGCGCAAATCCGAGCGAAGGACGCGAGGCGAAGTGATTCCGAATCGTGCGCGGGTTTCCCGCGCGAGCAGTTTCATCCGCTCGTAGTATTCGGACCGGTCCATTTATCACTTGGATTATTATCGTTTCCTACCCCTCTTGTAAACCTGTCGAGCGCGCCGGTACTCGGCCCACAAGCGGAGTTCCTCGAGGTCGTTATCGTGCAGCCCGCGCGCGGTTCGCAACAGCGCCTCGACTTTCTTTTCTTTGGGGCTTTCCGTGTCGCTTTTGGGAAAGAAGTCAAGGATCGATACTCCAAGTGCGCGCGCGAGTCGGTCGAGATCGTCTAGAGTCGGCTCATACGTGCCGGTCTCCCATCTTGAAACTGTATTGGGGACGACTTCGATCATGTTTGCGAGAGCTTCCTGCGAGAAGCCTGTTTTTCCGTAGTTGGTGCGGAGTTCACGGATTCGGCGCGCGACGTGGTCGCGCATGCTTGGGGTCTTTGCCATGGTTGCCTCCCAAAATCGGTATCCTGAACCGGGAAGACTATATCCTGTAACGGTTGACAATAAAATCAGGATTGTGATGTGCTGTTATGGGAGAAGCAGTGTACTGTTTTAGGAGGAGATGGCGATGGCTCGGAACCGATTTTGCAGTGTGGGCTTGGACCAGAGATGCCAAGACTCGGACGGCGAAATTCGCCGCAAGCGAGGAGATACGCGCGTCGCATCGTTGCGCGATACCTACGGTGAGGACTTTGCCGCCGGTTATCGGTCGGACATGAAGTTCGGAACGCTCCTCGAACGCGAAGGAGCCGAATCGCTATCGGAGCTGGTCAAGCGCCGGGCAAAGTGAACCGGCCCTGTCCGGACCGGCATACTGCAGGCGCCATCGGGTAGGGCAGGGCGGAAGGCGGCAAGCAAACAGGGCTGCGCGACGCAGCAGGACGCTGGACGGAAGCGTTTCGACGGAGGAGGCCGTATGTCAAAGGGTTTGGACAGCCTGAAGCGCATCGTTGTGCTCATGATGGAGAACCGCTCGTTTGACCACATGTTGGGAGGCCTGAAGGCCAAAGACCACCGCATTGATGGCCTGGACGGCACGCAAACAAATCCCGATACCACGAACGTGCGAATTCCCGTGCAGCCCCTTGCGGATTTTCAGGGCCAGCTCGATCCGGATCCGGACCACCACTTCGCCGGCGTGGACCTGCAGATCTTTGGCGCGCCTCCGGCGACCGGACGCGTTGCGAACATGGAAGGATTCATCAAGAGCTACTACGAGCAGCAGCACAACATCGAGCAGTCCCACAAGATCATGTACTACTTCCCGCCGGATCGGCTGCCCGTACTGACCGGGCTAGCCACGCAGTTCGCGGTTTTCAACGGCTGGTTTTCATCGATACCGGGGCCCACCATTTGCAATCGCGCCTTTGCTCACTAGGGCACTTCGTTCGGCCAGGTGGGCATGAACATTTTCGAATGGAAGGGTCCGTATTTAAGCATCTATGAACGAGTGCTCCTCGCGGGCCGAACCGCCAAACTCTATTACTACGACGGGCCAAGCTCTACGATGGAGATTGTCAACCTGCTGCGCAACCAATCGAAGATATTTGCGACCTTTGACCGGTTTCTCGCGGACTGCGCGGCCGGCGAACTGCCGGACTACAGCTTCGTCGAACCCAACTACAACGACCATGACGGAGATGATGCCGCCGAAGCTGTTTCCGATCAGCACCCCGACCACAACGTGCAACACGGAGAAATTTTCATCTCCAAGGTATATAACGCCATTTTCGAAAACGAAGCGCTGTGGGGCAGCACCGCGCTCCTGATCGTCTATGACGAACATGGGGGAATTTACGATCACGTCGTACCGCCTACGTGCCCGCCGGACGACACTGCCTTCATCGCATCCGCGGAAGCGACAGAAACGGGTGCGGCCTTTACATTTGACCGCCTCGGTGTGCGGGTTCCCGCGATTCTTGTATCGCCGTGGGTGACGAAGAACTGGGTCGTGCCTGGTCCCGGAGCACGTGGCGGACGCACCTTTGATCACGCTTCCATTCCCGCCACGGTGATGAAGTTTCTGCTGAAGGATTTTGATCCCAACGGGCTCTCCGCGGCCGACAAGCAGAAGTTCCTGGCCAGTTCCCGGCGCGAGAAAGCCGCGGATACCTTTCTCGACCTGCTGGGCGATGCCAAGCAGCCGGACGACGACATACCGAGCTTTGAGGTTCGCTAGGAGGCGCAAAATGTCGCGATCGAAAAAAATCATTCGCATTCCACGGCCCCCAGCGAGTTCCTTTGACAAGGATCGCCCCGCGGGAGCCCTGCTCAAGGCGCAGACCGTGCATCTCCGCCATGGACTCGCGAAACATCTGCAAAAGGTCACCAGACATCTCGAGAAGGTCGCTACCATCCTTGCCGTCGACTTGGACGCCATTCGAACGGAAGGCGAAGCCGGCGACTATGCTCGACGAGTCATGGCCATCCTTCACCCACGCGGCGGCAGGGACCGCAAGTAAAGGAGCGTCCATGTTTCGACTTTATTTCCTCATTGTATTGTTGGTGCTAGCCTCTCCGCTCCGTGCTCAGGAGGAGAGCAAGCTGGGAGCGGAATTCCGCAAGGAAGGCGAGTCCCTGAGCGGAAGCTGTACCAGCTTTCGATCGGCCCTCAGTTGCGCCGAAGTGTTGTTCACGGGTCAGCCGATTCACATCGCCGTGGGGAGTCTGGCGCCCGAGAATGGCTTTGGTGCGGGTGCCGCGTTTGTTGCGCACTACACTCCAAACGATTCCTGGCGTCTGAACTGGGACGTGGATGCGGTTGGTTCGATCAATGGCTCCTGGCGGGCGGGCGCGTACATGAGAGTGATCTTCACGCGGCCTAGGAGAATTGTCGTTGTGAAGGGAAGGCACCCCACGAAGAGCGAGCCGGCCAGTCTCGAAGATCCGGTCTTCCATCTCTATGCCCAGACTATCTCCTTGAACAAGCTGGATTACTTTGGCTTGGGGCCTTCGACGTTGCCGAGTGCTCGTTCGTTTTACGGCATGCGGGAGACGATTCCGGGAGTGAACGTATGGTGGCCCATTTACCAGCCTGCGAAATTTCAAGTATCGCTGTACGGTGAACTCAATGGGCGGCTCGTCGCTATCCGGGGAAGTCAGGGACAACCGAGTCCGTCGATCGAGCAGCTGTTCAGCGAAGCAACCGCTCCTGGGCTGACCAGCCAGCCGGGTTTTGTGCAGCATGGAGAAGGGTTGCGCTTCAAGACCACGTCCCTGTTTCTCGCCGACCATCTGCGCCTAAACTATTTCCTGACGTTTCAGCAGTTCCTTGCCCCGGGCGATTCCCAGTTCTCCTTCCGGCGGTTCAACGTTGATTTGTCGCACCAAATTCCGCTGTACTCGACAACGAGACGCTCCTTGGAGAACAACCACAATGGTCCCGACGATTGCTCCAAGAGCCTCGACGAGCACGTGTGTCCGGCCATCACGCGGAACCTCGAAGGCCACCTGGGCATTCGGCTGTTCGTCTCGGAGTCCATGGCGGCGTCTGGACACGTTGTTCCTTTTTACTTCCAGCCCACCCTGGGAGGCTCGGACATCAACGGGAATCCTTCGCTCGGCAGCTACCAGGACTATCGTTTTCGCGCGCCCAATGTCCTCTTGCTGCGAGAGAGTTTTGAACATTCGATTTGGAACTTGCCGGTTGGTTTCACCTTTATGGTGGATGAAGGCAAGGTGGCGCTCACGCGCGGCGACATGGACTTCCGCCATCTCGATCACAGCTTCTCGACGGGTCTTACGCTGCGAGCGGGGGGCTTTCCCCAGGTGTATCTGCTGTTTGCTTGGGGCGGGAAGGAAGGCACGCACACCATCGCAAATGTGAATACCTCGCTGCTCGGGGGCGCGGCGCGGCCGGCACTTTACTGAAGGACTCGCTAAGCGGTAAGGGCCAGAATCAGGCGGGTGAAAGAGACGCTCCATCGTCGTAGAGTCCGTGGAATGCCATGCAATCGTTTCGGAAGGAGAGGTTCCTCATGGGAACTTGCGCAGCGCAGACGTTTACGGGTATCACGGCGGACAAATGGCAGGTGCTTCAGGCCAAGGCCGCGCAGAGTAGCATCGTCATGAATGGAGACAATGGGGAAACCTCGCAGCAAGGCTTCATGTTCCGCTGGCAATACGATGCGGTTTCGACAACGCTGACCATCCAGTGTCTGGATCATCCCTTCTGGGCGCCATGCGGGTCGGTGAATGGCCGAGTCCATGATCTTGTCGAGGCGACGGTAGGCGGAACGACGGAGTCGTAGGCAACCCGAGTATGCCCGCATGCCTTACCGCGACTTCCGACTCTTGTTTTACGCCTGCCCTGAAAGAGATTTCCCTCCAACGGCTCCGAGATCCTGACTCTGGGTAACGGTATGGATCCGGAACGACGCGTTGCGCGGTAGAAAACGCCATCTCGGAACAACGACCTCCTCGTCTGGAAGTTTTCGAGGTTGCCTCCCCGGCACCGCAGTGCGCTGCCAGACCGTTTTGACACGCTGATTTCGTCCCCAGGCGGCGATTGCCAAAGCGTGTCCGAGGTCCTTGACCCAACCCACTCTCGGAAACGTAAATCAAGTTGACTAATAGTAGAAATAAAGTAGAATGATAGTCGCGTTCCAATAGGAGGTCTTCATGGACACGGCTATGCTCGTCGAACCCGAGAAGCAACGGAAGAGGCTGCTCTCCGACCTGCTCCAAGAGGCCGGTCTGCGCGTCCAGTCGTTCGATACCGCCGAAGAGGCCGTCGACCAAGTGGAAAGGGTTGCCCCGGACCTGATGATCTTGGAGATGAAAATGCCATCCCGGTCCGGGTTAGAGGTGCTGGAGCAGCTGAGGGGATACGGAATGCCCGTCATCCTCATTACCGCCAACGAAACCGTCGCTCTCAAGCACGACCTGTATTCGGTCGGAGACGTGGTGCCGGGTCCAATCGCGAACAAAGATCTAAGGACCCGCATTCGAGGAATTCTGAAGAGACGCTCGCGAACACCGCGAGCCCAGCGATGGGCCTCGCACCCCGTTGCTTCGCACGTGTTGCCCGAGTTGCACGATCCGGTTACGGGACGACTGGATGCGGGACGCATCGCCGAGTTTTTGGGCACCCCCTTGACAGCCTTCGCCAGGTTCTCGGGTATTGGCGTCGCCGCGCTGCACAAGAGTCCCGCTTCCGCTTCTTTGCAGCAGGTTCTGATTCCGATTGCGCGAAGCCTAACCATACTGTCGCAACTGTTAGGCTCCAAAGAGAGCATTCGGGCCTGGATGAATAGCCCGCATCCGGATCTAGGTGGGCGGACCCCCATCGGTGTCGTGCTGGAAGGGAAGAGCAAAGCCGTGTCGGATATGCTCGAGGCCGCTCTCGCCGGACAGCCTTCCTGATGCTCCCCGAAAAGGACCTGAAAACTGCGCTGCGCAACATCGAGGCGGCGCCAGCCCACGGTCCGTTCAGCCGGTGCGTTGGCCTCCATCATCTTGTGCCAAAGTTACGGAGCGCACCGGCCGATCCTCCGCAGCCGCTTTGGGGCTTGGGCAGCAAGCAAGGGGGCGGACGCTTTACGCCTCGGAACGCGTTCGAGACCGTCTATCTCGCCGAGGACATGGTGACGGCTCTCACCGAAGTTGTCGCGGTGGTGACGAGCCTGCCGGGGCGTCCGGGGATGCTCGAAACCCATCCCTGGGCCATTGTTGTCGTTCGCGGACTGTTGCTGTCCGTTCTCGATCTCACTCGGTCCGACCTGGTTGCGAAGCTGGGATCGAGTCACCAGGAACTGACCGGCGCGTGGCGCTATACGCAAGAGCAAACCGGCGAGGCTCCGACGCAGCTGCTGGGCCGCATATGTCACGAAAGCAAATTGTTCGACGGCATCCGCTACCCGTCCAGCAAGAACCCGCCGCACGGCGTGTGCCTCGCGGTCTTCCCGGATCGTTTGAAGCCGCCCGCTTTTCTGGAAGTGTACGATCCCTACGGGAACCTGGCGCAGCGGTTGCCGTGAAGAAGCCGGAACGGGAATCCTGTTCGTCCTTGGCCGTCAAAAGATCTAGCACCCTTCGGTTGGGAATCGGCGACGCAGACCGACCGCCGGGGGAAAGACGGGAGAGCCGATGATTCCTAAGGACAAAGAGATCGACGTTATTCTCGGTTTGGTCGCCGGATGTATTTCGTTTTTCGCCCTGCAGGGTTGAAATTTCGGAACGGTTCTTTATCGAGAACGCAAGTTAAAGCGGGCGTTGCAAACGGAGATCCAAGAGCTGTCGCCGTGGCTTCTGAGAAACCTGAAGACTCTCGAGTGCATGATTCAGTTGTCGCGCCTCGAAGAACTGGCCAATCACGCCCCTGTGCCGGTACCGGTCCAGGTTCACGCGGAGCATTTCCCGGAAATCAATCTGAGTCTGTCCGGGCCTGAGCGGATCTCCATAAACGGGATCTACAACTTGATTTATCGCATCAACGGCTATTTTGAAAAAATCATCGATGTGGACCCGCGTTGCGCCGAGGCAGCAAAGGGCTGTTGCTTAGCACGCGGAGAGTCGAGGTTGAACTTTACGGCTCTCTCATCGTTCTGCAGCGCTGAGATATGCTCGGCGATGTCGGCTCGTCGACCAAATTCGGAGCGACCTTCTGGTCTACTACCAGGCAAACTAAGAAGCCGGCGAATTGTCGAGCCAAAAGGGGAATTCTCACTAGCATTGCCGGGATTCGGGGTTTAGAGGCTCGAGAGTCACTCCGTTTTCTCCTTTTCGAATTCTTGAGTGAAAGCCGCATCGTTGACAGATGAACTCTTCATTCCAGTCCTTATACTTCTTCGGACGAAGGAAGAAGTTGTAGAGCAGCGCGGCGAGAAGATAGGTAGGGAGCACTAAGAGGTAGCCCACCAAAAGAGCTCCCATCAGCCAGGATAGCTTTACGCGCACTGCGAATGACATCAGGACGAAGAAGCCCAGAAGCCAAAGAACTACTGGCGCGGCGTAGGGCAATTTCCTAGGTTGACTCACGTCCTTGGACAAACGGCTCTGGCTCGTTCCTCGGTACCTCCCGAAAAGCAGGCCGTCACCAGTCCCCGCAAGGAATCCTAAGATTCGGCCGCGCGATTCATACACACCCGCGGCATGGATCAACGACGCCCTCGTTACGTCGCTTGAATTGCAATTCGGGCAAACCATGGTCAGACGGGGAATAGGTGACAGGTTACAGGGGACAGGGCGGAGCAAACAGAACGCGGCGCAAACCGTCGACCTGATCTCCGGACTCGCTGCCCGCAGCACATGCAGTTTATAGCAACCATATAAGAGCTAATCGCAATTTCTCATATTAGATAGAAAAAGGCTGTGGCTTCATGGCATAACTCTTTTGTCAGGAAGAAATTCTGCCAAGAAGGAGCAACAGCCTTATGACTGCAGAGTGTAACCAGTTTGTCTTT
>Ga0187819_10000157_pt1 | contig 31403 bp, 27 predicted proteins | sample NC_wetland_sal_i_15_FD_132411 | JGI IMG/M metagenome (GOLD analysis project Ga0187819, IMG submission 132411) | Wetland sediment microbial communities from Neuse River Estuary, North Carolina, USA - SO4_4 | ecosystem: Environmental > Aquatic > Freshwater > Wetlands > Sediment | place: USA... | reverse complement strand
TCGTGAGTTTCATTGAGCGGAATCGGCATGGCTATCGTCTCGGCGCAACGGCGCTGCGCGGCCCTGTGCTTTCCGCTTTGCGGCGGAGTTCCGGATAATGCGCCACGAAGTCAGCATACATGCGCTGCAAGCCTTCGCGCAGCTGGGTGTGCGCGCGCCAGCCCAAAGCGTTGATGGCCGACACGTCCAGAAGCTTCTGCGGCGCGCCGTCCGGCCGCGAAGCGTCAAATTCGATTTTGCCGTGAAAGCCGACCACTTCGGCAATCAAGCGGGCAAATTCGGCAATCGTGATGTCCTCGCCGGTTCCCACATTGAGAAATTGCAGGCCCGAATAGGATTTCATGACGAAGACGCAAGCATCGGCAAGATCGTCGACCGCGAGGAATTCACGGCGCGGCATTCCAGTGCCCCAAACGGTCACGTTTGGACTGCCAGCGATCTTGGCCTCGTGAAAACGTCGCAGCAAGGCGGCGGGAACGTGACTGTCTTGCGGATGATAGTTATCGCCGGGGCCATAAAGATTGGTCGGCATCACCGAGACGAAATCGGCACCATGCTGCAGCCGATAGGCTTCGCATAATTTGATGCCGGCGATCTTGGCCACTGCATACCATTGATTGGTCGGCTCAAGCGGCCCCGACAGCAGCATTTCCGGCGCCATCGGCTGTGGCGCCAGCCGCGGATAAATGCACGAAGAGCCAAGATAGAGGAGTTTGCGCACGCCACCGCGATAAGCGGCGTGAATGCTATTGCACGCGATCGCGAGATTGTCGGCGAGGAAATCGGCAGGAAAAGCGCTGTTGGCGCCGATGCCGCCGACTTTGCCGGCGGCGACAAATACCGCATCGGGTTCAGCTTGCGCCATGAAGCGCTCGACCGCTTCGGAGTGCCGCAAATCAAGCTCGTGCCGGGTTGCGGTGATTATTTCGCACCGTTCGCGCTCGAGCCGCCGCACGATGGCGGCACCCACCATGCCGGCATGCCCGGCGACATAGACGCGCTTGCCGCGCAATTCGAAAAGGACCGGCGCGTTCATCGGCTAGTCATGTACGTTGCGAAGGCCGCCGTCGCGGCGCATTTCCGCCAAATCCGACTCGACCATTTCGCGCACCAGTTCATCGAATGTCACTTTGTGCCGCCAGCCGAGCCGCTCGCGCGCCTTGCTCGGATCGCCGAGCAACGCGTCGGTTTCCGTCGGCCGAAAGTAGCGCGGGTCGACCTCGATGAGCACGCGGCCATCGCGTTTATCGAGACCTTGCTCGGCCAGTCCCGAACCGCGCCATTCGATGGTTCGGCCGATGCAGGCAAAGGCTTTTTCGGCAAATTCGCGAACTGAATGCTCTTCGCCGGTCGCTAGCACGTAATCGTCGGGCTTGGACTGCTGCACGATGAGCCACATGCCCTCGACATAATCGCGCGCGTGGCCCCAATCGCGCTTGGCCGACAGATTGCCGAGAAACAGCTTGTTTTGCAGGCCAAGTTCTATCGCGGCAACCCCGCGGGTAATCTTGCGTGTGACAAAGGTTTCGCCGCGCGTCGGTCCTTCATGATTGAACAGGATGCCGTTGGAAGCGTGAATCCCGTAGGCTTCGCGATAATTGATCGTGATCCAGTAGCCGTAAAGCTTCGCCGCCGCGTAGGGCGAGCGCGGGTAAAACGGCGTGGTTTCACGCTGCGGCACTTCCTGGGCCAACCCGTACAGCTCTGACGTCGAGGCTTGATAGAATCGGATTTTGTCCTCGAGACGAAGGATCCTGATTGCTTCAAGCAAGCGCAGCGGGCCAAGCGCATCGGCATTTGCGGTGTATTCCGGCGTCTCGAACGAGACCCGAACGTGGCTTTGGGCGGCGAGATTGTAGATCTCGGTAGGTTGCACTTCCTGAATGATGCGAATGAGATTTGTCGAATCGGTCATATCGCCGTAGTGCAGAAAGAATTTTATGCCCGCCCCATGGGGATCCTGATAAAGATCATCGACGCGCGCGGTGTTGAACGACGATGAGCGCCGCTTGATGCCGTGCACGATATAGCCCTTGTCCAGCAGGAACTCGGCGAGGTAAGCGCCGTCCTGGCCGGTCGTGCCGGTGATTAATGCAATACGCTCTGTCATTAGCTGGCCCGCGCCGGTTCTGTTTGCAGATGACCGGCCTCAACCCCCGTCGAAAAGCGCCGGATTGAGGGCTAAACACCCCAGTTCGTCAAGTCGTATCGTTTACTCTTATCGGCCGGGTTCGCGGCGTCATTGCGCGCTTGGTGCCGAGTTCTTTCGTTCAGCCGGGAGAGCCGCCGCCGAAGCGCTGGCGTTCACGTATTTCTTGGTTTTCGTTCATCCGGCGCTGCGCCTCGGCATCGATCGCGCGTTTGAGCTCGGGATGGTTTGCCGTGAAAGTACGGAAATCGGCGAGGTCGAGGATTAAGAGCGTCGAAGGCATCGTCGTCGTCACATTGGCGCTGCGCACCGAATCCCCGAGCAAAGCGAGCTCGCCAAAAAACGCGCCGGGTCCGAGCCGCACCGGCGACGGCTTGACATCGACCTGCACTTCGCCGGCGGCAATAAAGTACATGCAATCGCCGATCTTGCCGCGGCGGATGATGGCGGTGCGTTCCGGCACTTCGAGGAGCCGCAGCAGGTGAGTGATCTCGGTGATCGCGGCCGGATCGAGCGATTGGAAGAACGGTACTTTGCTGACGAGATCCCAGGTGCGAATAAAATTGCGCCGCCGCGTTTCGGCGGCAAAGCCGGTCGCCAAGATGCCGGTCGACAATCCGAAGGTGGCGATGCCGCAAATCATCACGATCCCGCCGAGCAGACGGCCGAGATCCGTGATCGGTACCTTGTCGCCGTATCCGGTCGTCGTCAGTGTCACCACCGCCCACCACAATGCCTGCGGCATCGAACTGAACGCGGTCGGCTGCGCATGGCGCTCGATCAGGAACATGGCGGCTGACGAGAGGAACAGCACGATCAAAAACAGCGCGAACACGCTCGCCAGCGCTTTGGCCTCCACGACGAACACGCGCTGGAGCTGAGCGAAGCCCGGCGAATCTTGCGCCAGCTTGAGCACCCATAATGACGCCAATAGCCATGCGGTTGCCGCCGGCACACCGCACAGCAGCGCTATCGGCACGGCGATGACCGCAATCAGATCGACAAACCCGGAAAACGAACAAATATGCGGCCAGATTTTTCCGCCGTGCGTCGCCGCGTTGGCGCGCACCACGCCGTCGATCGCGAAGTAGCCGAGACATGACCATAGACATGCGCTCAGCCAGCCGCCGGCTGCCCGTTGCAGCTCGGGCACCGTATAAGCGGTCAGTGCCGTCAAGCCGAGGACAAGCACCGACATTCGCGCCGAAGACGACGCGCCAAACCGACGCAACGGCGCGGCAAAATGAACGAAGTTTCTGAGGACGGGTTTGAAAACCACCGCCAACCCCGCGACGCGTGTCTCGTTATTCTGGCATAATGATTACGCCGCGATAGTGGTCTCGGCCAGCCGAAATTATACGTCCAGCCCTCCGGCTTTCAGACAAAGCCTTTGATTAACTACGAAATCTCCGGTCCCGTGCACAGCACATGCTTAAATTTGCGGTCGTATGCCGTTAAACTGCGCCGCGACTCGTAACCGCCTTTCGCCGCGACCTGATCCGGGACAGCCATGAAACGGCAGCAGATTTCACGTTTGGAGCTCGCCAGCTATCTGCTCTCGCCGTCGCTGTTCGTGATGGTGACCCTGATGGTGGTCGAAGCCATGCTCGCCGCGGCGACGACATGGCTTGTCATCAACGCGGGGCGCAAGGTCGCGATCGGCCAATTCCTGCTTTCGGATCTGATCTGGATCCTCACCGCTCAATCGGCTTCCTACGTCGTTGGCGTCATCAGCTGGATTTTCGCCGAGCGCGCGGGCTATCGCGGTTTTGGCAAATTCATGCTGCGTTTTGCGCGCGAGAACCGCGGTAAGGTTAAGCTGCTTAACGAGAAGCCGGCGCGCGAACAGGTGGAGCCCTTTCTCACCGGCGAGACCTTTCAGTGCTTCTTCAACGTGATGTACGAACTGGAATTCGCGTTGAAGCTGTTTCTTGGGCTCGTCTTCAATGCGCTCGTGCTTGGCGCTGAGATCGATATCAGCCTGCCGTTCGCATATGTGGGCGCACTAGGTGCGCTGCTGCTGATGCAGTGGATCCTGCAAAAGCCGCTCGCGCATGCCTATCTCGAAAACCAGCGCATGAACAATCGCGTGACCGCGCAAGGCTACACGGCGTGGGACAACGTTTTTTCCGGCAATCGCTACAATCTGCGGCTCTGGCTGGCGGAATTCAAGAAACGCCTGCGCGAAGGCTTGGTCGCACAGATCCGCGCCATCGTCGCCCGCGAGGGAATGAGCGCAATGAGCGGGATCGTGAGTCTAGCGATCGTGTTCGCGACCATCAGCGTGGTAGCGTTGCAAAATGCAGGCGACACGGTCCTGTTGGTGGGGCTCGCGACCACTTTGCCGCGCCAGATCGAAATGACCTACGAATTGCATCTGCTCGCCACCGGCTGGAACGACTTCATCGCGATCTGGACTCGGTTCGGCGGCGTTGCCGCCAACATGCTGCCCGAACCGGAGGCCGATTTTGACAAACGCATCAAGTTCGACCGGCTGGTCTTGCGCGAGGGCGATCATGCCAACGTCGTCTCGTCACTAAGCGATGCCCTTCGCATCGCCTTTGCCCATCCGACCGGGCGCATCAATGTACGAGGCGCCAACGGAACCGGAAAATCATCGCTGTTGGCGAGTCTCAAGACCGAGATGAAAAAACGCGCCTATTATTGGCCGACGACGGACCGGCTCGCGTTTCAGTTCACCGGCGGCGTCGTGCCGGTGGACGTCGAAGGGGATGACGAAGACGATGTCGTCGTGGTCGCCGAGTCGATGGACAAGAAGCTCGGCTTCTCGTCCGGCGAGCGCCAGCTGAAATCGCTCGAGGAAATCGTCAATTCCACCGCCGCCGAAGTCTATCTGCTTGATGAATGGGACGCCAATCTCGACAGCGCAAACAAGGCCAAGGCCGACGCGCTGGTCGACGCGCTCGCTGCGCGCGCGCGGGTCGTCGAGATATCCCATCGTGATAGGGCGCCGCCCAGCGTTCCCGCGTGAGGGGCAGGACGCCGAGCTCGGCTGCGGTCGCGCGGTAAAGGTCCGTGCAGAATGTGCTAGCCTTGTCCGGAGTTCGGGACGAGAGTGATGGACCGCAGGCAAATCATAAGACTCGTTGGCGGAACGGCAGCCTTTGCGGTCGCGACCGCATGCCCGCCTGGGAGTGTAGGGGCAGCAAAGATCGCGCGTGTCGGCATCATCGACGATGGTCCCGACTGGGAGGCCTTCCGCCAGGAGCTGCGCGAACTGAACTATATCGAGGGGAAAAACATCGCGTTCGAATATCGGCGAGCGGACGGAACGCCCGATCGGCTGGCCGCGGCAGCGCGCGAATTGGCGCAGGTTCCCGTTGATGTCATCGCGGTATATGGCACGCCGGCCGCACAAGCAGCACGGCAGGTCACTAAATCCATTCCCATCGTCGTCATCGCGGTCGGCGACATGTCGGCAGCGGGATTGGTCGCCAATTTCGCGCATCCCGGCGGCAATATCACCGGCAACACCGCTCTCAGCCCGGATATCGTGACCAAACGGCTGCAGATCTTGCGCGATGCCATTCCCACTGTCTCGCGCCTGGCTTTGCTTTGGAATCCCAACAATGTATCAAGCGCCGCGCTTTTAGATGAATTGTGGAGGACGACGCCGTTCTTCGGGATGAGCCTGACGCCTGTTGAGGCGCGCACCGCCGACGATTTTCCAAAAGTTTTCGCTGCGATGCTGTCGAACCGGCCGGATGCCGTGCTCACGACCAATGACTCGATGCATCAGATGCATATGGCACAGGTCATCGATTTCCTGCTGAAGAACCGGATCCCGGGAATGTTCCAGCTCCAGCGCAATGTCGTCGAAGGCGGGCTGATGTCCTACGGCACGAGCCTGCCAGATCTGTTTCGCCGTGGCGCTCGCTACGTGGATAAAATTCTTAACGGCGCCAAACCCGGCGAGCTTCCGATCGAGCAGCCGGTTTCGTTCGGACTCGTTGTTAACTTAAAAACCGCGCGCGCCATCGGGGTTGAAATCCAGCCCGCGCTGCTTGCCAGGGCCGACGAGGTGATTGAATGACGCGGGCACGACGCCTTTTCGAATGCTAAGATGATGCAATGAAAGCCGATGTCGACCAAAAAAGCGGCAGACTTAAAGCCGATCTAGTGGATCGCTCCGGCGGGGCGCCTTCAGGCGTCGGCGCTTCGATCGTGCGCAGCCGGTTGTTTTTCAAATATACCCTTTTGTTCGTAACCGTCGTCGTGCTGGCGCTGGTCGCCAGTGGCGGGTTCGAAGTCCGGTTCTCGTATCAAGAACACAAAGGTTCCTTGATCGGCATTCAGGAGCAGCAGGCGGCTGCCGCCGCCGACAAGATCGAAGAGTTCATCACTCAAATCGAAAGCCAAGTGGGCTGGACCACGCAGCTGCCGTGGACGGACGGCACGCTCGATCAGCGCCGCTTCGATGCGTTGCGACTTTTGCGCCAGGTACCGGCGATCACGGAGCTTGCTCAAATCGATGCTGCGGGCCACGAGCAGCTTAAGGTTTCCCGGCTGACAATGGACGTTGTCGGCAGCGGCATCGATTATTCGAACAAGCCGGAATTCACGCAAGCCGTGGCGCATAAAGTCTATTACGGCCCGGTTTATTTTCGCCGCGAGTCCGAGCCGTATATGACCTTGTCGCTCGCCGGCACCCGGCGCGACACCGGCGTGAGCATCGCGCAAGTCAATCTCAAGCTAATCTGGGACGTGGTTTCCAAGATCAAAGTCGGCGCGCATGGCCGTGCCTATGTGGTGGATTCCGGCGGCCGGCTGATCGCGCATCCCGACATCAGCCTGGTGTTGCGCAATACCGACATGTCGCGCCTGGCGCAGGTGCACGGCGCGCGCGCGGGTTCCGCGACCGAGGCCGTGCAAGAGGCCGACGATATCGGCGGCCACAAAGTGCTGACCGCCTATGCGCCGGTCAATCCGCTCGGCTGGTTCGTCTTTGTCGAGACCCCGATCGAAGAAGCCTACGCGCCGCTTTACCAGTCAATCGAGCGCATGGGCTATGTCTTGCTCGGCGCGCTGGCGCTCGCCTTCATCGCCGGCATGTTCCTGGCCGGACGCATGGTGGTGCCGATTCAGGCGCTCCGCGCCGGTGCTGCGCGGATCGGCAGCGGCGATCTCGGCCAGCGCATCACGATTAAGAGCGGCGACGAAGTCGAAGCGCTCGCCAATCAGTTCAACGACATGGCCGGCAAGCTGCAAGAATCGTATGCGGACCTGGAGAAGAAGGTCGAGCAACGCACGGCAGAACTGAGCGAATCGCTCGAGCAGCAGACCGCGATCGGCGAAATCCTGCGCGTAATCTCGAATTCACCCAGCGACGTTAAGCCGGTGCTTGCCTCGGTCGCCGAGCATGCGGCCCGCATCTGCGAGGCACAATATACGGATATCTTCATTGTCGAGGGTAACGTATTGCGCATTGTTTCGGGTTTCGGCGAGATCGGACGGCCAGTTAATGAGCCGTTTCCATTGGACCGCTCCACGATTGCCGGACGAACTGTCGTCGACATGCAGCCTGTCCATGTTGAGGACGTCCAGCAAGCGGGCAACGAATTCGTCCTGGGACAAGCGTACGGGCAGAAATTTGGCCATCGCACTATTCTCGGCGTACCCTTGATCCGCGAAGGGCGGGCGCTCGGCGCAATTGCAATACGCCGCACGGAAGTGCGGCCATTCGAGCAAAAACACATCGTGCTGCTGTCGACTTTTGCCGATCAGGCGGCGATTGCGATCGAGAACGTCCGGCTGTTCGAGGCGGAGCAGCAGCGCACCCGCGAGCTTGCCGAATCGCTGGAGCAGCAGACTGCGACATCGGACGTGCTGAAAATCATCAGCCGTTCGACATTCGATCTGCAATCGGTTCTCAACACGCTGGTCGAGTCAGTCGCGCGCCTGTGCGATGCGGACATGGCGACCATTCGCCGGCCGAAGGGGTTGAGTTTTCTTCATGTCGCGGGTCATGGGGTTCCGCACGAGTTCAGTGAGAGTATGAAGAACCGGCCGGTGGAGCCGGAGCGCGGCACAGTCGCCGGACGCGTCTTGCTGGAGGGAAAACCGATCCATATTGCCGACGTCCAGGCTGATCCCGACTACGCGATGAAGGAAATCATTCGGCGGACCGGTTTCCACACGATTCTTGGGGTACCGCTGTTGCGCGAAGGCAATCCGATCGGCGTCATCATTTTAGGCCGAACCGCTGTACGGCCATTTGCCGAGAAGCAGATCGAGCTCGCCAATACTTTCGCCGACCAGGCCGTGATCGCCATTGAGAACGTCCGCCTGTTCGAGGAAATTCAGGAAAAAAGCCGGCAAGTCGAGGAGGCGAGCAAACACAAATCGCAGTTCCTCGCCAATATGAGCCACGAATTGCGCACGCCGCTCAACGCGATCCTCGGCTATGCCGAGCTCGTCCTCGATGGCATTTACGGCGACGCGCCGGAGAAGATGCGCAACGTGCTCGAGCGCATCCAGACCAACGGCAAGCACCTGCTCGGGTTAATTAACGACGTGCTCGATCTGTCGAAGATCGAGGCGGGGCAGCTCGTGCTTTCGCTCAACGATTATTCGATCAAGGACATGATGCAGAGTGTCTATGTCGCGGTCGAGCCTCTTGCCGGCAACAAGAAACTGAACTTCAAGCTCGAAGTGCCGCCGGATTTGCCTCCCGCGCGCGGCGACGAACGACGCCTTTCGCAGGTGCTGCTCAACCTGGTCGGCAATGCGATCAAATTCACCGATACCGGTGAAGTGGCGATGAAGGCTTCCACGGCCAATGGCAGTTATACAGTTGCGGTGAGGGACACCGGCCCCGGCATTGCCGAGGCCGACCAGGCCAAAATATTTGAAGAATTTCAGCAGTCGGAGAGTACGCATACCAAGGCCAAGGGCGGCACCGGCCTCGGCCTGGCCATCGCCAAGCGGATCGTTGAAATGCATGGCGGCCGGCTTTGGGTAGAATCGACTCTCGGCAACGGCTCGACATTTTTCTTCACGGTTCCATTGCGCGTCGAACATACGGGGAAGGCATGAGTAAGCGCATACTTGTCGTCGAGGATCAGGAGGATAACCGCCAAATCCTCCGCGATCTGTTGGGCAGCGTCGGCTACGAGATGACGGAAGCCTGGGATGGCGAAGCTGGCGTCGCCGCGGCCAAAGAGCAGCGCCCGGATCTTATTCTCATGGATATCCAACTGCCGTTGATGGACGGCTATGAGGCGACTCGCCGCATCAAGGCCGATCCCGAACTGAAAAAAATTCCGATCATCGTCGTGACGTCCTATGCCTTAAGCGGTGACGATAGCAAAGCACATGCCGCCGGTTGTGATGCCTACGTCACCAAGCCTTACAGTCCGCGCCAGCTGCTCGCCAAGATCAAAGAGTTCTTGCCGTAGCGTTCCAGAGTCACATGCATAATCCAGCCCGCATCCTCATCGTCGACGATAATGAGACTAACCGGGACATCCTTGTCACCCGGCTGTCCAAGCACGGCTATGAAACGCTGCAGGCCGCCGACGGCGAGGAGGCCCTTGCCAGCGCCTCGCAACACCGCCCCGATCTCATGCTGCTGGACGTCGAAATGCCAAAACTCGACGGTTTCGAAGTCTGCCGGCGGCTGAAGAAAGATCCGGCCATGCCGTTCATGCCGATCATCCTCTGCACCGCGCGGGCGGCCTCTCAGGACGTGGTCACCGGACTCGATGCCGGCGCCGACGAATATCTGACCAAGCCGATCGACCAGGCCGCGCTGGTCGCCCGCGTGCGCTCGATGCTGCGAATCAAGGAATTACACGATCAAGTCCAAGCCCAAGCCAAGGATCTGGCGAGCTGGAATCAAACGCTCGAACAGCGCGTGAACGAGCAGGTCTCCGAGCTGGACCGCATGAACAAGCTTAAAGGTTTTCTCTCGCCGCAGATCGCCAAACTCGTGGTGTCGGACGAGAAGCTGTTGGAGAGCCACCGGCGCGACATTACCGCCGTGTTCTGCGATCTTCGCGGCTTCACCGCATTTGCCGAACACGCCGAGCCCGAAGACATCATCACGGTCCTGCAGGAATATTATCGCTGCCTTGGCGAATCGATCGATCGTTTCGAGGGCACCTTGCAGCACTTCGCGGGCGACGGTCTCCTGATCATCTTCAACGATCCAATTCCATGCTCCGATCCCGCGGTGCGCGCCGTACGTATGGCGGCTGAGATGCGCAGCCAGGTCGCCGCGCTTGCCGAGAAATGGCGCCGCTTCGGTCACGAGCTCGGTTTCGGCATCGGTATCGCCTCCGGCCATGCAACGCTGGGAAATGTGGGCTATGCAGGACGCTTCCACTATTCGGCGACGGGCACGGTGGTCAATCTTGGATCGCGCTTGTGCGCGCACGCTGATGACGGACAAATTTTGATCGATGGCCGGGTGCAGGTTGCGGTTGAAAAAATCGCCGAGCTCGAAGCGCTCGGCGAACTCGACCTCAAAGGTCTGCACCGGCCGATTCGCGCCTTCAACGTGCGCGTTTTGACGGCTTGAACAATTGGCCGCGTAAAATGATGGCCATTCGAGGGGCGAACTTGGGGGGAAACTGTGCTCAATGGAATAACGGCTGCGATCGAGGAATTGGCGCTCGCCAACCGCATCCTCGCGCATGAAGGCGTGCTCGATGCTTTCGGCCATGTCAGTGTGCGGCACCCAAATAATCCCGATCGGTATTTGCTGTCGCGCTCGCGCTCGCCGCTATTGATCGAACCTGACGACATTTTGGAGTTCACGCTCGATTCCGAACCGGTGCGGCCGCCGAAGGCGCTGCTCTATGCGGAGCGCGTCATTCACGGCTGCATCTATCAAGCGCGTCGCGACGTGATCGCAGTGTGCCATCACCATGCTCCGGCGGTGATGCCGTTCTGTATCGCCGGCAAGCCAATCGTCCCGGTTTTTCATCTCGGCGCGGCGATGGGCGAGGCGGCGCCGTTCTGGGATCAATATGACGAATTCGGCGCCACCAATCTTCTGGTCGTCAAGCCCGAGGAGGGACGCTCGCTCGCCCGCGCGCTCGGTCAGCATTTGGCCGTGCTGATGAACCGGCACGGCGCGACCGTGGTCGGCGCCAATCTGAAGGAGCTCGTGGCGCGCGCGATCTTCATGTGTCAGAACGCCGAGTACCAGCTGCGCGCGCTTACGCTTGGCACTCCGCAGCCGTTGCATCGCGGTGAAATCAAACTGGCGGGCACGCTGAGTGCGATGCCGAATGTCGTGACCAGAACGTGGGAATATTGGAGCGCGCGACTGGAGGCGAGCGGCGGTCTGCCGCCGCGCCGCATGCCGGCAAAGGCGCCGCGCCGCACCATGGCAAGGTCGGCGCGCGGCACCGTGCGCGAACGCCGCAAAGGCCGCCGGCGATAGGCCGCGCCAGCGTTAGTGACGATCGCGCGCGGCGGCGCTGATGGCCCCGAGCACGGCGGCGCGGTCTTTGTCGAGAACGCTGCGGACGGCTTGCTGCTGGCCAATTTCGCCCATTTCGCGCTGACGCTTGACCGTGGCGTTTGTCATCAGCGGTTCGACTCCAAACTCGCGTAAGGTTTCGGCCACTTCCTCCATTTCGGCAGCGCGCCGCTCACCGTGGATCGCCATCCGTTCCAGGTTGTAGGGCACGATCTTTGCCCAATCGAGCCCCGGATAGTTGTTGCGCATTGATGCGGCGACTTCATCGATTACGCCGGCGCGCGCGGCGGCCAAAAAGCACTCGAGCGTGAGTGCCTCGATGCCTTTGATCATCACGCTGCGCACCATCTTGATCGCGGCCGCCGCGCCAATCTCGGCGCCGGCAATGCTTGCGCGCATTTCGAGACCAGCAAGCGTCGGCGCGACGGCTTGGCTGTCCGGTCCGGCAATGAGCATCGGCGTCTGATGGCGCGCTGGATGGATCGGCGCCAGTACGGCGACGTCAATGTAGCGTGCGGCGGCGGCGAGCATTTTGGCGGTGTCCTGCTTGCGGCCGGGAGACACCGAATTGATGTCAAGGAAGAACGGATTTCCGCGCAGATGCGCCTTCACCGATTCCGCCGCCTCGCCGCTCGATGCCGCGGTCACCGCGGAAATGACGAGCCCGGCTTGTTGGACCGCGTCCGCCGCAGAAACGGCACAATGCACCCCGCTCGCATCCGCGGCGCGCCGCAGTTTGTTGCCCGCACCTTGCGGGAAAAGAATATCCCAGGCGGTCATCTGCGCCGCGTCGGCATCATGCAGTCCCGCCGCGATCGCCTGGCCGGCTTCGCCGAAGCCGATGAAGGCGATTCTCGGTTTGCCGCCGGCCATGCATTCCTCGTGGAAGTTTAGGGTGTGGCGCCGCGCTGGTTTCGGCGCGTTGCCCGCATCATTGCCGCAAATGATCGCAGGTTTGCTACAGGTTTGCTATATGGTCCGCATCTAGCTGATCTCTTCCTCCCCGTTGCCGTGGAGTCATCTCCCGCATAATCCCTGGCGAGAAATCATGACAGCTCACTCTTGTCGCGACCGGTTAGAACAAGCGCTGGCGCGCATCGCCGATCCGAAAGGCCAGGGCGCGCGCGCCTGCCTCACCGTCTACGGTGATATCGCGCGGGCGGCGGCCGATGCCAACGATGCACGCGCCGCGCGCGGCCGCTCGCTCGGACCTCTCGACGGCGTCATCGTCAGCATCAAGGATCTCTTCGATGTTGCCGGCGAACCGACCAGGGCCGGCTCGAAGATCCTGGCCGAGGAAGCGGCGCCGGCAGCGGCCGACGCGGTCGTCGTACAGCGGCTGCGCCAGGCGGGCGCGGTCATTATTGCCAAGACCAACATGACCGAGTTCGCGTTTTCGGGGATCGGCGCCAATCCGCATTTCGGCACGCCGGGCAATCCGCGCGATCGCCGCCGCGTGCCTGGCGGCTCCTCTGCCGGCGCGCCGGTCGCAGTTGCCGACGGCATGTGTGACATAGCGATCGGTACGGATACCGGCGGGTCGGTGCGGATTCCTGCCGCTCTATGCGGTCTGGTTGGCTTCAAGCCAAGCTGCCAGCGCGTTCCGACCGAGGGCGCTTTTCCGCTGAGCAAGACGCTGGATTCGGTCGGGCCAATCGCCCGCAGCGTCGTCGATTGCGCCAAGGCGGATGCGATTATGACCGGCGAAGAATTTGTGCCGCTCGAGCCGATCGCGCTTGCCGGCATCCGCTTTGGCCTCTCCGAAGGGCTCCTGCTGGAGCGCCTCGACGATATTGTCGCTCCGGCGTTCAAGGCTGCCGTCGCGCGTCTCGATGCGGGGGGCATCGGCATCAGCCGTGAGGACTTGCCGCTCCTTGATGACTGGATTGCCGTGAATGAACGCGGCGGCGTAATTCCGCCGGAGGCCTGCGAGGTTCATCGCGATCGGCTGCGCCGGCGTGGGACCGATATCGACCCGAATGTTCGCTTTCGCATCGAGCGCGGCTGCGCGGTTAGCGAAGCGGATCTTGCCGAAACCTTGCGCGAACGCCGCCGCCTTGTTGCCGCGATGGATGCCCGGCTGGCCGGGCTTGACGTGCTCGTCATGCCCACGACCGCGATCGTTGCGCCGACCATCGCCGAGGTCGACAATCCGAAGGTTTTCGCCGTGCGCAACGCGGCGGTGCTGCGAAACACGAGCATGGTGAATTTCTTCGACTTATGCGCGATTTCCCTGCCGCTTTCTGCAAGCCTGCCAGTTGGCCTGATGCTGGTCGCGCGCAATGGCCAGGACCCCCGGCTGTTACGGATTGCCGACGCCGTGATGCGATTATTTGCTGCGTGATTTTAGGGTCAAAACCCTTATTTGCGCGGCTTGTTGACCAAAGGCTTGCCGCCAGCACGGTCATTTTCTAGCATTTTGCCAAACATAAGGAGGAGATCGCCATGCCGCGCCGCATTCATCTCAGCCGTCGTCATCTGCTCGCCAGCGCCGTTGCCGGCGCAACAAGTCTGGCCGCGCCGGGCATCGTGCGCGCCCAGGGTGCCGGCGGTCGCCCGCCTCTGAAAGTCGGCGTTTTGCTGCCGCGGTCCGGCTTCGAAGCCAGTATCGGGCAGGATTGCCAGCGCGGCGTCGATATCGCGCCGGGCATCCTTAAATCATTGAACCTGCCGGAATTGGCAGTGATGAACGCCGATACCGAATCCAATGTCGATGTCGCCCGCGAGCGCGCCGAGAAGCTTGTCAATGATGGCGCTCAGCTTCTGGTCGGCGCCTTCGACTCCGGGCAGACGACTGCGATCGCCCAAGTCGCCGAGCAGAAGGGTATCCCCCTCGTCATCAATATCGCCGCGGCGCCGGACATTACCGAACAAGGTTATAAGTTCGTGTTCAGGAATTTCCTCACCGCGCAGATGATTCTCAGTAGCGCTTTTGAGAATCAACTGGAATTGTTCAACGTCATCGGCGCGGCGCCCAAGTCCGTCGTTTACATGCACGTCAACGACACGTTCGGCACCGCGATGTCGAAGGGCATCAGCGCGGTGATGCCGAAGTTCAACATGCCGTATAAGATCGTCGATGAAATCGCCTATGATCCGACGGCGCGCGATCTGTCCGTTGAAGTTGCCAAAGCCAAGGGCGCCAATGCTGATGCGCTCTTGGTCGTCAGCCGGCTTAACGACGCGATGCTGATCACGCGGGAATTGGTCAAACAGCGCTGGACGCCGCAGGCGATCTTAAGCATGGGACCGGGCTGGTATGAGGAGCAATACCTCAAGACGCTCGGCAAACTGTCTAACGGCCCGATCAGCTTGGTTCCGTTTCAGGATCCGAACAAGAAACTCACCAAAGTGCTCGAAGCCGCGCTCGCCAAGGCCTATCCCGGCGTCAACCTGAGCACCAACCACGTCTATACGTTTGAGGCGCTGTTGGTTGCCGCCGACGCTTACAAGCGCGCCGGGACGAGCGATCCGAAGGCATTGGCCGACGCCATCCGCACCACCAACATCACCGACAATGTCAGCATCGGTCCTGGCATCCAGTTCAACGCCAAGGGCCAGAACGACAAGCTCAAGTGCGGCACGATTCAGAACCGCGGCGGCAAGCTCGTGACCTTGGCGCCGAAAGACGCGGCGAACGCCAAGCCGGAATGGCCGATGGCGCCTTATCAGAACCGCGCCTGAGGCCGCGCGGTGCCGATCGATGTCTATCTGAATGTAACCGTTGCCGGAATTTTGACGGGCCTGGTTTATGGCCTGATGGCGCTTGGCCTTTCCGTCATCTTTGGCGTCGTGCGCGTGGTCAATTTCGCCCACGGCGAAATGATGTCGATCGCAATGTATCTGACGGTGCTGTTGTTCTCGAGCCTGAACCTCGATCCGCTGGTCATGCTTGTGCCGATCGCGGCGGTCCTGTTCGTGTTCGGTTATGCGCTCCAAGCCGGATTGATCAATCCTTTCATCAACCGGCCGGAGCACAGTCAGTTCCTGCTCCTGGTTGCGCTTGCTCTCATCATCGTCAACATGCTTTTGATCATATTCGGTCCGGACGCGCGCACGGTGCAGACTTCCTATGCCTTCGACAGTTTCCAAGTCGGGGCGCTGATCGTTGACGCAACCAAACTCTATGCCGGCGCCGCAGCGATCGTCGTCGCTACGTTGCTATTCGTGTTTTTCCGCTTTGCGCCGCTCGGCAAGGCGATCCGCGCCTGCGCGGATAACTATACTGGCGCGCTTGTCGTCGGCCTCGACGTCAAGCGGCTCTATGCGCTGACCTTCGGCATCGGCGCTGCCTGCGTCGGCGCCGCCGGCGTCATGATGACTTTGATCGTCGACGTTACGCCGATCATCGGTCCGACGTATACGCTGCTTGCCTTCGTCATTGTCATTACCGGCGGGCTTGGTTCGATGGCGGGTGCGCTTCTGGGCGGCCTCTTGATCGGCGTGACCGAAGCCTTGGCCGGGCTCCTGTTCACGCCGTCGGCCAAGAGCATGTTCGCCTTCGCTATTCTCGTTCTGGTGCTGTTGTTTCGACCGCAGGGAATTCTTGGCAGAAGATCGATCTGATGGCTGCCAACACCCCCACCAAGATCCCCACCAAGACGCCCGCTCATCTCGCCGATCGTTTTGCCGGCTTGGCCGCGCCGGTGTTCGGCGACGTTGCCCCTCGGGCAATGATGTTGCTCGGCGCTTTGCTCGCGCTTCTTTTGATCGCGCCCTGGCTCATCAACGACTACCTGCTGACCGTACTGATCGTCGTTCTCTATTTCGCTTTTACCGGTCAGGCCTGGAATATCATGATGGGATTTGCCGGGCAGCTTTCGCTTGGCCACGCGATCTACGCCGGTCTCGGTGGCTATATTGCCGCGGCGCTGTTCGCTCGCTTCGGCATCGCTCCGTGGCTCGGATTTATCGCCGTCATACCTGTGGCCGCGGCTTGCGGCGCCACGATTGGATTTCTTGCGTTTCGCTTCCGCGTCGCCGGTGTTTATTTCGCGATTTTGACGATCGCCTTTGCCGAATTTGCCCGCATCGGCTTCGACCACTTGGACTTCGTCAATGCCTCGGCAGGCTTATTCCTTCCGGTCGCGCAATATGCGCATAACGATCTGTGGCACCTGCGCGGCAATCCGACGATGTTTTATTACGTCATCCTCACCGCCGCGGCGCTCGTCTTTGTGCTCTGCCGTGCGTTATTGAAAAGCCGCGTCGGTTATTGCTGGTTGGCCATCCGCGAAGACGAACAAGCCGCGCGTGCGGTCGGCATCGATAGTTTCCGCTACAAGATGGCCGCGGTGATGATCTCCGCCGTTATCACCTCCTTCGCCGGCGTGTTCTATGCATTCTTCTACAACAACCTGTTCCCGGAACAGGTCTTCAATATTTCCCGATCGATCGAGATGATTCTCGGCCCGATCATCGGCGGCATCGGCACACTGTTTGGGCCAATCCTTGGCGCCTTCGTGGTCACCGGCCTCGCCGAAGCGCTCAATACGACGCTGGTGGCGCTGGGTTTCGACTTGCCGGGGGCGAAGCAGGTTTTCTACGGCGTTTGTCTGCTGCTGGTCGTTGTTGCCTTGCCCGACGGCGTGTGGCCTTGGCTGGCGCGGTTGATCGGCGTGGAGGAGGGGCGGCGATGAGCGCGCTGCTTTCTCTGCAAGGTGTGAGCAAGCGGTTTCGCGGCCTTGTTGCCGTGGACGCCGTCAGTTTCGACGTCGCGGCCGGAGAGCTGTTCGCGATCATCGGCCCCAATGGCGCGGGCAAGACCACACTGTTCAACATGATTGCCGGCGCCATCCCGCCCGATGAAGGTTCGATCAGCTTTGCCGGCGAACCGATCGGCGGCTTGCCTCCCGACGCGATTTGCCGGCGCGGCATCGGCCGAACCTTTCAGATCGTGCGCCCGTTTCCCGCCTTGACCGTGGAGGACAATGTCATCGTCGGTGCCCTGCTGCACCGTCGCGAAGTCGACAAGGCCCGAGCGCGCGCGCGCGAACTGTTGCGCCGCCTCGACCTTTTTGACCAGTGCAATCGGATTGCCGCCACGCTGACGCTGCCGGATCGAAAGCGCCTCGAGGTCGCGCGCGCTCTGGCGACCGAACCGAAGCTGTTGCTGCTCGATGAAGTCATGGCCGGCTTGCGCCCGACCGAAAGCGACCGCATGGTCGCGATCTTGCGGACGCTTAACCGAGACAGCGGATTGACGATTGTTTTGATCGAGCACGTCATGCGCGCAGTCATGGCGCTGGCGTCCAAGGTACTGGTGCTCGATCATGGAATTGCAATTGCGCAAGGCAAGCCGGAAGCGATCGTCCGCGATCCTGCCGTCGTGCAGTCCTATCTCGGCGCGGAGTCGGTTTGATGCTGCATGTCGAACAGCTCGACGTCTTCTATGGCGACGTTCAGGCGCTCGACTGCGTATCGCTCGATGTCGAAGATGGCGCGATCGTCGCGATTGTCGGCGCTAATGGCGCCGGTAAGACGACGCTCATTCGCGCGCTCGCGGGGATGAACCGATCGGCTGGCGGCCGGGTGGTATTTCGCGGCGAAAATATCTTGGGCTGGCCGAGCCACCGCATTTGCAATCTTGGCATCGGGCAGGTTGCCGAAGGCCGCCAGATCTTTCCGACTTTGACCGTCGATGAAAACCTGGACATCGGCGCCATGCTGCCGCGCGCCCGCGCCGGTAGAGCCAAAAACCGAGAGCGGGTGCTGGCGCTGTTTCCGGTGCTGGCCGAACGCGTGCGTCAGCCGGCAGGTACGTTATCGGGCGGGGAGCAGCAAATGCTGGCGATTGCCCGCTGTCTGATGGGTGCGCCGCAGCTCATCATGTTCGACGAGCCCTCACTTGGGCTCGCTCCGGCCATTGTTCATCGATTGCTTGACACCATTCGCGATCTCAATCGCGACGGAGTGACCTGCCTCTTGGTCGAGCAGAATGTTGCGCTGTCGCTCAAGCTCGCAAGCCGCGCTTATGTTTTGGAAAACGGGCGCGTCACCTTGAGCGGCGCCGGGGCCGAATTGCTCACCGACGACCGCGTCCGTACCGCTTATCTCGGATTGTGACGCAGCCCTTCACTGGGCGGGCCGGCGAATCCTGTCCATCAACATGGCCAGGGCGCCGACGCGCGCGCTCAACGGCGCGAACGGGAACGCCTGCCGAACGCGGCTGTACACGTCGGCTGCCGTCGCCGATTCATCGTCGGCAAGCGCTGCGGCCATGGCGCGGGCCATTTCGGCTTCCGAGCGGCCGCTAAGGGGTGCGGGCACCATGGTCACATCGCCGAGCGGAAGCGGCGATTTTACGCGCAAAGTCATACGACGGGCGCCCATGGATAATCTCCCGGTCCAATCGAGTCCCCCTTCAACGCATCATCCCGGTTCCGGTTCCATCGCCGTGGGTCCCCAGCTGCGGGATGCCGCCTTGGCGCCTGGTGCAATATGACAGCGCTTTGACACAGCGGCGCGGCCGAAAGTCCAGGAAGCAATGATGGCGGAAGGCCTCTTGCACTAAGTCCCATCCCACATGCCGGCCGACCCCGGCGGAAAGCCTGCCCGGCGCTCCCTTATGATTGGTGTGCGCGTTACTTTAACGGCTCGCCGATGGCGACGCGCAGCGTGCCGACACGCTCGATCTCGCATTCGATCTTGTCGCCGGCCACCGTCGCGGCGACGCCCGACGGCGTGCCGGTCATGATGATGTCGCCGGCCGCGAGCTCAACCATTTCCGACAGTTTCGAAATGATCTCCGGCACTTTCCAGATCATCTGATCGAGATTGCCGTCCTGGCGCACCTTGCCGTTGACCTTGAGCGTGATGCGGCCTTTCTCGGGGTGGCCGATTTCAGCAGCCGCGCGCAGCGGTCCACAGGGAGCTGAATAATCGAACGCCTTGCCGATCTCCCAGGGACGCTTGATGTCCCGCGAGGCGATCTGCAAATCGCGCCGGGTGAGATCGATGCCGACACCGTAGCCGTAGATACAGTCCAGCGCCTTTTCGGTCTTTATGTTGCGGCCGCCGCTTTTCAGGGCCACCACAAGCTCGACCTCATGATGCATATCTTTGGTCAGCGACGGATAAGGCACCGTGCCGCCGTCCGGAACGATGGCGTCGGCTGGCTTGGCAAAGAAGAATGGCGGTTCGCGGACGTCCTGTCCCATCTCCTTGATGTGCTCAACATAATTGCGGCCGACGCACCATAAGCGCCGGACCGGAAAATATCTGCCGGCGCCGGCGACCGGAATTATCGCTTGCGGCGGTTGCGGAATGACATAGGTCTTGCTGTCGGTGCTCATTGGTCTTTTCAACTTGAAGTAAGGGAAAATTGGCGGGATGGACGCTCCGCTTATAGCGCCCGTCGCTGCGCCGTCAATCGAACTCCGCAGACGGCTCAGAGTGATGAGGCCGCAATCGGCTCCGCCTCCGCAAGCGGTGGCGACTGCCCCTTGAGCTGCAGCCGGTAGAACGATGCGTAGCGGGTGCCCTTGCGCAGCAGTTCTTCGTGACGGCCCGCCTCGACCACGACCCCGTTCTCAACCACGAGAATGCTGTCGGCGTGCATGATGGTGGACAAGCGGTGCGCAATCATCAGCGTCGTGCGGCCCTTGCACAGTTCGGTCAGCGCCTCCTGGACATGGCGCTCCGATTCGGAATCAAGCGCGGCGGTCGCTTCGTCGAGCAATATGATCGGGCAATTCTTGATCAGCGCGCGCGCAATCGCGATGCGCTGCCGCTGGCCGCCGGAAAGCTGCAACCCATGCTCGCCGACCGGCGTGTCGTAACCCGCCGGAAAGCTCATGATGAAATCATGGGCGTGAGCGGCCTTGGCGGCCGCGGCGATCTCGGCATCGGAGGCGCCGAGCTTGCCCAGCGCTATGTTCTCGCGAATGGTGCCGCGGAATAAATGGACAATTTGGCCGACGTAAGCGATCGACCCGCGCAGCGAGCCGCGGGAAACCGACGCAATGTTTTGACCGTCGATGAGCACGCGGCCGCTGCCGGTATCGTAGAAGCGCAACAACAGGTTCAGCACGGTCGACTTGCCGCCGCCCGACGGTCCGACCAGCGCCGTGACCTTGCCCGGCTGTGCGACAAAGTTCATGCCGCGCAGAACCGGGGTGTGATCGCGATAAGCGAAATGCACGTCGGCGAATTCGACGCGCGCTTTTGTCAATTTCAGCGGTGGCAGATTCTCGTCATTCGGCTCGCCCGCCGGGCTGTCGATCACCTCGTAGAGAACCCGCACGCCGAAAAGGTTATTGTTGAGATCGATATTGAGCCGGGCCAGCCGCTTAGCTGGCTCATAGGCGAGGAGAAACGCCGCCAGGAACGAGACGAAGGCGCCAGGCGTCGCACCGGTCTCGATAACGCGATAGCCGCCGTAGATCGTGGCGAGCGCGACCGCAAAACCGCCGAGCATTTCCATCAACGGGCTGGCGCGGTTGGACACCCGTGCCATCTTGTTGGACTCGTGCTGTACGTCGGCGACGCTCTGGCCCAACCGGCGCCGCATCTCGTCTTCCAGCGCGAATGCCTTGACCATGCGCAAACCCTGCAATGCTTCTTGCATGGTCTCGATGATCCGGGTGCCCCCGGTGAATTGCATGCGCGCGATGTTGCGCACGCGGCGGATGAGCGTGCGCAGGACAAAGAACGCGGGTGGCGCCATTACGAAGCCGATCAGAGCCATGATCGGATCTTGAATCACCATGACGATGGTCAATCCAATCAGCGACATCAGATCGCGACCGATCGCGGTGATCAGGAGACTGATCACCTGACTGACCGCGGCGGCCCCGGTGGTCAGCCGTGCGATGAATTCCGACGAGTGCCGATCGGCAAAAAATTCGATGTTTTGCTGCAGTAGCTTGTCGAACAGACGCCGCTGATTGCCGGCAATGATGCTGTTGCCGATCCACGACAGCATGACCGACGAGCCATACGTGGCAAATCCCTTGACCGCGAAGATCCCGGCCGCAATGACGCCAATGACGACGATGCCGTGGAAATTGTGATTGACATAGGCCTCATTGGTCATGGTGCCGAGAAGATAGGCGGTGAGCGCGGTGGCTGCGGCAGTAATTCCCATCAGCAGGAAGGCGACAGCGTAGCGCGGCCAATAGCGAAGCGCTTCGTCGAGCAGAAGACGGCGCACCAACGCATAGGTCGAATAGCGCTGCGATGCCTCGATCACGCCGGTAGTCATGCCCAATCCTAGCCCCGTTGCGGCGACAGCGCGCAGTCTAACGTTGCATGCCCGGATAGTGTGGTGTTTTCAAGGGAATTTCAGCGAGGTCGCGGCACCAATGCTTCAAAGCTTTATACAACCGCCGTCCTCTCTACGCCGCGGGAACAAGCGGCGGGAACGCCTGACGAACTGCGGCCAATACTTGCTCCGGCGGAATGTCACGCATGCAGCGGTGATGCGCGAGCCGGCAGACCGGCTTATGGCATGGCCGGCATTCGACTTTGCTTTTCGTCTCGATCGTCGCTGCAAGCGGGTTCAATGGCGCCCAGTGCCAGGGGCTGGTGGGGCCGAAAATTCCAACTGCTGGAGTTCCCAGCGCGGCTGCGACATGCAGAAGCCCTGAATCATTCGACACCGCGACCGCCGCCGCTGCGAGCGCGAGGATCGCGTTGCGCAGATCATGACCGGTAAGATCGCGCGCCATCGTGTCGCCGATGATTTCGGCGGCAAGCGACTTCTCCTCGGGTCCGCCGACCACCCAGACACCAAAGCCCTCCGCCATCAGTCGCCGCGTCAGTGCGGCATAGGCGCTTGCCGGCCACCTCTTCGAGGGCCCAACCGCACCAGGTGCAAGTGCGATTACCGGTCTGTTGTCGAAGGCCAGTCCGCGCCCGCGCCGCCAACTTTCAATCTCCGCACGCACGACTTTAAGCTCGGGCAGCGGCCATTGCGGCGGCAGCTCGGCGGCCGGCGGCAGCGCCAAGGCGGCGCAGCGATCGACCATGCGCGGCAGTCTTCGCTCGCCATAACGCAGGTCATTAAGCAGCGCGAACCGCATCTCGCCGACAAACCCGGTACGCTCCGGGATTCCCGCAAAATACGGCGCCAAGGCTGATTTCCAAGTGCGCGGCATGATCAGCGCGCTGCCGTAATTTTCGCGCTTGAGCCGCCGCGCCAGCGCCCGCTGGTCTTTCAGGGCGATACGGCTGCGGGGGAGATCGACGACGATCGCACGTCGGAGCCCCGGCATGTAGTCGGCGAGCGGCGCGCATAGCGTTGTGGACAGGACATCGACCGGCCGATCCGGAAATCGCGCATTCAACAGCTTGATGACGGAATGGCAGCGGACGAAATCGCCGATCCACATATACGGGACGACGAGAATGGGACTGCTTTCGTGGCTGGCGTTGCGATTCATCATGCCGAAGAGCGCTGCAGTTTAACGGTCGTTCGCCCAGCGCGAGCGACAGCGATAACACGTCTCATCGGTGAGCGCGCTAGGCCGTCTCGCCCGACGCAGGTGCCGCGATGAGCTCTCCCAGGGCATCGGCCTTTTCGCTGGAAAATCAGGCGAGAGTGGCTTGTTTATAACATGAATCATAATTCACTTTTACTCATTTGCCGGTCACGAGTTGCCCGCCGCGCCAGTCTGGGGCAAAGCTTTGCGAGCGATCGGGAGGGGCCGATCCATCCATCAAACCGGTCTTGCAGTATCGATGTTGCTGGTTACCGGCGGGGCCGGATTTATCGGATCGAACGTGGTCGCCGACCTCAACGAGGCCGGGCGCGCCGATGTCGCGATCAGCGATGTTCTCGGCAGCGACGACAAGTGGCGCAATCTGGCCCGCCGCCAGATTGCCGATTTCGTGCCGCCCGCGGAATTACGGCAATGGCTTGAGGGACGAAAGCTCGAAGCGGTCATTCATCTCGGCGCGATCTCCTCGACCACTGCGCGGGATGGTGATGAGGTCATGGAAAATAATTTCCGGCTGTCGCTGCGCTTGCTCGACTGGTGTACGGCATCGCGGACGCCGCTCATCTATGCCTCCTCGGCCGCGACCTATGGCGACGGACAAGAAGGCTATTGCGATGACTGGACGGAAGGTGCTCTCAAGCGGCTCAAGCCGATGAACCTCTACGGCTGGAGCAAGCAATTATTCGACCTTGCGATCGTCGAGCGGGTCCGCCGCGGCGACAAGCTGCCGCCGCAATGGGCGGGACTGAAGTTCTTCAATGTGTTCGGGCCGAACGAGTATCACAAAGGCGAGATGATGAGTCTCGTCGCCAAGCGCTTCGATGAAGCGAAAGCCGGTAAACCGATCCGGCTGTTCAAATCGCATCGCGCCGGCATCGCCGACGGTGAACAGAAGCGCGATTTCATCTATGTCGAGGACGCGATCGCGGTCGTGCGCTGGCTGGTCGAGACGCCGGCGGTGTCGGGCATCTTCAACGTCGGCACCGGCGTGGCGCGCAGCTTCCGCGACCTGATGCATGCAATGTTTGCCGCGCTCGGCCGGGCGCCGGCGATCGAATATATCGACATGCCGGCCTCGATCCGCGACAGCTACCAATATTTCACGCAAGCCGAGACCGCAAATCTTCGGCGCGCCGGCTATAATGCGGACTTCATGCCGCTCGAAACGGCGGTGAAGCGCTACGTCGACTGTTATCTCGATCGTGCCGATCGCTATCGCTGAGCACGCTCGGGGGTTCTAAGGGCTCCGCGGCATTAGAGATGTTCGATTTTGATGAAGCGCTAAAGCTTGTGCCGAAGCAGACCGTGCTCTGCGTCGGCGATCTCATGCTTGACGATTTCGTTTACGGGGAGGTAAGCCGGATTTCACCCGAAGCGCCAACCCCGGTGCTCGCGGTCGCGCGCAGTGAAATCGAGATCGGCGGCGCCGGCAATGTCGCCCGCAATATCGGCGCGCTTGGCGCGCAATGCATATTCGTCGGGCTCATCGGTAAAGACGACGCGGCGCGCACTTTGTCGGAAGCGTTCGCCAAGCTTAGCGGCTCGGTCATTCCCCATCTTGTTATCGAAGCGGGCCGCCACACCACGCGCAAGGTACGATTCGTCTCCGAACATCATTCGGCGCATCTCATCCGCGCCGATTGGGAAACCGCGCTGCCCGCGACGCCGGCCAGCGAAACGGCGGTGATTGCCCATGCCGAAGCGGCGCTGCCGCATTGCGGCGCGGTGGTCCTGTCCGACTATGCCAAGGGAGTCCTCACGCCGCGCGTCATCCGCGCGATCATCGATCGCGCGCGTGAGCTCGGCAAGCCGGTGATCGTCGATCCGAAGAGCCACGATTACAGCATCTACCGCGGCGCGACGCTGATCACCCCCAACCGGCAGGAGCTTGGCATTGCCGTGCATCGCCCGGTTGCCACCGAGGCCGAGATCGCCAAAGCCGCGGCCGAGCTTGCCCGGATCGTCGACAGCGAAGCTGTCCTGGTCACGCGCAGCGAGGAGGGCATGACTCTTCAGGTCGCTGGCCACGCGCCGCTCCATATTGCCGCTTACCCGGTCAAAGTGCGCGACGTCTCCGGCGCGGGCGACACGGTCGCCGCGGTGATGGCTGTTCTCTTGGCCATGAAGGCGCCATTCGATGCGGCCATGCGGGCCGCCAACGCCGCGGCCGCGGTCGTGGTCGGCAAGCGCGGCACCGCCACCGTGACCGTGACCGAATTGCGCCATCGCATTCTGCCCGCGGCCTCGCTCGCGCCCGAGGACAAGATCGTGTTTGACTGGGCGATCCTCGACGAACGGCTTCGCGAATGGCGTCGCCATGGCCTGCGCATCGGATTCACCAATGGCTGCTTCGATCTCCTGCATCGCGGCCACGTGAAGCTATTGGCCGAAGCGCGCGCGGCTTGCGATCGGCTCCTGGTTGGTCTCAACAGCGATGCGTCCGCCACCCGGCTCAAGGGCAAGGGGCGGCCGATCAATCCGGCGGAGGGCCGCGCCGAAGTGCTTGCAGCGCTCGAAGCGGTCGATCTCGTCGTTGTCTTCGACGAGGACACGCCGCTGGAATTGATCAAGCGGGTGCGGCCGGCGGTACTCGTCAAGGGCGCCGATTACACGCGTAATGAGGTGGTGGGTCGTGAGGTGGTGGAAAACGCCGGCGGTGACGTGATCCTGGTGGATCTGGTGCCCGGCCACTCGACCACGGCAATGGTCGAGCGGGCGCGCCCAGTGAAGCAGCCGGTGGAGGATTAAGGCAATGCGGAGCCTTGCCTTACTGCGTGTCGACGGCGAATCGTGAGCAGCACATTTCTCATTTCAGTTATCATCACGACCTACAACCGCGAGGACGCGCTTGATGCGGCATTGCGGGCGCTAGCCGCTCAGTCGGACCGCAATTTCGAAATTGTCATCGCCGACGACGGTTCAGGGCCCGACACCGCCCGACTGGTCGAAAGCTGGAAGCCGCGCCTCTCCATCCCGCTCAAGCATGTCCGTCACGAACACCGCGGCTTCCGTGGTGGCGAGATTCGCAACCGCGGCATTCGCGCGAGCGAAGGCGTGCTTTGCATCTTCCTTGACGGCGATTGCCTGGGCAGGCCCGATTTCATCGCCACCCACCGGCGTCTCTACGAGCCGGGCTGGTTCGTGATCGGCAATCGCATCCTATTGTCGCGCGAACTCACCGCAGCCATTCTGGCGCAAGGGTTAGCACCGCACATGTGGACGTTCGGCACTCTCGTGCGCCAGCGCTTGAGCGGCGGCATCAATCGCTTGCTGCCGGGGGTGCATCTGCCGCTAGGGCCGTTGCGCAAGTTGCAAAAAGAGAATTGGCGCGGCGCCCAGACTTGCAACTTCGCCGTCGCGCGGAGCGATCTCGATCGCGTCGATGGCTTCGACAATACCTTTGTCGGCTGGGGATATGAGGATTCCGATCTTGCGGTGCGTCTGATGCACGCGGGCGTGCGCCGCAAAGACGGCCGATTTGCCACCGGCGTTTTTCATCTTTGGCATCCGTGGAATGATCGCGCGCAGGTGTCGGCCAATCGCGAGCGTCTGGACGAGACCATTGGCAGTACCCGGGTCGCTGCCTTGCGTGGCCTGTCCGCGCTTGCCAGGGAGGACGAAATGTCCGCGCATTCGTCGATGGCGCAGCAATGAATCCGATTGACTTGCGGCCTGATGCGCGGGTGCTGGTGGTTATTTTGCGCCGCCTCGGCGACGTATTGCTGACGACACCGCTTATCCGCAGCCTCAAGCGCGCCTATCCACAGGCCACGATCGACGCACTGGTATTTGCTGGAACGGAAGGCGTTTTGGCGGGCAATCCCGACCTCGCCGAAATCATCACCATGCCGCAGCGGCCGCGCCTCGCCGACACGCTGTCGCTGGGCGCGCGTCTGTTCCGCCGCTACGATCTTGCGGTGTCGGTACAGACGGGCGATCGGCCCATCGCGTTTGCGTTGATCGCCGGCCGTCACAGTGTTGGGCCGGTCGAGCCGGAGGGGCTCGCCAGCACAATCAAGCGCGCGTTGCTCGGCCGCAGCTATATTCGCGATTGCGGCGAACATCGCGTTGTCGACATTCTGCGCTTGGCCGACGTGATTGGCATTCCCGCCCTCCGCGACGTCGTCTGTCCTCCGCCGGCGCTGCGGCCGCAAGTGGCGCCCGCGCAGCCTTACGCGGTCATCCACGCCGCGCCGATGTTCGTTTACAAGCGCTGGACGGCCGATGGCTGGGGCGCGCTCGCTGCGGCACTGCGCGAACGCGGCTTTACCGTGGCCGCCACCGGTGCGGCATCCGATCGTGGCTATCTCGACGCGGTGTGGCGCGATGCGCGCGTCGTACGGCTGGACGGCAAGCTGGCTTGGCCGGAACTAACGGCGCTGATTGCCGATGCGCGTGTCTATATCGGTCCGGACACCGCAATTACTCACCTTGCCGCAGCGGCCGGCGCGCCGACCGTTGCGCTTTACGGCCCGACCGATCCGCGGCTGTGGGGGCCGTGGCCATGCGGCGGTCTCGAAGCGTCGTGGCAGGCGGCCGGCACGATCCAACGGCGCGGCAATGTGTGGCTTGTGCAAAATCCGCTGGCTTGCCTGCCGTGCCAGCTGGAAGGCTGCGAGCGCCGGCTCGACAGCCATAGCCAGTGTCTCGACGAATTGACGGTCGCACAGGTGCTCGCCGCGGTCGATCAGGCGCTGTCCATGCGGCAAGCGGCCTGACAAGTGTGCTCACGCTCCTGTCGCATCACGTCTTGCGGGTCGGCCGATGAAAAACGCCATAACCGCCAAAGTTTGAATTAAAGCTGCGGCCAGAAACAGCCATGGCGCCGCGCCGGCAGACGCCGAGCCCCAGCGCGGCGTAAATTCGCGGATGAATCCGAACAAGGCCGGCGCGAAAGCATAGGTGCCTTGCCCTATTGCGACGATCAGCGGAACGACGCGCGACACATCCTCCTTCGAAAACTCCGCCTGGGCAATCATTGGCGGCAGCGATGTGGTGTTGCCGATGCCGGCGCCGAACAAAACAACGCCAAGCAGCAGGAGGGGGATGTTGTCGCCCGCTGCAAACAAGAATGCGAGCGAGCCTAAAATCTGCACGACGTAGTTGGCGCAGCCGAATAGCCGGCGGTCAGCGCGAGCCGGCATCAGCCAGCCGACCAGGGTCCGGCCCAGTATCGCTGCAGCCGTAGCGCCGCCCGCGGCAAATCCCGCCAACTGCGCGCCGAGCGCCGGCACCAGAAGGGAGAACAGGTGAGCGAGCAGGCCGATCTGCGCGAACAGGCCAAGCGCCATGCCCGCCGCAAGTGTGACGAGTCGCCAGTCCTTCCAAACCTGCGTGTTCGGCAGCGGCTTGGCCGGCGGCATCGAGAGGGCTGTGGCCACGGCTTGCGGTGCATCGCCATCGGGATGCTGTCCCAGTGATTCCGGGGTTTTGGAATAATAGAGGTCCGCTAAAATCCAGATTGTCACTACCACCACGAGACCGATCGCAATGGCGGCCCGAGGAAAGCCGAGCAGTCCGATGGCCGCCACCCAGAGCGGCGAGAAAACGACACCGCCAATGCTCGATCCGTTGTAAGCCGCCGCGAGCGCCGCCGGCCGCTTGCGCACGAACCACGGCGCAACGATCGCATTGACTGCGGCCGCTCCCATGGTCACCCAGCCGCCGCCGCTTAACAGCGTCGCAACAAAAAGCTGCCAGGGTTCTTTCGCCAGCGCCCAACCCGTGACCCCGATCGCCAGCGCAAGCGAGCCTGTCTTGGTGACGCGAGCCAAGCCGAGGCGGCGATACAGCCTTGGCAGATTGGCAATGACGATCGCACCAAACAGAAAGTGGACCGTTACCGCCGTCGAAACGACGTTGAGCGACCAGCCGCGTAATTCATGCACAGCATGCAGGTAGACCGGAGGGCCGTAAAACCCGAGGCCCCATCCGAAGGTGGCGAGAACAAAGACCGCGGCGACGACATGCCAGCCGTAAAACGTCGTTTTCATCCCGCTCGCCATGGCGGGGTTTGATGCTGCCGTGCTCATGGCGGCACGCTGGAAGAAAATTCGCCGCGATGTTACGGAAAGCGCCGAAGTATCGAGGCACCGGCTGCGCTAGAAGGAATGTGCTCAACGGAGCGAAATGAACATGGCGAATAATGCGCTGTTTGCCACAGTTGCCGCTTTATCGGGCGACCCCGCGCGCGCCGCCATGCTGCAGGCGCTGATGGATGGTCGGGCTTTGACCGCAAGTGAACTTGCGCGAGCTGCCGGGATCACTCCGCAAACGGCGAGCGGTCACCTCAACCGGATGACGGCCACGGGTTTATTGAGCGTCGAAAAACAGGGGCGTCAGCGCTATCATCGGCTGGCAGCGCCATCGGTTGCTCGTATGCTCGAAAGCATCATGCAGGTGGCGTCGGAGCTTGCGCCAGCCGGCAGAAAACTCTCGATTGGCCCGAAGGACGCCGCGCTTCGTCGAGCACGAACCTGCTACGACCATCTGGCCGGTCAGCTCGGCGTATCCATCGCCGACGGACTTATCCGGGACGGCTATGTCGAACTGGCCGGCGATGCCGGAATTGTGACGGACGCCGGCATTGCGCGTCTTGCTGCAATAGGGATGGACGTTCGCAGGATCTTGGAGCGGCGGACCAAGCATTCGGGGCGGATTCTCTGCCGGCCCTGTCTGGATTGGAGCGAGCGCCGACCACATCTCGCCGGCATGCTCGGGGCGCTGATTTGCGAGCACAGCTTACAACACGGATGGACCCGCCGATTGCCAGGAACCCGTGCCGTGCAGCTCACGCCGGAGGGCGAGCGCGCCCTTCGTGAAGGCTTTGGCGTCCGGCTTGCGTAGATCGGAGTCGAGCCGAGCGGGCGGTAGCTCCCTAGTACAGCGCCGGCTGTCGCGGCGCAGTAGGCCGGCCGAGCACGCCGGTAACCACGTCGAACGGCGTGTAAGATTGCGATCCGCATGAATCCAATTGAACGGCGTAGCGTGCGTCGACCACGGCATCGTTCTGTATGAACAGCGCATAGGCCCGCAAATGGCCGTGATCCACAAAATGCACGCAAGCAAGCCAGCTCCAGCCTTTGAGCCCATGCACCCACCGCAATTCGGAAATCTCGAAATTCTCGAATGCGGCCCGATCCGCCATGGTTTCGGAAAAATATTTGGCGGCCAAAGCGGCATAGGCCGGCTGCTCCGCCGGCGGCGTGGCGGCCTCGCTCGGCTGCGCGATTTGCGTACATCCCGGCGACGTCAGCAGCATTAGCGCCAAAAGTGTGCGCCACACCGCATTTCCCGCCGAGAAAAGCGCATGCGATTTCAGCACCATAGTCCCGCCACGAATGCTATCCATCCCGACGGACTGGGATATAGACCCTCGCACCAGACATCCGGCAGCCTTTATGGCCCCCAAGCGGCTTATTACAGCGGCAACTTTGCTCGGATTTGGGCTTAATCTCGCGAGCTGCGGCAGCTTTGTCGCCGATCATTGGCCGCATTGGGCCGGCGGCATGCCCGCCGATGTGCCGCCCAGGCCGGGCACCCCGGGCTATGAGGAATTCATCGCTCACGGCCAGTCCAAGCCAGAACCCAAGTCAGAAACCAGGCAAGAGCCTACGGCGACGGCCGCGGCAGTTCAAAGCGGCGCGCAGCAAGCTCCTGTTGCGCCAGCGTCGGCCGCGTCGGCCGCGCCGGCCGCGCCGGCGGCACCGGTCCGCGCCGCAGCCCCCGGCGACGACGCATTGCAAGATTCCAGCGTTGTGAACGGCGGCCTCTATTAGCCGCATCAGGCGAGACCGGCCCGCAATAGATCGTGAAAGTGCACGATCCCAACCGGACGGTCAGCATCGACGACGATCAGCGCGGTGATTTTCGAGGCATTAAGAAGCTGCAGCGCTTCGCTTGCCAATTGATCGGGGCGGACGGTCTTAGGTGAGGCCGTCATCACCGCATCCACAGGCACCTGTAACAAGTCGGCGCGCATGTGGCGGCGCAGATCGCCGTCGGTGATCACGCCGGCGAGTTTGCCGCTCGGCTCGGTGACCGCCACACAGCCAAATCCCTTGGCCGACATTTCTACGATTGCTTCGGACATTGGCGCGCCGCGCGCAATCAGCGGCACTGCAGTGCCGGGATGCATTACGTCGCGGACAAATTTCAATGCGGCGCCCAAGCTGCCGCGCGGATGAAAGACCCCGAAATCGACGGCGGTGAAGCCGCGGCTTTCCAGAAGCGCAATGGCGAGCGTATCGCCGAGGGCGAGCTGCAGTAACGAAGATGTCGTGGGCGCCAGGTTATGCGGACAGGCTTCGCGCACCGGCGGCAGCTCCAGGACGATGTCGGCCGCTTTGCCGAGCGTACTCTC
>Ga0187819_10000156_pt1 | contig 31409 bp, 23 predicted proteins | sample NC_wetland_sal_i_15_FD_132411 | JGI IMG/M metagenome (GOLD analysis project Ga0187819, IMG submission 132411) | Wetland sediment microbial communities from Neuse River Estuary, North Carolina, USA - SO4_4 | ecosystem: Environmental > Aquatic > Freshwater > Wetlands > Sediment | place: USA... | reverse complement strand
TGGCGCGCGCCAGGGATGTAGCGCTCCAGCAGCAGGGTGCCGTCGCCGAAAGCGCGTCCTGCTTCGCCGCGGGCGGATTCGAGAGCCGCATCGAGTTGGTCCGGCGCGGTGACGATGCGCATGCCTCGGCCGCCTCCGCCGAACGCGGCCTTGACAATCAACGGATAGCCGATTTTGTCGGCGATGCTTTGCGCGTCGTCCTCTTTCGTCACCGGCTCTTCCGTGCCCGGCACAACTGGCAGTCCGGCTTTTTGCGCCAGCCGCCGCGCCGCCGTCTTGTCGCCCAAGAGGTCGAGCAGGTCCGCGCTCGGGCCGATAAAGGTGATTCCCGCCGCGGCGCAGGCCCGCGGCAGCGCGGGATTCTCCGAAAGAAAGCCGTAGCCCGGGTGAATGGCGTCAACGCCACGCTCTTTCGCCAGCGCCACGATTCCTTCGACGTCGAGATATGCCTGGACCGGCCCCTTGCCCTCGCCAATGAGATACGCTTCGTCCGCCTTGAACCGGTGCAGGCTGAGGCGATCTTCGTAGGAATAGACGGCAGCGGTGCGGATCTTCAGTTCGTTGGCGGCGCGGAAAATGCGGATCGCGATCTCCCCGCGATTCAGGGCCAGAAGTTTTTTTATCGGCATCAGTCAAAGTTTCCCGGGATTGCTCCCGATTTTCATGGTATGGCGTTGACGGAGCGCCTTGGATCGCGGCGCCCGCAACGCCTATTCGCCCGATTACTCCATCCAGGGAGTACAGCGTATCAGAAATTTCACCTTGGTCTTGTGTTGGCCTACGACCTGGTAGGGGGCCAAATTCAGCCCGTGTGGGGACCAATTCCATCCGGCGCCGGCCCGCCACGTTAGGAAGAAAAATGCCCGGCGACGAGACAGAGCGATCTTCTGGCCAGAAATTGTACCGCAATTTCCAATCCGCCGAATAATTTAGCTGATGTCTACGAAGCGGCTTTTTCCACCAGAATCCAATCTAGGGCTTCGTCGATGGTGCGGAACACGCGAATGCCTGTTTCCCCATTCAGTTCGCGATACGTTTGAAACATTCTGGCAAGGCCAAATTGCAGATTGTTCTTCACTACGAAAGCGCGGCGGGATCGCGCAGAAAAGATATTTCTTTGGGCCAGCTGGCGTATGTCTTCCGGCCCGATGTCCATCCCCGTGAGCTGCGTGAAATCCGTAATTTGAGAGAAGTCGGGATCAAATTCAGGGTCATTCGACAGCAGATCCATATGCGCGAGGATCATGCCCTTGGTGAGCACACCGGACCCGGAACTCATTACGAGCCGGCGGTCTTTATCGATTTTGTAAAACGCAGGCATCCCACGCTTCCTTCGGGTAAGGGCAGACCCGGCTGCGCAACAGCGGCAGCCTACTGATCGGGATAATAACGCTTATACTAAGTGCCTGCAATATAAAGCGTCTCCGGCCGTTCCAATTTGTAAAAGCCGTGGGCCATCCCGCGATTATCATAAAGCGTCACGAGCTGACATCGGCCCCCATCCTTGCGCGACGGATGGTAAAGTTCGTATAGAAGATGTCGGCCCGCTCGGCGCCCGTTTTCGATCCTTCGCTTTACGATACGCCCATGTTGGGCTAGAACAGGGAGAATTCTTTGGCTAATTCGATCGCGGCACCTCCAGCCAAACTTCAGTTGCCGGTGGAGGTCATCGGAGCCGATCTTTACGGACAGCAATTCTTCGAGCGCACGCAAACCGTGACGATTCACCGGAATGGCGTCTCGATTTTACTTGAGAACAGGCTGGGGCCGGACACCGAAGTGATAGTGCGCAATACGGAGACCAACGACGAAGCAATAGCATTCGTCGTGGGACAGATCTCTCAAGACGGCGCCGGCCATGTCTATGGGCTGGCCTTCATCGATACCTCGGCCAACCTATGGCGCTTGCAATTCCCCGCCGCGGAGCCTCAGAAAATGGTCCAACTGATCTGCAACGGCTGCCACTCCGTGTGCGCAATCTCTCTCACCGACATTGAACTGGAAATTTTTGAAGCATCGAGAGAATTGACGCGTTCCTGCGACACCTGCAATTCGTTCATGGTCTGGAAAGAGACCGGGAGTAAAGCGGTAAGGAATAAGCCGGTCAAATCGACAGAGCAGATTACCGATCCAAAAGTGATCGAGCCCCGTGTTGCGGCCCCGGTCACGTCACCCGGCCCGCCCCCGGTGCCGACAACTGTCGTCTCCCCCGCCCCGTCACCCGTCGCGTCTCCCGTGGAAGAACGCCGCAAGAATCGGCGGGCGGGGATGAAGATGACAGCATGCATTCGATTCTCCGGATTGGAATTCGTCGCCACTTGCGAAGACATATCCAAGGGTGGTTTCCGATTTACCGGCGCCAAGGAGTTTCCCAAGGGAACGCGCGTGGATACGGCTGTCCCTTACGCGAAGTCCGGCACGAACATATTTGTCCCTTCCAGCATCATCTACTGTCACAAAATGCCCGATGGACAATTCCGGCATGGCGTGAGCTACACCAAGAACCGCAGATCGTCGAACTGGGACCAATAAAATCAAAAAAGCGTAAAGCCTGAAACTGACTGGCGCTCGCGGCGGAAGGTGTTGCCCATGCCCGGTAATTGGGGTAAAAGTGTGCTCCGTGAACAGTGACCGCCGGAGCGCACACATGAAAAAATTAATTCGAGTTTTGGGCATGGGACTCGCGTTGCTTGTTGGCGGATCGGCATTCGCGCAGCAAAGCGCGCAGGCCACAGCCATGGGCATCACGCGCTTGGTCATCACAAAACGCCAGGTCGCCTATGGCGGCGCTTCATTTGGCAGCGCCGGACAATACGAAATCCTAGCCGGAACCGCTTACGGCGATCTCGATCCCAACGCGCCCGGCAATAAAAGCATCATCAATGTGAACCGCGCTCCTCTCAACGCCAACGGCCACGTCGAATACAGCGTGGACTTCATGATCCTGAAGCCGGTTGACGCGAAAAAGGGAAACGGCAGGCTGATCTACGATTTCGTCAACCGCGGCAGGAACACGATCTTGCGGCTGGATGAAAGCGGTGATTCCTTCGCAGCGGGTGACTCCGGCAACGGCTTCCTCATGAATCGCGGCTATACCGTGGCCTGGAGCGGCTGGCAGATGGATGCGCCGGGCGCTCCAGGCTTCCTGCGGGCGTACGTGCCCGTCGCCATGGGGAACGGGAAGGCGGTCACGGGCATGAGCCGCGAAGAGTTCACCGACGTTTCCGCAGGGCCGGTCTTTAACCAAACGCTCGACTATCCCGCGCTGCTGGACACAACAGGTACAACTCTTACAATCCGCGAACACGAGACCGATCCTCGCAAGCCGTTGCCCGCTTCAAGCTGGCATTTCATCGACGAGCGTCATGTCGAGATCACCGCGGCGCCCGGATTCGATCGCGGCGCGCTCTATGAACTGATTTATCCCGCGACGAACGAAACGGTTGCGGATATCGGCTTGGCAGCCTCTCGCGACTTCGTTTCATTTTTGCGCTATGCCGACCAGGACTCCACCGGCCAGCCGAACCCAGTGCGAGACCCCGGCACGCCCCTCAAGGCAACCCTCGCGTTCGGCATCTCACAGACGGGGCGCGCCATCAACGACTTCATCTACCAGGGCTTCAATGCCGATATCAACGGCCGAATTGTGTTCGACGGCGCGTTGCCCCTGCTTTCTGCGACGCGCCGGACGTACACCAATTTTGAATTCGCTCAGCCGGGCCGGTTCGCGCGCCAGCACGAAGATCATGAATATGGCGGCGACCAGTTTCCATTCACCTACGCGACATCAAAAGATCCTGTCACCGGAAAAACGGACGGGATGCTGATGCAATGCGAAAAATCCCGCACGTGTCCGAAGATCGTGCATCTCGATTCCGACACGGAATTCTGGCAGGGGCGCGACTCGCTCCTGGTGACCGACACCAGCGGCCACCCGTTCGCGCTCCCCGAAAATGTCCGCGCCTACATGCTCTCCGGACAAGAGCACAACCCGGCGCCAAATTGGAACACGCGCGGCAACTGCCAGCAAATTCAGAACGCGCTGAGTTATGCGCCCTATGCGCGCGCTTTGCTCGTGGCGCTCGATCGCTGGGCCACCGAAGGCGCCGCACCGCCGCCGACCACGTTCCCAAATTTAAAGAGCCACACGTTACTTCCGCTCGCCAAAGTGCAGGCGTCCTACCCTGCGATCCCCGGCGCGCCGTTTAGCCCGCTCTTCAATTCGCTTCAAGTCATCGATCAGAAAAGCATGCCGCCCGAAGCTTCCGGCCCCGCGTATCCAGTATTTTTCCCGCCGGTCGACGCCGACGGCAATCCGCAGGGAGGAATCATCCTTCCCGAGATCGCCGTGCCGATCGCGACGTATTCGGGCCGGAACGTTCGCGCCGAAGGATTTTCCGCGGGAGAATTGTGCGGGCTTTCGGGCTCCTTCATTCCCTTTGCCGCCACAAAGCAGGAGCGCCTTGCGAACGGCGATCCACGTCTCTCCCTCGAAGAACGCTACAAGAGCGCGCAAGACTACGCCGACAAGCGCAAGCACGCCGTCGATGCGCTCGTGCAGCAAGGTTTTGTTCTGCCCGAGGACGCCGACTCGCTCGCCCGCAGCATGCAGCTGCCAGGGACAGCCCAAGGCAAGCTCTAACAGTGAGGATTTACTTGCGCTTCCATTCGCGCCAATCGCGTTCCATGGCGCGGAGCATGACTTTCGCCGCTTTGTGCAGCCAGTTGGCGGGGCGCTTTGCGAGGTCGCGCTTGATGGCGGGAATGGCGCGGGGTGAACCGAAATGGATGTTGGCGGTCTCCCAACCCATGGAATAAAGCAGGCGTTCTTCGTCGCGGCTGCCGGGGAGAGAGGCGAGTTCGATGCGCGAACAATCAGGTGCCAGGCGTCGCAGAAGCCAGCCGTCGTAAGGGCGTACGAACGGATCGGGAACGCGAACGGCGCGGTCCAGAATTTTTCCGTAGCGGGTGCGCTGCCCTTCGGGACCGATGCCACGAGCCCACACGCATGCCGAAGGCGTCAATTCCTTGGCCTCCCGCGCGACATAACAACCGTGCCATTTGCCGAGCAGCAGAACACGTGTGTGCCCCAGGCTTCCAAGTCCGGCCATGCGACGCTTCTTCTCACAGGGCAAGGAATGATCGGGAAACAGTTTGCGGAGTTCCGATTCAACCTGGCGCGGCAGCTGAACTTTCGATTTGGAAAGGCGCTCCAATTTGTGCCAGAAGACCGTGGCATCGCGCAGTCGATTGAGCGCGATTTTGCGCAGCCAGCGGTGATTTTCGGCCAGCACGAAGGGCCTCCCGCCCACTTTCAGCGCGTCGCGGTAGCCTTCAAGAATTGCATCGCTCGCGGCGCGAGGGCGAACGTTCAGGTGCTGCTCCGCGGCTGCCGCATGCGCGCTGGTCGCGAGGCGCACAAGGTCAATGGTATAAGGCATGGCGTATACTTCGTCAAAATCATTGATCCCCCAGATCAATCGACCTTCGATGTCCCGCCAGGTCCCAAAATTTTCGAGGTGGAGATCCCCGACGGCCAATAAAGAAGGCGCAACGGCGGCATCGCCGGTAACGCCGCGCCAAACCTGCACCCACCGGTAAAACGTCGCGCGAAAAAATGGAAAAAGCCCCAGCGCCATTTGTTTATGCTTGAAGGACAGAGCAGGCCGGTCCAAGGGAATGCAGGAGGAGACCCACTTTTCGTAACTCTCGGTCGCTTGGCGAATGTTCATGATCGTAATGGGGAGCCAATTAGTTCGAGCACCGCGAAACCTACAGATCGCGCCGCCCTCGACAATCTTTGGTCCGCGCAAATGAACGTTCTTCTTGCAGGCCGCTCGTCGCACCAAATCAAGGATGCGGCGAGCTGAAAACTGTCCGCAGCCTTCAATGGATGATGATTGAGCAGATCCATCGTCAATTCCCGGAGCTTGTCACCGGCCAATATTTCTCTCCATGTCCTGCTAAGAATTTCTAAGCGCGCGACGGCCGCCTGCTTGCCTGCATCGGTAAGCGCCCTTTCACGGTGAAGCCTGCAAACTGCGCTCTGGATTTCAATGGGACTTCCCCACCAGACCACGGGGGCAAATTTCTTGATGTGCAACGCGGCCGCCGGCGTGGCAGATTCCGGAACGCAAAGCGGGACGAGGGCGCTGGCATCCCAGAACGCGGTCGCTCTCTTCATTCTTCTTCCCGATCAGCCAGAAGGGCTTCAATCGCCTTGTGTCCGCGTACCTTGCCGCCGCGTATCTTCAGAAATTCTTTTAGGTTTAATCGAACACTGGGAAGCCTTAGTTTCCCCTCCGCGGCAAGCCGCAGCTCCTGTTCATCTGCGTCTTCTGCCGAGAAAGGGACCAGCTTGGCGACGGGAAGGTTCCGGTCGCGTATGACCACTTCCTCTCCGGCTTTTGCAAAGGTTAGGTACTTGCTGAGCTGATTTTTTAACGTAGCCACATTCACGCTGCGCATCGGGAGGCTCCTCTAATGTGGCTATTATAGCCATGATAGCAAGCAACTGGAAGCGCTGGCATCCGCCGAGTTGCAGAAAGATACAACCTTCGGATGTGCTAGACTGCGGCGAATCCCGGATGGACCGACCAAATTAGTTTAGAGGAGCGATGAACATGCCGAGCCGTCGAGATTTCGCGAAATTTGTTCTGGCCGGAGGAGCGGGGATTCTCGCGCCGCGCGAGCTCTGGCCAGCCACCGCTGGAAACCCTGCCCCGCCGCAAAGTGCGGATGAGAAATTCGATCTGCTGATCGAGGGCGGGACGGTCATCGACCCGTCGCAGGATATGAACGGCGCGTTCGACGTGGCGATCAAGGCCGGAAAAATCCTCGAAGTCTCAAAGAACATCGCCAAGGACCGCGCCCTCAAAACCGTGTCCGCGAAAGACCGGATCGTGACGCCGGGCTTCATCGACATGCACGCGCATTGCTACGACGGCGTTTCGATCGGAATGAATGCCGACCGCTATTGCCTGGGCCGCGGCGTGACCACCGTTCTGGACGCGGGCTCGGCCGGCTACGCCACCTTTCCGAATTTCAGAAAGTACATCATCAACACTTCGACCACGCGGATCGTCGCTCTGGTTCACATCAGCCCGATCGGAACCATCATGTTCGACGGCGGCCTCGCCAATCTTTCCTGGCTCAATCCTGAATTGACAGCGAAGATGGCGACTGACAACAGGCCCGTTGTTGCAGGGATCAAGATCCAGTTGAGCAAGGGCATCTCGGGCGCGAACGATTTGGAAGCGCTCAAACGCGCGCTGCAGGCTGCGGAAATGGCTCATTTGCCGCTGATGGTGCACATCGACGATCCCTACTCGCCGCTGCCGGACATTTTAAAACTGCTGCGCAAGGGCGACGTGTTCACGCACGTCTACAACAACCACACGCACAGCGTTCTGGACGCGAATGGAAAAATCATTCCGGAAGTGCGCGAGGCGCGCGAGCGCGGCGTGATTTTCGATCCCGCGCAGGGGCAAACTCATTTCAGCTTTGACGTCGCTGAAAAATGCATGCAACAGGATTTCTTATGCGACACGATCAGCACCGACCTGACCGTCGTGACTGTGGAGCGCCGCGTGTTCGATCTGCCCATGATGGTCTCCAAATTCATGGCGCTTGGCGTGCCGCTCAATAAGGCCGTCGCGATGGTCACCGTGAATCCCGCGCGCGTATTTGACTACGGTGCGAAAATCGGCACGCTGCGCCCCGGCAGCGAAGCCGACGTGAGCATCTATGAATTGCGCGACGGGAAATTCGATTTCGAGGACAGCGACGGCGTAAAACGCACCGGCCAAAAAATGCTGGCCAGCAAGGCAGTGGTCCGCCGCGGGCAGCTTTTCATAAACGCGGTTTAAAGCGGAAGCTTTCACCACGGATGACTACCGGCTACCTCCGAGCGAATGCTCAAATCCTGTCCATAAATAACGGCGATTTCTTTGAACGGAAAGGATGGGATACGATAGGCCCGAAATTCAGGGGTTTCCCGTCTCTATGCCGCCAGACCTCGGATTGAATGATCCTCTTCTCCTGAATGAATGGTTTGCGGCCGCATGGACTTCCTCCCTGCCGAAAAATAAATTGCAGCCAGTGCGCGTGCTGGGCCAGGATCTCGTTTTGTGGCGCAGCAGCGATGGAGTGCACGCCTGGAAGGACCTGTGCGTTCATCGCGGGGCGAAACTTTCGCTCGGCACTATCCGTGGAGCGGACAATTGCGCGTGCGTTGTCTGCCCGTATCATGGCTGGGAGTACAACTCCGCCGGTGAATGCGTACGAATCCCCGCGCATCCCGAGCAGGTGCCTCCTGCGCGCGCCCGTGTGGATTGTTTTGCCGTGCAAGAAAAATACGGCTTGGTTTGGGTATGCTTAGGAAATCCCGTTGGAGACATTCCGAAATTTCCGGAAGGAGAGACGCCCGGCTTCCGGCTCGTTTCCGCGGGGCCGTACGAATATCATGCGCAGGGCCCGCGCATCATCGAAAATATTCTGGACCTCGCGCACCTGCCCATCGCCCACGCCGGCATGCTTGGCGATCCGGCGAGCGCCGAGATCGGCGAGTACACCGTCACGACCACGGCGGAGGGCATCGTCGCACGCGACATCCCGCTGTGGCAGCCCGACCCCGACGGCACGGGCCGCCCCGCCAAAGTTCACTACACGTTCTGGGTTGAACGCCCATTCACCACGCGATTGACGAAGGCGCACCCCACGCAGCACTTCGCCATTCTGGGCACTGTCACGCCGGTCGATGCGGAAAAAAGTTTGGCTTGGGTCGTGATCGCGATGAACTACGCGCACGACGTGCCGGACAAGGAATTGCGCAATTTTCAGGATAAGGTGGCGGCGCAGGACATCCGCATCGTCAACTCCCAGCGCCCCGAATTGCTGCCACTCGATTTGCAATCGGAACTGCATCTTCGATCCGATCTAATCGCCATCGCATACCGGCGATGGCTGAAGCAGTTGGGCCTACAATACGGAACTTCGTGAAGCAAGCATAAGAACGATGCGAGGACTCTTTCATCTCTAGCGCGACGCAAACGATGGAGAGCATTGGACCGCGGTGGTTTGTCGCGGGCGATCTCGACGGTTTCTTCGGCCTGTTTTTCAGCGGCTTCCCCGATCTGCTGCTGATCGCGAGCCTGACGCCGCTGTGCGGCCTTCCACAACAACTGGTCACCGGCCGCATTTTGCCTGCCGTGGCATTCTCCATTCTTTTCGGCAATTTGTTTTACGCCTGGCAAGCGCACCGGTTGGCGCAGAATTCCGGCCGCAGCGATGTAACCGCGATTCCATTCGGCGTCAACACACCCACGATTTTTGCGTACATTTCCCTGATCATGCTGCCCGTCTACGAGCGCACGCATGACGCGAACCTAGCCTGGCACATGGGAATTTTCGCAAGCCTTGTGAGCGGCATCGTGCAATCGGCAAGCGCGTTCTGCATCGACTGGCTGCGCCGCACCACGCCTCTCGCCGCGCTGCTCTGCCCGCTCGCGGGCCTCGCGATGGCATTTCTCTGCCTTGGCTTTATTTTCGGAGTTTTTCAGATCCCGGCAGTGGCGCTCCTACCGGCGGTGATTCTGCTCGCGACCTACGCTTCGCGCATGCGCTTTCCCTGGCGCATTCCTTCAGGGCTTGTGGCCATGGTTGCCGGTGGAATGATCGTGGTTCTTCTCAGAGCTTTTCATTTGTACCATCTGCCGCCGCAGCCGCCGCTTCTCCCTCCGGGAATTTATCTTCCCAGGCCAGTGAACCTGTACCAGATTCTCGTGATTGGCGAAGGCTGGCGATATGCTTCGATTTTTCTCCCGCTGAGCTTGCTGGACACCATTGTTTCGCTCCAAATCCTGGAAAGCGTGAAACTCGCCGGCGACGACTATCCGACAAATCCCTCGCTGCTGGTCAATGGCCTCGCCACGCTCGTGGGTGCAACACTGGGCAGCGCCTTTCCCACGTCGCTCTACATTGGCCACAACGCGCACAAGGCCAACGGCGCGAGAATCGGATATTCGATATTGGGCGGCGTGGTCAGCGCCGCACTCTGCCTGACGGGACTCGTACCCGCCGTCTTGCGCTTCGTGCCTCTCGAAGTCGTCGCGTTTGCCGTGGTCTGGTTTGGATTGGCGATGGTCGGGCAAGCTTTTCAGGAAGTACCCGCAACGCACACTGTTGCTGTCGCGCTAGGAATTGTGCCGATGCTCGCGCAGTGGGTAACGCAGATCGTTGACCTCGCCATTCGCAAGTCGGGCAGCGACCTGTTGACTGTTGCCCCGCGGTTCGGCGGTGAACTGGCTATCTACGGCTTGATCGCGCTGGGTCAGGGAGCGCTGCTTGTTTCCATGATCTGGGCGGCAGCACTCGTGTGGATGATCGAGCGGCATTTCCTGCGAGCGTCTGCGTGGATGCTCGCGGCCGCTGTACTGTCGTGCTTCGGCGTCATTCACGCGTATCGGCTGAGCGCGCAAGGCATCGAGAATCGACTCGGCTGGTGGGTCGCGCCGGAATTCACGCTGAGCTATTTTGCGGCGGCGGTGTTTCTCCTGGCTTGTCACGCATACGCACGAAACAGGCCCGCTGCGTTTGCGAGTCAAGACTCATAAGTGAACAAGAACCGCAATCCAGCCCGAAATCCCGTTCACTTTCCTGGCTGCATCCCAGCAGCTTTGTACGCAGCCACCGCTTCTGGCGACGAGAGATATTGCAGCAAAGCCTTGGCGGCTTCCGGGTTCTTCGAGTGAGTAGAGATGAACCCCACCAATGGCGTCCACGGCAAGACCTCTCGCGGCAGCGGGCCTACGATATCGATTCCAGGATCGTTCATCTCGCTGATGAACGTCATGCCGATTTCGGCCTCGCCTCTGCCAACCATTGCCGAAACCACCGCGCCGCCGCCCGCCCCGCCTGGGCCAGTGCCATGAGGACGCGTAAGCTTCGGTTCGATTTGATCGTCGATGCCCAGCCTCTTCAGCATTTCGTTGATGCTGACGCCCGCCGCGGCTCCCGTGGCCGCATCGGGGCACACGATGGATTTGGCGGAGAGCAGCATTTTCTTGACGGCTTCGGTCGAGGAGATATCGGGCCTGGGCGAACCCTTCTTCACCGCCACGCCCACGGCCACAGAAGCCAGCGGCGTCGCCGTGCTTTCCACCACGTTGCCCGATGCGATTACCTCCGGCAAAGGCGGCTGGACGATCGGGACGTCAAACACGTCGCCGCTTATAACTTGCTTCTTGGTCCCGCCCCCGGAGCCAAACGTGGCATTCACCTTGTAGCCCGTCTTTTTTTCAAAGCCGGGAATGAGCTGCTCGATCGGAGCGCGAATTCCTCCCGGTGCGATCAGCGTGACTACCGTCTGCGCGCGGGCGGTGCAGGAAAGGCTCAGCGCAATTGCCAAGGCGGCGGCTGACAAAAGAATTCTTCTCATAGCTCGGTTCTCCAATTTTGGCGGACGTTCGATTCTAATGAAAGGCAAGAATTGCCGGCGGGCATTGTTGCACTATTCAGCCGGGTGCACAACCTCCTAGCCTGAATTGGACAGATTTGTGACAAATTGCCTGCAACCAAATACCGCTCTTAGACAACCAACAATATAGGGAGAATCCGTTCTGAAGATCGACTCGCACCGCAATAACCTAATCAGAGCGTGACGATTCTGATCGTGAGGAGCTTGACTCAAGCGCACTTCCAACCCACCACATCTACCTACAACTTCAAGCCGGGAGGAAATCATCATGAAGCGCCTAACTGTCAGCAAGCAGGGTTTCTTGGGTGTCTATACTGAACGGAGCGAAGCAGCCAGGGCCGCCTCCGCGCCCGCATGGACGCGAGCCAACGTTCGACGTCTTGTTACGATAATTTCATTCAGTTTATTCCTTCTTTCCGCCACGCCGCCCGCCTTGGCGCAGCAATCCTCGGCAGACCAGGGCGTTCCGGTTCAAATGGTCGTCAGCGTGGAGCCGAAACATGGGCACGAGTTGCCCGTGATCACGCAGCAGGACGTGATGGTGTACCAGGGACACGACCGCCGGCCCGTCACGAACTGGGTCCCAGTAAAGGGGGACAAAGCCGGGCTGGCGCTGGCAGTCCTAATCGACGATAGCGCCGGATTCAGCCTGGGCCCCCAACTGAACGATATCAAGGTCTTCATACGAGAACAGCTGCCGACCACGCTGGTCGCTGTCGGCTATATGCAGAATGGCACGGTTGCCGTGACCCACGACTTCACGCAGGATCACGAGGCTGCGGCCAAGTCCGTGCGGCTGGCGCTAGGCTACTTCGCTGTAGGAGGCAGCCCGTATCTCTCTTTATCCGATTTCATCAAGCACTGGCATCCGGACCCTGCCACACCACGGCGCGAAGTCTTGATGGTCACCTCCGGCATCGACTACGTCTATCAGGGTGTTTTGGACAACCCTTATGTGGAAACTGCGATTCATGACGCGCAGTGCAGCGGCATCGTGGTGTACTCCATCTATACGCCGAGCGCCGGACACTTTGGACACAGCTACTTTCGAACCAACTGGGGCCAGAATTACTTGGCTCAACTTTCGGAAGAAACCGGTGGCGAGGGCTACTATTTTCTGGGACCGCAAGGCCCCGTCTCTTTTTCGCCGTATCTAAAGGAGTTGAACGATCAGCTCCCAAACCAATTCCTGTTGACGTTCCTGGCCAAGCCCGCAATGAAAGCAGGAACCGAGCCAGTGAAAGTCACGAGCGAGCTTCATGACGTCGATTTCGTTCACGCAGACAAGGTATGCGTTCCAGCCTCACCTGGTGACTGAATCCCCATGTACCGGAGGGCGCGCTGCCCGAGTGAGAGGAATGAATTAGCGAGATGGGGAAGGCGGCGAATCGGAATTGTTCATGTCGAATAGCACTTTCCAGGCGCCGTCCTTCCGCTTCATCCACACAATTAAGTATTTTCCCTTCTCGAAAATAGTCTTGCCCGACGCGACTTTGAAACTTACTTTGTATTTCCCGCTCGTGTAGCCAAGCTCGCCCGAGCGGGCCACGCCGGCTTTGTCTGGGCACCATGAGAGCTTGTAATCCTTGAGGGCAAATCCAGCGGCGATCAATTTCGTGACGGCTTTCTTCCCAGTCGCGATCGGAGCATGGGGCACCAGCATTGCGCCGTGCTCGTCAAGAAATGCAACCGAGGCGTCCAGATCTTTCGCGGTGAAAGCTCTCAGCCATGCCGCGTCCGCAGCCCGAATGGCGTTCATGGCGCTGCCTTTCGATCTCATGTTGAACCCTCCCCCGGCCAGCCGCCTCACGACTGAATTATGGTAATGTGGTGAAGCATAATTTTAAAGCTGGGGAGAGAAAGCATGAAAGTAGGCGTCGCTGGACAAGGCGCGTTTGGCCAAAAGCATCTGGAGGGCATCGCCAGAATTCCGGGCATCGAAGTGATTACGCTGACGGGGGGAAATCAGGCCGCCACGGAGGAAGTGGCGAAAAAATTCAAGATTCCTCACTGGACCGGCGACCTCGCCGAAAGCTTGAAGCAACCCGGCCTTGAGGCCATGATTCTCGCCACGCCCACCCAGTTGCATGCGAAGCAGGGCGAGCAGTGCATGCGCGCCGGCAAGCACGTCCAGATCGAAATTCCCATTGCCGACACTCTCGCGGATTCCGAGCGCCTTGTGAAAGTGCAGAAAGAAACCGGCGTCATCTGCATGGGTGGCCACACCCGCCGTTTCAACCCCAGCCATCAGTATGTTCACAAAAAGATCAAGGCGGGCGAGCTGAAGGTCCAGCAGATGAATGTGCAGACTTATTTCTTCCGGCGCACAAATATGAACGCCGCCGGGAAACCGCGGAGCTGGACGGATCACCTCCTGTGGCACCACGCCTGCCATACTGTAGACCTCTTCCAATATCAAACTGGCGAACTTGTTTCCGAGTGTTACGGCGTGCAAGGCCCGATTCACCCGGACCTGAAAATCGCCATGGACATGGGCATTGTGATGAAAACGCCCTCGGGAGCGATCTGCACGCTGTCACTTTCGTTCAACAACAAAGGGCCGCTCGGCACTTTCTTCCGCTATATCTGCGACAACGGCACTTTCATTGCCCGCTACGACGACCTTCTGGATGGCGACGAAAAACCGATCGATGTGTCGAAAGTGGACGTATCGATGAACGGCATCGAGCTGCAGGATCGCGAGTTCTTCGCCGCAATCAAGGAAAAACGCGAACCGAACGCCAGCGTTGCGCAATGCCTCACTGCCATGCAGGTATTAGACCGGATTGAGAAATTCCTCAATTCGGCGGCGACGGCCAGCGCATAGAGTTAAGAGCGTTTTCCAGGGGCACATTGTAGAAGTCGCAATCAAATCACGCAGGGACTTCGGAATACTTTTTACCGATAGAGCCTGAATTGAGGAATGTCATGGCCGGAACGACTGCAATTCATACCAAAGTCTTGAACTACATCGACGGCGGTTGGATGGAATCGAAATCCGCGGAGTGGCGAGAGGTAATCAATCCCGCCACGGGGGAAGTCATCGCGCTGACGCCATTGTCGACAGCCTCGGAAGTGGACGCCGCCGTCGAAGGGGCCGCCGCCGCCTATCGCGAATGGCGGCGCACACCCGCGGAGGACCGCATCCAGCCGCTCTTCAAGCTGAAGATGCTGCTCGAAGAGCATCTGGACGAGCTTGGCCGCATCATCTCGCAGGAAAACGGAAAGACATTTGCCGAGGGCAAGGCGGAACTGCGCAGGGCCATCGAAAACGTGGAAGTAGCTTGCGGCATACCGACCATGATGCAGGGCTACAACCTTGAAGATGTCGCGCGCGGCGTCGATGAAATGATGATCCGCCAACCGCTCGGCGTGGTCGCCGCGATCACTCCGTTTAATTTTCCCGGGATGATTCCCTTCTGGTTTCTGCCCTACGCCATCGCCACCGGCAACACGTTCGTGTTGAAACCGTCCGAGCGCGTGCCGCTGACCATGATGCGCGTGTTTGAGCTTCTGGAGCAGATCGGACTGCCCAAAGGCGTCGTCAGCCTCGTCAACGGCGGGAAGGCGGTGGTCGATGCAATTCTGGACCATCCCAAAGTGCGCGCCATCAGCTTTGTGGGTTCGACGCCCATCGCGAAATACGTGTACGCGCGAGCCGCCGCGAACGGAAAGCGCGCGCAGTGCCAGGGCGGTGCGAAGAATCACGTTATCGTCCTGCCCGATGCCGACATAAAGATGGCCACGCAGATTATCAGCGACAGCGCTTTTGGTTGCGCGGGGCAGCGCTGCCTGGCCGTTTCGGTCGCGGTGACGATCGGCGAGGCGCAGAAAACTTTTCGCGACTCGATTGCCGCGGCTGCCGCGTCCTTGCGCGTGGGCGATGGACTTGAGGAAGGCGTGCAGATGGGGCCGGTCATCACCGCGCAGAGCAAATCGCGAATCGAATCGCTGATCGGCGTCGGCGAAAAAGAAGGCGCGAAAATCCTCCTCGACGGCCGCAACCCCAAAATTCCGAAACACGAATCAGGCAATTTCGTGAAACCGACCATCCTCGACGGCGTGCCCGCATCGAGCGAGCTCACCGACACGGAAATTTTCGGCCCCGTGCTGAGTCTGGTCCACGCCAGGGATATGAACGATGCTCTATCCTTTCTGGAGCGCAGCCCGTACGGCAACCAGGCTTCCCTCTTCACTTCCAGCGGCGCGGCAGCCCGCCGCTTTCGCTACGAGGCCCCCGCTGGCAACATCGGCATCAACATCGGCGTAGCCGCGCCCATGGCCTATTTCCCTTTCACCGGCTGGAAGGGCAGCTTCTTCGGCGACATGCATGCGCAGGGTCGTGACGCCATCGAGTTCTATACCGATAAAAAGGTCGTCATCGAACGGTGGGGAGATCAGCACACTCGGAAGTTCTGATCGAAGTCCGCGCCGCCCTGGTTTGCCGTTGGTTGGTTTGGGTTGGGTGTCCCACCCTTGCGGGTTATGGAAGGGTGGGATTTTTGACTTTATCCTCCCTACATTGATCGCCGCTCGAGCCCGATCCTGGCCAAACCAGGAGTCCTTTTGCGCAAAACACCATTGTTCCAGCACATACGTCGCTCCAGTCCCCAGCACCGGAGATTAGCACGCGATCAAAACCTATGAGTTGATTGTCCAAAACTATACAGACAAGCTCCCCTAAACGAGTCTACAGTGAAATTCGACGCTGCATCTCAGTGAGCTTACATGGTGGGTTCGCAAAAGATTAGGAGACCATGATGTTTGGATACGGATTGATCGGAACTTTGATAGTCATATGTTTGGTTATTTGGATCGTCAAAAGCCTGTGAAGAAGAACTTCCGGTTTAGAACGGCGGATGGGCTGTCGCGGGGTATTTGAAGGCTTGGGACGGCAGCCATTCGCAACCGTGCGAATTGAGATTTCATCGCTCATTTCTCGACTTCTTGGTGGACGCATGCTGCGAAAGAAAGCAAAGAAAACGATCGGCAACGCAACGCAAGCCAGCGTCATCAAGGAAATGGCGAAGCCGCGCTTGAGCAGGTCGGCAAGATTAGCGGGGCTAAATCTGGTTGTGGCGCGGATTCCGGAACAGCCGAGCGTTGCCATGCGTCGACGGTAACAGGCGCAAGGCATCCGCCGCGACTTATACCTTTCCCTCCATCAAAGGATTGCGCCTCACGGCAGACGCCTAAGAGAGCTACGTTCTTTTCGCAAAACTGCACGAAACGAACCAACTCAGTTTTGACAAGCTTGTGCCAAACCTGTGCAGCCACGTAACGTCCGCCCCCCACTCTGCCCCGCCGCGATGAAATGACGCCCAAGGCGAATGGACCCCTGAAAACCTTATCAGCCGTTCGTGATCTTTCATTCACAATGTAGAATTACGAGGCCGGGCCACGGCTTTTGAAACTGGATCTGCCGCTGGGGTTCGAGCGATTGATTGAATCAGAAGGAATCGAATGCAAATACCATCCGATTTGCTAGCGCACAGTGCCATGTTTTCTCCTGCGCCGCAAACTTCTTCGGCGCCCGACAGTAAAAAGAAATTGATTTATGACCAGGACCACCGCGGGCCGCTCTCCACGGATACGGTTGCAACGCTGATGCTCCTGCAGGCCGACAACATCGATCTCCTGGGGATTTGCACCGTGAGCTGCGATATGTGGGCCAAGCAAGAAACAGCGTATGCGCTGCGCCTTCTGGAAATCATGGGCCGCCCGGAAATTCCGGTGTTCATAGGCGCGCAGGAACCTTTGCTCAACACCAAGGCCGAGGCGCAGATGCGCTACCAGATGTTCGGGTCAAGGTCACTTGGGAATGAAGGATACCTGGGATGCTTCGCAAAGGATGCCCCGGGACGCGACGAGGTTACGCCGCTCCCGCCGCCCTACAACCGTTTCGCGCAGATCAAGGCGCAGCCAGAGCCTGCCGCGGACTTCATCATTCGCACCATCCGCGCGAACCCGAACGAGGTGACCATGTATTGCGGCGGCCCGATGACAAACCTCGCAATCGCCGTGATGCTCGCGCCGGACATCGTGCCCATCACCAAGGAAGTAATTTTCATGGGTGGAGGCATTCACCACTCCACCAGTTCCGTGAACGTTTATTTCGACGCCGAAGCTGCCAAGGTTGGATTTCGCGCGCCCTGGCCGAAATTCACGCTGGTCACGACGGACCTCGCAGAACAAGTCCACATGCAAGACGACGGCAAAGTGGACGACATTGTAGAGCGTGCGCACTCGCCGATCGCCGATCTCTTCCGCCAGTACGAACAGAAGCCGCAGCGCGCCAATCCGCAACGCCACTCCTTCCGTATGCCGGATGAAATGATGGCCGCCCACGCCATCGATCCTTCGATTTTCACCGGCTACGATGACATGTACATCGACATTGTGACGCACAACGACGGCCACTACGGCGACACTTCGTTTTGGGATGCGAACTGGAAGGACGAAGGCGGCGAGCTTTCGTGGCAGAACAGTCCTTCGATCAAGGCGGGCCGCGTGCAAGTGCTGAACGGCATCGACAAAAAGCGATTTCGCGAACTGTTCACGGATTTGATGACGCGGCCGATTAATCGGTCGAAGTCGTAACTGTTCCAAGCTGAAAAGCGAGGCCTCCATGAGCACAACGCGCAGAGAATTTATCAAAACAGTGGGAGCCGCGATTGCCTCATCGCAAATTCTGCCGGAACCGACCGCGTTATGCACGCCCCCCGCCGCTCCGCTCCTGGCACCGGGCCCTGCTCCCTTCCCGGCAGGCGCGAAGCGGAAAGTAATCTACGATCAGGACAATTCCGGCCCGTTCGGCACGGACATTCTGGGCACGCTCATGATGTTGCAGGCGGATAACGTCGACCTGCTCGGCATCACGCTCGTGACGGGCGACGCGTGGATGAAACAGGAGATGGCGTACACGCTGCGCTTGCTGGAATTGATGGGCCGCACGGATATCCCGGTGTATGCCGGCGCCGAATTTCCCATGCTCAATACCAAGGAAGAATGGCAGCTTCGCCGGCAGCTCTACGGCGGCCATCGCCTGGATCCGTGGATGGGCGCTTTCAATCGCGCGAATGGCGGGCCAGCAGAGACCAAGCCATTGCAGCCGCCTTACGACCGCTTCGCCAATATGACGCCGCAGCAAGAACACGCGGCGCGCTTCATCATTAAAGCTGTGCGCGAAAATCCGGGGCAGGTGACGATCTATGCCGGAGGGCCGCTAACGAATCTCGCTCTGGCGATCGCAATGGCGCCGGATATCGTTCCGCTCGTGCCGGAAGTCGTAATCATGGGAACGGGCTTCCACGTGTTCACTAGCGCATTCAATATTTTTTTCGATCCCGAATCCGCGCGAAAAGTTTTGCGCGCCGCGTGGCCGAAATGCACGATCGTCACCGTGGACATCGCCGAAGAAATTCATGAAGGTGACGAGATCGCGCCCGGCCGTCGGATGATCGAGGAAATCGCCAGCCGCGCCCAGAGCCCCATCTCGGATCTATTCCAATTGCATGCCGTCGAGCCGCTGCGGCGCAATCCCAACATGCATTTTTTTCGCATGGCGGACGAAATGATCGCCGCGCAAATCATCGATTCGGGCGTCTTCACGAAATCCGAACCGATGTACGTGGATATTTGCACCACACCCGGCCCGCGCTACGGCGACTCCATGTTCTGGCCCACAAATTGGCAGGACGTTCCCGACGCCGGAAAATCCGTAAGCGCGGCCGATCGGAGAGTTTTCGTTGACCCGCGGCAATTTTATCTGGGGCCGCCCCCCTCGGCCGGTTTGGTGAACGTCCTGCAGGAAATCGACCACGATCGTTTTAAAAAACTTTTTGTCGATTTGATGACTAAGCCGATTCGCAGAGCGTAATCGCGCGCTCTGCATGCGGGAAGACCAGTTTTTCTAGCGCCGGCGCTACAAATTCATCGCGAAGAAATGTTCAGCGCCTCGGCAATCAGCTGATAGGAGCGCAGTCGAGCTTGATAATCATGCAGGACGGCGATAATCATCATTTCCTCGACGTGCAGCTGGCTCGCCATGCGCTCGAGTTCCTCGCGCACCTGCTCGGGCGCGCCCACGACGTACCGCGGCCACTCGCCGGTTCCGCGCACCACTAAATCCGTCCCCAACGCAACATTCCCGAGTTCCGCGATGGCCTGTTCGGGAGTCGGCACGGGAAGGCGTTTGCCCTGCAGGCGAATGCGCCGGATGTGCAATTCCGTGCTGGTGTACAGGCGCTTTGCTTCGGCCTCCGTGTCGGCGCAGATCACTCCAATGGCGACGATCGCCCGCGGCGCGCCCAGGCGTTTCGACGACTGGAAATCCGAGCGATAACGTTGCACCGCTGCCGAGGTTTCCTCGGGCGAAATGAAATGAGCAAACGCGTACGGAAGGCCTAATTTCGCGGCGACGTTTGAACTCCACATACTGGACCCGAGCAGCCAAACTTCGGGCGCGCCAGGCATGTCCGGCGAAACCTTGATGCGCGCGAAGGGATGATCCGAGGGAAATTCGTGATGAAGAAACGCCAGCAGTTCGAGTAACTGCTCTTCAAAATCGTCATTCTGCGCGCGGTCGCTGCGGTCGCGCCGTAAAGCGAAGGCTTAGAGCCCGCTTCCACCGGGCGCGCGGCCGATGCCAAGATCGATTCGGTCCGGATACAGCGCGTGCAGCATGCGAAAATTCTCCGCAACTTTGAGCGGGCTGTAGTGAGGCAGCAGCACGCCGCCGGATCCGATGCGAATTTTTGATGTTTCGGCGCCGAGACGCGCAATCAGGATTTCAGGGGCCGGGCTGGCAAGCGTCACGATGGCGTGGTGTTCGGCAATCCAATAGCGCTCGTAGCCGAGTTTGTCGGCCAGGCGGGCGAGTTCAATCGTGTTGCGGAGCGCGTCCGCCGGAGTGAAACCGTCGGACACGGGAGATTGGTCAAGGACGGAAAGTTTTACCATCGCCTCATTTCTATTTCACAGAAAATTATTCGCAATCTAATTTTGCTGAGGACGCGGACCAACCCCTAGTGAACGTAGTAGCTGTTTTTGGCCAAAATATTGTAATCATGACCCTTTTTTCCAAACGACGACGCCAGACGAACGTCCAGCTTGTGCGGTTTTAACTCGGCCCCATTGGCCATCGTGTAATATCCCAGCGTGTAGCGCGTCTTGATGCGCTGAATCAAGGCACTAAATACGGTGTCCAGCTGCGCCACGTTCTGTACGTCGAAAAGTTCTCCGCCCGTCGCGTCCATCACTTTGCGTATGTTCACAAGGCCGGGGATCATGCTCGCGTAAAACTTCGTTGCCGGCGGATTGTATCCGGGGATTTTCAGGTTGTATAAAACCGAATCCGAGGCAATCGCTTCCGTGACGATGTCTTGCGTCCCCTGCCCTCCCGCGCTCGTGCCCACATCATCGCTGATCAGGATGATCACGCGGCGCCCATTCGGCGGCGCCTTCAGCAGGTATTCGGCCGCGGCGAAGATGCCGTCATTGATGTTGGTCGCCCCGCGCGCGTCGAACGTGCTGATCTGATCGGCAATCTTGTTCTTGTCTTTCGTAAGGGGCAGGCGCATCTCGGCTTCGGTGGAAAAAGTAAAAAGCGCCACCTCATCGTCGGGTTTCAGCGCCGAGAGAGCAACCGTCGCGGCGTCGCGCAACGGCCCGAGGAACGGCCCAATCGAGTCGCTCAGATCCAAAACGAGCGCAACGTTCAGCTGCAATTCATCTCGGCTGAAGACCTCCAGTTTTTGCGCCACACCGTCTTCGCGCACTTCGAAGTCGTCCTTCTTCAAATTGTCCATGATCTGGCCGTCTTTGTTCTTCACGGTCGCGTCCACCAACACCAGGTTCACGGCCACGTGAATGGTGCCCTGGTCTTGGCCCTGGGCAGGGGTCAGTGCTTGCCTTTGGGCTCGCAAAGGAATCCCGAAGGCATAGGCGACGATAAGGGCCGCACCTGAAAAACGCATTACACTTCGCCGCAATTTAAGCATTGTCGTTGGTATTCAACGGAATCCCTGCTGGAAAGTGGTGCGCCCGGAGAGATTCGAACTCCCGACCTTCTGGTTCGTAGCCAGACGCTCTATCCAGCTGAGCTACGGGCGCACTGCTGTAACACAAACTCTTGCACGGCACTTTATTGCAGCTGCGCGTAACTCCCGACCTTCTGGTTTCCGCCGCAGGCGGACTCTATCCAGCTGAGCTACGGGCGCATTTTCATTCACATTGCGTCACAACAGCTTACAGCAGAATCCGTATCCCCATCAACCGCGTCTTTTGGAAGGCTCGAATCAGGATCCACGGGCGCTCAACGTCGCTATCTATGTCCTCGCAGCATGGCGGTGAATTTGGTGAAGAAGTTTCCTGAAGATTCTGGTTTGGATGGCGCGGCGGCTTCCGCAGTGTCGTTTACTTTTTTCATGGCGCCGGGAGGCAAGGGAATGCGGATAAGCTCGCCGGGTTCCAGGTGATCGGGGTCTTTCATGTCGGGATTGAGGCTGCTAATTTTTTTGGAGAGATTGTCGTCGAAATGGCCCACATATCTCAGGGTGAGATCTTTTAGCGTTTGCTGAGGGCCGGCCATCACGGTGATGACCTGCCCGTTCTCAGTGTCTTGCGGGTCAGCGGCGTAACTTGCAGGCGTCCCTTCGGTTTGGGTGGGGGAGGCCGGAGCGCTTTGAACTTCAGATGGGGAATCGCTCGCTGCGTGCGCCGTTCCTCGCCTGGACATCGATCGGCCCAGGAACGAGACAAGCAAAGTTCCAGACAATAAGACAATGGCTAAGAGCGCCAATTGGACGGGCCATCCCGGCAGCCCGATTTTCTTGGATGCACCGTATGTGAGAAGCGCGCTCGTCGGGGGATTATTGAGATTTGGCGCGGCAATCGGTTCGGAATGCAAAACCTGAACTTCAGCCGCAAAGGGTTCGGAATGCGTAGCAGGCGCCTTGGCGGCAATTGGTTCGGGATGCTCAGATGGAGCATCAGCGGCAGTCGCGCCGGCGGGGGCCGCAACCGCAGGAGGGGTGGCAGCGCCGGCAGTGGCAGCAACCGCAGCAGCCGCGGGCTTAATAGCAGGTACAGCCGGGAACGCAACCGTTTCCAAATCCAGACGCGCCACAACTTCTTCGACGATTTCGGGAGTCACTGTCCGCTGGCCGCGAGTTTGAGCCAAGGTGAGCGAGTTGTAACAGAGGTTGTTGATATTTCTTGGGATGCCGCCAGTCATCCGCGCAATCATGCTTACGGAAGCCGGATTGAAGATGGGCTCGCCTGAATGGCCCGCTACTTTGAGGCGGTGCGCAATGTAGCGCCCCGTTTCTTCGGCGTTGAAGGGTTCCAGCCGTCCGAGAACCGCGATGCGCTGGCGCAGCTGCGAAAGCTCCGGCTGCGCGAGCTTCGCGCCCAGCCGAGGCTGACCGGCTAAAATAATTTGCAGCAGCTTGGTATTGTGCGTCTCAAAATTGGAAAGCATGCGCACGGTTTCCAGCACGGAGTCATCGAGATTCTGCGCTTCGTCCACAACCAAAACGAACCGTTTCCCCGCCAGCAATTCTTCAAACAAAATTTCATTCAGCTGGCCGTGCATGGCGACGAAGCTCATTCCCTTCACTTCGACGCCGAGCTCTTGCAGAACGTACTCGATCAATTCGCGGGAATTGCATTGCGTCTGGAAGACCAGCACGGTTCGCGAAGTCTCCCGCAATTTTTCCAGGAGATGATAGAGCAGGGTGGTCTTGCCCATTCCCGGCTCGGCGATCAGCGCAAAAAAGCCACGATTCTCCGCGATTCCATTGGAAAGGGCCGTAATCGCTTCGCTGTGAGTCTTGCTGGCGTAAAGGTACGCGGGATCTGGAGTCATTCCAAATGGCTGTTCCCGCAAACCGAAAAATTCGAGAAACATGGGTGCGACCCTGCAGCTCCGCTTGACGAACCATGAAATTTGGCCCGGCAGGCTGGTCCCGGCCAATTAAAAATTTCGCCGATTCTTCTTCCCGCGTTGACCCAATCCGCCATCGGGGATTGCGGGGAGCCCTGATGACCGGCTGATATTTAATATACACGCCTCGAAGTCCCGCGCGGCAAATTTCGTGTCCTAAACTGCATCCTGCACCTCCGAACCGGCGGTCTTGCTCGTTAAAAATCCGTGATTCCGAGGCGCGCGCACGCGCGGGCAGTTGCATTCTTTGGACAACTCTACCTAATAAAGAACATAAATGGATTGACACGTTGTAATGCCGGATGTTATTTCATGCGTTACGTGGAGACCGGGGCCTCGCGAAAACCGGTCGACACCATCTTGAATCTCAGCGTACGAGATTCAGCGATCGGCTAACTACAGGAAATCAAATCCCTTTTCGAGGTGGTTCGCGCATGGGCTCCCTTTTCCAGAAGAGTGTATTATTGTGTCGTGTCAGCGTCGCAACCGCATCTTGCGCGCTGTGTTTGTCACTGAGTTTCTTCCTCGCACCTCCCTCCTTGTTTTCGCAAGGAAATCAAGGCCGCATTACAGGAACGATTACCGACCAAACCGGCGGCGCGATTGCTGAAGCCACCGTAACCGTCGCAGATGTGGCGAGAGGTGTTTCGCGAACACTGACGACGGACGATTCCGGCGAGTACAACGCGCCCAACCTGCTTCCGGGCGAATATTCCGTGCGCGCCGAGGCCAGAGGCTTTAAATCGGTGACCCGCGAAAATATTGTGGTGGAAGTGGGCAAAGAGCTGCGTGTCGACTTGACCTTGCAGCCGGGCGATGTTTCCCAAACCATAACCATCTCTGAATCCGTGCCCTTGGTGGAGACCACGAACGCAACCCTGGGCGGAACGTTGAGCAACCAGACCATCAACGATTTGCCTTTGAACGGCCGCAACTACATCAACTTGCTGACGCTGCGGCCCGGCATGACGGTTTATCCCGGCGGGGGCAGCGCTTCCCGCTCCGCCAACGGGACTCGCCCCGAGGACATCGGCTATCTCCTGGACGGCGTGAGGCAAGATGATCCTTATACAGGGTCGAGCGTCCTGAACGCGGTGATCCCCGCTGGCGATGCTTCCACTTCCCTGCCCATCGACGCTATTCAGGAATTCAATACCGAGCAAAATCCGAAGGCGGAATTCGGCTGGAAGCCAGGCGCAATCGTCAATGCCGGAATCAAGTCGGGTACGAATACCATTCACGGCACCGCGTTTGCGTTCGGCCGCGAGACCGGATTGGACGCGCGCAACTTTTTCAATGATGCCACTTCTTCCCAATGCGACTTGAATCCGTCCATCTGCAATAAAGCGCCCGTGGCCCTGGAGCAGTACGGCGCCAGCCTGGGCGGTGCCATCAAGAAGGATAAATTGTTTTACTTCGTCAACTACGAAGGCCAGAACTACAGTGTGGGAAGCACGCTCTTGCTGACGCCGCCTCTGACCGTCACCACGCCTGGAGGCCCGGACCCGTCGAAGAGTCTCGTGGATGCCTGCAACGCCATCGGATTTGCGAATGTCAGCCCGCTGAGCGCGCAACTCGCCGGCCTCAACCCAGACTGTTCAGTTAAGCCGACAAATCTCGCGCCGGGCGCCACCGAATCTTTGTTCCCGACCAACACGGGTACTTCCCCGCTTCCACTGGGCTTGGTCAGCACGAACACGCAAGAAAACGGCGTCGCAAAGATCGACTACCATATCAACGATCTGAATTCCCTATCCGGTACGTATTTCAACGGACGGGGCGGCGGGATCTGGAACGACGGCGCTTACGAAGTAGGGCTTCCGGGATCCAGCGATTCGCCGTGGATGTCCAACCTATATGGAGTCGTTCAGGTGGGCTCGGGGTCGTGGACCTGGACGCCGAATTCGGTGCTTGTCAATCAACTTCGCGCGGGCTACTCCTACTTCCATCAGACCTATGATTCCGTGGACGCCAATGTGAATCCGCTCGCCTACGGAATCGACACGGGCGTCACCGATCCCCGACTGTTCGGATTTCCCTTCATCCGCATCAATCCATTTTCGCAAAGCAATTTCCGTCTTGGAGGCAACTGGCCCAAACACCCGGGGCCGACCGGCGCGCTTGATATTTCCGATCACGTTTCGATCCTGCACGGGAAGCACGCCTTCATGTTCGGCGGTGAAATCATCGGCAATACCGCCGACGTGTTCGTGACCGCGAACGGGAAAGGCAGCATCCGATTCTCCAACCTGACCAATTTTCTCGAGGGCAACATTCGAAGCAACGGAACGCTCTCCCAAATTCTCACCGGCAATCCGGAGCGCCATCTGAGCAACCAGGGATATGCGGGATTCGTGCAGGATGACTGGCATGTCAAGCCGCGTCTTACCGTGAACCTGGGTCTGCGTTACGAACTCCAGACTGTTTTGTCGGACCGCGACAACCAGCTCGGAAATTTTGACCCGGGCTCACCGACGGGACTTGTGCAGGTGGGCTTCGGAGAAACTTCGGCCTACCACGGCGACCACAAGAATTTCTCGCCGCGCCTCGGTTTTGCGTGGGATGTCCAGGGCAACGGCAAGACGGTCATCCGCGGGGGCGGCAGCATCATGTACGAGCAGCTCCCCTACAGCGTATTCATCGCCGTGGGCAACCAGCTTGGACTTAATCAGGTCCCCACCGGGGCTACTCAAGTCTTCTGCTCCACGAACCCTTGCGTGAGTGGCAGCAGCACTCAGGTCGTGAGAGCGGGTCAGGGTAACATCAACGTGCTTACGGAAAACGTGACCGGCGCCGCCGGACTTTCGGCGGGTTGGCAGGCACAAACCGCCGCCTGTGTGACCGGCGGTTCGACAGCTTGCGGCAGCATTTTCCCTGCGAGTGTTTTCGCCGACCAGTGCGGAGACGGCCTCACTTTCACTCCGGCGGGTTCAGCTACTCCTGTAACGGATCCCGCGCCTTGCAGCACGGAAGCGTTGGACCCGAATATGCGCACGCCGTACGTCAGCACATGGTCGCTGGGCGTGCAGCGCGCCATCACCAATGACCTCTCCCTGGACGTTTCTTACGTGGGGAATCACGGCACGAAACTCCTCGGATTCGCAGACATCAACGAGCCACCCCTCGGCGCCGCTTTCACGCCTGCGGAAATCGCTGCCGGCAATGTTGGCGGCGGCACGCTATCCGAGCAAGCCGCCCGGCCGTACTACAATAAGTTCCCCTACCTGGCGCAAATCGATCAGCTCTCCAACGTTGACAAGTCCAACTACAACGCCCTGCAGATGACACTCACTATGCGGCCAAAGTATGGGTTGTCGATGCTGGCCGGTTACACGTATAGCCACTCGCTGGACAACGCTTCCGCCAATTTCGGCTCCAATTTCCTGCCGGTCGATAGCACGCACCCGGCAGGCATGTATGGGAATAGCGATTTTGACATTCGCAATCGCTTCACTCTCACAACCACCTATGTCATTCCCGGGAAGAAGTCGCCGGGACAACTCCTTGAAGGCTGGCAACTCAATTCCATCGTGACCTTGCAAGGCGGGTCGCCGTGGAGCGCGCAAGACATGTCGAATGACTTCAGCGGAACTGGCCAGGTGAGCGAGCTCGACACCTACGGCCAATTCTGGGATATCTCCGGTCCCCCCAGCGCTTTCAAGGCGGGCCCTCAGGCCGTTCCGTGCTACGGCGCGGCGCTTTGCGGAAGCTCCGCGGTTAGTGCGACCATCCCGCAGGCTTGCATCACTGCCGCCAGTAATTTGGGTGCTGCCACACTGGCGTCACTCAACTCCATCGGCGGATGCTACATGGAGGGCAACACGGTCCTGATTTCTCCGGCGTTGGGGACCATCGGCAATGCCGGTCGCGGCATCTTCCGCGGCGCCGGATTCAAAGACTGGGATGTGTCCGTGGTCAAGGACCAGAAATTCAAGGAACGCCTCACCGCCCAGTTCCGAGCCGAGTTCTTCAACGTTCTCAACCATCCGAATTTCTACAATCCTACGGGGCCTGCGGGAGCGGGTTACAACGATCCCTCGGCGCCGTCCACCTTCGGTTGCGGCTGCACCACGCCCGACCAGGCTTCTCCCAACCCTGTCCTCGGGACGGGCGCGGCACGGTCGATCCAGCTGGGCTTGAAACTTATCTGGTAGTCACTTCCGTCTAAGAACGTGGGGGCCGGACTTAATCGTCCGGCCCCTATTTTATTTGCGGAAATGATAGGCGATGAATTGATCGAGATTTCTTTCATTGCTCGGTGACCGGAAGTTGTGACATCCTGCACCGTAACTCAAGGGGGCTCCCGTGCATTTATTGAGGCGTTGGTTTGGTCTGCGCCAGTTTGCCATCCCGATGGCGTTGCTTCTGCTCGCCGTGATTTCCGCTGCGGCGCAAATGGCGCCGACGCGCACGTGGGAAGAATTGAAGCAAGAGACGCAACGGCGCGTGGACAAAAATCTGGGCCCGGTGGGCGGGCTGAAGTCCGAGGATGCGAAGGAAGCGCTCGCCAACATCCACAGCCTGGACCGCGACGAATGGGCGGCGGCCTGGAGCGCCATCGGTGAGCGGTACGACAAACGCGCGAAGAGCGAGGAAGCAGCGAAGAATAACGACGCGGCACGCGACGACTATTTCTGGGCCTTCCGCTATTACACCGTAGCCCGCTGGCCCGTGCCGAACTCCATGGGCAAGCAAAAAGCCTATCTCAGCGCGCTGGCCGCGTTTCGCAATTATGGCCGGTACCTCGATCCACCCGTCGAAATTCTGCACATCCCTTTCGAGGGCAAGGAAATTTCGGGATACCTCAGGCTGCCAAAGGATGTGCGCCCCGCGCCTCTCGTCTTCATGATCAATGGAACGGATTCGCGCAAAGAGGATGAAGTTCAGGGCCACGATTCGATGTTTCGCAGCGGGATCGGCGTTGTCACGATCGACATGCCCGGTACGGGCGAATCGCCCGTGAAGGCGGACGTGGGCTCGGAGCGGATCTTTTCTCGCGTGCTCGATTATCTGGCCACGCGTCCCGACGTGGACAGCAAGCACATCGTAGCCTGGGGCGTCAGCTACGGCGGGCATTGGTCGGCGCTCCTGGCTTACAAAGAGCGGGCCCGCCTGCTTGGCGCGGTCGTGCAGGGCGGACCGGTGCACGATTATTACACCGCCGAATGGCAGAAGAAATCCCTGGGCACGCCCGAATACCTGTTCGATTTGTTCGCTGCGCGCGCCGCCATTTACGGAGTTGAGTCGCTGGACGAATTTTATGCCTATGGCCCGCGACTCTCCCTGAAGACGCAGGGCCTTCTCGGCCAGCCCTCATCGCCGATGCTCGTTGTGAACGGAGAAAAAGACAGCCAAGTGCCCATCTCCGATCTTTACATGCTGATGCAATCTGGCGGTTCGGCGAAGTGGTCCTGGGTGAATCCTGAAGGCGGCCACACGGGGCGCTCGCAAGAGTGGCCGAATTCCCGAATCGCCGAAGAAGTCATCACCCCATGGATCAAGGCTCGCTTGGGACCCGCCCCGGAAAAAACAAGCATGAAGTCTGGAAACTAATGGCGTCAGCAGAGTCTTCACGCGAAATTGGCGAAATGAAAATGAGATGTAACTTCTTGCCTGCCGCTGGCGTCTGAGAATCAGAATAGCGTCATGCAACGGGCCAATCAGAAATTCCAAATCTGAATGCGTCGGAGAAAGCCATGAGAAAAACAAGCTGGGCTGCTCTATTCCTCATTTGCGCCGCTGCGTTTGCCACGCTCGCCGCGACGCCCGCCCCTCAGGGCTCGGGCTACCACTTGCTGAAGAAGCTCACGCTGGGCGGCGAAGGCGGCTGGGACTATCTCTCGGCTGATCCCGTGTCGCATCGCCTGTTCATCTCGCGCGGCACGCACATTATGGTCGTGGATGCCGACGGCAACATGGTAGGCGATATTCCCAACCTGCAAGGAACCCACGGCGCGCAGCTCGTTCCTGAATTAGGCCGGGGCTACTCCAGCAACGGGCGCTCCAATTCAGTGACCATCTTCGACCTGAAAACTCTCGCACCCATCAACGAAGTGAAATTGCCAGCGGCCGACGGCCCCGACGGATTTATGTACGATCCCGCGTCGAAGAGCGTCTTCGTATTCAACGCCCGCAGCCACGACGCCACAGCCGTGAGCGCCAAGACGGGCGAAATCGCGGGGACGGTACCACTTGGCGGCAAGCCGGAAGCCTCGCAAGCGGACGGAGCAGGTCACGCCTGGGTCAACATCGAGGACAAAGCGGAGCTTATCGAGTTCGATACCAAGGAGTTCAAGGTACTCAGCACCTCGCCTCTGGCGACATGCGAGGAACCGACGGGAATGGCCATCGACACGGCCCACAAGCGGCTTTTCATCGGGTGCCACAGCAAAGTGATGCTGGTTGCGGATTACGCGGGGAAAGTTGTTGCCAGCGTGCCGATCGGCCAGGGCGTGGACGCGGCTTCCTTCGACCCGGCAACCCAGTTTGCATTCGCCTCCTGCGGGGACGGCACCATCACCGTGGCGCATGAAGATTCGCCGGACAAATACACCGTGGTCGATACCATTTCCACGCAGCGGGGCGCCCGAACGATGGCTCTCGACACCTCGAACCATCGCGTCTTCACCGTCACATCCGATTTCGGCCCACCGCCCGCAGCGACGCCTGACAATCCGAACCCCCGGCCTTCGCAGGTCCCGGGCACATTTACACTGCTGATTTACGGCAGGTAGACCATCGAATGGCGGAGCGATTCGCCCGTGCACGAGTGGCGAAATCAAGATGCGTGGCCGTAACGGATTCACTTCATGGAGTTGCCGGAGGGAGCGCCTTCGGAGCCGCCCCGAGGAGCCGGGTATTCCGCTTCGTGGAACATGCCGATAAACCAGCGGCCGTTCTGTTTGGTCATCATGACGATCATCAGACCCTTGCGCGGCGGAATTTCCGACCCGTCCGCCGCCTTCGTTCCGGTAATCACCGTTTCGGCGTCGACGGCGGCAAGATCCGGAGTGAAAAAGCGGATGCTCTTCACGGTATCCGTGCGCAGCGAATCTTTCAGGTTGCCGCGAAAAAGCGACGCAAACCACTTTTCGATATCCGCGCGGCCATGGCTGTGGGCTCCGCGCATGTTTGTGAAGTCGGAGTCCTCCGCGAAAGTCATGGCGACGCCGTGCGCGTCGTGGCGGCTGAAATTTTCGGAGAAGTCGGCGCATACCTGCTTGATAGCCGCGGAATCCGCTTCAGAACCGGTCGGCAGGCTCTGAGCATGAAGCGCGCAAGGCAACGTCACAAGGGCCAATGAGATCATGTGAACCGCGAGGATGGATGGAAAACGCATTGCGCCTCCGCGCCGAAGACCGGTCTAGATTTTTATGCCGCCAATTGCGGCGCAATCATACGCTACTTCAAACTCCTTCGCGATATTTTCATCATTTGCTCGCGGAGGCAACAGGCCGCGGAATGGGCCAATTGTCATTGACAAAACTTTTTTTCGGCGACAAGCTCTGCACCTGAAGGCTTGACCCCACCTGAAATTGATTCGCTGCAGGAGGCACGGGATGAGTGGAATCACACGGCGTGGATTCGTGAAAGGCGCGGCGCTTGCTCCTCTGGCGCTCACGCCGTTGAATACCATGGCGCGGCAGACGGCGGCCACGCCCGATCGTTTCGATATTGTTGTGGCGGGCGCGGGGCACAACAGCCTGGTCACCGCGGCGTATTTGTCGAAAGCCGGCTTCCGCTGCGTGGTTCTCGAAGGCAGGCCCACCGTGGGCGGCGGCGTCAAATCCGCCCAGTTCACCTTGCGCGGATTCATCCATGACACCTGCTCATCCGCTCACGGCGGCATCAACGAAAACCCGATTCTCCGCGACAAGGAAATCGACCTCGAGAGCTACGGTCTCGAGTACATCACTCCCGATCCCGTCTTCCACATGCCATTCCTCGATGGCGCGTACATCACGCAGTGGCTCGACCCGGAGCGCA
>Ga0187819_10000155_pt1 | contig 31513 bp, 28 predicted proteins | sample NC_wetland_sal_i_15_FD_132411 | JGI IMG/M metagenome (GOLD analysis project Ga0187819, IMG submission 132411) | Wetland sediment microbial communities from Neuse River Estuary, North Carolina, USA - SO4_4 | ecosystem: Environmental > Aquatic > Freshwater > Wetlands > Sediment | place: USA... | reverse complement strand
CAACTAAGCGAAGCAGCGCGACGAACGCTACGTCGCATGCGCCGCCGTCCGCGACTGATCGTCGCCTTCTGGAAGCAATCTTCTTTGTGGCCAGAATGACTCTATATTATGCGGGAGTCAGTAGATGACGTAAGCGTAGGCGACTACCTTGTATATCCCCACCAGCCGGAATACGGAAAATTCAGCATTGCCTCAGTGGCTGGCGAATACGGATATCTCTCAGGAGAGGAGTCAATTGAGGGTGATTTCAGATCTTTTCGTCCGTGCAGGCTTCTCACTTTACAACCTATCGACAGATACGATGAAATCGTTCCGCCGCGAATCCGAACGAAGATTGGACTACAAGGACGTTTCTATGAACTCTACGATATCGATTTATTGAAGGCTGTTCTTGAACGAATTGACCACGCCGGAAAAATCGACGCAGGAACCGCAGCTCCGAGGGTTAAGAGAGTATTCGATTCGATTTCACAGAAAGTTTCTGAGTTAATCCAAGGAGAGTTCCCAAGACATGACTTCAGTCGCATCTTTTTGAAAGAGCTTTTCGAAACGATGGGCTATTCGGTTCTTCTTCAAGAAGGGCCCACCGAACACGGAGCCGACCTAGTTGTCACGATTGGCGATGAACTGTTACCTCGTGAATTCACTGTCGGGGTTCAGGCTTTCTCTTATGAGGGCGACGTATCTCTCAGCGCCCTCCGAGCCAAACTAAACCAGTTACATGAAGGGTGGGCCAGTAATCATCTAGATTTCGGAGTTCTCATTACCACGGGCAGCTGTCGGGGAGGAAAGAAATTAATTGAGGAAAACAACAAAGACAATCCCCAGCAACTGGTTCGCCTCATCGACGGCGAGCAGTTGGCGAGTCTTTTTATCCAGCATTTCGACATTCGACCTGAAACTTAATGAGGAGCATCGCGCAAGCAGAGCAAATAGGCAGTCGGCCCCTCTGCCGGGAGGCCCGTCAGGACGGGCCTCCCGCAAAATATTCAATCAATTGGTATGATGGCCGCGAGTATCTCAGAACTGGCGCGCTGCACATACTCCAATGATTCCGCCAAGGTTTCTTTGTCGCCGGAATAAAGGTGAATGTAGTCAACCGAATTCTCTGCCTTCAGGCCGATGGCTTCGGAGACGACAAAAGCGACTGCTTCCGCTTCGGTCTCACGCACGCGCTTAGCTGTTTCGACGCGGCGCTCCTGCATATGTAAGATACTATGAGCCGCCTCATGCGCTAGCGTGCAAAACTCTTCGGCGGCAGACTGGCCGGGCAGAAGAATGATTTTGCCAGGCGAGCACTGGCCTTGCGCCGGGTGGATGGAGTCCGAGTATTCTAGTTGAATCCCGCGATGCGTCACAAATTGCTTTAGCTTTTCCGTGTACCCAGCCGGGTCCCCCTGCGCAGAGCCGAGTTCACAAAGTGGTTTCCCTTCTGTGTCATTTTGGTCAAAGACATATACCACACGGAAGGCTAGGGCTGCCTTGCTCTGATCTTCTTCGGAAGTGGCTTCTTCCTTGTTTTTGCGAAGCACAACGGGCGCAAGGATCATGATTCCCTTCGCGCCTTTCTTGACGTTTCTGCCAAGCTGCTTCCAAGTATGGAAGCCAGCTACGCGAGTCGCGTCCGGCCTTTGCGATACGATGAGAATCAGGTTATGCAACGAATAGCGATGGAACTTCGCCATCGCTGCAAGATAATTTCTCAAAGTCTCACTGTGGCCTCTTTCCAGAGCCTCGCTGAGCTGTTCGATGGCTTTGCTGGCGATTTGTTTTACTTGCTCGACTTTCATGGTTGTCCTCCTGTTTCGGGGAGTTCTTGCTCCCTTCACCCCACAGCGAGGGAGCAAGGACGCGAAACAGGAGACAGGAGCGAAGAGATTGCCGCGTCCAGGTCGGAACGGGTCGCACGCTTGAGTGCCACAGACTGTCGTGGCGCGAGAGATGCTAGTGGAGACCGACGGCGTGCGGTTTTACACGCCGGGACGCGGCAATTTCGAAGCGGCCAAAACAGGAGAGCAAGCACAATGCGAGCTGTTGCAACCTGAACTCAGGTGCAACGCTCAGAAGTGAAGACAGCCGTGCGGCTAACAGCGTCTGGGAAGGTCAAATACCATCAACCGGAAACCGTCTCAATCTTCCTAAGCTTGTCGATGTACGCCTTGTCGATGTTGAAATGTTCGGCACCACGAATATACGCCGCCAGGTAGTCTGCGTTAGGTTGGTAGTGTCTCATCGGAGTGTCCTGCGGCACCGCGAAGTACGTCCAGGTCTCAAACTCGTTGCCGTCCTCGCTGACCACGGTAAGCCTTTCTCGGTGGTAAGCGTTTTTGAATACTCCTTCAGACTGGTCGAGACTCGCAAGGTCTCGGTGGGTCGTGATCTCATAAACCACACCCCATACAGTCTCCCGAGGAGCGCGAATAATACTGCCGACGCCGCCTTTACGCTTGTCGCTGTATCGTGGGAAGCAAAGCTTCCAGCCCTCCGCTTTCGCGACGAGCGGCTGGAGTACATTCCTGGAATCCGGACAACGCTCCCGCATCTGAGCGATGTCCATGTTGGAACCATACGCAAAAACTAGCTCAACGTTTGCCATAGGGCCTCCACTTTGTTTTATCCGCACCATTCAACCGGCGTTGAATGAAGTGTCCAAACAGATACTTAGCTGAATGGGACCTCACGAAACTAGATGTTTTAAGGTTGCGCTAAACTGAGTTCATGAGGCTCACAAGATCATTCAGCATGAAATGATCAACTCGGCCACTGATTAGTGAAAAGGATAGACCAGTAAAGTGAATCGCAGATATAGCAAACGGGTCCTGATCGCATCAATCTTTCTCGTCTGCACCTGCTCGGGAAGGTTTCCATCCAAGGCATTGGGACAGAGCTACGTCAGCACTGAGCACATTAATCGCTGCTCTAGAATTGCACAGGTCGAGACAGACGCACTGAAAAATAACCAGTGGGAGCTTGTGGTGTCGTCGGCAAGACAACAGATAACCGAGTGTCGAGACCTATTTGAAGGGAATATGGAGGCCGGAGAGCTTAGCAGCATTGCGCTTGGCCTTAACATGCTCGGAAGATTTGATGAGTCTATACCAATTTCGCTGAGATGCGTCGCCATCAAGTCGGATGCTGCAGACTGCTATGCGAATTTGGGCGAGGCCCTTGAAGGTGTTGGTAAACTCACAGAGGCTAGAAGGGCCTACGAGCGAGCGATAAGCATAGGCGGATACGACCAGGTGAATTCGAGCGCAATCAGACTTGCTCGCGTGCGGTTGGCATCCATGCGCCCCGAAGGCGGACCACAACAGACTGATGGCCCCGAGAAGAGCACGCCGCCTGAGCCCGAAGGCAATAGGTTCGGCACGGGGTTCGTGGTAAGCAGCCAAGGACATATACTCACGAATAATCATGTGGTCGCAGGCTGCAGGGCTCTGACAACTCGCGAGGGGAAACCTCTCCACGTTTTAAGCAGAAACGCGAGCTCCGATTTAGCACTTCTCCAAGCAGACTTTGCACCTAGCTCCGTCGCAGTTTTCAGGGCAGGGCCTTCTCCGAAGCTTGGAGATAGTGTCGTAGCATTTGGTTTTCCTCTGCCGGGCCTCCTCTCCTCAGATGGAAACGTCTCCGCAGGCATATTGAGTGCGACTTCTGGCCTACAGAATGATGTTCGATTCGTTCAGATCAGCGCACCCGTTCAGCCGGGGAATAGCGGTGGTCCATTATTTGATACCAGCGGTCACGTAATCGGGGTGGTTGTCGCCAAACTGGATGCGATAAGAGTTGCACAGGCTACGGGCGACGTTCCTCAAAATGTGAACTTTGCGGTGCATTGGTCGGAAGTACGAGCATTCCTGGAAGAGGCAGGTGTCCCGTACCAGAAGGAAACTTCTCAGCATGCAACGAGCACACGAAATATCGCCGCGGCAGCCACGCGCATCGCTGTTCAGATTGAATGCACTCCGTGAAGGATGCCACTTCCTGTGATACAGCCTTAATCCTAAATAGATTCAGGGCGCCGTATGACTAAAGCACGCGCCGGATCATTTCCTCAGCGTGGCTTTGAGGCGAATTGGGTCAAGCAAAAGGTCCAGGCCATTGAGAATCCCGAAAATGAAGATGTTGGCATTTTTGAGGGCCAAGACTGAACATCCCTCCCCGTTGTCCACTGCTACCGCAAGTCCGCCTGCTTTTCGCACTACTCTCAGGAGTAGCTCATCATTATTGCCATTCCCGAATGCGGCCACATGGCCCGGCCCATGTTTTTCTGCGTACCCCTTCTTGTCACGGTCATGCCTTGATCCGGGCTCCAATATGCGCGGGTCCAGAGTGATGGCGGCCAGTTGTTCACGCGCAGTACCGAACGAATCGGCTGTCAGAACATCGATTTCAACGAGTTCCTTCAATCTCCTCAGACGGTCCTCAACACCGGAGATGAGCCTACCTCCAAATGAGAGGGTGCCGGTGTAGTCCGTTATAATGCGGCGTACAAAAAAGTTTGGAGCAAAATTTGGAATCTCAATTTTGATGCCGGGCTTAGTCATGGACCCTCCATTAGTGTCGAGTCTACTACCCACAGGCGAGGGAGAGTGAACAGTGAGATGGGAGACAAAAGAGGGGCCGCGCTGGAAACACGGCCCCGCGCCTTGTGATGTTTGTGGATTTTACATGGACCGCTTAAGACTCTTAGCCCTTGGCCGCCGAGCCGTAGTCGGGCCTAGTTTCTTGATAGGTTTAGTCTGGTCTTTCACCTTGTCTCTCGACTGCGATAGTTCCTCGCGGACAGCCCTGACTATCTTTGCCGAATCGACCTTGTACCGCACTGCTGTACGAGCGAGGTTTGAGTCTTTTGCGAGTAGTTGGCTCGGGTCGTAGCCGGGGCAATACAGGTCCGAGACAAGAGCGCAAACGACGAGAAAACGATGGAGGTCTGCGGCAGCCATGGCTTGCACTGCTGCCGCCGCGATCTTCTCGTAGTCCACTGTTTCGCCACCCCATGCCGCCTTGCTCTTCTTCTCCTCCCATCCGTAAACCTTGCAGAGACGGCGGTGGTTGTCGTGTCCCAAACGGCGGAAGAAATCAAGGGCCACCATCTCCAAGTCGGGCCGCGACGTGAGATCGGGCAGCTTCTTGCGGATGGCATCGAGGATGCGGACTCGCGACTGCTTCTCGACGCGTTCGGCAAGCGCTTGTTTCTTTCGTTGCGCTTGCTCCTGCGGGGTCGGCTGGTATCGGGTCACGTGGTTGTGAACGGCGCACTTATCGTCTTGGCAGAGGTAGAAAATGGTTCCAGCACTCTTGCCGTCAACGAGAATTGCGGCCTTCGTGTCGGGGCACTCCCCTTTGCCTTTGGCTTTTCTGTATTGCCCTTCGTGGAGCACGTCCTTTGCCTGGCCATTCGCCTGCCATGCGGGAGCCTGGGAGACGCGCAGAGGCTTCTCGCCTTTCTCCTCAAGCGGCTTCACCTGAATTTGCACGAATGCTTCAACCTTGGCCCGGTAGCATTCGCGGTCCGTGCAAATGGACTTCTGCCGGACTTCGGGAAAGAGAAGCGGATTACTGCCCGTCCGTTTCGGGCAACGAGCGCACGCTCCCGCCTTTGGCAGAAGTGTCTCGTCCTGCGGGTCAAAGGGCGCGTTCGTAAGGTCCAGATGGATTTCTCGCTCAATCCATCCGCGAAGCTCCCGCACTGTAGTCGCCTCGGCCTTCTTGTCTTTTAGGATGGCGGCGGCGTTCCGGTATTGCGGAAAGCATTCTTGTAGAGCGCGCCGCTGGTCATTCGGTTGCAGCCTTGCGATTTCAAACGCATGGGCGACCGTCAGCTTCTCCTCATAGAATGCCTGCTTAGCCTCGGCAATGAGTTGAATCAAGCGCAGGCGCCCGCTGACGTACGCGGGCGATCTGCCGACTCGCGAAGCGATGCCTTCGACGGTGTAGGTGTCGGGTTGAAGTTCGACGAGGGCGGCATATCCCTGCGCCTCGTCGAGCGGATGCACGTCCACACGCTGCACGTTCTCGATGACTTGTAGCTCCAATGCCTGAGCGTCGGTCAATTCGCGCACAGTCGCGGGGATGCTTTCGCGCTTTGCGAGTTTCGAGGCACGATAGCGGCGGGTCCCGGCCACAAGCTCATACGTGCCCACTTCCCCTTCGGGCAGCGGACGCAAGAGAATCGGTTGGAGGACACCGTGTTGTTTGATGTTGTCCGCTAGTTCGGTCAGCTTCGCTTCATCGAAATAGCGTCTTGGGTTGGTTTTGGACTCGCGGATTTTCACTAGCGGAACGTCCTGAATTGAAGAAGCCACTGGCGAGACTGCTTTTGGTTCATTTGCTACCATCGTTGTGCTCATTCCTTTTTCTCCTTTTTTGAATTCCTTCTGTTTAATACTCTTCGGGCAACAAAATCGTGGTCACAGTGCGGTCTGATTCCGTGATAATCCACAGCTTGTCGCCCGCGTTTGTTCGGTAGCTGCTCAAGAGCCGGAACCCGCGCTCTAGGCTGTAGTCGTTTTCCTTACGGTCCTCGTCGGACAAATCGCCCCACTCGCGGTTGACGTGGCGCGTGAGGAACTCGCCCGGCTGCTGTCCCGACTTCCGAAGTGCGGTCAAAGCGCCCGGTGTCGCGACGATCTGGCCGAGTTCGAAAGCAGGTTGTTTGCTGAGTTGTTGCATTGGAAAAACTCCTTTCGTTGGTTTCGTTTTTTGCTTCTTAGAGGCACCGCAGAAAGCGGTGCATTAAAAGCAAATGCCCTTCCTGGCGGGGCAAAGCGCCTGGCCGTCCGCGCTGTCAAGGCCGCGTGGTTTTCGCGTTCATCGGAGCGAAGCGGGAGAGCCTTGACAGGAGAAGCGGGCGGTCCAGGCGCAGGTTTTCAGCAGGAAGGGCTGAGGAAGGAAGAGTCAGTTTTGTACGAAACTCACGTATGGGGATTCGCTCTGGTGTTCCTGGTTCCCTCGATCAGATTCGCCGCTTGGTAAGTGAATCCGGCATTCAGAGACAGGGCATAGGAAAGGTGGAGAACAGAGGAAAACGCTTCGAGTTATTTTCGGAAAGAGAATAGGTGAGCAGAACGGGTTCCGTGCGCTCTGGAACGCAAAGCACCAGTGGTCAAAAGCTCCGCGCAGCATTACGGCGTAGTTCTTGGCGTCGTGTCCGAAGCATCGTTCCGACAAGGCATACGCGCGGGCGTGGTCATTAGTGTTGTCTATTGTGGGGGAGTCGCTGAAGCCAGAATGCCACTGGCCTTTAATGCTCGTCGGGTTGGTCGGAACGCCGGCTCGCACGAAGCTCCTCATCTTCGGCGATGTCAACGAGCTGTTGCTCGTCCTCCCACCACAGCAGGACCAGGACTGAATCGACGCTCGTTCTAAAGCAGCTTTCTCGAATGTAGTATTTCTCCGCCTTATCGCGCTCAAACCACCGGTCTGCGCGCACGTCTCCCGTCTTGCTGTTAGTAAACTCGTCAGCAAGCAGGCTGGCGGCCAGCGATTGAGCGTCAGGTCGCTCAGGGGGCCAGAGGGAAGAAGGAATGTCGTTGCTGGGGCGGAGAAACCACTGTCGTTGCCCCTGCGCATAGTAAATAAGCATCGCGGGAAAGGAGCCGTGGTTAACAAGCCGGATCGCGGTTGCGGTCTGGCTCATCCTAAACAGGGCTGCCAGGTCGCCGACCGTTTCAAGAGTCATCGGGCGCCCTTTTGCGAGAGGGGCGAACATGCCAACCGGCAGCAGAAGATCACTGGCGAAGCGGTTGGCGCGGACTTCCGGATTGTTGGCGGTCCATTCGGAATCGATCTGGCTGTCGAGGCAGCCAAAAGCGTTCTGCCCGCGATCTTTCATCCAGTGGCCCAGTTCATGGCCGGATGAGAAGCGCCGCCGTGTGGGAATGGAATTGCTATTAACCGTGATAATGGCCCTGTCGCCGAAGCCGATGATGTTCGCCTCGCAGCCGGTCAGCGGTTGAGGTACGATCGTGGCGCCGCACGCATAGGCGATGGCTTCGATATCGAGATCCTCCGGCTCCGTGATGCCCAGGAGGCTGAGAATCTGTTCCGGCGGGGTCCCGGCTGCGATCATTCCTCCTCCGGCAGGCGAATGGCATTGAGGACGCCGAGATTAGCCAGCTTCTTAAGGTGAGTCTCGATATCTTCATCTGACAAAGCCGAAAGTTCCCGGTTCTGCAACGTGAACGCCGGCTCCAGCTGCGGCGCTTGGACAAGCACGGCTCGAAACCAGTTCCTTCTGCCCTCAGCGGTTTTCGGAAGATTGAAGTGTTCTTCGGAAATGCGCGCCAGTTCGCGTTGATGTCCCTGCTTGGCTTCCACGAGGCCCTTCTGCTGATGTGACTTGAACACGCTCAGGAGAATGCTTTTGATCCGCGTATTTGTCTCCGCAGGATCACGACCCTCCTCGCGCGCTGTTTCGAGCAATTCGTCACCCGGCGCATTCCGGATATGTTCCCCGAGATTGTCGAGAATCCTTGCCAATCGTTCCGTGTGGCTGTCTGTTTTACCGGCCATGATCCATCATCTTTCTCACGCCGCGCTGAATGCGGCGCATTGTTGTCCGATACTCTTTCTCTGACATTCCAAACTCTGCACGAATCGCTGGTCCGTCCATGCCGTCCTGAAATCCCATCAGGAGAATGCTCGCTTTTTCGTCGTGCTCGAAAGCCGCTTCGATCTTTTCCACAAGCGCCTTGTTCTCCGCTTCGCCCTCGGCGTCAATCAGCTCTTCTTCCGCATTCGGGCTTGGTTCCTGGACTTCGTCGAAGGGCGAAGTCGTTTTTCCGTCCTCATCGGTCTTCGAGAGCGCGGATTCCAGCAAGGCATATTCCGGCAGTTCCTTATTGCGTTTTCTGTGGCCCGCCCACTCGGAGGCAATGCTATAGACCACGCCGACGAGGAAATCCGTGAAGCTGACCCGGTCCTTATACCACTGACGCGTGCCGTCGAGAATTCTTGTGAAAGCTTCCTGTATCAGGTCTTTATGAGATCGGCCGTTCGCGGCGCGACGGACGCGGTAAATGCGGTTCATCGCGGTCTGTTCAATGCGTTCGGTATCTTCCTGCGTTAGAGCCTTGATTGCTTCGTCAATTTCACCGCGCGTCGCCGGTTGGGATTTGCGCGCGGGCAGGGGCGTGGGTTTGACTTTCATTCGTTCTCCACGGCGGTGGTCTCCGGGCCTCAATAGTGAATGCTCAGATTTCGAGTGCCGGTGACATGGAAAAAACAAAATGCCGCGCCGCGTGTCGCGGTCCTCTCATTTCTGAGCATAGGTCAATAGGGGCAGAAAAAACCAGCCAGCAGCAGGGCCCACTTTAGAGGGCGGCACGTCTCTCTATGGCCTGCATGGCCAGAGGGCATTTCGATGGCTGAAGACAAGAAGTTGGTGATCTTTGTAAACGGCAAGAAAAAGACCAGCGAAGAGGACGGCGTCACCAATCCGATGTCGGTAGATGCCATCGCGCGACTCGCCGGGCTGACGGCCGACACGGCCATCGTACGGCGGCGGCAGGGAGAGGATGGCCCCGTCGGAGACCCGCTGACGGGTGAGGTCGAGATTAAGAACGGCGATCATTTTGTCGTCACGCGCAAGACCGTCGAGGGAGGGCACCGGTGACGCCGGATGTCAAGGCGCGCATATTGCGGGAACTCGAACAGGTCACCTGGAAGACGAAACTGGTCGAGAATCCCGACGCCGTGATTTACTTCGGCCTTCCGAGCACGCTCGGGGTTGCAAGTTCGGACGTGCTGGTTCTTGTGCCCGCAGGTTACGCGCAGGCCATGGTCGACGGCGCGTGCCTCCCACAGGGATCGCCGCTGATTGGCGTGGTGAAAGGCCAACCGGGCGGCGCGATTACGGCTGACGGAAAAACGTGGGTGACGATCAGCTATCACCCGCATAACGGCGGTGGAGCTCCGGGTTGGGACCCCACGCGGCATGGTTTCCATACCTATCTGGACGAATTGGTGTCATGGCTCTCGGTAAGAAGGTAGTACGGTCAGCCGTGATGCGGATCACCGGACCTGTCCGGGAGCGCCTGGAGACCCTCATTTTCTCACGCTATCCGGAGAAGGAATGGGCAACATTCATTCTTTTCGGCACGCATCAAACGCCAGACGGCATCGTCATCACGATCATCGACTTGATCGAACCGAAAGAGGGTGACCTGGATTCAACCACATCGATTGTCCGGTTTAATGAGCCCTACAGCCTGAGGACGGCTCTCGAAAAACAAAAGCGCGGACTGTGCGTCGGCGTTATCCATTCTCACCCGCAGAATTATGGCGTGTTCCCGAGTACGCTTGACGACGATATGGACTCGTATTTCAGGGACTACTTTCCGGCGTTCGGCAAAGAAGCGACGTATTTCAGTCTGATTTTCTCGAGGACGGCTGAAGGTGATGTCCGCTTTTCCGGACGCGGATGGAATGAAGGTCGGGAATTTCGATTGACCGAGATGGTGACGGTCAGCAACAAGGAAATCCGCCGGGAGGCTGCGTGGGCTAAGTCTTCTGCCGCGGCGCATTCCCAAAACGAATATCAGGCGCGTTTGGAGAAAATCTACGGAGCGGAGGCGGCCGCGCGCCTGCGGAATGCAAGCGTCACGATAATCGGGACTAGCGGCACGGGATCGCCCGCGGCGCACGTGCTTGCGCGCGCGGGCGTCCAAAAGTTCGTTCTCATCGATCCGCAGAGATTAGCTAAGTCAAACCTTGAAAGGCTTCACGGCAGCTATGCCGCTCATTTCGCTAAGGGCGAGGAGAAAGCCCCACTAAAGGTCAAAGTAGTGCGGGACCTCATAAAAGAGATTAACCCCAAGGCGAACGTGACCTGCATCGTCGGGAATATCCTGCAGCCGCTCGCCCGGGATCATGTCGTCGGCACGGACCTCGTCATCTGCTGCACGGACACGAACCACAGCCGGACGGCGGTCAGCGAACTGGCGTACCGGTATCTCGTTCCGGCCATCGATGTGGGCGTCGTCTTTGAATCCAAAAATGGCGTAATGACGGGAGAAATCGGGCGCGTCACGATCTATTCGCCTGGTGCGCCGTGTGCATATTGTCTAGGTCTTGTGGATTCCTGGCGCGCAACGGTGGAGTTGATGTCGGAGGAGGAAAAAGAGAGACGGCGGCGGGAAGCGAAGGAAGCGGCATTGAGAGGCGACAACGCCGACGCATATTGGAAAGATGTTCCGGAAATTCCCACGGTTGGACACTTTACGTCAATGGCCGGTGCGCTCGCGGCCAGCTATGCAATAGGATGGCTGACGGGTAAGTTCGCGCCGCCGCATCGGTATTTTGAATTCAATATCCTCGCTCCCAGGTTCGATTACGTCGGCTTCGATGCCGCCTGCCGTTCAGGATGTTATTGCGAAACGCTGGTCGGACAGGCAGACCAGGGCGCGCATTCGTCCGTGATCTCGGCGCCGTCACACTGGCCCGAAGCTGAACTTGTCTGAAAAGCAAGATCCCACCGCCGTCAAGCTTCGAGTGTGCGAAGGAATAACAACCTTCCGTCTTGGACTTAAATCAAGAGTGTTGAACACGCTTACTTGGGGGGTCGTCCGGTCCTCTTGGGCTTGTAGTTTTTGACCTCACGGCGATTGAGGAGCACCTTACCTCCTATCCGCAATGTGCGAAAACGTCCCTTCTGGATGAGCCGTCCGATTGCTTGAGGCGAGACACCACGGATGCGAGCAGCTTCAGACTGCGACACCCATTCATTCGCAACCAAATCTTTCTTTGACAAAGTGGTTGAATTCTTCAACCCTTTTCGGTTATGCTTTAGCATGGGCGTTCGCACTACCCTCTTCTGGCATGTGTGAATGTGTTCCGAGCGCCTGAAAGGTCGCGGCAACTCTAAGCTCTTGTTCTAACGGGACGAGCCGGTGCTATCAACACCGACACGTCCCTGACCACGATCACCTCTCAGGGAGGCGACAATGGCTGCAACTGAAACTATCCGTATTGTACTTCATGCGCAAGCTAGGCCCGGCTTGTGTTTTCCTTGCACCTTCCAACCGTCCTATCGGTCTGAGCGTTCGCCGCCCAAAGTTGGTGTTGTCGCATTCTGCGGTCGCAATCCCTGCCACGGTAGTCTTTCGTGCAACCGCTTTCGTGGTTCCTGGATGTGCGCAACCGCCCTAATTCTGCTCTCGATTTGTAAATTGCGACCTTTGCTGGACGATGTTCCGACCACAAGAGAGGTATTTCACCGCTTGTACGTGGCAGTGGCACAGTATCTGACGCTGGGTGACTGGCCGCTTTCTCTGAGCGTCATGAAATGAAAGCGGCTTTCTCCGCGCGATTGTTAACTTGCGGACTGCGGATAAGGAACCGCAATGAACTGAGGAGATCTCAATGGAAAAAGCACATCTGTATGAAGCGCTGTATTTGGTCAACCACGGTATCGACGAAGCCGTTCGGGGGGTTCAACGCTTGAAGAAATCTCCCAAACTGTTCATGGAGGCGTATCACAAATCCATGGCGGGTCTCGAACGCCGTCGTTCCATGATCAACCTTCAATTCATGCTCGAAATGCGCAAAGTGGAAGAACTCGACGAGTCTTACTTCAACGAGGAATTCAACGTCTGGCTTTCCGACGAACCGCTGACCAACGAAGAAATCTGTGGCTTGATGCGCGGCGTCGAACGTGAGCGCAAACTGGACGGGAAACCGCCGTTGGTACAGTTTCTTCCCCGGGGCAAGCGCGTGAAGAAAGCGCCCAAAAAAGCCGAAGGAGTCCACCCCAGCCGCAAACCAAATGGTCCAATGCCGTCCGTTCCGGGTGTCGAGAGCACAGTGCCAAAGGACGCGCATGCCTAGGAAGAGAAAACCGAAGGCCGTGTGCGACGGGGACGGACCCCTAACTCCGATTGGGGCGAACACGGGGAGCGTCAACAATTTGGACGACAACATGTCAGGTTGGGAGTTAAAGTCTTGATGGTAGTCAAGCTCAGCGACAGGAGGCAAAATCACCGTGATAATTGGAGATCGCTTGCGTGAGATGCGTGAGGCAAAGAAGCTTTCTCAGGGGGATATTGAGAAGCGGACCGGCCTGCTTCGATGCTACATTTCTCGCGTCGAAAACGGACATACCGTCCCTGCAATCGAAACGCTTGAGAAGCTGGCTCGGGCGTTGGAAGTTCCGCTTTATCAGCTATTCTACGATGGCGAAGAGCCCCCCAAACTTCCAAACCTTCTTAAGCGGAAGTCCTCTGAGGACATTGCCTGGGGCACCGCTGGTAAAGATGCCCGCTTTCTCAGCAAACTTCGCCGCCTGTTGAGCAAAACTGAAGAGGGAGATCGGAAGCTTCTTCTATACATGGCCCAGAAAATGGCAGGCACCAGGAATGGCCGAGCCGCTGCAAGCAACTAATTCCGGGTTTTGGGGTTTCAAAAGGATAGCTCTGGGGGGAGTCCGGATATGCAGGAGACGATGCCTCAGGGTGAATTGAAAGGACATAAAGCCACACCGAAGTGGGGCTGCAAGAGGTGACCAGATGGACTTGCGCTGCCCGAAGTGCAACAGCACCGATCTTAAGAAAGTCTCGTTGGCATACCAAGAGGGTCTTTACCGGACTGACGCCCGTACCCGCCTCAGTGCAGCTTTGGTTGGCGGTAACGGACCCGATCTCGTAGTTGGCCGTGCGACCACACAGGCGTCCCACCAATCAGCTCTTTCGAAGCAACTCAGCCCTCCGGCAAAGTGGTCCTATCTAAAGGTCGGCTCTTGGTCCGTTCTGGCATTTCTCTGCGTCGGCTGGACCATCTTCTACGTCAACACGGTTGTGACGAATTCTTCGACCGTGTCGTCATTTCCGCTGACGTTCTTTGCTCTGATTTCCGGTGCTATCTTTGCTTTCCTGCTGTTTTTGGTTTGGAAGCACAATAACTCTGCGTACAAGAAGCGATTTGCTGAGTGGGACCGCTCCTTCCTTTGCTCGCGCTGCGGCGCAGTAAGCCAGCACTAGCGCGGTTGTCAGTCTATTCAATTAGGTCTGATTCCCTAAGAGGTTCAAGTACTCCATTTTGCAGCTTGCTTCGCTCGAAGCCCTCAGCAGAGTCCGCTCGAACCGTGACATTAACCTTCCCTGCAAGATCAGCGAGGTTTGCGATTGCGTTCCAGGCTGCAAAGAGCTGATCGCGGTTGGCCGAGAAGTTCAAAGTTACTGTCTTTTGTGCCTCTCCGGGAGTTAGAGGTGGGGGAGTGATCGTCCCACTAGTCGGCGGCGTTGGTCCGGTCGGGGTTTCGCCGCCGCTCGCGACTGGTCCTACCTCTGTTGGCAGGGCGGCGGGCGCTGGGATAGCCTGTGGCATGATGAGAAAACCTGTGTCCACATCAATCTCGTCCTCGCTATCGGTGGTATCGAATCGCACGCGCGCCAATGGCACTTGATACTTGCCATCGCTTCCCAATGTGGGCGTCGCTCCAGAGTAGTAGCCGAAGAATCTCTCCTTTATGCCGAGTGCGATCGCTTTCTTTATAGCGGCACTGTCTGTCAACCTTGGAAAACCGAGGAATGAATAGAAACCGTCAACCAAGTCGGCGGTCTTGATGCCTAGGGTTGGGGGATTACCTTCGCCGAGTTTGAACAATTCGATGATCTTGTTTGGAAAGGTTGTTGAAAAAACCCGGCGCTGCACGTCTACCAGTAGCTCCATAACGCGGTCGTGTACCCGCGCTTGTTTCTTCTCGTTGAGGGTAGTCTGCAAGGGGCGACCACCTATGGCGACAACGTCGATCACGATGCCATCCGAAGTGACCTTGGGCAACCAGACTTCGCCATAGAGTTTCAAGAGGGCAGATTCCGCCTCTGCGGTGCGAGTCGCTTCTTGCTCCTTGAGCTGTGACTTCTGCTCATCCGTGAGGTTAAGTTGCTTCGATTTTTCGCGAATACGTTGAATTGCGATCAAATAACGAACTGAGCGGCGAAGTGTTTCAATCTGTTCGGCGGCTGGAACGGCAAGTCCCAGTCCGTTGCGATATTTTCGAGGACCGCCACAGTTTTCGAAGATTTCCTTTGCTGCCGCTTCGCGTCCCGTGGGCGCTTGCGTACCGAAATTCAGAGGCATGTAAGCAACGAGGAAGTATGGTTCTTTGTCAGGAATCTCGCCGGACTTCGCTTTCCAAATGACTGCATTTCGCCCGGTGATTCGGGCTTCGAGCATTTCCCTGATATGGTCTTCCACCTGACGTTCGTCCCGCGCGACCGCGTTGGACTCTTGTTCGATCAGGAGCGTGACATTGGGGTCCTTCTTGAAGCAGTATCGTGCGCCATCAAAGTGAAGATAGAGGCACTGTTCCTTGAGTTCTTTCAGGCAGGCGAGCGCAGTTGTGCTGTCGAGGTCTGGTCCCACACAAACCGAAAGCAGCTCGGCCTCGGTAATTCCTGGCGGGAGAAACTGCGTTCCATTTGCTCCGTCGCGGCGCAGTCCACCGAACGAATACATTAGGATCGCGGTGGCTAGGCGGAAAGCCGCCCGCTTTCCTGTCTCGGACGGGCTTTCTTTAGTACGCCTATCATCAATGCGGCGCGCACGAGCATTGGCTCCGATCAGATCATGCTCCAAGACCGCTTGGAAATCGGCTTGTTGCCCGACTTCCTTGAAAAACGCAAGACGAACCTCGGCGTCGTAGATCGGAACATCACCCGGCCCGAGCACAGCACGGCTTTTTTCCTCTCGTTTCGTAGCACGCAAGCACGCTGCCAAAAAGCGGAGCGCGCCGCGCGTGCGCTGGAAATCAGGAATTGCAGCCCACTGCTCTCTCATCACGTCGATCAATGCAGGATGAAACGGATATGCATCGCGGATGCGCTCTCGCAGGGCAAGGCCTTCTTCTTCCGCTTGTCGTTCCTCACCAGCGCCCTTGGCATAGCCGCGCTTCATCTGCGTAACGATTTCCTGGTACGCGTTCGCAGCAGGCGAGGCGTCCTCGGCCGTGGGAATGCGCGCTAGCAGCCGTCTTTGAATCACTGAGAGAACTTCATTGCCCTCGACAGGCTCGCGAAGCTGATCCTTGCGCGCTGCGAGGTGATCTACGGTCTGAAGTAAATTCACGTACTCAAGGGACTCACGCTTGCTGGACTGAAGTGAGAACACCAGGGCGGCGTTAGTCGTATTAGACACAGCAACTGTGAGTCGTTGCAGGAAAGTCAAAGTTTCATCTCGCAGGGTGGTCTGATGAATCTTCACCCCGCCGGCACTGATAAGGTATTGCAAGACTTCGTCGAGCAGGATTAGGTTTGGGCCTTCTGCGAGCAGGGCAATGATTTCGTCCGCACCCGGTGCGACACGCGCCTCATCCTGCTTGCGCATGATCTCGTAACCCTTCTTACCTCCCAGAGACCACGCGATCCAACCCCACATCGTCTGCGCACGGAACTTCTCGCCGGGAATCTCCTTGCCATTGGTTGCGTCGAAGAATTGACCGTCAAAGACAGCCGTTCTCACCTTCTCGGGTCTTGATAGTCCCTGCGCCTCAGGCAGAACATCTAATGCCTTCCGGTTGCGTGCAGCATGAAATAGCGATGCCAAGGTGTGCGATTTACCTCCACCAAAGGGTGTAAGCAGTTTCAAGACTCGGTTGCCGGTGCCCCCGGTCAAGCGCGAAAGCACATCCTCAAGCAGTGACCGTAGTCCTTTGGTTAGATAGGAAACTCGGAAGAAGTGCTCGGGATCGCGGTAGACCGCTGGAACGCTCTTGGCACCATCGGCCAAGGGACCGAGGTCGAGCGCAAAAATGTCCTCGGAGAAATTCTCGGAAAGAACATCTGGGTGAACCGAAACATTCTCAACCCAAGCCTGTGGCATTGCTTGACGCTGCGCAGGCACTTGTGACCGAGTAGAACGTGTCTCTTCACTTAAGCCGAGCTCCTCAACAAAGAGAGACAACTGAGCAGCGAAGAATTGCGATTCTTTGGGACTGACCTGCTCACCTTTGTGGACGGCTCGATTACGGATATCGATAAAGGCGTTAAAGTTCGCTGTGGAAATATGGGGGAGCTTCCTCCCAAGTGCTCGTTCCGCATGATCGAAAAGGTTCGCCTCCCGAAAAAGACCAACAATCTGTCCCAAGGTCAAATCGCCGACCGGCTTGCCCTTTCCAAGCTTTTCCAACTTATCTGAAATCAGCTTTTGCTCGCCAGGGCTAACGTGATCAATTGTTCGTCGATAGAGTTCCTTGAGTAAGCTTTCCAAGAGAGACCCGGCTTCTTGCAGAGCCTGCTTGTGGTGGCTGCCTGCTGCCAACTCCTCAACTTCGCGGACGCGTCTGGACCAGTCCGCAGCCTGGGCATTGCTCATCGGCGGCCTCCCTTATCAAACTGTATTCGGCTCTGGCCTGCGCGCCTGGCCTCAAGTTCTACACGCGTAAAATCGACATCTTCCACAACGCTGCGCCAATTGGCAGTTAGTTTCGTAAGCGCTGCAAGCTCAGTTCCAGTTGCGACTTCGCCGAGTTGGCCGCCCTTAAGCGCCGGGCCAGCGAGTGCCTGTGCGACAAGTCGCATTTGCTCAGTATTTGGCCTCGCATCACGCAAGAAATCTGGAATGCCGGATGGATGCCGCTCCATCAGCCAAAGAAGACGGTGGAGTGCGTCGATCAGCGGTGCAGGCTGGCCATCCTCGGAAGGGCTACCGAGCAAGGCGTCATCGCCCCGCTCGGTGTAATCAAGCAAACGGTATTTGCTCTTGTTCTTGGACACCAACGCCCCCGCGCCGTTCGATAGCCCGTGTGCGCCTTCCAATTCGACGTGTGTACCGTTAGCGAAGATAATCGCCTCGCCGGAATCAAGGTCGGCTGCCTTATACGTATAGCGCCACAATACATAGAAGCGCGTGGGGGAGTCCAACCCTGCCAAGCTGTATTTGCCGCCGTTACCGCCGACTTCTTTCGACAACCTGGCCAGTATGGTCTCCAAGACTACAGTTTCCACCTCTGTTAAAAACCTTGCGGCAGGAACTTCCTCTCCGTTGGCGTAATCGACCCGCACAAAGCGGGTGAATGCACGCAACCCTGCCCCGACGGACGCAATTACTAGATCCGCTCCCGAAATTCCCAGCTCCCATAACGTCGCAACCCGCTCTCGCACAATCTGCTCCAGTTCGGGTTGCACCTGTGCCTCGTAGTTGCCCACGTCTGCGGAATCCCGCTTGCGAGCAACGAGAAAAATGCTGGAGGCAAGAGCTGAAGTGTCCTGCGCTAGAAGCCGACCAGTCTTTTCAGTGTCAAGGGGCCACGCTTCGCTAACCAAGAAGCCGGCCTTTCTAAGTGCATCCACGAGTGTCGCCCAACCCAACGTGGTCTTGTGCGCGTAAACGACAGATAGATGCCCTCCGGGTTTCAAGACGCGGTTGGCCTCCAGAAATGATGCGGCCATTATCCTCTCGTACTCGGCGTTTGCCTTCGGCATATCCCCACCATGGCGTGAGGATAGTGCTGTTGCCTCGGTTTTCTTGGGCGTGAGCTGTGAGGCAAAGTGATCCGCGTAGAGATGCCCGACCACGCGTTTCAACCAAACGTAGAAAAAGTCGGATACATCTGCGTAGGGGACGTTGTCATAGTAAGGGGGGTCCGTAATCACCGCGTCGAGCGATTCGTCTGGCCAAGGAAGAGACGTGGCAGACCCTCGCCTGACATCCGCCGGTCTATCCATGTCGGCGTCGCGCAGTCCTGCAGGCAGGTCTTCAATTCCGGAAATCCAACTAGCTCCTTCAGGATTGAACGGATTGGTTTCTGCGAAGTCCCAGACCATCGGCAGGGCGTGACGGCCGAATGTGTGAACAACCCCACGCCCACCGGTGTAGTTGAACATGCAGAGGGAAGAGTTGAAATCTGCAAGTCTGTCGAGGATGGCTGCCAAGAAAGTAGTAACGGCCATTCCTTGTTCGCTGTCATATCCGTCCGTCCGCATTTGCCCCTCAGCGTCGCGGATGGCAGAAGCAAACTGGAGCAAACAAAGCATCTGTCGTGGTGTGAAAAGGTCTCCGAAGGTGGCGAATCCATGTCTCGTGACGGCAGACAATCCACGGGCATTCGGTGATGGGCGTACAGGATTGAGTGCTTCTGTAAGCGGGGCCATCTGGGAACGTTTCAAAAGTTCCTTCGTACGCACTTCTGTTTCTTCAATATCTGGAGCGAGATGATCAATCTGTTCTCCTGCTAAGTAAACTTTCCCTTTGACGTTTGGTCTTATGCCCGCCACTGCCATAAGTTGTGTTCCCGTTTTCCTTGCGCAACCTGCTTGTTGCACATACTGGTCGTCTGCAACTGTGCCGCAGAATGGGCACGTGGCATTTCCGCCGCTTGAGCCAGCGGCAGGGTCGAATCCCAGTGCCCTTTCAGTGCGCGCTTCGACGACCTCGAAGCGGACTTGTTTCTTACCTTTTGGCACGACGATTTTGAGTGCGACATAGCGGCTTTTTTTCTTGCAGAGCCAGGTCTGTTTCGCTAGCGGCACCGTGGCGCGGCAGTGTGGGTTTTTGCAGGTCACCGTGCGAGTCCACAGGTAGGCAACCGGCATCAGGTAGCCCGCCGGCGCTGGGTTCGTGGCATCTCCCTTCAGCCAGTTCTCCTGGACTGCGGGCTTCTTACCTTTGAACTCTGGGTCGGGGATGAGTGGGTAGAGATCCCCTATGTCGGCTTTGACCTGTTTAAGTACCCAGTTGCCCCAGTACCGGATTTCTTCGGCCAGTCCGCCCCAAGTGGTTTCGCCTTTGGCGTTCTTCGGCCCGGTTATGCCGCGAGCGGTAGGTTTGGGTTTGCCGTATTTCTGCGGATAGACCAGCGTGCACAGTTCGATTAGGTGGGCGACGGGATTAAGCTCGACGGCGTATGCCTCGCAGCCGAGGCGCAATGCCTCCAGCGGGATCGCCCCGCCCCCCGCAAACATATCCAGCACCTTCGGTCGCGGTGCTCGCCCTTCCACGATGTCCTCGACGGTGACCTTCTTACCCATCTCTTGCGTCAGCCGCTCCGCGTGGGCCTCGATGATATGCTGTTGAGCCTCGGCGACGACACTTGGGTTGCCCGGATACTGGCAAAGCCGCTCGACGAATTTCGCGGCGTTAGCGCGGCCTAGAGACTTCTTTTTCTCATCGGTTGCCCCGTTCGGTACAAATCGAGAGGCAGGCACGAGCGCCCCATACACTGCGGCTCGGCATGCGACCAAAGGGCGGCGCGCCCACCACAGATGGAGCGTCGAAATGTGTCCTTTGCGGACAGACTTCTCACGAGAAGCCTCCGCGCTGATTTTCTCAATCGGGAGATAATCCTCGATCAATCGTTTGTCGCTTGTCATTTTTCAGGCACGTATTGAATGTTGATCGCCGTAATCTTGTCTCCAAAATGCCGGTCAACAAAGCCCAAGAACGCATGGAACAGCTGCCACTCGTCCTCGTTCGAAGATCTTGTATCCAACCGCGCCGAGACAACTTCGCCCAAGCCCCGTTCCAGCCAAATCCATCCGTTGTAGCTCTTGTGGGCCCACTTGGCGATGCCCTTCTCCTTGGACGCGCTGCGACGGAATGTGCCTTTGTTGCTCTTGGCTAGGTCGATTTCCTTTTGCACCATCAGTCCGTAGAGCCGGCATTGTTTCCGGGGAATGATCTGTATCAACCTCATTTTATGTTTCCTTTCTGTGTCGCGGCAGCAAGATGAATCGCATCCGCCGGGATATCGAAGTAGCGCGCAGCAACAATTTCCTTCTTCGCATGGTCAAGATGTTTCGCCGGATTCTGGATGCGGATCGGCTCGGCATCGGGACCATCAAGCGGATTCCAAACCACGTAAAGCCAATAGCTGTCGCCAAGCTGCGTAGCTTTATACCACTCGTTCGTAGTAAGGCGGATGGGCTGCCCACGCCGTCGGCCTTTAACCTCGATGCGACGAATACCCGTGACCGGATCACGGTATCCGGTCTGCGGGTCGGCCGGGCCAAGGCTCCGCACGTCAAACCCAATCTTCAGATGCCCCACACGTTCACACTCGAACCCGCGACCAGATTCGTAGGCTATGACAACATCCTCAGCCGCTATCTCAGACTTGCGCCGGACCTCGGGATCGAGGTCGTCTAAGAATGCACCGATCTGCTCTTCAACGGACCTGGTACTTTCTAGAACTAAGGCGGTGGCAACATGGCGTACAGGGCCATGCTTGGCTATTGTAAGCCTTTGCAAACCCGCAAGTCGCTCGACTCGTGTGCGGGTCAGATCAGCAAGGTCGTTCTCGGCCCGCTGACGAGCAATCGCCACGTCAGGCTCGCGCATCTCGCGGGCCTTCAAGTTCATTACACGGTCCTGGGCCGCTCGCACACGTGCGTCGAATGACTGTTGAAGATAATCGCGGCATACCTGAACAAAGTGCTGCCGCTCCTGCTGGCATTCGCCGCGACGCTGTGTCTGGTATGTGCTCTTGAGAAAGTCCGCCGCGGCGGTGGAGTCCTCAGGTACCAAGTTCTCAGGCGCAGCAGGGTGCGCAGGTAGGTCGAGCAAGATGTCCGCAGGAACAATGGAGAATTGTTCCTCGGCGCGAGATAGCTCTTGTCGCACGGCAACCAATTCACCCAAAAGCGTCTGCACTTCGCCTTTGGTGTTCTGACCCTTGATGGCCATCTCAAAGAAGTGGAGTTTGTAAGGAACATCACTGTTCGTGTCAACGAAAACGGCAACACCAGCGGTAAGCGAAGCGAGCATTTCATTTAGGCGTTCATCAACTGCAGCGTAAAGGGGATGGCCGGGCCCGATCAGCACCGCATCAATGTGCTGGTCCATCTCCAGATGTTCCTTGTGGAATGTAACCTTGCGATACGAGGTCTCGGGCTTTCCGAGCCGCCGCACACCGGCAAGCCGATCGGACCGGAGGTCGGCCAGGACGTGTTCGACGCGGTATAGGCCGTCAGCTCGCGGCTCGACCTTCAAACCTATTTCGCGAGCCGCATTCACAAAGTGTTGTTCGACGTAGCGCGGCATGAGCCGCCGTTCTTCCGCTTCGGCGTTTGCTGTTTGAAAACCAGAAAAATCTACGTTCGCACGTGCTAGCGCGATTCCCGTGGCTTGCTCATATTGTAGGAGACGTTTGGGGTCAACACGCTCAATCTGGTCGAGGTATTCGTCCAAACGTCGAGGGTCATTGGCCGCCTCACGGAGGATCTCGGGCAAATTAACATCGTTTAGCGACAGAACTTCACCGATCACGTCAAAAACGCGGTCCGCCAATGCGTTCCGCATCTGTTCCATTTTCTGTAGTAGTCGCTCAAGGATTCGGCCTTCAATGATTGGCTGTCCCTCTTCGGACTCACTTGCGACGAAATTAAAAGCGTGTACATCTCGTTCCTGGCCGATGCGGTGAATGCGACCGAGTCGCTGTTCGAGACGCGTTGGGTTCCAGGGGAGGTCGTAGTTAATCAGCAGCCGACAGAATTGGAGGTTGATGCCTTCCCCGGCCGCCTCGGTTGCGACACAAACTTGGCGGGACGTCCGAAAATCCTCCTGGGCGCGCTTCCGCTCGTGAGGATTCATACCTCCATGGATTTGGCAGGTCGAATATCCCCAACGGGTTAGGTGGTCTAGCAAATGGTTCAACGTGTCGCGGTGCTCAGTAAAAATCAGGAGTCTGCCCCTGCCGTCCTTCAATTCATTGAACTCGGCTTTGGCTAGGCAGTCGCGAAGCGCAGTGAGTTTGGAATCCGTGGCGTGGTCGCGTACGCGGCGTGCTTGACCCAGCAAATCCCGAAGAGCAGCAATTTCGGCCCGGAGCTGGTCGAGTTCAATGGCCGTTGTGAACTCGTCGGTTAGGAGGTCGCGTTCGGCATCGTCGAGATCGTCCTCATCCTGCTCGGCGTCAGTGAGACGGCCCTGAATTTGTGCAAGCCGTTTCGTCCGCTGTGCTGGTGATAGAGACTCCAACTCCTCCAGGAGTCCCTCTTGCTTCTCCAACCTACGGCGAATCGACTCGGCGATCGCTTGCGTTGAACTGGCTAGGCGTCGCTGAAGAACCGTACGTGCCAGCGCTACACTTTGCTTCTTGCGTCCGCTCGCCTGCGGCAAGAACTCATTGATATAGGCGGTGACGGCCTTGTACAGGTCAAACTCTTCATGATTCAGCCGGAAGGTGACAGTGTGAGCATGACGGTCGGGGAATAGTCGCTGACCGTCGATGTCACGGAGGTCTTCCTTCAGGCGACGCAGTGCCCAGGGACAGTTTTCACCGAGACTGAGAATTTCGCGCCTGATCTGGCCTGCGCGCTCGCCCACACGAGTAGGCTCTGGGAATAAGTCGGGATCGATTAGACGAACGAAATGGCTGAAGCGGTCATCATCGCCGTGGTGGGGTGTCGCGGTCAGAAGAAGCAGGTGGTCGGCATCGGCAGCCAATCGCTCCGCCAGTTGGTAACGGCGCGTCTTTTCAACCTCGTCACCACGACCTGAAGACCTCTTGGTATATGCACTGCACTTGTGGGCTTCGTCTACGATGACCAAATCCCAGCGTTGCTGCCAAACCCGTTCGCGGACATCCTCCTGTTTGGCGTAGTCGAGTGATGCGATGACTTGCGTCGCTCTTTGCCAAGGATTCACGAGCTGCTGCTGGTCCACTGCAGAAAAAATCACTTCGAATGGTTCGCCAAACCACCGCAGTAGTTCATCCTGCCACTGAATTGTCAGGGGAGCGGGGCAAAGGATTAGGATACGTTCGATCGCTTCTCTGAGCTTCATCTCTTTAAGTAAGAGGCCCGCCATGATCGTTTTGCCAGCACCGGGGTCGTCCGCCAACAGAAAACGCAGTCTCGGCTGTGGCAACATCTTCATGTAAACAGCTTCGATCTGGTGCGGGAGCGTACGAATACCTGAAAGACTGACGGCAAACTGACGGTCGTGTGCGTAGGCTAGGCGGATGCGGGCAGATTCTACGAGGAGACGTAATTTTTCCGCATCGGCTGGGCGAATTGCTGGCTGTGTGCTGACCACTTGGCCCACAAGAGCGGCTGCCTCTTCTAATGAGAGGATCGCCTCATCCGGAGTTCCGTCGCTCAAACGGACGCGACACTCATATCCCGAGCCTATGAATCGAATGCCCTCCAAGGTGACCGGCTCCAGGAAATGGCCGGGCAGGGCGATTCTCTGACCCAACGGAAACTTCTTCTCTGGCGTCAAAATGGGGTCCACTGACATGTAGTTTGCGTTTTCAGAAAGCAACTGATTTTACACTTACTGGTGGAATATAAAAGCTTGGGCACCCAGAGATTGTTCCCGGGAGCTAGACCGGACACCGGATGCCTGTAACTTGCAGAGAATTTGTGATTGCATATCCATCGCAGAAGAAAACTAAAGCGGTTTCCTACTCAGAAAAAATGCGAAATTCGAACTCCGAGGTTCTTCAGGCAGAGAGTTTGGAGCTGGGTGCCAAGGGGCCAACCGTCACGGATTGAAATCGAATGAATATGGACGCCGTTCAGTTCCGGACTATTTACAGGGTTCTATGAGGTGGCACACCCTGGCAGACCACCGTAACACCATGAAAGATAGGCGCTTAGCTAAACACTGACATTTAGTTGTACACATTGGCTTTACTATTGACATTGTCAGGTGGATGAGGATAATGTGTTGATGGTGAGGAAAAGAAAATGCCGGATGACGATAGGTTCGAGCGTCTCCTGAGAGGTCGGGGCTGGCGCAGCGCGTACAGACTGGCGGCAGGAAACTCTGAAAAGAATTTGTTGGTGGATTCTTTCATTAAAGCTGCAGCGCACGCTTTGCGGAATCAAGCTCAATCTCCTTCTCTGTCGGAAGTGGCAAATGTACTCTGCGAGTCGTTGAATGTCCCCTGCCTCCGCGATGGAAGGGCGCCTAGCGGGTTGGAAGCGTTCGAGCACTTATCAAATGGTCTGGACGACATTGGGGCCAAAGATCGAGGTCACGTCGGAACTCTACTCGCGATAAGAGCTGCAGAGAGAGTTTTTGTCGAACAGGCTCGTCAGGCGGAGGCCGCAAGTAGCGAACAGATCCAGGATCGGCTTGGTGAAGCCTTTGTTGCAGACCTCGTGGACCATCAGTGCCTCAGCCGGGTAAGGAATGGGATTGCGGAGAAAACCAATCGGACTGTTGAGCAGCAGCTTGCCTGGGAACAGGGACTCAAAGAGAGCCTAAAACCTCAAGCTCGGAAGCTGTTCCGCAGTGCCTTGAAAGCAACTGATAGTGGAGCCGTTCGAGCTCCGAGGAGCACCGCAACGCCTCCTCCGCCGCTCGAAATTCAACTTCATGAACCACTGGTATCGTTGCAGAGGTAGGCTTGTCATGCGTCCAATTGAAATTTCGAATAACGAGTTCACGTTCGATTTCACGGATTCGGCGAGTGTGCGTTGGGTGCATGCCTCCGAAAGCAGCCACCAAGAATCCGGGCCGCACGCAATGGAATATTACATCGACGATGAAACAATTGACCGTCGATTTGGTTACGCCTTGGATGCGCTGCTGGCGGACTGGGTTGATCTCGCCCTCGCTTGCTATTTGGCTGACCGCCTAGCGACGAGAAAAGCTGTGAGACTTGGCCAATCTGGGAAGCACTGGTCGAGAACCTTGAATGTCACGCTTCCAGTACGACGACTGGACCGCTGGACCGATGAAATCCAAGGCTCGGTGTCTCAACTCTTGAGTTTCTTGACCGACGATTCGTGGAAGTTTCATTTTGTTCAAGGTGAAAGCGGAATGCGAGCTGCAGAATCACAACGATTTTTGTTCCCTTTTGAACATGGTTCCGCGACTCGTGTCGCGCTTTTTAGCGGAGGATTGGACTCCTTTGCTGGTGCTGCTCAGACGCTGTACGACTTCGCTGATTACAACTACATATTCGTTTCTGGAGTGACGAACACCAGGCAACAGGGCGCTCAACGAGGACAACTCCATCGGCTCAGATTGAAGACCTCGGCGCACATCTGCCATGTGGCCATTCCGTATGGTCTCCATTGGGCAGGACTTAAGGCTGAACGAAAGGAAGAGTCTTCGCAAAGGAGTCGTGGTTTTTTGTTCTTAACGTTGGGCGCAGTCTCGGCGCTTGCAGCGGGTACGAAGGAGCTTTATCTGTACGAGAATGGCGTCGGGGCTATCAACCTGCCTTACGATGGGACGCAAGTTGGAACGTACAATTCGAGAGCTACTCATCCTTCGACGCTTTTACGGATGGAGGATTTCATTAAGGCTCTCACCGGCGAGGAATTCGCTATCGTCAACCCGTTCCTATTCTTCACAAAAGCGGAGATGTGCAGGCATGTTGCGGTGCAAGAACTCGGTGAGCTCATGCCGCTCACTTTCTCTTGCGATGGATTTCCTGTCCGAGCGAAGAACCGAGGTCAATGCGGTTCCTGCACGTCATGCCTGTTGCGGAGACAGGCCATTGAATTGGCTGGCTTGTCGCGGTACGACCAAAATGGGTATCTGAACGATCTTGTTTCTCCGACCTTCGCGGGCAGTGACAACCAATTGCACGACCTTCGGGCTATGAACTGGCAAGCACACAAGATTAGAGAAGCAGTTTCACAAGCGAACCCGTGGGAAGCGCTGGTGAGCGAATTTATTGAACTCAAAAAAGTTGAACTCGACTTGTGTCGGAATCGTAAAGTCCAACCTGCAGAGCTGCAGCGCAAACTCCTGCATCTATATTCGCAGTACGCTGCCGAATGGGGGGCGTTCTCAGCCTGTCGTCACTGCGAGGTACGCAAAAGAATTGCGTAGCAAGCAAATGGTTTTGCTCGACTGAAACGAGGCAGACATGGAAAAGCACATTCTCGAGCAACTTGATCCAAGAGTCTTGGGCGGGCGGCTTCAGGACGCTCGGAGAGCGCGCGGACTGACTCAGCAGGTCGTCGCTGATCGTCTGGGTGTGGCCAGAACTACTCTGGTAGCTATCGAGAAGGGAGAACGTCGTATTCTCGCGGATGAATTGGTCAAACTGGCTGCGATCTATGGTCGCGCAGTTTCTGAATTCGTAGCCAAACAAGTAGTCGTGGAAGGATTCGTTCCACAATTCAGGGCTTCCTGGAAAGACGCATTTGTTGAGGACTCGGAACTGGAAGAGAGCGCGAGCGAGCTGCAGCGGTTGGCTGAGGATTATCTTGAATTAGAAAGGCTCTGCAATATGCCACTCGTCAGGGCATACCCCCCTCCCTACGACATTTCGGGTGCGTCTGCAGAGCAAATCGCGGAGGAAATTGCGACCGCTGAAAGAAATCGGTTGGGTATTGGTGACGGGCCGCTGAGCAATCTGCGTGAGAGACTTGAAAACGACGTTGGACTCAGGATTTTTTACTTTCCAATGGCATCCAAGATCGCTGGATTATTTGCCTACAACGATGTGTTGGGGGGCTGTATCGGGATAAACTCTGGTCATCCAAGGGATCGGCGTCATTGGTCGCTCGCTCATGAGTGCGGGCATTTCCTCACTGGCCGTTATCAATCCGAGATCACTTTCTTAAGCGAAAAGAAACGAGTTTCGGCGCGAGAGCGTTTCGCAGATAGCTTCGCAAAGCACTTCCTCATGCCGGCGAGTGGACTGAATCGCCGTTTCACCGAGATGCATCGCAGCAGTGAGCGAGGGATCACGTTGGCTCACGTCTGCACCCTGGCGGACCTGTATCAAGTTTCCGTACAAGCCCTGGTTCTTCGCTTGGAAGAACTTCGGCGGCTCCCAAGCGGAACGTGGGAGCGATTAGAAGCTGAAGGATTCAAGGTTCGTAGCGCCCAGCAACTGCTCGGCATTGACGCGAATCCGCCGATCAAACATCTCCTGCCACAACGATATGTTGACTTGGCGATCCTCGCCTACCATCAAGGCAAGCTGAGCGAGGGACAATTGACGAGATTTCTAAGGACCGACCGCGTTGCCGCTCGGATGCAAGTTGAAAAAGCCAGTCATCGATTCAATGAAGAGGGAGAAGAAAATTTCACGAGCATCGAACTGGATTTGGCTGCGCAGCTCGACGGAAAGTGAAACGCCACATGCCCAGCCATTCGGTCGCCATACTCGATGCGTGCGTCCTGATCAATCTTCTGGCGAGCGGGCGCACCGAAGAGATTCTAACTGGAAGCGAATATAAATTCGGCATTTGTTCGGTCGCGAGTAGCGAAAGCATTTACTTGAGAGCGACTGACTCGAACGCGCCGCCTGAAGAGGTAAAGCTTGATCCCTTTGTGAAGTCAAAATGTCTTACGGTCTATGCGTTGTCGGGAGATAGAGAACAAACTCTGTACGTCGACTACGCCGCAGATCTGGATGATGGGGAGGCTATGACCTTGGCGTTGGCTTTTTCACGCGGGTTCTTAATGGCCACGGATGATCGAAAAGCACGCCGCATTTTTCTTGAGGAGATAGGAGACGCAACGCGGCTGCTTTCGACAGCTCAAATCCTGAGGATGTGGTCAAAAAAGGCAGGCTTGACCTCTGGGGAGCTTAAGAAACTACTTCTCGAAGTCTCGCGGAGGGGGCGATTCTCCCCTCCTTCTGGGGATCCCGATTTTTCGTGGTGGTCAAAGGCTGTGCTCTAAGAGTTTATCGCGGGAGGTTGTCTATCGGAGGACACCGTCCTTTGGCTAAATGAAGGTAAGCACTCCGAAGCGATCGAGCGCGGGAATATATTAGAAAATAACAGTGATAGCTCACAGCAAGCTGCACAACGACTTAGATGCTGACCGCCTTTGGAGGCGCTGTCGCATTGACGCGACTCTGAGATGGCTACTCGAAGGCGTCTTGAGCTCACGGAAGCCCGAGATTGGTCGGGTACTGTTGCTCTCTCCAGTCGAGTTCTTTGGCGAAATTCAGGCACGGCTGGGACCAAAGCTCGCGCTGCTGTTCCATTTGACCGGATTTCCCTACCTTAGCGGGGAATTCAAAGACCTCTCTGAATCGCTGAGGCGAATGCTGTCGGCGCGGGGAACAGAGGGGCAGCAGTCAAGTGACGCCAAAAGAGCGATTGCGGACTGGACGGCGGCGAACGCCCGGCAAGCTCAGGATCTCGTCGTTGCGGCAATTCTAGAAACGGTACGACGAAATGGCCTCATGCACGCGCTTGCAACTTCAGATGAGCCGGTAACGGCTGTCCGGGTCGCGCAGCAAGTGCGGGATTACGAAGCACTCGATTGGAAGGCAATGGAGGAGTTGATTCAACTCTTCGAGCCGTTTCTTGCGCGATCACGCTCGAAAAAGCCGATCAATCGCTTGACGCTCAATTTCACGGCCCTTCTGCGCAACTATCAGCCTGAAGTCATTCAGCAAGGCATGATTGCCAGAAGTACCCAGCACTTCGTGGGCTTGCTAAGAAGACGCGGTGTCACCGAGACAGCGTGGCGAAATCTGCTCATGAAATTGATTGACAGTGATCTCGTCGCTCCTTATACCTCGATGTTCCTGTGGTGCCGGAGGTTTCCTCACGACGGCTTTGCCGCATCCGCCTCTTTGAGTTTATGTGCTCTACCTCCGTACTGCCCGTCCTGTGGCAAAGAGGCTCACGCGTTGGCATGTTTTGCTCCGACCGGAGCCTTCCATAATGCGATCAAGCTGAAGGATGGATTGCTAGGTGCAGCCATTGGCTGGCATCTGAAAAAGCGAGGAATCCGGTTCTGGCATGCGCACTGCGAAGAAGGCACGGAAATGGATTTCATTCCGATTGTGCAGAATGGCCGATTACTCATCGAATGCAAGCTTCTTATTGTCTCGGTACCAGCGAAGCAACTGTTGCGGAATTTGCGTGAAGCGGTTAAGCAGCTCGATGAACACGCCGCTCTGCTGGAAAAGCAAGGCCGGAAACTACGCGGCTCGGTCTGTGTCGTGAATTTGACCGATCAGACTCTCGCCTCCTTGCGGCGGGACGAATCTCTCATGGGGATTGCAGAGAGCCGTCTGATCAGCTACGAGCGGTTCTCGGACTGGGTTCGGGTGAAGATCATCAAGCAATAACCCTGCGGTCAATTGCGTTCAGATTGCCTTGAGTTCGACTCTCACCCCGTCGTAACCGTCAGTTACGTCGTCAAAGTACACAAAGGCGGCTCCGGTCGCTCCGGCGTCCTTCGTCGGTGTTGGGTCAATCAGCACGATCCAGACGAACGGCTGGACCTTCGGGCCGACGAAGAATTGGATACGAGCGACCATGCCCTTCTCGCCGTACTCCGCGCTCACAAGATGGCACCATGTCAAGATCCGTGCGCCTTGCTGCAGATCGCGGAGGAACGGTTCGGTAGTTCGTTCCACCATCTGGCGCTTGGCCTCGCCTGTGTAAATGAATCGCTTGATGTCGTCAAACTCTGGTTCCAATCCGGTGAACTCGGGGAAGTATTTCAAAAAGAAGTGAAACCCGATTTTCGCGATGGCACGAATATATTTCTCCGTCATCTGCACCTTCATTTGCCCTTCGATCTTGGCACCATTGAGGACAGGCGCAACCTCGAGGTCTTTGCCCTTCGGAACAAGCTCGTCGGTCAATACCTTCATTTCTGCGTCTTCGTCCTCACTGTTCGCGAAGACGACGATTTGATCCGGGCTGACTCCGCGTTCCTTGAGCAGCTCTCTGATTTTCTCGACGGTCCAGCGAGCCTTCCGAAATGGAAGGTGCAGCGTCTTGCCATCCTTCGCGAGAAAAACCAGCTGACTCATAGGAGCGCAACCGTCTTTGCTAACCCATTCCCACAGAATCTCGAAATCGTGCCCTGGATGCTTTCCGTAGATTCCTAGCGGAGGAATACCAAATGTCGGCTCGTAGAAGATGTTTTTCTTGTCGCGTTTAGTTCTGCCAACCCGCCCGATCATTTCGCGAAAAAACGCTTCCGGGCTGTTGTGAGCGAGAACGTCTTCGAGTTTTGAGCAGACTCCCTGGCAGCCGTCGCAGATTCGATCCACGAGTGGCTCGTTGTCCTTGAAGTTTCCGAGCGCGCGTGAGAAGTAGTGCTCGTTCTTCGAGAGTGGTCGGCTACCATCGCACAGACCGGCAGGAGTTGTGTAAACGCAGGGCATTCGGACCCTCCTCAATTCGCATTTTTGCAGACGGGAAGCTGGGGCCAAGTTGGGCCAAACCAGGACCTTTTAGGCCCCAAACCGTGCCAGCACATCGAGAAAGGCTACAAGATGCTGACCTAAGGTGTAGTTCTTTGTTTCCATCGGTGTTTGATACTTTCCGCTCGTGAGTCTCCGCGCCAGCACTATGGATCGCTCGATGAACGAAGCACAGCCCCTGGCAACCACTGGGTCAGTCGCGTCAAAACGTGGGCGCAACTTGGGCGCAAAACTTGGGGTGAACCCCTAAGATGGCACAGTTTTTTTGGACACAGCTTCCGCTTTCGTAAAAGCGTTTTTGCATCTCCTAGCGGGAGAAGGGGTCTGGGGAAGGGGACGGCATTTGAGTCGCCGTCCCCAGCAGCCCTTTCGAAATCTTTTCGTCGTTGTCGTTGTTCACAAAAACCTCGATCGTTGCGCCTCGATTTTCGGTCTGACTTTCAGCCTTGCGCTCGAATTCTTCCGGCGATCGAT
>Ga0187819_10000154_pt1 | contig 31671 bp, 21 predicted proteins | sample NC_wetland_sal_i_15_FD_132411 | JGI IMG/M metagenome (GOLD analysis project Ga0187819, IMG submission 132411) | Wetland sediment microbial communities from Neuse River Estuary, North Carolina, USA - SO4_4 | ecosystem: Environmental > Aquatic > Freshwater > Wetlands > Sediment | place: USA... | reverse complement strand
CGCCGTTTTGTTTCTGCGGCGAGGTCGTCTCCGGAGTAAATCGCGACGATGCCCGCGGCTCGGGCTAGGCGAAGCGCATCGGCAATTGCGTCGGAAGCGATCTCGCGGACTGTCAAATGCAACAACTCGAAACCCTTATCGAAGAGCAGCCGCTCGAGCCGCGTGGCAAGCGCGGAGCGATTTTCGAGCAGGATCACGGCGGGATAGTGTCCATGACGCTCGTATCGCTCTTGCTGCGTAACGCGCTTCAGCGCTGGGAGGTTCGTCGAAGGGAAATCGCGTTCGCTGGTTTCCGCCGCTGGCTCAGCCGGCGAGTCTTCTTGAATCATTCCCGCGCCGACGGTGGCATTGGAGATCGGGTCGATCAGGATGAAACTCCCGGTCGTTCGATTGCTCGAATAGGCGTCGAAGAAAAGAGGAACGTTGGCCTCAAACTCCACCGCGGCGATTTCGTTCATTTGCAGTTGCGTCGCGCTCTCGTGCGCGAGCGTGTTGACGTTGACGCGGTGGTGGATCGTGAGAGCTCGAATCTTCGTTTGGCAGGCGGTATGTTTCACCAGGTAGGTTTCGCCCAAGTCGAGCGGTTTGCCGTGCAGCCAGACCACCATGGCACGGAACTTCCTCGATATGCGCGGAGGATTTTCCGATGACACCAGCATGTCGCCGCGGCTGAGGTCGATCTCATCTTCGAGCTGCAGCGTGACCGACATCGGCGCGAACGCTTCCGCCAAATTGCCATCGTAGGTCACGATGGCCTCCACCCGCGTTTTCTGGCCGGACGGAAGCGCCAGCACCGCATCGCCGGGGCGAATCACTCCACTCGCGACGCGGCCCGCGAATCCGCGGAATGTAGCATCGGGACGAATCACCGTCTGCACGGGAAACCGCAGATTCACGGGCGCATCGCTTGCAGGGAGGGAAACTGCTTCCAGATGTTCAAGCAGCGTGGGGCCGGTATACCAAGGGACACGCGCGCTGCGCTGGACGACGTTGTCGCCTTCCAGCGAGCTGATCGGGATGCATCGCACGCCGGCGATCCCGAGCTGTTGGGCGAGCAGCAGGAAGTCTCGTTGCAGGCCGAGGAACACATTTTCGCGATACTCGACCAGGTCCATTTTGTTCACGGCCGCGAGCACATTCTTAATTCCGAGCAGGGAAGCGATGAAGGCATGGCGCCGCGTTTGCGGCAGGATTCCCTTGGTCGCGTCGATCAAGACTACGGCGAGGTCCGACGTAGACGCCCCCGTAGCCATGTTCCGGGTGTATTGCTCGTGTCCAGGCGTGTCGGCGATGATGAATTTTCGCCGCGAGGTTGCGAAATACCGGTAGGCCACATCGATGGTGATGCCTTGTTCCCGTTCAGCGCGCAGGCCATCCGTTAAGAGCGAAAAGTCGATGGGGCCTGAGGAACGGTTGACGCGGCTCTTTTTCACGGAGGCGAGCTGGTCCTCATAGACCGCTTTCGAGTCGTGGAGCAGCCGTCCGATCAGGGTCGATTTGCCATCATCGACGCTGCCCGCGGTGGTGATCCGCAAGAGTTCGGTGTTGAGGTCTTGTTCGAGGAACTCGGCGAAGCTTTGACGCGGAGCATTGTGTGGGAGAGAGAGCACTAGAAATATCCCTCCCGTTTCTTGAGTTCCATCGATCCTTCTTCATCGTGATCGATCGCGCGGTTTTCGCGTTCCGAGCGGCGGAACGAAATCATTTCCTCGATAATCTTTGGCAGAGAGTCCGCCTCCGAGCGGATCGCGCCGGTGCACGGGACGCACCCCAACGAGCGCATCCGGCACTTCAGCATTTGGGTTTTCTCGCCCGGCAAGAGTTGCTTCGGGCTGTGGATCAACACGATCAAGCCGTTTCGCAGCACCACTTCGCGTTCTCGCGCAAAATAGAGCGGCACGATGGGAATATTTTCAACGTGGATGTACAGCCAGATGTCGAGCTCGGTCCAATTCGACAGCGGAAAAACCCGAATGCTCTCACCCTTGTCGATCCGCGAATTGAAGATGTTCCAAAGCTCCGGCCGCTGATTTTTCGGATCCCATTGCCCCAAGGAATCGCGGAACGAGTAGATTCTCTCTTTGGCCCGCGACTTTTCCTCGTCGCGCCGGGCCCCGCCAAACGCAGCGTCGAATCCCCCTTCGATAAGCGCATCGAGAAGCGATTTCGTCTTCAGCAGGCCGCAACACTTTTGCGTTCCCAGGGCGAAGGGATTGGCGTCGGCATCCAGCGCTTCCTGGTTCTTGTGCACGATCAACTCCGCGCCAATCTCTCTCGCATAGGCGTCGCGGAACGCGATCATCTCGGGAAATTTGTAGCTCGTGTCGACGTGCAATAGCGGAAACGGAATCTTGCCGGGGAAGAACGCTTTCTGCGCCAGCCGCAACATCACGGACGAGTCCTTGCCGATCGAATAGAGCATCACAGGGCGCGCAAACTCAGCGGAGGCCTCGCGCAGAATGTGGATGCTCTCCGACTCCAGCGTCCGCAGATGATTAAGGCGTCGTGGCGCGAGCGTTTCCACGTCCTCCGCCAAGCCCGAAGGGGCTGCCGATTCGTCGAACGAGACTCCCGATGCGTATGTCATATCCCTCGGTCTTGAACCGCCGTAAAAACAAAAAACCCACCGTCCAGATCATCTCTGGCGATGGGTCGAAGAACGCTTAGGCTGGATTCAGAGTGCTACATGCCTAGTTTTCCCCCGCCAGTAGACGCACACCCCCGGCACATACAGCGACAACAGCTTTGCGCGGTCTTTTGCTGGCGAGAAAACATGAACGCACAGGCTACGCCGAGAAAGAGCCGATGGCAAATCATATTTTCGATTTGATGGATGCGACTTTCGACTCCTTCCTCCGTTTTGTCTCGCTTGTCCATCGCGCCCTCCCGCGGATCAAGCGTCCCGCTCGGGCCGATAAGCGACCGCCATTCTCAGAATTGCTTGCTCCAAACGATAATTTGCGTTTGACCGTTTGGGTGAGGGCGGTTAGCGTGAACTCTATGGACGAAGGTTTGCTGCGTGTGGAAGATCCTGCGATTGGTTTTCTTCATCAAATTGGCAGCAGAATGGCGGCCGCCGATCCCCTGCACGAGGTACTGCAGCGGATCGTCGACTTTGTCGCGTCGGTCGTGAAGTGCGATTCCTGTTTCGTGTATGTCCTTGAATCCAAAGAGCTTGTCCTGCGTGCCTCCAAGAACCCTCATCCCGAAGTTGTCGATCGTTTGAAAATGCGCGTGGGGCAAGGAATCACCGGGTGGGTCGCGGAGCACCTGCAACCCGTGGCCGTCGCCTCGCACGCCTTCCAGGATTCTCGTTTCCAGTCTTTCAACGAATTGCCGGAGGATCGTTACGAAGCCTTTCTCTCCGTGCCCGTCATCTCCCGCAACAAACTCGTCGGTGTCATTAATTTGCAGCACCGCCAGCCGCACACCCACAGCCAGAGCGAAATTCAGTTGATCTCCACGATCGGTTTTCTGGTGGGCGCCGAAATCGAAAGGGCACGCCTTGAGGCAGAAAATTCTCAGCTTTCCGAAGAGCTGGAATCCCGGAAGGTCATCGAACGTGGAAAAGGTATTCTGCAGCGTGACTTGCGTCTCAGCGAGGAAGAGGCTTATCTGATGCTTCAGAAGCAGAGCCGCCAACGCCGCATGTCGATGCGCGAAGTCGCCGAAGCCATCATTCTCAGCGAGGAAATCAAACGCGCCCAGGGCAAGCTCGCACCATCCTAACCTAACCGCGGTCGCGCGCCACTCGCGCAGCAGCTCGGCGCTGGCCGCTAGGGTTCACCCGCCGAGGTGGGCAGCCCATCCGCTCGAATTTATCGCTCACTTCCCAACCGGCACACGCAACTTATCGCTCGCGAACGCAACCGGCCCTGCAAAGGCCGCACGAATCGATTTCCGCACCGCATCTTCCTGCCCCTCAACGTCGGGCGCAAGATGGCTTAGCAACAAACTCTTTACGCCACTCTCTCGCGCGGCTTCGCCAACTTTCTTCGGCGGCGTATGCAGATCGTACAATTGCGGTGGCGAACCCGGAGGATCAAGCACAGCGCAATCAAAAATCAGCAAATCCGCATTCCTCGCCAATTGCACCAGATTCGGCAGCGCTGATACATCCATGTCTCCAGAGAAAACCACTGCCGCGCTTTTATAAGAAATCCGGTAAGCTACCGACGGACAGTCGCCGTGATGGGTCGCAACTTCTTCCACCACTAAGCCATCCTCATCCACAATCTTAGTGCGCACAGAATCCAAGCGAATCGCCAGATCGCGAACAGCAAACGATTCGCGCGCGCCAAACGTCTTTTGATACGCAAACGCGCCGTGATCTCCCACCAGCAAATCCACAAATCGCGAAGTCTTGGGGAAAAGTCCCTCCCCGTCCGGGCCAAACACGCGGTACGCGATTGGTCCGTCGCTGGTAAGCGCTCGCGCATTGAAAAAAGCCGCCAGGTCCCCACTGTGATCGATGTGCAGATGCGTCAGCAAGACCAAATCTACCTCTCCTAAATCTAGGTCCAATTCTCCAATCCGGAGGAACGCTCCCGGTCCGGCATCCACCAAAATCCGCGGTGTCCCTTCGACAACCAGGATGTAACTTGATCCGGCCCTCCCAAACGCCCGTGGCCCGCCAGAACCAAGCACCACCACTTCCAATGCTGGCTTTGCAGGAATAGCCTGCAGGCAAGCAGGGAATAGAACAACGACAGCCACAACAAGCACCATCAGCGTTCTCATGCCCTTTGCCCCTCGTTTGCTGGTGTAGGAGCTTTTGGGTTCGCTCCCAGCCGTAGAGGACGCGATGGCAAACACCGTAAAGACACTGAACAACATTCGAGTCATCACTGCACTGCCCTCCGCCTCGTGACGAGACGCGGCGGCGATTATAGCCCTCTTTGCGGCACCCGCCGCTTCGCTAGGATGAGTGTGCTCCACAGGAAAACAAAATCCGCCGAGTGAGCATCCAGGTATTTGTGCCCTAGACGTTGCAACGGATGGCGAGTGTGATTTCCATCGTACACGCCCGGTTCGGAGCTAAATGAATATTGCTTTTGTAAATCGTGGATTAAGCTGCTGGGCTTACCGCACGCGGTGCGTACGCCCGGTCGTTTTTCTTCTGCTGGCGGTATTGGGCGGGGATGTGCGCGGGCAGCAACCGCAGGCCCAGCAACAACAGCCGCAGCAGGCGCCTCAGCCAAAGATCGCCGTGGAAGTGAAAACAGTCAGCGTCCTGGCTACGGTTCGGGACAAACATGGAACGACCATCTCGAATCTGACGAAAGACGATTTTGTGCTGGACGAAGACGGGCGGCCGCAAACCATCAATTACTTTGCGCGTGAGAGCGACTTGCCATTGCGGCTGGGGCTGCTGGTAGACACGAGTTTGAGCCAGAGGCGCCTATTGGAGCAGGAACGCAGCGCGAGCTACGGCTTTCTGGATCATTTGCTGCGAGAAGACAAGGATCTGGCTTTCGTGATTCATTTCGACAGGGAAGTGGAGTTGCTGCAAGACTTCACGCCGTTGCGGCCGAAATTGCAGGCGGCCCTGCAGTCGCTCCAAACGCCACAATTCGATGCGGGTCGCGGAGGCGGGGGTGGCAGCGGCGGGCGAGGTTCGCGGCAAAGGGGCGGAGGAACGCTGCTCTACGACGCGATTTATCTGGCGGCCAACGAGTTGATGAGCAAGCAACAGGGCCGCAAGGCGCTGATTATCCTTTCAGACGGAGTGGATCACGGCAGCAAAGAGAGCTTGACGACGGCGATTGAAACGGCGCAGCGCGCGGATACAGTGGTGTATTCGATCTTGTTTAAGGATGAGGAGGGTTACGGCAGTCCGGGCGGCGGGATGATGAGACCGGGAGGAGGTGGCCACCACGGAGGAAGATATCCGCCGGAAGCGCGGCCCGACGGGAAGAAGATCCTGCAACAGATCTCGAAAGAGACTGGGGGGCGACTGTTCGAGGTCTCCAAGAAAGAAACGGTGGACAAGATTTATGGGGAGATTGAGGAAGAGCTGCGCAACCAATACAGCCTAGGTTATACGCCGGATAAGAATGCGGGACCCGGGTATCACAAGATTCAGGTTACAACCAAGCAGAAAGACCTAGTGGTGCAAGCCAGGGATGGCTATTACGCGGGGCAATAGTACCCGGCCGAGAACCCAGGTCAGGAACTCCGGCGCTGGCGTTGTTTTCTCGTCCAGCCTTCGCGAAACGTCTCGAACGCCTCCCGGCTCACCAACTCGTGCAGGAGTCGCTTCCGCTCCTCGGCCTTCAACGTCTTGGCGTGAAGCTTTTCTCGCGCTTTACCAACCGACGCAAGCCATTCTTCGTATTCCGGGCCAAAGCGGCCTTCCAGCTCTTTTCGCAGCCGTTGCGCCAGCGCCGGACTTGCACCGGTGGTCGAGATCGCAATTTGCAGCGCACCGCGCCGCACCACCGCCGGGTAGTAAAAGTCGCAAAGCCGAGGCACGTCCACGATATTGCAGAGGACGCCGAGCCGCCGTGCCACGCGGAATATTTTTTCGTGAAGCGCCGTCGAAGGCGTCGCCGCCACCACCAGAAACATTCCGCGCAAGTCTGCCGGGCGAAAAATGCGTCGTCGCCACTCAATCTTCCGCAAACGAGCCCACGCGCGCACTTGCGGCGTCGCCTCTGGAGCCACAACCCGCACGCGCGCACCGGTGTCCACTAAGCCGGCGATTTTCGACTCCGCGATCGATCCGGCCCCGACCACCAGGCATGGCCGCTTTTGCAACTTCAGAAATAGGGGAAACATTTGCATCGCGCTCTTCATTTCAAAACACCGGCGGCGAACCGCAGCGACTCTGGATTCTAGCAGGCTGTCGAAAAAACAAGTGGCACAGGCTTTCAGCCCGTGCGCGTTAAGTCGCAGCGCTGAAGAATCGACGGCTCACAAGTGCTGAAAAATCCGTAGCTTGGAATTTGGGAGTTTTTCAGCAACTTGCTAGACCTCACTTCAACGGACGAGCGACGACTCTTGTTTTGTGGCAAAGTATTTCGCGATGGCCGCTCCAGAGACTGCCCCAGCCTCGGGGCGCATCGCCTTCACTTATCCGGGTTTCACTCTTTTTCAGTTGGCGCGTTTTTCCATCGTACTTGCCACCGAGATGCAGTCGGTTGCCGTTGGCTGGCAAGTTTACGAAATTAGTAAGCGTCCCTTGGACCTGGGGCTGGTAGGTCTCGCGCAATTTCTTCCTGGCATCGTGCTTTTTCTGGTGTCGGGACATGTTGCCGACCGTTACGATCGCCGCAAGCTGATCGTAGTGTGTTTCTCGGGCTACGCGCTGTGCTCGGCCCTGCTGTTCCTGGTTACCGTGCGTGGAGCGCATTCGGTTTATCCGATCTATGCGGTGTTGATCCTCCTGGGTGTCGTTCGCTCCTTCAGCGCGCCGGTGAGCCGCGCTATTCTTCCGCAGCTGGTCCCCGAGCAGCATTTTCCGAACGCCGTCGCTTGGGCCTCCAGCGTATTTCAGTGCGCTACCATCCTCGGCCCATCGCTAGGAGGTGTTTTGTACGCCGCCTCGCGTGGCCCCGCGGTTGTTTACGCGATGGCTGCGAGCATTGGGATCGCCGCGGCATTCGCGACCCTGCAAATCAAAATGCAGTCGAAAGCACGGCCAAGAGAACCCATCAGCCTGGCCACCGTGCTCGCCGGCTTTCACTACATCTGGCGTGAGAAGTTGATCCTCGGGTCAATTTCACTAGACCTGTTCGCCGTGCTGCTTGGTGGAGCGGTTGCGCTCCTTCCGGTGTACGCACGGGAAATCCTGCTGACAGGTCCCTGGGGTCTCGGCATTCTCCGTACGGCTCCCGCTGTGGGCGCCGGCGCCATGGCTATCTACCTGGCTCACAAGCCGATGCGTGGTCGCGTCGGCGCGACGATGCTGTGGTGCGTCGCCGGCTTCGGATTCTTCACCATTCTCTTCGGAATCTCCCGGAGCCTCATTCTTTCGCTGGTCGCTCTGGTGTTGGTTGGCGCAACGGACATGGTCAGCGTCATCGTTCGCGCCACGCTGGTGCAAATTGCCACGCCGGACGAAATGCGCGGCCGCGTGAACTCCGTCGATATGGTCTTCATCGGCGCGTCCAACGAGCTCGGCCAGTTTGAGTCCGGCCTGACCGCTCACTGGTTCGGCACCGTCCCAGCCGTCATTCTCGGGGGCATCGGCACGCTCATCGTCACCGCGGGCTGGGCTTGCATGTTCCCAGAGTTACGCAACGCCGACAAGCTCACGACGGTGCAAGAATGAAGAGATTTGCGGCGCTCCTCCTCGAACAGCCGGCAACTACGCCCGCTGCCTACTTTGTCGCTGTTGGAGCGGTAGCTGGTGGTGCAGTCGCCGCGCTCACCGGCGTGATCGTCAGCGCCGCCTTAACGGACGGCGGAATCTTGTCCGCGTTCGCCAGCAACTGGCTCAGCTGCCACAGTTGCGTATCCGTCAAGCGCCCCTTAAATCCCGGCATCCCAGTCATGCGGATGCCATTCTCGGCCTTCCAGTGCGTTTCCCAGGCCGGATCGTCGGTGACGCCCGTACCGTGGAATAGTTCTGGCGGCTTCGGATACATGCCATGTGCGATCGCCGTTTCCGGCTCCGCCGGCAATCCGTGGCATACCGCACAATTCTGTTTGTAGACCTCCGCGCCCGCCAAAAAGTTCTTTTCATCCGCAGGCACCGTGGGCTCAGCGGGGGTCTGCCTGGCCACGTGAGCGTGCATCCCGCCGTGAGCCAGCCTCGCTTCAAACGGCAGCGGCGGATCGGTCACCGCCACCGGCGCGCGTCCGCTCGTAAAATAAAACCACACTCCTGCGAAAACCAGCAGAATTCCCAGCAAGATGCCGATCGCAAGCGTCTTGAGCATGCTGTCTGTTCTCCCTCTTGCAAATTCCCATCGAAAGTCTTCAGGTCAGGGCAAGGCCAAGCCGCCCGACGCCGCTCACGTCAAGATTTCACCGGCGAGGCGCAGTCCGCGGGATGCCGACCCCGCAATTGTTCTGGGCCCCCCTTCGAGGGTGCACCGGTGCCGTAACCTTTTCCCCGGAAAAACCGTCCTATCTAGGCATAGGCTGGGTTTTCCGATAGGCTTTGTCTGTCATCTGACCAGCCGGACATTCGCTCGCGGCCGGATCGCCGTTGGCAAGCTTGCTCGCACAGCTGTCAATATGACAGGAGAGAAGGAATGGGTCATCTGAAATCTGCGGACCTGCATGACCGGGGGGTCTCAAGCCAAAGCTTTGAGCCGGATCATCACGAGACGTCCAATAGCAAATGGTGGCTCTGGATTGTCGTCTTGGCGATTGTTGCTGCGCTTGCTTTCTGGTATCACCGCGGCACCAAGGCCAGCACGCAGGCGCAGGGTCCCGCAAACGCCTCCGGCCAAGGTAGCGCAAGCGGCGGGCGTCAAGGTCAAGGCGGTGGGATGGTCGTTCCCGTTGTCGTGGCGACCGCCGCGCGAGGAGACTTGCCCGTTTACTTCAATGGCCTTGGCACGATCACTGCGTTCAACACCGTCACCATTCGCAGCCGCGTCGATGGACAAATCGTCAAAATCAACTTCACCGAAGGGCAGATGGTTCGTCAAGGGGATGCCTTGGTGGAGATCGATCCGCGGCCTTACCAGGTAATGTTGGAGCAAGCCGAAGGGCAGCTCGCCAAGGATCAAGCGCAGCTTCGCGACGTGCAAGTCGACTACGAGCGCTACCAGCTCCTCTTCAAGGAAGGTGTTATCCCCAAGCAGCAAGTCGATACGCAACAGGCCCAAGTCGGACAGTTTGAAGGCGCCATCAAAGCCGATCAGGGAACCATCGACAACGCGAAACTTCAGATCGTCTACTCCCACATCACCGCGCCGATCAGCGGCCGCGTCGGCTTGCGTCTGGTCGACGTCGGAAACATCGTCCACGCCGCCGATACCACCGGTCTCATTGTGATTACCCAGCTTCAGCCAATCGCGGTGATCTTCAGCCTGCCTCAGGATCAACTCTCGCAGGTGTTGGGCAAGCTTCACGGAAGCCAGCTTCCCGTCGAAGCTTACGACCGCGACGACATCACAAAAATCGCCAGCGGCAAGCTTCTCACCATTGACAATCAGATCGACACCACCACCGGCACGTACAAACTGAAGGCCGTGTTCGACAACGAAAAGAACATTCTCTTTCCCAATCAATTCGTGAACGTCCATTTGCTTGTAGACACGAAGCACAACGTCACCATTGTTCCGACGCCCGCGATCCAGCGCGGCCCTCAGGGCACTTATGTTTATTTGGTTCAGAAAGACAATACGGTAAAGATCCAGCCGGTCACGCTTGCCCTTTCCACGAGCACTTCCGTGGGGATCAGCGCAGGGCTTGAGCCGGGCGACGCCGTGGTCACCGACGGCCAGGACAAGTTGCAGGACGGCAGCAACGTCGAGGCTCACTCTCCCGCTGGCGGTGCCGCGAACCCGCAAGGGCAACAGACGCAAAACCAGGGCCAAACGGGCCCCAGTCCGTCGGCTCCGCAAGGGACGCAGTCGCATAAAGGCAAGCAGCAATGAGTCCGTCGCGGCCGTTCATTCTGCGGCCTGTTGCGACCACACTATTAATGGTCGGCATTTTGCTCGTGGGCTTCGTCGCCTACAAGCAGTTGCCTATCTCCGCTTTACCTCAGGTCGACTATCCGACGATTCAGGTCTTGACGTTCTATCCCGGCGCAAGTCCCGACGTAATGACGTCTTCGGTGACCGCTCCACTCGAGCGCCAGTTCGGCCAGATCCCCGGCTTGAATCAAATGACCTCGACGAGCTCCTTTGGGAGCTCCATCATCACGCTCCAGTTCGTCCTCGACCTCAATATCGACGTCGCGGAACAGGAAGTGCAAGCGGCCATCAACGCCGCGTCCAACCTGCTTCCCTCTGATCTGCCGAATCCGCCGATCTACAGCAAGATCAACCCCGCCGATTCTCCGATTCTGACACTCGCACTGACTTCCGCCAGCCTGCCGCTCTCTAAGGTCGAGGACCTTGCCGAGACGACGCTCTCGCAGAAAATTTCACAGTTGCCGGGCGTCGGCCTGGTCAGCATCAGTGGCGGCCAGCGGCCTGCCGTGCGCATTCAGGCCAATCCCACCGCGTTGGCGGCGTACGGACTCAGCCTCGAAGATCTCCGAACCGCGCTCGGTCAGGCCAACGTCGACCAGGCCAAAGGCAATTTTGATGGTCCGCACCAGGCCTTCACAATCGGCGCAAACGATCAACTCCTCACGAGCGATGGCTACCGCCCGCTCATCATTGCGTATCACAACGGCGCTCCGGTCCGGCTCAGCGATGTGGCCACGGTGTTCGACGGCGCCGAGAATGCCAAGCAAGCGGCCTGGGCCAACGATCATCCCGCCGTCATTCTGAACATTCAGCGCCAACCCGGCGCCAATATCATCGCCGTGGTTGACCGCATCAAGCGATTGCTGCCGCAGCTGCAGGCCTCGTTGCCGGGCGCGGTGCAAGTCGCCATTCTCACCGACCGCACCACGACGATACGCGCCTCGGTGGAAGACGTTCAGTTTTCTCTCCTCCTCACCATCGCCTTGGTCGTCATGGTGATCTTTCTGTTCCTTCGCAGCGCGCGAGCCACGGTGATTCCGGCCCTCGCGGTGCCGCTATCGATCGTCGGCACTTTCGGCGTGATGTATCTGCTTGGGTACAGCTTGAACAACCTCTCGCTAATGGCGCTCACCATTTCAACCGGGTTCGTGGTCGATGACGCCATCGTCATGATCGAAAACATCAGCCGCTTTATCGAGGAAGGCGAATCGCCGTTGCAAGCGGCGCTGAAGGGCTCCGAGCAGATCGGCTTCACGATTCTTTCGCTGACGGTTTCCTTGATCGCGGTCTTGATTCCCCTGCTGTTCATGGGTGACATCGTTGGCCGGTTGTTCCGGGAATTTGCTATCACCCTCGCGGTCACCATTATCGTCTCCGCGTTTGTCTCTCTCACGCTCACGCCGATGATGTCCGCCAAGCTACTGAGGCATCAACAAGAGAGCGAGCAGGGATGGTTTTATCGCACCTCCGAGCGCGGTTTTAAGTCCGTAATCGATTTTTACGGCCGCACGCTTCAGTTTGTCCTGCGCTATCGCAAGACCACGCTGCTGGTCACGATCGCCACTCTGGTCGGCACCATCCTTCTTTACATCTACGTGCCCAAAGGCTTTTTCCCCGTCCAGGACACCGGCATCATTCTGGGCGTTTCCGAGGCGGCGCAAAATATCTCCTTCGCCGCCATGGCCCAGCGCCAGCAAGACCTGGCCAGCGTGATCCTGAAAGACCCGGCGGTCGAGAGCCTCTCCTCGTTCATCGGGATTGACGGCACGAACGCTACGATCAACAGCGGACGAATCCAAATCAATCTGAAGCCGCTCAAACAGCGCGGCATCAACGCGTCGGACGTTATTCGCCGCCTCCAGCCCCAGATCGAAAAAACTAACGGCATTACGCTCTTCATGCAGCCGGTCCAAGACCTAACCGTTGAAGACCGCGTGAGCCGCACCGAATTTCAGTACAGCCTGGAAGATGTCGATCCGAAAGAGCTTGCGTATTGGACGCCCAAATTCATCGATAAGCTGAAGTCGCTGCCCGAACTTCGCGATGTCGCCAGTGACCAGTTGAATCAAGGCTTGCTCGCTACCTTGACCATCGATCGGGACACCGCGTCGCGCCTCGGCATTCTCCCGGCGACCATCGACAACACCCTCTACGACGCCTTCGGCCAGCGTCAAGTCTCCACGATGTTTACCCAGCTCAATCAGTATCACGTGGTTTTGGAAGTGAACCCGCAATTCCAGCAAAATCCCGACCAACTGAAAAATATCTACGTCCACTCCTCCACCGGCCAGCAGGTGCCCTTGAGCGCGTTCACGCAGTTCGAGCCCGGCGCTACTTCGCTGGTCGTGAATCACCAGGGACAATTTCCTGTCGTTACGCTTTCCTTCAATCTTGCTCCCGACGCGTCGCTCGGAGACGCCGTCAACGCGATTAACAAGGCCAAGCAAGACCTCGGTTTGCCCGCCAGCATTCAAGCGACGTTCCAAGGCACCGCTGCGGCTTTCTTGAATTCGCTCTCCAACGAGCCCATCTTGATTCTCGCGGCTATCATTACCGTCTACATCGTTCTCGGCGTTCTGTACGAAAGCTATATCCATCCGATCACCATCATTTCCACGCTGCCCTCGGCCGGCGTCGGCGCCATCCTCGCGCTTCTTTTGTGCCGCACGGAGTTCAGCGTTATCGCTCTCATCGGCATCATTCTCTTGATCGGTATCGTCAAGAAAAACGCCATTATGATGATTGACTTCGCGCTCGAAGCTGAGCGCAAGGAAGGGAAGGCGCCGCTGGACGCCATTTACGAGGCCTGCCTGCTGCGTTTCCGCCCCATCATGATGACCACTATGGCCGCGCTTCTCGGTGGCTTGCCGCTCGCTCTTGGCAGCGGCGTCGGCTCGGAGCTTCGCCGCCCCCTCGGCATCACCATCGTTGGCGGCTTGCTGCTCAGCCAGTTGCTCACACTGTATACGACGCCGGTTGTTTACTTGGCTTTCGACACGCTCGCCCGGCGCGCGCGCGAACGCTTTCACTTGACTAATGCAGCGGAGCTACCTGCGCAATCGGACTAAGCTGTGGACTTCTCCTCCAACTTTTCGGCGCCGTTTATTCGTCGTTCCGTAGCGACAACGCTCCTTTCCATCGCCATCTTCCTTTCTGGCGCCATCGCGTTCCGTTTTTTACCAGTAGCTCCGCTTCCTCAGGTGGACTTCCCGACCATTTCCATCGGCGCGGGTTTGCCCGGCGCAAGCCCGGAGACTATGGCGTCCTCGGTCGCTACGCCGCTCGAGCGCCAGTTCGGCCGCATCGCCAGCGTCACCCAAATGACCTCGACCAGCCAGCTTGGGCAAACGGGCATCACGCTGCAGTTCGATCTGAATCGTAATATCGACGCCGCCGCCCGCGATGTCGAGGCCGCCATCAATGCCGCTCGCGGTCAGCTTCCCGCCGGGCTCCCCACGAAGCCAACCTATCGAAAAGTGAATCCCGCGGACTCGCCCATCCTGCTGATCGCCATGCAGTCGGACAATCTTACGTTGCCCGTCATGTACGACACGGCGAACTCTGTCCTTGCCCAGAAGCTGGCGCAAGTGCAGGGCGTCGGCCAAGTCTTTGTTTTCGGAAGCTCGAGTCCGGCGGTGCGCGTCCAGGTAAATCCGCAGCAACTCAATAGCTACGGCATCAGTCTGGAAACGATTCGGTCGGTCTTGGGCAGCGCAAACGCGAACCGGCCCAAGGGCGAGACCTCCGATGCCGGTGTAGCTTGGGCCATCAACACCACCGATCAGCTTTTCAAAGCGCGCGAATACCAGCCGCTGGTCGTCAGTTGGCATCAAGGCGCCGCCGTGCGGCTCTCCGATGTCGGCACGGTCATCGATGCGGTTACCGATGTCCACAACTCCGGCGTCACCAATGGCAAGCCTTGCATCATGCTGGTCATCTTCCGCCAACCCGGCGCCAACATGATCGAAACGGTAGACCGGGTCCGCGCCCTTCTGCCGTTTCTCCAGGCCTCCATCAATCCGTCGATGCGGCTCCGCGTGGTCATTGACCGTACCACCACCATCCGTGAATCCATCCGCGACGTCGAGATTTCCTTGATTATTTCCGTTGTTCTGGTGGTCCTCGTTGTTTTCGTGTGCCTCCGCAACATCTGGGCCACCGTGATTCCCAGTGTTTCCGTTCCGCTCTCGCTGGTGGGCACCTTCGGGGTCATGTATTTGTGCGGCTACAGCCTGGACAATCTCTCGCTGATGGCGCTGACGATTTCCACGGGTTTCGTCGTAGATGACGCCATCGTCGTCCTCGAGAACATCACCCGGCACATCGAAGCCGGCATGAAGCCTTACGCCGCGGCGATGAAAGGCGCCAGCGAAATCGGGTTCACGGTCATGTCGATGAGCATCTCGCTGATCGCTGTTTTCATTCCTATTTTGATGATGGGTGGAATCGTGGGGCGATTGTTCCGCGAATTTGCCGTTACTCTAAGCGTCGCTATCGCGGTCTCGTTGGCCGTTTCCCTGTCGACGACGCCGATGATGTGCGCGCGCTTCCTCCGCCGCGATGATGGGCGTCACGGACTTCTACACCGCTTCGCGGAACGTGGGTTCGATGGGTTTGTGCGCGGCTATGATGTCGGCCTGCGTTGGGTGCTGCGGCATCAGTTCCTGGTCCTGCTGATTTTCGTGGCCACTGTAGTCACGAACGTTTGCCTATTTTACTACACCCCGATGGGTTTTTTCCCCCAGCAGGATACCGGGCGCATCAACGGTCTCATTCAAGGTGACCAGGACATTTCCTTTTCGGCGATTACCACGAAAATGACGGCCTTTGCCAAGATCGTGCAACAGGATCCCGCGGTCGAGATGGTCTCGGCATTTACCGGCGCAGGCAACGGCAACAATGGCGCAAGAATGTTCATGGCGCTCAAGCCCCTCAAAGAACGCAAGGTCAGCGCTGACCAGGTGATTGCACGCCTTCGCGGCAAGCTCGCGAAAATTCCCGGCGCATCGCTTTATTTGCAGTCCGTCCAGGACCTCAACGTGGGCGGACGCATCTCCGGTGCGCAGTATCAATACACCTTGCAAGGAGATCAGATCGGCGACCTCACGCACTGGGCGCCTATTCTCATGGAGCGCATGAGAAAAATTCCGGAGCTGCGGGACGTCAACAGCGACCAGCAGCTCAAAGGACTTCAGGCTGCTGTCGTTGTCGATCGCGACACCGCTTATCGCCTTGGCGTTTCCATTCAGGCGATCGACGACACTCTCAACGACGCCTACGGCCAGCGCCAAGTCTCCGTCATGTATCAGGGAATCAATCAATACTACGTCGTGATGGAGGTCTTGCCCCAGTTTCAGCAGAGTCCGGAATACCTCAACCAGGTCTACATTGCATCGAGCAGCGGAAAACTCATACCCATGAGCGCTTTTTCGCATTACGGGCCGTCGAACAGCGCTCTGACCATCAACCACCAGGGCGTTTTCCCGGCGATTACACTTTCTTTCAATCTTGCTCCCGGTGCCGCGCTCGGGGATGCCGTGCACCACATTGAAACCGTGCAACGAGAGATCGGCATGCCGGCCACCGTCCACGCCACCTTTCAAGGCACGGCGCAAGCCTTCAAAGACTCCTTCTCCTCCGAACTCACGTTGGTTCTTGCTGCAATCGCTGCCGTGTATATCGTCCTGGGAATTTTGTACGAGAGTTACATCCACCCGATCACGATTCTCTCGACGTTGCCTTCCGCCGGCGTCGGCGCGCTCCTGGCCCTGAAGCTCTTCCATATGGACCTGAGCATCATCGCGCTGATCGGGATCATCCTGCTGATCGGAATTGTGAAGAAGAACGCCATTTTAATGATTGATTTCGCGCTGCAAGTGGAACGCTCCGAAGGAAAATCTTCGGTCGAATCGATTCACCAGGCGGCTCTGCTGCGCTTTCGCCCCATCATGATGACCACCATGGCCGCCATGCTCGGGGCCATGCCTCTGGCTATTGGAGGGGGTACGGGCGCGGAACTCCGGCGGCCCCTGGGCGTGGCCATCGTCGGAGGGCTCATCGTAAGCCAAATGCTCACGGTTTTCACTACTCCTGTCATCTACCTGTATCTCGACCGCCTCCAGTTGTGGATCCAGCGTTTCCGCAGCCATGTTCCCGCGCCTGCTCCCGCGCACTCGGATTAGCCCGGTGGGTCCGCCACTCTCCTTCTGCTGCCGCAATCGTCTAAGATAGAGTCTGCGGACACCGCCCGTGAATTTCTCCTCCAATTTCTCCGCGCCGTTCATCCGGCGCCCGGTCGCAACGTCGCTAATCTCGCTCGCGATCCTGCTGGCGGGGGGCGTCGCGTTCCGATTTCTTTCCGTAGCCCCGCTACCGCAGGTCGATTTCCCAACCATCAACGTCTTCGCGAATCTGCCCGGGGCCAGCCCAGAGACCATGGCCTCGGCCGTCGCCACTCCCCTGGAGCGCCAATTCAGCCGCATCGCCAGCGTCACGCAGATGGTTTCCACCAGCCAGCTCGGCAATACCAATATCACCCTCCAGTTCGACCTTAATCGCAACATCGACGCCGCCGCTCGCGACGTCCAGGCCGCCATCAATGCCGCCCGCGGCCAGCTTCCTACCGATCTCCCCGGCCAGCCGGGGTATTGGAAGGTCAATCCCGCCGACGCGCCCATCATGCTGTTGGCCATGACCTCGGACAACATCCTGCTGCCGGAAGTATATGACGCTGCCGACTCCGTGATCGCTCAGAAGCTTCGCCAAACGCCGGGCATCGGAGAAGTCTTCATCGGTGGGGGCGCGCGCCCCGCGGTCCGCGTCCAGGTCAATCCCGGGCTTCTCAACACCTACGGTATTAGTTTGGAAAACATCCGCTCTGTTTTGAGCGCCGCCAATTCCAATCGGCCGAAGGGTCAGCTTGGCAATATCGAGCACGCCTGGGGCGTTGCGGACAGCGACCAGCTTTTCAGAGCTCGCGAGTATCGTCCCCTTATCGTCACGTGGCACAACGGCTCGCCTGTGCGCCTCTCCGACGTTGGCACGGTCACCGATTCTCTGGAAGACGTTCGCAACGCGGGTTTCATCAATGGCGGGTCTGGCATCGTTCTGGTCATCTTCCGTCAGCCCGGCGCCAACATGATTGAAACCGTCGATCGCGTGCGCTCCTTGCTCCCTCAATTGCAGGCTTCCATCAATCCTTCCATTCACCTTGGGGTCATCATCGACCGGACCACTACAATCCGTGCCTCGATTCACGACGTCGAGATTACCCTGATCATTTCCGTCATCCTCGTTATCCTTGTCGTGTTCGTCTTCCTGCGGAACTACTGGGCCACCATCATTCCCAGTGTCGCTGTGCCGCTCTCGCTGATCGGCACGTTCGGCGTCATGTATCTCTGCGGCTATAGTCTTGACAACCTCTCGCTCATGGCACTGACGGTGTCGACCGGCTTCGTCGTTGATGACGCCATCGTCGTCATCGAAAACATTACTCGCCACCTCGAGGCCGGTGTCAAACCGTTCGCCGCTGCCATGAAGGGCGCGCGCGAAATTGGCTTCACTGTGATTTCCATGAGTACCTCGCTCGTCGCCGTCTTCATTCCCATTCTGCTGATGGGTGGCATTGTCGGGCGGCTTTTCCGGGAATTCGCGGTGACTCTCAGCGTTGCGGTGAGCATTTCGCTCCTGGTGTCGCTCACTACCACGCCGATGATGTGCGCGCTCTTTATGCGCCGCGATTCAGGCCACCACGGCCGCCTCTACCACATCGCGGAAGGCGCCTTCGACCGCTTGCTGCGCACCTATGACTTTTGTTTGCGCTGGGTGTTGCGCCATCAATTCTTCATTCTCTGCGTGACTATCCTCACCATGGTGGTGAGCGCGGGCATGTACGTTTTCACCCCCAAAGGTTTTTTCCCGCAACAAGATGTCGGCCGCATCATGGGCTTCATTCAAGCTGATCAGGACGTTTCTTTCAGCTCCATGAGCGAAAAAGTGAAAACCTTCGCGGAAGTCGTTCGGCAAGACCCTGCGGTCGACACCATCACTGCTTTCACTGGGGGCGGCGGTGGCAACAACACGGGGCGTTTTTTCGCGCAGCTCAAGCCTCTCGCTCAACGCAAAATCAGCGCCGATCTCGTCATCGAGCGCCTTCGCCCACAGCTTGAGCAAATCCCCGGCGCGTCTCTCTTTCTTCAGGCCGTTCAAGATATCAACGTAGGCGCTCGCTTCGCTGGCGCACAATTTCAATACACTCTGCAGGCTGACCGGCTCAGCGACCTCGTCGAGTGGGCGCCGCGTCTCCAGAGCCGCATGGCACAAATCCCCGAGTTGCGCGACGTCAATACCGATCAACAGTTGAACGGTCTCCAGGCAGCGCTGGTCATCGATCGCGACACCGCTGCACGCCTGGGCGTTTCCGTCTCTGCGATCGACAACACTCTCAACGACGCCTTCGGCCAGCGTCAAGTCTCCAACATCTACCAAGGCATAAACCAGTACCACGTCGTGCTGGAAGTTCTCCCCGAGTTTCAGCGCGCTCCAGAAACTCTCCAGACCATCTACGCCGCATCCAACAGCGGCAAGCTCATTCCGCTCAGCTCCTTCGCTCACTTCCAGCCGGCCACCAGCGCGCTCACCGTCAATCATCAAGGCATTTTTCCCGCAATTACCATCTCCTTTAATCTCGAGCCGGGCGCTTCCTTGGGACCCGCCGTCGAAAAGATTGAGGCTGAGCAGCTTGCGCTCGGCATGCCGCCCACCGTTCACGGCACGTTTCAAGGCACCGCACATGCCTTCCAGGACTCGCTTTCCTCAGAGCCGCTGCTCATCCTCTCCGCTCTCGCCGCGGTCTATATCGTCCTCGGCATCCTGTACGAGAGCTATATCCATCCCATCACCATTCTCTCCACTCTTCCTTCCGCCGGTGTTGGCGCGCTGCTCGCCATTCACCTCATCGGCGCCGACCTCAGCATCATCGCGCTCATCGGCATCATCCTACTTATCGGCCTCGTCAAGAAAAATGCCATCCTCATGATCGACTTCGCTGTGCAAACCGAGCGCGAAGCTGGGACGTCCAGCGTCGAAGCCATCTACCAGGCTTGCCTGCTGCGCTTCCGCCCCATCATGATGACCACCATGGCTGCGCTGCTGGGCGCGCTTCCTCTGGCCCTCGGCACTGGCACGGGTTCCGAGCTCCGGCGTCCTCTGGGTATCACCATCGTCGGCGGCCTGATCGTCAGCCAGATGCTGACGCTTTTCACGACTCCCGTGGTTTATCTATACCTCGACCGCCTGCAAACCTGGATCCAGCGCACGCGTGCGCAATCCGTCTCGCCAGTCCCGGCTCAAACCGATTAGTCCCAGCGACCTATCCCGGTACCGGCTGCACCGGCTGCTCAACCACTAGACAACGGCGCCGATTAGCGCTTATATGGAGATTCGGAAGTTTCCAGACAGGCAAGAATGTTCTGGGGATGGCCCCAAAATGGTTCTCCACAATTTGTCCCACCGTCGAGACATTTCTGTGACCGTCCGCAGACATAAAAAGTCTTGGATTCAGCCGAGGTATGATTTATCTTTTGTCGCCGTCCAGACCCAAGGACCAGGAGACTTAGAAACGAAACCGGCTGTGACTCCGATTTCAGCGAAGGCGTGACGGACTTCGCGGTTGTCGGGGTTGGTGCACCGAGCCGCCCAGGTGAGACCACTTCGGTTCTGTTTCTTAGCGTCGCAAAACGCAAGTCTTAGCCGCAGGTTGTCTCCAAGGTTCGGAGAGGGCCCCAGTTATGAAATCTCTTAGTTGCCTTCCTGCCGTAGCCGCGTTGGTTTTGTGCCCTTGGTCTCACTTGACTTCTGATGCGTGGGCCGCCGCTCGCCCTGCTTCGTCGCCATCCGAGGAGCCGGCGCAAACGGGCGAAACAGTTTCCATTCCGGGTCCGCTGCGTTCTTTCCTGCGCATGGCGGCCATCAGCCAAAAAGTCTCGCCCGAAGAGATTACGCCGCTGCTGGCTCGCAACGTGTTCTTGCTGGGCTACGAGGGCCCGCAAAACCAGGCACGCCAAACGGAATTTCTCGTCCTGCTGAATCGCTATGTCCAGCAGGCCAGGGAACTCGTGGGCTTAGCCGGATCCGAGGGCGTGATTCATGCTTCCAATTGCGACGACGTTAAGCCCCTCCTGCAGGTCTTGGGATACCGCGTTCGTCCGGACTGTGGACAGCGCGGAACGTTTCTGGAAACCGTGGATCCGCAACGGGCCTTTCTGACCATCGACTCCGGTTTTCCTCTACCCGCACTCGAGAAGGCCCTTCAAGAGGGCAAGCCTTTTGCCTATCCCTATACAACATCCCGGGCCCCGACCATTTTTACGCAGAGCGATTGGACCGACGCGAAGAAAGGAGTCGGCAAGGAAGGCAAGGATTTGGTCGACACGCTCATACACGAGCCCTCTTTGGCCCGCCTGTACTGGGCTGTCGCTCGAATGGATGGGGAAACCCAGGTTGCTATACGCCAATCGCCTGGCCTGAAGAAACTCCTCCCGTACGCCGCGGTACTGGATTTCTACGGCAGCCATATCCGCATCCGCTCTGGACGCGTGATCGTGCCTGGAGGAGCGCGCTCGGAGCCCGGCTGGAAGGAGCTCGTGGGTGTCAGCCCAGAGTCCCCCGGGGAATTCGTGGTCCACTTGCTCGCCAAGGACAACGGCTGGCTCGCCGCTTATTTCGATTCACTATCGCGTGTCAATGCGGTTCAGCAGGCGCATTTCTCCGAGCCTCGCCAGCTCCGCCGTTACTACGAGGCACTCCGAGGAAAGGACTCGTCCGGCGACGCGGCGAGAGGTGTGTTCCGTGCCGACCCGCGTCTTTTGCTGCTTCTGACTCGTCTTCAGTGGGAGCCCAACGGCGGGCCGCACGTGCCCGGGAACCTGGAAACATGGAAGCACATCCTTCACCAAAAGTCTGATTCCAACATTGTCCGTGAATGGGGCAGGCGGGCCAAGAACTGGGAACATCCCGAGCAGTTGCTGGATGCCATGTTTGCTCTTTCTCGGGTGCAGTCCGAGTCCGGGCCTTTGCAAGCCTATCTAGTGACCAGTGATCTCGACAGCCGGCGCACTCCCGATCATCGCTTGAGTCCGGACACCGTCGCTTTGCTCGCTGCCAAGTTCTCCGAGTTCAGCGATCAGTATCTGATCTTTTCCGAATTCCCAGCTTTGGACGATTCTTCCATCACCACCTTTCTTAACCTGGCTGCTGCTCTTAACGGCATTCACAATCAGAACCTGCGTGGCAATGCCATGGGAACTTTCGAGGCCACCGTCGGCATGTGGCAAATACTGGCGCGTCAGGGCCAGATACCCAGTGCCGATCTCCGCGATTCCTGGCAACGTGTGGTCCAGCCTTTTGGCAAGGTGGCCTCCGCTCCTCAGCTTTTCGATGCTGGCCGCAGCTCCCTCAAACAGTTGCTGCAGGCTTCGACCGGTAAACCCGACGCTTCCCAGGACGAAATCATCGACCTGCTCGCAGGTCCTCATCAAGAGAGCCCCGAAGGCCAGCGCATGCATGAACTGCTGGCAAATCGCATTCGATCCGTCCTGGATGCGCAGCGCCTGGTTTCTCTCGACACTCTGCTGGCCCTGGGCGACGGTTTGCACGATGTCGCTCATGTGAAATCCGAGGCCGGTACCTTGCTTCCTCTCGCCGGAGAGCTGCGTGAATTCGAGATGCCCCAGCCCATCTTCCGGAGCAGCGAGCGCGATCAATGGGCGGCTGGTATTTACAACAACCGCCACACCGAAATGCAGATGAAGACCGATTTGACGAAGGTCGTCAAAGCTCCCGCCTCTGCTGAGCAGCTCGCCGACGCGCGCGGCCAACTCTCTCCGTTGTTCCGAGACACCCTGGTGGGTCTGAACTACGCTTACTATGAGCCACCAGGGGCTCAGATCCTTCACAACAATCCGCTGTTCGTCCGCTCCCACGACTTCTCCGGCGACACTGTCACGGGCGTCGAGCACCAAGCCTGGCAGGCTCCGCAGTTGTTCGGCGCGGGCTCACCCGCAGGCGGAGGTGCGCGTTTGGTGGGATCGCTGGCCGACCTGCCGTACGTCCTCGCGGACGCGGAGCAGGATTTCATCGCCCCGGAAAACGTGCAGGCCCTGATCTGGCGCCAGGTCGTACCGGGCCTGCTGACCAGTGCGGTCGTGCCGCGCTGGTGGGGTGTCACTCAGAATGAACTCCACGCCGTCGCTCTGTATCAGGAGGCTGGCGAGGAGCTTTTGACCGCCGCCGCGCAGGACGAAGAACTGCGGCAACAAACCATGAATATCCTTTCCGAGCGCATGGTTCCGCGTCGCGCAGAGCGTGTCGAACTCGCCCTGCGGGCGGGGCACGCTGTTGAGGTAGCCACTCAATTGATGCCGGCAGACACCTTCTATCTTGCCGCCGAATATCGCCGAAGGTTTCCCGAGGGTACGAATTCATTCGGGTCGGCCTGGGCGGAACTCGATGCTCTCACCCGCCGGTATCCCGAAGAGGTCGGCTGGGAGCGTTTGTCGCGAGATTTCGGAGTGCCGCATCCGGCGATAGCGCAGAGTTACGGCCGTGAGTTGTTGAATGTGCCTCCGTTCCCGGCGTTCATGGGTTATTCCAGCCGCTTCTTGGCCGAATCCTGGGATTCCAACAATTTGTATTGGGCCCGCCTCGCGGATGAAAAAGGATATTCACCGGTGATGCTGAACCGGTTGGTCCCTGAGCTCACTCGTCGTATGGTCGAAAAGATTTTTGCCACCGACCTCGAAGATTGGCAAGCGCTCCTGCGCGCAGCGCGAGAAGCCGGTGACGAATTTCGGCAGGGAAAGATCGCCTCGGCATCAAGAAATGGCGGTACCGTAGCGCCGTAGAGATTGCTTGTCTGGAGTTGGCGCGATTTTTTTTCGCGGCTCGCTCCGGCAGGCGGGACAACATAATCAACGGGAATAGGAAGCCATGGGCAAACGATACGTTCTAGGTTTCGCGCTTTTTCTAGCTTTCCTCTGCGGTTCGGGGACTCGCGTGACGGCTCAGCAGGACGGAACGCGCTTTCGCGTGGTCGTCGACCTGGTGCAGCTGAACGTGGCAGTAACCGACGGCAAGGGCAACTACGTCACTGGTCTGCGTCCATCTGACTTCGTGATCAGCGAGGACGGCATCACGGAAAAACTAGCCACCTTTGAAGAGGGCAATGGGCCCACCAAAAGATTGCTGGACATCGCGCCCGAAGAGGCCTCTCAGCCAGTGCAACCTAGCGCGGCGCAAGCTTCTTCGGCGCAAGAATCGCCCGGCGGTCTTGCTTCCATGATCGCTGGCGCTAACGTTTTCATTCTCTTCGATACCAGTAACTATATGTACCGCGGCTTTGTCTTCGCCCAGGATGCCATCGCCGATTTCGTGCGCTCGCTGGAATCCGCGGACAAGGTCGCCTTTTATTCTTATAGCCGCGACCTTTCCCGCTCCGCGCTTCTGACGCCCGACCGCTCACAAGTCGTGCGCGGTGTGCGCACCACCGTGGCCGGAGACGACGCCGCCCTCTATAACTCCCTTTTGTTGACGCTCAAGGACGCCACTCAATATACAGGCCGAAAAGTAGTAGTGGTTTTCTCCAACGGACCCGACAACGCCAGCATGGTGCCCCCCGAAGATGTGGCCGAGCTGGCGCAGTCGGCCGGCATTCCCATCTACATGATCAGCACTCGGGAAGCTAAATTGGAGCCCGTGTCCACCGTCGTTTTCGAGCGCATGAGCGCCGCGACCGGCGGCAAAGCCTACTTTGCCAATAGTTGGCGCGATGAAAAGCGCGCCTTCGCCTCCATCCGCGATGATCTGGCTCATCTCTACTCCTTTAGCTACTATCCCGAGCCAAATCCCAACCGCGGCTGGCGCGCCATCAACGTGAGGCTTGTGGGCGAAGGGGCGAAGAAGTATCACGTCCGCACCCGCAACGGCTATCGTCCACAGCCCAACCGGTTCTCCACGGAACCCGCTCCGTCCACGGTTTCGGAAGTCCTCCCGAACTAAACACCACTGCAACCAAATCCGGCCGACGTTCTCCTCGCCTACGAGCTCCCGATCAAATACCCCGTAAGGAACACCAGCACTCCTCCCACAATTACCTGAAACGCCGCCTGCAAAAGCGGCGTATCCATATAGCGATGGCGGATGTAGCTGATCGCTGCTAGTTCCACGCCCACCACGACTACCGCGATCCCCGTCGCCACGTGAAAATTAGAAATCAAGAACGGCAGCGTGTGCCCGATTCCGCCCGCCGTCGTCATCAGCCCCGTCGCTACCCCCCGTATCCACGGCGACCCCCGGCCCGTGAGAGACCCGTCGTCCGACAACGATTCCGCGAACCCCATCGATATGCCCGCACCCACCGAGGCCGCGAGCCCAACCAGAAACGCGTCCCAGCTTTTGTGTGTCGCAAACGCCGCGGCAAACAGCGGCGCCAGCGTCGAAACCGAGCCGTCCATCAACCCCGCAAGACCCGGCTGCACCACTTGCAGCAAGAACAACTTGCGGTGGGATTCGTCCTCTTGCTGCTTGGCGCTTTGCGTCAGGTGCTTTTCTTCCAGATTCCCCGCGGTCTGCGTGTGTTTGCGTTCTTCATCCGCGAGCTTGTTCAGCAGCTCCCGCGTCGCCACGTCTGACGTTCGAGTGATGGCCCGCTGGTAGAAGCGCTCCGCCTCCAGCTCCATCACCTCAGCCTGTTTTCGCGCCACGTTTACACCCAGAGGCCGCACCAGCCAGGTCGGCCTGCGTTGCAGGAATCCCTTCACATTTTCACGGCGGATCAGCGGGATATGCTCCCCAAACCGTTGCCGGAACATCGCCAGCAGCCGGTCGCGGTGCACCGTCTCTTCCTGACGCATCTCTTCGAACATCGTCGCCGTCGCAGGATACGACTCCCGCAGCGCGTCGGCGAACTCCCCGTAGATGCGGCCATCCTCCTCTTCCGAGGCGATGGCCAGCGCCAAAATTTCCTTTTCCGTCAAATCCTTGAACTTTTTCAGCATCCAGTCCTTCCTCGACAACTTTTGCGGAAGCAGCATCGCATAAAGCGCACGGCGAAGTCATCTGGGTGCGTTCCCCGTGATGCGTTTCCCCTCGGCTTCATTCGCACGATGCTAGGCTGCGATAGGGTTGGGACGGAATGTTTGCGCAGGTCGGCACAATCTCTTGGTCGTGCTGGTCCTCCGTATTGGACATCGCAAGGAAATCTATCGCTGAGGTGAGTTAAGAGCCTTGGTGGCCTGCCGGACTAAGCCGCAGATGCTGTAGACAACGCTTCAATTCCGCCTTCGGAGCGCGTAGCTCCACGTCGCTTCCAGTCTTCAAGCAATTCGCTAAAGCAGGAAACCCTGCGTTCGGTACCGCTGCACGATGCTCAGCCGGTCTTCCGCACCGATCTTATGCTTCATCCGGTAGAGGTGATTCTTCACTGTCTGTTCGGAAAGGCAGAAGTGATTCGCGATCTCTTTGTTGGTGAGCCCCTTGGCAATCAAGGGAATCAGTTGCTGCTCCCGCCGTGTAAATCCCAGTCGTTGTCTTACGCCCGCGCACGGCAGCCCGGACGCCTCGTGTTCGAAATAGCGGAACAGTACGGTGCACAGTACCCCGGGACAAACCGCCTCCCCCGCCTGCACCGCCCGGATGCCTTCCAGCACATCGTCCGTGGATGCGTTCCTCCAGGTATCCGCTGATTCCCGCCCGCACGCACTGCAGGAACTCGCCGTTCTCTTTCGTCGTGCCAATCAGCAAAATTCGCAAGCCGGGCGCCTCCGAATGTGTCTCCCGGATCGCCTTGAGGTCTTCTTCAAGATTTCCACGCGAGACCAGCAGCAGCACGTCTGCCTCCCAATCCACGAGCGCCTGGCCCCGAAAGGGTTCGGCGGAGTCTAGGCCAATCACTTTAATGCTGCCGCGCTTGGTCAACATTCGAGCCAAGGCTTCCCGCAGCAGTCGATTCTCGGCGGCCACGTAGACCCGGGCTTTACACTCGCTGACTCGATTCGGCGCTGGACGCGCCTCCCGTGGACCGCTCTCCAAGCTCTGTGAACTGCGTCCCGCACCAGGCTGGGACGTGGAGACACCCAGCGGACTTTGACGGGCGGCGATATTCATCGTAGGACACTCCGTGAGCTTCTGCGCTGACCGCGATACGGCCCCCCAGCCGCGTACTTTCCGCCCGGTGCTCTTCCGCTGCAGTTTCATACCCGCCTTTCTCAGGCCTCTTTCTTTCACCGAAGCCGCTATCTCTAGCCGCTACTGCGCTTTACCATCGCCGCGCGACTCCTGCTTTTCCGCGCTCGGGCCCAATCCGGTACCAGGCGCTTTTTGGCATCTAACTTCGAAACCCCACCGCCAACCGAAACTCTCGTGCTTTTCTGTTGGAATTCCTGATCTTCATCGATTTTCCTTCGCTCCTCTTTTTTTCCTGGTACTTCCGTACTATGATTCGGTCGGAGCGTCCTACTTTCTTCCAAGTACGGTCCCTCTATAGGTTTTTTTTTGCCAACGGCTTACACTTTCTCCAGATTGCAAGTAGTCCCTTTGCAGCGAGAGAGAGGGTTTAAGTTATGGCGACGCAGGATTTCATGAGCAAGACTCCACAGAACGGCGTTCCAGCGCGCCGCGTCCCGTCGCAAACGGAACGCCGCGGCAGCCGCCGTTGCAAAATCACGCAGCTAATGCGTATCCGCCCGTCTGACCCGGAGAAACAGCACTTCGACGATATGCGCGGCACTATCAGCGTGTCCCGCTCCGGCGTCTACTTCCAGACCAGCGAAACCGGCTACGAAGTCGGCATGCGCCTGTTCGTCACCATGCCCTATGCCCACGACGCCGCGTCCATGAGCCGCGAATATCTGGCCGAGGTCGTTCGCGTGGACTCCCTGGTCAATGGCATGACCGGAGTCGGCTTCAAACTCCTGATGGAAATTGGCATGCAAGCCAGCCACTCGTACGGCATCACGATGCAGCGCAAGTAGCTGACAATCCAGTCGGTTTGAAAAGAAAGGGCGTCCCGGTGACCTCGGGACGCCCTTTCTCGCGTTTGGGGTGGAGGAATTGAGTCGAGCTCAGTCCCGTCCGAACATCTGCAACGCGCGGTGCCGCAGCATTCCCAGCTGCCGGTTGACCGGGTGCTTTCGGGATAGGAACGCGAACACTGGCTCGCGGCGGTGCATCAGCCGGTTCATCGCGATCGACAAGCGCACGTCGCGCCGGGCAAATTTAAGCCCTGCCTGTAACGCTTCTACGGCGTCATCGCGGCGTCCTGCCGTGGCGTATACTTCGGCAAGGTTCAGATAGAGCTGCGCCTGATTGCGCTTCATGCGTACTGCGGCGTCACACAGTCTCTCGGCTTCTCCCCACTTCTGTTCCGACCGCGCCAGCACGACGCCCAGATAAGACATGTAGTACGGATTGTTCTTGTCTAGATCCATCGCGCGCCGCATATGCGGCAACGCCCGGACAGCGTAGTTGTCACGCAACAGCGTCAGCCCTTGCTTGAATTCGCGGAAGGCCTCCGTGTCGAGCATTGTTTCACCTCATCGACCGTTCTGCGGCCGCACAGCACAGTGGATTCAGGGGTGCGAGCAGGCACAAACGCGACGCAACTTCGAGGAGGTCGACACTGCCCATTGAGAGGCAGGAGGTGCTAGAACTTGCTCCGATCGTTCGGGTCACCCACGGCCCGAACATGGGAGCGGTGAGCAGCGTCGCGCTTGCGGTACCCATCCCAGTCCTTGGCGAAGGTACGCGTTCTGCTGGCGAGATGCTACTGACCCGTGGGACAGTCTTGGGACAGCGGAACTAGAGTAGGGCTAAGGACTTACTTGGAGCCAGCGCCCCCACAAGGCAAGGGGTCGGCTCACTTCGTAGCCCGCAGGACTGTCAGCCCTTGGCGGTTCACGCCGCGGGTTTCGTCATCTGCTTCTTCCAGCCTTTGCGCCATTCGTCCCAATCCTCCAAGGTGACTTTGAACATCGCTTTGGCCGCCTTGTGCAACCAGCGGCCCCGCTGTGCTGCCAAGTCGCGCTTTATCTTGGGGATCGCCGCGGGGGTCCCGAAATGCATGTTAGCGGTTTCCCATCCCATGTCATACAGGAGCCGCGACTCGTCTCTCTCTTCGGGCAGGGAAGCCAGCTCGATGCGCGAGCAATCCGGCGCCAGCCGACGCACCAGCCAGTGCCCACGAAAGTGTACGCAGGGATCCTTGACTCGGATGGCGCGGTTGACCAGCGTCGCGCCATGAAGATCGTCGGAAGAGCTGCCTCTGTACCACACCCAGGCCGACGGCCGAATCGCCTTTGCCTCCCGGGCGATGTAGGCACCCTGCCACGACGACAGCGCAAGGATGCGCGGGTGGCCGAGACTCCCCAGTCCGGCAACGCGGCGCTTCAATTGGTAGCTTCGCTTAGGGAGGGGAAGCGATTCCTCGATCAGCTTCCGTGCTTCCTCCGGCGGTTTCGCCGGGTAGGGCGGATTCTGCTCCATTTTCGCCCAAAACCGAACCGGGTCGCGAAGCTTGCTGGTTGCCAGCAAACGCAGCCATTGGTGGTGTTCCGCCAGAATGAAGGCCTTCCCGCCGGCTGCGATCGCGTCGCGATAGCCTTCTTCAATTGCCTCGGAGGCTTCCCGCCGGGTCAGGCCCAGGTGCTCTCCAGAGATCGCCAGGTAGGCGCTCGTGGCTTGCCGCACGAGATCAATGGTGTAAGCCGCCGGCCACGCTTCGTCCAGGTCGTTGACGCCCCAGATGAGCCGGCCCTCCTCGTCGCGCCAGGTGCCGAAGTTCTCGATATGCAGGTCGCCTACCGCCAGCACCACCGGCGCCTTTGCCACATCGCCGCAGACCTCCGGCCAGTGCTGCAGCCAGCGGTAGAACGTGGCGCGAAAGAAGGGGAAGGGCGCTTCCGCCATGAGCGCGTGCTTGAGCGCGACGTCCTGCCGAACGACGGGGAGCCGCTTCGCCAGCCAGTTCTCGAACTCTTGCGTCGCTTTGAAGACGTTCATCGTTTGTTCCTATGTTCCGGCCGCCGTGCAGTGGTGTCTTCGTCCGCCATCGGCTCTTGGGACCAACACTCTACGCCATCCTCCGTAGGGGCGCAGCATGCTGCGCCCCTACAAGCAAGGGCGCGTGAACTTGCTCTTCAGACGCCGGCGTGGCCGGCGCGGCTGAAGGAAGCCTTGGTACGCCCTTCATAAATAGGGAAGCGAGCCGCCAGGTCCGCCACTTGCTTGCGGACACGCTGCTCGGTCGCCGCATCGCCCATGTTTGCAAGCACTTCGGCAATCCAGACCCCGATCTGATGCATGTCCGGCTCAAGCATGCCGCGCGTCGTCACAGAGGGGGTGCCCAAGCGGATTCCCCCTGCTTTCATGGGCGGCAGGGGATCGAACGGGATGGCGTTCTTGTTCACGGTGATGCCGGCACGGTCAAGCGCCTTTTCCGCGTCGGCGCCGGTCAGTCCCCGCGAATGCAGTTCAACCAGGAACAAATGATTATCCGTGCCGCCACTGACGATCCGGAAGCCCTGTCTGGCCACGGATTCCGCCAGCGCCTTGGCGTTGGCCACAACCTGCTTCTGGTAATCGCGGAACGAAGGCTCCATAGCCTCCTTAAAGCAGACCGCTTTGGCGGCAATCGTATGCACCAGCGGGCCGCCCTGCAATCCGGGGAAGGTGAGTCTGTCCAGCTCTTTCGCAAATGCCGTTTTGCATAGCACCATTCCGGCGCGCGGCCCGCGTAGCGTCTTGTGCGTCGTGGTGGAAACGATGTCGGCGTGCGGCACCGGGCTCGGATGCACGCCCGCAGCCACCAATCCCGCGATGTGCGCCATGTCCACGAAAAACAGCGCATCCACAGCCTTGGCCACTTTGGCGATGCGCTCGAAATCGATGATCCGGGAATACGCGCTGGCGCCCGCCACAATCATTTTCGGCTTATGTTCGTGAGCCAGTTTTTCGATTTCGTCGTAGTCGATGCGCTCATCTTCTTTTCGCACACCGTAGGCCACGAACTTGTACATCCGGCCGGAGAAATTCAGCGGATGCCCGTGCGTTAGATGGCCGCCATGCGCGAGATTCATTCCCAGTACGGTATCGCCCGGCTTCAGCGTGGACATGTACACCGCGATGTTTGCGGAAGTGCCCGAATGCGCCTGCACGTTGGCGTGCTCCGCGCCGAAGAGCTGCTTCGCGCGGTCGATGGCGAGCTGCTCGATTTTGTCCGCAACCTCGCACCCGCCGTAGTAGCGCTTCCCCGGGTAGCCCTCCGCGTACTTGTTGGTGAAGATCGAGCCCATGGCTTCCAGCACTGCTTCGGAGACCAGGTTTTCCGAGGGGATCAGCTCCAGCCCAGTCGCTTGCCGCTTGGCTTCTTCGCGCAGCAGCTCGGCGATCTGCGCGTCGACAGAGTCGAGCGGGCGCTGCATGCGGGCATCTGCTTCTGTGGTCTTGGTCATCGTTGGCGTCCTCAGTGTCTTGAGATACTCCATCTTACCTTGCGCAGGTGCGATCTACTAAATAGAGGGCAAGCGGCGTGAGGGCTTGGATGACACAAGGCTGTACAATGATCTAGTTGCGCGCCACGGAATATCATGATCAAACCACCACCAAATGTGCTCGACCTGCCGCTGCAAGAGCGCGCCACGATGGCGCTCGAGGCCGCCGTCGAGAAGGTCATCGAGGAACACATACGGGAAGGCCTGCCCCTCTATATCTGGCGCGATGGCAAGGTCGTTGCAGTCCCAACCGAAGAGCTCCGGCCGCGTCCCTGATGACGATCTTTCTTCCATACCCCAACTTCGCATTGAGCGTTCAAAAGTAAATAGATTCGGGCGGACGGCTCAGCCTTTGCTTTGGCCACCTTAAAACATCGAACCTAGCTGTAACGGAGACTTGTCCGGTAACGCGCTGATATGGAACGACCTGTCAACTACCTGCAATGGTTGTTTCATTCTTTCCTCCTCTGAAAGCGGTACAGGTTGCGGTCAAGGAAGCGGTCGCGACGGTTGATCACCCAGATATT